>OGWV01000438.1_pt1 | contig 24898 bp, 14 predicted proteins | sample 1576081 | NCBI WGS metagenome assembly OGWV01 (sample SAMEA3541541, study PRJEB24748) | human gut metagenome | biome: human gut; feature: human-associated habitat; material: faeces | place: China | collected 2012 | reverse complement strand
TTCCGGTCCGTTGACGCACTTTCCGGCAGGACGTATTCACAAATACTCTGCGGCGGGCAGAATGCTTTCCGCCGCCATGCTGTCAGACGGAGGATACCCATGTCAGGAATGCACCAGATAAAAGCGTCCGCCGGCGCGGGAAAGACATACACCCTCACGCGGGAATTCTTAAAGCTTCTCGTGAAGTGTTCCCCCGGAGGCGTGAAGCCTGACGCCTGCCGCGCCAGGATCAGAGAGGAGCAGGAAGCCGGTCCCGGAGAGCCCGACGACTGGCGGGGCATCCTGGCCATCACCTTCACCAACGCCGCGGCCACGGAAATGCAGGACCGCGTGCTCACCGTCCTCAAGAAGATAGCCCTCAGCTCCGGGCAGAAGGACGGGGATCCCGTCACCCCGGAGGCGGCCAGGGTCTGGATAGACCGCATCCTCCGTGACAGGGACAGCCTCAACATTTCCACCATCGACAGTCTCCTGAACCTCATTCTGCGCCTGTGCGCCCTGCCCGAGGGACTGCCTCCCGACTTCGCGCCCGTCTTCAACATCGAAGACATCCTCACCCCCTGTCTGGACACGCTCATGGATCAGGCCTGGCAGGGTGACGCCGAGCTCAGGAAGCTCATCGAAAGGGCCTGGAACCAGCTCATCATCGAGGACCAGCAGAAGGGCTTCCTCGCGAGGGGCACCATTGAGAAGCGACTGACGAACCTCATGCCGCTCATCTTCAGCGGCACGCTGCAGGATCCCCGCGTGAAGGAAGACGACGGGGACGGTCAGGGAAAGGCTTTCCTCATCACGGAGCCGAAGGATTTCGAAGAAGCCGTCTCAGGCTACAAACAGGCCATCTATACGAACGCGAAACAGCTCCTGAGGCTCGACGCTCCCCCCGCTCCCATGAACAAGACATATACCAAGGGTCTCAGGAAGGCCGCTGACGCCTTTCTTGAAGAATGGAAGGCCCTGGGTGGAGAGGATGGGCCCGCGTCACCGGAGGACTTCGCGAAAATCCGCATCAGGGCCGGAGACAAAAGGCTCGGCAGCAAAAGCCTGAGATACGAAGAAGCAAAAATCAACAAGAGCGCAACCGCCGGCCCCGCTGACATCGAGCTCCGCGATGGCCTGCAGCGGGAGCTCTCGGAAAACACCGCCGACTTCGACCTCGTGGATCGTCTCGCGGGCAGCACGGCCGTATACGGCTGTTTTCTCGATCTCGCCTGGCGCGTGTACGATCTTTATAAGGAAGCCGAGAAGAACGGCACGGTTCTCAACGACAGCATACCCGGCCGCGTGCGGGACATCCTTGAAAACGGGGGCGTCCCCGAGGCCGTCTGCCGGCTTGGGATCCGTCTCAGGCACTTTCTCATCGATGAGTTCCAGGACACCAACGACTCCCAGTGGCAGGCCCTGAGGCCTCTCGTCATCGAGGCGCTCTCCGAAGGCGGCACGCTCACCTGGGTGGGAGACGTGAAGCAGGCCATTTACGGATTCCGCGGCGGCAATTCCGAACTCTTCGGCAGGGTGGCCAGGGATCCGGAGCTTCTGGCTCCGTCCGGCACCCCGGTGCTCCAGAACCTTCCCCGCAACTACAGAAGCTATAAAGAGATCATCGCCTTCAACAACGCCATCTTCTCCGCTCTCGGAAAGCGGAAAAACGCGTTGGAAGTCCTTCTTTCCCGCTTCGGCGGCGAGGGGAAGGAAAACATCCAGTCTTTCAGCTGCGGCGAGGTGCCGGGCCTCTGTGATCAGCCGGACGGCCCTGCTCCGGCCGAAAACCTCACGGACTTCTTCGCGGCCAGGGTCGCGGACACGTATAAGGACGCGTCCCAGGAATGCACGCCGGACACGAAGGAAGGCGGCTCCGTCCACCTCGTGAACTACGCCAGCAGGCCGAAGAACAGCGAAATAGATGCCGGAGAAGCGGATCCCATAGAGGAAGGCGTGGTTGAAGCCCTGCGCACGGAACGCGAAGCCGGGCACGGCTGGGAGGATATGCTCGTTCTCGTGCGCACGGGGAAAAGCGCTCAGTCCCTGGCCCGGCGCCTCTCAGCGGAAAATATTCCCGTTGTCACGGAAGACAGCCTTCTCGTCAGGGATCACCCCCTCATCGTGCAGTCCGAGGCCCTCCTCACCTTCCTGCTCAATCCCCAGAACGACACAGCCTTCTGGACCGTGGTCACGGGCAGCATCTTTTCCCACTGCCTCTCGGACGGGGAAGGCGTCTCCCGCCGCGATCTCGACGATGACATCATCAGCCTCCTCGCGGACGAAAACAGCAGACATCCCAGAAAGCAGGATGATCCCAGGCCTCCCGTTCCGCTGTACGAACTCTGGCGCGCGGCCCATCCCCGGATTTTTGAGGAGCACATCGCTCCCCTCCTCCGGAGCCTTCCGGTCATGACCGTCTATGACATCCTCTGCGAGTGGTACAGGCACGAGGACGTGTTCAGCCGCTTTGAGGAATCCGCGCCCTTCCTGAAGCGCTTCCTTGAAATTATCAGCGCCTGCGCGTCCCAGGGCATCATCTCCCTTTCCGACTTTCTTACCCAGTGGAAGGAACACGGCGGCGAGGAAAAGGTGCCCATGCCCGAAGGCATGCAGGCCGTGAGCATCATGACCGTCCACAAGTCGAAAGGCCTCCAGGCCCCCGTGGTCATCTACCCCCTGCTTGAAAAGAGGCGCGCCCACCGCGGGAAACTCGGCTTCATCGAATACACCGACCATCTGAACAGAACCTTCCGCGGCCTGGGCGAGACAGGAACACGGTACCCGCAGGGAGCGTATCAGGCGCTCGCCATGGACGGCTTTGAGACCCTCAACACCTTTTACGTGGCCTTCACGCGCGCCGAAAAGGATCTCTGGGTTCTGTACTCGGAAAAGGACAGCCTTCTCGGCCCCATGATGGCCGCCATGCTCACCTCCTGCGCCGGCGCTCCGGGCGTGCCCGAAGTTGTGTTAGAGGGAGCCGGAGAGCAGGAAACCGGAACAGATGACGGCGAAACGCCGGACGATACAGCCGGAGAGGCGGAGAGCGGAGACGGGGAAGCCGGAAGCGGCGAGCGCGTCATGCGGGGCTGTCTGAAGGACACCCCCCGCTGGGGCGGGGAACAGGAGGAAGACGGCGGCCTCGCGTATCCTGACGATCCCGGATATCCGGACTGGAGAACCGTGCCCGACGAGGACGGCTTTGAGATGACCGTGTTCGATGATGACGTGCCTCCGGAAGACGCCTGGCCGCCCGAAGAAAGCCCTGAAGGGGAAACGGCCGCGCCGGAAAACGAAATTCCGCCCCTTCCGGAACCGTTTCCGGAAGAGAGCGGCGCGGAAGAAAAGCCCTGGGTTCCCATGAGCTGGGTGCCGAAACTCCACGTGCATCTCGACTACATGGACGAAAGCCATCCCCTGAATCCGGCCCGCGAGCAGGGTATCTTCATCCACTCCTGCCTCGAGGAGCTCGCGAAGCTCCCGGCCGCGGCGAGAGACGTGGATCTTGTGCTCAGCCGGAACTTCCGCAAAAAGCCCTGGCTGAACGAAGTGCCGTATTCGCCCGGCAGGGGCGCTGCTCCGGTTCCTTTCCGCGGACAGGCGGAAGAGGAAATCTCATGGTTCCTCTCCCTCCCCGGCGCCGGGGACTGGATGGACAGGGGCCTCGCCGAGCAGAACCTCCTCAGGGGCGGCGCGAATCCTCAGATGCTCAGGGCCGACCTGATTGTGCCGGATCCTGACGGCGCCCTCGTCATCGACTACAAGCACGGATCCAGGGAGGTGCTGAGCCCGGAAATTGAGAGAAAATACGAGGCCAAGATGCGCCTCTACCTGAAGAGCCTCGGGGACACAGGGCTGAAACGCCCCCTTGCCGTGCTCTGCTACCTTACCCGCCGCGAATGCTGCGTGGTGAACGCGGCGGGAGCCACGCTCAAAACCGACGCGCAGGGACTCACCGCCGCCATAGCCGCCATGAGGGAGAGAGCCAATGTCTAACCCCTTTCTGATCTTTTCCTGGAACGCACCTTTCCTCCCCGCTTTCCGCGGACTCCTGCTGAAGGACGCTGAAAGGGGCGCCATCCCCCTCGTCATCAGCCGCTCCACCTGGCCCGGACAGTACCTGCGGTCCATGTATCTGCGCGAGGCCGAACGCGGCAGGGACGAGCCCTCACGGCTCCTGCCGCGCTTCATGACGCTTGATGAGGCTGTTGAGAGCTGGTACGCCGCGGCGCACGGGAAGGCCGAACTTCCCGCCGGTCCTCTCGATCAGGTGGAAATCCTCTACCGCGCCGTGCAGGCCGCCGGAGGGGAAGAAGGCCGGCACAGTCTCCGCGACCTCGATCTCGCGGGCTTCTTCCCCTGGGGCCTGCGCCTCGCCGACCTCCTCGACGAGATGTTCGCGAATCTCGTGACCCCGGCGGACATCCCCGGCCTCGAAGGCGAAGTTCTGCCCTACGCCGCTGATCTTCTGGCAAAACTCGGGAATATCTCAGCCTTTTACCTCAGCGAGCTTGAAAAGCACGGGATGACCACGCCCGGCATCATGCTGAAACGCGTGGCTGAAAAAGCCGGAGAGGGCATACCCGCTCCTCTCGCGCCGTCAGAGGAGCGTCCCGTCTACCTCATCGGCTTCCATACCCTGAGCGCCGGAAAAGACGCCGTGCTGAAGGCGCTCTGGCAGGCCGGCGCGGTCGTCTGCCTGCACGCGGATCCGGCGCTGGCCGGATGCGGGCCCGTGCACTGGGTCTGCCGCCGCTTCAGGACATGGATGGAAGAGTGGCACGCCGAAGCCGTGCCCGCCGGAGAACCCGCTGCCTCCCCGAAAGCAAAAGAGACTTTCTTCCCGGGCTTCGATCTGCACTCTCAGCTCGGGCAGCTCGGAGAGGACCTTTCAAAGAGAAACCGCAGGGCCTCCTCCGCGATCATCCTCCCCTACCCGCGCGTCCTCATGCCTGTCCTGCACCATCTTCCCGATGAGGACCGCCCGGACGTCAACGTCTCCCTCGGCGTGCCCCTGGCCGAAGCGCCCGTCTTCCAGCTCATCCACGCGCTGACCATCCTGCAGCTGAAGAGGCTCGGCACGCGCTATCACTGGAAAGAGCTTCTGGACGTGATCTCGAGCCCCCTGCTCTCAGGTCTCACCTCTTCCGGCGGCCAGCCCCTGCAGCCTGTTCTCGAGCGGGCCTGCCGCGCCGTGCGCACGGGACGCCGCTACACCGATCCCTTCACGGATGTGGCCACGGAAGATCACGTCCTTTTCAGCGGACGCGAAGCCGAGGTCGCCGCCCTCAGGGAAGTGCTTGAAGTGACCGTCACCGCCTTCTCGGACGCAGACACCCCTGAAAAGGCCGGCCTCGCCCTGACGGGCCTCATGACCTATGTGCGCCGCCACATCACCGAAGAGGCCAGAGCCCGCGCTTCCATGGACATGGAATGCCTCTACCGGCTCCAGAACACCATCATTCCCGCACTCAGGGACAGCCTTATGGCCAAAAGCCAGCTTCCCCTCGAGACGCTCGCCCTCATTATAGACGGCCTCATGAACCGCCAGCTTATCTTCTTCGAGCCGCCGGCCTCCCGTCTCGTTCTTCTGCAGATCATGGGCGTCATGGAAAGCCTGCTCCTCGACTTTGACAGCGTCTACATCATCGAGGCCACGGACGAGCGCCTCCCCGGCGTGAAGAAACATGATCCCATTCTGCCCGACTCCCTGCGCAGCCTGCTCGGCCTTCCCGACCTCAACGCCGGAAACGTGGAAAAGGGCTACGCCATCATGCGCCTCTGCAGAAGCGCCCGTCATGTGCATTTCTACTGGCAGGAAGGCGTTCGCTCCGGCATGTTCAACGAGCGCCGCACCAGAAGCCGCTTCGTCGAGGAATACATCTGGGAGCGCGAAAAGGAGGAGAAGAGGATCTTCAGGCGCGGCCAGCCACCCCTCGGCCTGCCGGCCGTAAAGCTTACCCCCATGGGACCGGCCGACAGGATTCTCGATCTCTCCCTCAATCCGCGCGTGCGCGCGGAAATGGACGCCCTGCTCCAGAGGAAGATTTCCCCGAGCGCCCTCGACATGTACGTGCGCTGCCCGGCCCAGTTCGCCTTCTACCGCCTCTCCCACTTCACTGAACCCGACGAAGTCAACGAGGGCGACAATCCCTCGGAAGTGGGCAAGCTCCTTCACGAGGTGCTGCAGATATTCCACGAGCGCAGGCTCGGACAGAAACTGCCTCCGGCTGCGGAGCGCGGCCCCCTGAAAGACGAGCTCCTCGCCCTTTTCGAAGAACGGCTGCACGCCCCCTCCTGCCTTCTCACATCGACCCTTCCTCCGGAAAGCCTGTACGCCCTGACCGCCTCAGCGGGACGCAGGCTCAGGGATTACCTGGACAGACAGCCGGATGACGCCTGCCCCATCAGGCTGGAAACGGACTTCCAGGCGCCCGTCACCGTCTGCGGCAGGACCTTCACGCTGGGAGGGCGCTTCGACAGGATGGATCAGCGGGGAAACGGGCTTACCATCCTCGACTACAAGACAGGCACCATTCATTCCTTCTCCGGGAAGTTCTGGAAAAACGCGGAATTCTTCGATGAAGCGGAAAACATCCTCGGTAAATCCGCCCCGCAGCCTGAGGAAGTGACGGAGCTCCTGGAGGAAATCCGCAGGGAAAAGGCCAGCGTCCAGCTGCCCGCCTACATCACCATAGCCCGGAGCGCCAGCCGCCGGTTCATCAGCGCCGGAGACAGAAAAACCTTCAAAATCCCGGGGGAGGTCACGGACGCCTGCTTCGTGGAACTCCGCGACAGGGGCGAGGAAAAATCCTTCTGCGACATCTCCGCGGGAGACGATGCGGAGATCAGGGCAATCAGGGAGTTCGCCCTTCCCCACGCCCACCTCCTGCCTGAAATCGTCCTCCTCTCCCTGAGCATGGCCGAAACCCTTGAGCAGCGGCGAGGCCTCCACTGCATGAACTGCCCCTTCCTCACTCTCTGTCAGAGTTAACCTAAAGAAACACATAAGGCCCTCCCGGGCATATACGCTGTCCGGGAGGGCCTTTCTTTGTTCAAAGGATACGTTCTAGCGGTACACGATGCGGCCTGCGGCCGGGGCCGTCACCGTAGAGCGCTTCCTCAGATAGTTTTCCAGAAGCTCCTCATCCGTCACGGGCTTCAGGCTGAGGGGCTTCGCCTCCTTCAGCATGCCATAGCCGTCGCCGCCGCCTGCAATGAAACTGTTCATGACGATCCTGTAGCGGCGGTTAAGCTTCAGGGGAATGGTCTTTCCGGAGGGTTCGGTGAACTCCGCCTTTGAGACGCGCGAGCCCGCGGGGCGCGAGGGATCCACAGTGTAGCGCAGGCCTGAGACCTGCAAAAGCTCGGGCCCCTGTCCCTTCCCGCCGGAGACACCGTGTTCGAGCGCGGCGAGGAGCTGCTCGCCCGTGACCTCTCCAAGCTTCACGCCCGTTCCGAAGGGCAGCATGGCCATGAGCTGGCCGCGGTTGATTTCCCCGGCAGGCAGGGACGCGCGGATGCCGCCGCCGTTGGTGATGGCGGCCACGGCGCCTTCGGGACGCCCGTAGTCAAGCATGGCGTCGGCGAGGAGCATGGCCTCGAGGCACTCGCCCCTGCGGCAGAGATCCTCACCTCCGGGCAGGGAGAAGGGCTCGAGCGTGGTTATCTTCTCGGACGTGAATTCCGTGAGCTTCGCCTCGTACTTCTTCACGATGGCGCGGATTTCCGGATCTGAGGGATAAGAGGGCTTCAGCTCGATCGGACCGCCGCTCCAGCTCACCGGCACGCCGTTCCTGTCGAACTTCACGTCCAGCTCGCCGAGATACTGGGTGCGGTACTTCGCCGTCACGACAAGCACGGGGGCGCCGGAAGGCGAGCGCTCAACCACGGGATACGGCCCTTCTTCGGAACCGGGGCCGATATAGGAATGGGTGTGGCCGCCCACGATGACGTCAACATCATCCACGCTTCTGGCGAGCCTGCGATCCTCCGGCAGACCGAGATGGGTCACGGCCACGATGACATTGACGCCCTGCGCCTTCAGTTCCTTCGCCGTCTTCGAAAGCGTCTCCCTGGCCTCTGTGAAGAGCGTGTGCTCACAGGCCTTTGACAGGGAGCGGACTTCATCGTTGGCAAGGCCGATAATGCCCACCTTCACGCCGCGCACCTCGCGCACAATGTACGGCTTCACCGGACTCTTTAAGAGCGGGCAGCCCTTTTCCGGCGCCAGGTTGGCGGCGAGAACCGGAAACTTCAGGGTCTCCGTGAACTTTTCAAGCTCCAGGCACCCGTCATCGAACTCGTGGTTGCCGAGCGTCATAGCGTCGTAGGGAATGTGCGCGTCAATTTCGGCGAGCATGGGCCACTTATTGACCGTAAAGAAGAGCGTACCCTGGAACTGATCACCGGCGTCCAGGGCGATGACATTGTCGTTCTTCTCCTTCGCGCTGCGTATGGCCGCGGCGATACGGCCCGAACCGCCCGTGCAGTTTTCATCCGAGAGGCAGGCGTTGCCCTTCTCGTCAAAGCCCGCCACGCGCGAATGCGTGTCATTGGTATGAAGTATGGTCAGTTCGAGACCGTCCTCCTGCCCCCGCGCGCCGTGTTTTCCGGCGCAGCCGTTTATCATGAACGGCAGAACAAGGATTAGGACAAAGGCCGCGGCGCCGCGGCGTAATTCTGTCATGGCGTCCTCCTCATCGGAACCTGTTGCTTAAAAACCACAAAGGGGGAAGCAGGGCCTTTCAGTCCGCTCCCCCCAGGCGCATTCATAAAAATCTAGTTCTTCTTCCCGGTCCAGTACTTTCCGTCGCAGACCATGTCCCAGAAACGCTTCTTATCCACATCGAGGATGATGCGGGCCTTCTGCGTGCCAAGGGGCGCCTGCCCCTCAAAGGCCAGGGACTGCCCGTAGGATACCCCGAACTGCGTGTTCATGTCCACGGGAAGCAGCTTCTCGGAGGTGATGATCGAAGGATCGATAATGGCCGCGGCCACAAGCACATCCCACACGAAGAAGCTGAAGTGGGGATCCTTCGCGAAACTCTGGCCAAGGAACGTCTTCTTCAGCATGTCGGACTGCGGTCCGCTGCCCATGACCTTCAGCAGGCGGTCGTAGTTATCCTTCGTGAATATGACTTTCTCACAGACGTCCAGGCCGAAAATAATCTGCTCGGCAAAGGGAGCGCGCAGGGCAATCTGCGCAGCCTCGGGATCGGCCCACCAGTTGAACTCGGCGGCAGGCGTTACGTTGCCGGGCTTGAAAAAGGAGCCGCCCATGTAGACCACACGCTTCACCAGAGGAACGATGTCGGGAGCCTTGATGATGGCCAGAGCCAGATTGGTGCAGGGACCTATGGCAGCGATGGTGATTTCGTGCGGATTGGCGCGCACGGCATCGATGATGAAGTCGGAACCATGGCGCCTGTCCAGGGTGAACTTCGGATCCGCGCCGTAGTGCTCCTTATAAAAGGCCTGCCAGGACGCGGGTGCCGGATGGCCGAAGGAGCCGACCCAGGGGTCCGGCCCTCTGCCGAAAAGCTCGCGTTCCTTCGGGAAAAGGGCGTGGCGCCCGGGCCTCATGGGCAGGGACGCGCCGGCGGCCACTGGAATTTTTTCGCCAAGGTGCTCAATCTGACGCGCGGCCCAGGCCGTGCCCTCCTCAACCCAGGAATTGCCGGTTACCGTCGTGACGCCCACAAGCTCGATCTTCGGTTCCTTAGCGAGCATGGCCAGCGCCACCCCATCATCAAACATCTCAACCATGTCCGTATCCAGCAGGACCTTTTCCTTCCCGACGGCGCAGAAACCGTGCGCGGGAAAGCAGAGAAGAGCCATAAGGACAAGAGGTACACAGCGTGAAAGGATTCTGTTCATCTACTTCACCTCCCCTGTTTCGCCGCGGCAGACCTGACGTCCGGTCATCAGCGGATACAAATTGGAATCAGGATAAGCAGGAAAAAATTTTCGTGTCAACCATTTTTGCTTTTCCCCTCTGAATCAAAATCAGGGAAAAGTTTGACGCGGCTTCCATATCATTGATATGCAACCTAAGAATAAAGAACCGTACGGCGCGGATTCCGTTTTCGGACCTGGGTGCGCCGGGCGGGCAAAGCCAGCGAGGTACACGCGCCATGATGAAGTCACCCGTTCTGTCCCTGGCCGTCATTCTTCTGTTCTGCCAGGCCGTTTCTGCCGCCCCGGGCAACATCGCCACCGAAGACGTCACCGCCTCCGTCAGCCTGGAGAACTTTTCCGGCGCTGAGGGGATCCCGGTAAAGGCGCTGCGCTTCGCTGACAGGGATGGCGAGCACACTGTGCTCTACACCATCACGAAGAAAAAGGCATCGAAGACTCCCTCTGAAGACGGGGATATATGCCGCAGCCAGAACCTCAATGTCTACCGCTACACGAAAGAGAACGGGACCTGGAAGAGAAAATGGCGGATTTACGATTTTGTTCAGGACTGCCCCTACGGGCTGACGCTGGGTTATGTTCCTCCCATGCTGCAGGTCACAGACCTTGACGGGAACGGATCCGCGGAAATCTGGTCAGGCTACGTAGTCCACTGCTCCAGCGATGTGAGCCCCATACCCATGAAGCTCATCATGTACGAGAAGGGTACCAAATACGCGGTACGCGGCAAGAGCCGCTGCCGCGTCAGCGACGCTCAGTACGAGGGTGGAAGCTTTACCCCAGATAAAGCCTTCAAAAGCGGACCGAAAGCCTTCCTCCGTTACGCCGTCACCCTCTTCACGGAAAACATCATGCCCATGGATCTTTGCACGCTTCCGGAAGAGTCTCCGAAAGCTTCTCGGAAGGAGACAGAAACTCTTCCCGCAGCAGCCACCGGCACAGAACAGAAGGAGTCTGCCCGCACCTCTGTGCCTTCACTCCCGAAAGAGACTCCTCCCCCATCCCGGGAAGAAAAGGCCCCGGAAATACTTCCCAATGCGGGAACTAGTGCGGAACAGAAGGAGGCACCCCAGACCGCAAGGCCTTCGCTGCCGGAGGAGATCACCTACCCCGTTGCGAGATAGGGACGCTTGTGCCACTCTCCCGAATTCTGATCAGTATGACGTTGCTAGATCCGCCGTGATTATAAGTTTTCATTCTAAGTGCAAGGTTTTGGGGTAGCACTCCGATACTGCCCAACAATTTGATGAACCGTATCAGTAGTGTTCCCTGAAAATTTCAGGGGCCGCATAGGGAGGGGGAGTTCCCTCCCTATGTAGGAAAGAGTCTATTTGCGGTGGAAGCATCCAGGTTGATTCAACAACCAGACTATTTACAAGAAGAGAAATATGATCATGAAAAAGATGCTAGCAGAAGATCACTTGGGAACAGCGTAAGTTCCAAGAGATAACACGAAGATGTTCAAAAATGGCAATGTCGACGGGCAAAAATCCGGCTGTTGAGTACGAAGATGTGGTACCTGAATCCGGACTTTTAAATAAAAATATAAAATTAAAAAATATTTATAAAAAAGGTATTTCCTTCGATAAAAACAAAATATTGTATGGAAAGCTACGTCCATATCTTCATCACTGGTTGAATCCCCAATTTAAAGGGGTTGCTGTTGGTGATTGGTGGGTATTAACTCCTGTCAATATAGATAAAGGTTTTCTATATAGATTAATTCAAACGCAAAAATTTGATGAGGTAGCTAATCAATCATCAGGTTCTAAAATGCCACGTGCTGATTGGAACTTAGTTGCCAACACCGATTTTATAGTGCCTCAGAATATTGCTGAACAAAAAGAAATCGGAGCATTTTTTTCTCAGTTAGATTACCTTATTACCCTTCATCAGCGTAAGTTCAAAAAATGATTTCTTAACCGTTTGGTAGAGCGCATATAGTGGTGTAACTTTCCGCGGTAAAAAGTTGAGTCAGGGGAAGGCTTTCGGCTTATCTAGAATCACCTCAAAAAAACACCGTTAGTTCAAATTCCAAAAGTCATAAAAACACATTGTCCAAAATTGAGAACGGCCATCCTCCCCCTTATAATAAATTTAACTTTATTTTATATGAAAAGTAAATGACAAATGATTGATGGCCTACGCAAGTGCACTGGAAATAAATGAATACACTTTTCTCAGTAAATATCAGAACATAAGCCATCCTGAACGTATTACTTCGATGGAAATAAAACACAAAATGCATCAAAATCAGAGCGGTAATCCCCTTCATCAACACAAAAGTACGAAGGAAAACGCTTATGCAGGAACGAAAAGGCGGAGAACAGTTGTTTCGTGAGTACTATGCCCATTGGGTGTCCATATATAAAGAAGGAGCTGTTCGGCCGGTGACTCTGGCGAAATACCAAATGACCAAATCCTGGGTGGATCGTTTGCTTCCAGAACTACGTGTGCAGGATCTGACAAGAATTGTTTACCAGCAGTTGATCAATGACTACGCCCGCTACCACGAACGCCAAACGACCATGGACTTCCACCACCAGCTGAAGGGTGCCATCTTGGATGCAGTAGATGAAGGGCTTATTCACCGGGATCCTACCAGAAAGGTCATCATTAAGGGAAAGGTGCCTCGGGGGAAAAAAATTAAGTATTTGAATCAGTTTCAACTCCATTCTCTTCTGAAACATCTGGATTTGGAAGAAAAGGTAAGCTGGGACTGGTTCATCCTGCTAGTAGCCAAAACAGGGATGCGATTTTCTGAAGCAATGGCGTTGACTCCGGCAGATTTCGATTTTGTTCATCAAACAGTCTGGATTAAAAAAACATGGAACTACAAAGGAAACGGTGGATTCTTGCCTACAAAAAACCGTTCTTCCGTACGCAAAATCCAGATTGACTGGAAAACAGTAATGCAGTTTGCAACACTTACAAAATCTTTGCCGAAAGAACAACCTATATTCATACATAAAAATAAAGTGTACAATTCCACAGTGAATTACATCTTGGAACGGCATTGTAAAAAATTAGACATTCCTGTGATTTCAATCCATGGATTGCGGCATACACATGCCTCCCTACTTCTTTTTGCAGGGGTTTCCATAGCTAGTGTAGCTAGAAGATTAGGGCATGCCAGTATGACAACTACCCAAAAGACCTATCTCCACATCATCCAAGAGCTGGAAAATCAGGATGTGGATTTGGTGATGCGTTCGTTAGCTAATTTATTATAAATAAACTGCTGATGAAGGGGAATTTTAAATTGAATGAATAAAATTGCAGCAATAATATATAATAAATTATAAAAACTTATTATTTGTAGCAATATATCATATTAATTTTATACACGCGTAATTTGTCAATAATATTACAACAAATAAAGCTAAGATAGTTAAAATTTATTGTTTTCAAACAAACAAAAGTTGTGCATATGTTTATTTATTCTTTTTTAAATCATATAAAATTCTTATATGATACATAAATAATGAAAAACTTTTTCAAAAAAAATATTGAGTACACATTTTAATATACTTATTAAAATTGTCGTATAAATAAATTTAATTTGTTTTATAATATGTAACGTACGATATATGCGTATTAAATAAATAACTATAGCCGCGTACCCATAGTTTTCAGTCCCTGTAGATTCTATCTTACTATCAGCCTATAGCTTGACCATAGCCCAGTCAGCCTATAAGATTTAAACCTATAATCACTGTTTTATTCAATTTCTGCGATCTCTTTGGCAGAGGGCTTTCAGAACCTCAACCATCATTTTTGTGGACACAGGTCTGATGCTGACACGATTTTCACTCTGGAGACTAATAAGGACGCCGCTGAATCCAGCGGCCTTTTTGTTGCTATACCATAGACAGGGCTCCGCTACGTATCTATCGGCTTTTTTCTCTTATTTGACCAAAATTTGAACGGCAAATTGGCTATTAGGAAAAAGGAAGCACAGTTCTGTGAAAAGTAGAATCATCTCAGAGCAATTTCTCATTTTAACCAAAGGAGACTCTCTACAATGAGCAACGAAGATAAAAGACTGGAACGAGTTTTGTGGGATTCCGCCAACGTGATGCGCCAAACCATGTGAGCTGCAGATTACATGAACTATGCTCTGGGTCTTATTTTTTACAAGCATTTGTCAGACAAGACCCTGGAAGCAGCGGCAGAAACTCTGGTGGAATCTGGGGAAGTGGAACAAGATTCTGTGGCCACGGAAGAACAACGCCTAGAAGCCTATAAAAAATATTACGAAAACGATGAACTCCATGATGACCTGCTGATCTCTATGGATATGGATTATAAAATTAAGCCGGATTGCACTTTTACAGCCCAGATGGACAACATCCGGAAAAAAAAGTTCCAGCTGGAAATGCTGAACCAAGCTTTCCGGGACATTGAACAATCCAATTCGGAACTGCTGGGCCGTCTGTTCGATGATGTTGATCTGCATTCCACCAAGCTGGGGGCCACGCCACAAAAGCGGAATGACATAATTGCCCAGGTGATGACGGCTTTGTCGCCTTTGAACCTGGACAGCCACAGCGGGGATGTACTTGGGGATGCTTATGAATATCTGATCGGCACCTTCGCTTCGGATATGGGGCAGAAGGCAGGAGAATTCTATACACCCCAATCGGTTTCCAAACTGTTGACCCATATTGTGACTTGGGGGCAAGAAGACAAAAAGGGCTTTAGCGCCTACGACCCAGCCATGGGATCCGGCTCCCTGCTACTGAATGTGCGCCATTATATCAAGGATGTGGATTCCATTGAGTACTATGGACAGGAAATCAAAACAGCCACCTACAACCTAGCCCGAATGAACATGATTATCCACGGGATTGCTGCTACCAACCAGAATCTGCGAAATGCAGATACCTTAGATCAGGACTGGCCCAGCGATGAAGTGACGAATTTTGATGGAGTCATGATGAATCCGCCCTATTCCCAAAACTGGAGTGCAGACAAAGGATTTCTCTCTGACTCACGGTTTTCCGATTACGGAGTGCTGGCCCCGAAGTCGAAGGCTGACTATGCGTTTTTACTGCATGGTCTCTATCATCTAAAATCGACAGGCACGATGGGCATTGTCCTGCCTCCTGGTGTCTTATCTCGTGGCGGCACCGAGGGCAAGATCCGTCAGAAGCTCCTCGAGAAGGGCTATATCTATGCGGTCATCGGACTGCCGTCTGGTATCTTTTATTCAACGCCGATCCCGACCATCATCATGGTGCTGAAGAAAGATCGTGATGGCCGTGACGTGCTCTTTATCGATGGCAGCAAGGAATTCATCAAGGGTAAGCCGCAGAACTTGCTGGGAAAAAAGAACATTGACCGTATCTTCCAAGCCTACAAAGACCGAAAAGACGAAAACAAGTTCGCGCATGCCGCCTCATTCGATGAGATCAAGAGCAATGATTTCAACCTGAACATTCCCCGGTATGTGGATACCTCTGAGCCGGAACCGGAAATCGATTTGGGAGAACTCAATAAAGACATGGCGGAAACAGATAAACATCTTCATTCCACAGAAAAAGAATTGCTGACCATGATACGAGAATTGTCCTCCAGCGACGAAAAAAAGGCCAAAGATCTGCAGGGTTTTCTTCAATTGTTTGAATAAAAAGGCAAAAATATGACTAAAGAAATGAAGAATATCCCGACAATACGATTCAAGAATTTTACGGACGCTTGGGAACAGCGTAAGCTGAAGGACGTCTTCACATCCTTACAAAATAACACTCTATCAAGATCAGATTTAAATGGTGAATGTGGTATTGCCTTAAATATTCACTATGGCGATATTCTTACTAAATATGGAGAATTTATTGATATATCTAATGAGAATATCCCATATATAACAAATGAAAAAAATGTAGATAAATTTAATAATTCACATCTTAAAAATGGAGATATCATCATAGCAGACACAGCAGAAGATGAAACTGTAGGAAAATGCACTGAAATCAATGGAATAACTAATCAAATAGTTATTTCTGGACTGCATACAATACCATTGAGACCGAAAATAAAGTTCGCAAAAGGATATTTAGGGATTTATTTTAATTCATATGCATATCACAATCAATTAAGACCTTTGATGCATGGAATAAAGGTAACATCTATTTCTAAGAGTTCTATACAGGATACTAATATTGTTTATCCATTTTATTTAGACGAGCAGGAAAAAATCGGGCAGTATTTTTTACATATAGATAACCTTATTACCCTTCATCAGCGTAAGCTTGACCATCTGAACAAATTGAAAACCTATTTTCTCCAAAATCTGTTTCCTGCCAAAGGCGAAAAGGTTCCTAAAGTCCGGTTCAAAGAATTTACTGGGGATTGGGAACAGCGTAAGTTAAGAGATATTGCGGAACGAGTAGTAGAAAAAAATGTAGCATTAACGGAGCATGAAACATTTACTAATTCCGCTGAGTTCGGAATCATCAGCCAAACAAATTTTTTTGATCATGGCATTACGAATGAAGAAAACATAGGAAATTACTATATCGTTCATTCTGATGATTTTGTTTATAATCCTCGAATCTCTGTAAAAGCTCCTGTTGGACCAATTAACCGTAATAAACTCGGTAGAAGTGGCGTTATGTCGCCACTTTACATTATATTTCGATCTCATGATATAGATACTAATTACTTGGAATATTATTTTAAAACGAATTATTGGCATTCGTTTATGCATTTCAATGGAGATACTGGAGCAAGATCTGATCGTTTCAACATCAAGATTGAATTATTCTACGAGATGCCGATTCCCACACCGGAGGTTGATGAGCAAAGAAAAATAGGGAATCTTTTGGAGATAATTACTGATATTATTACCCTTCATCAGCATCAGCTAGACCAGCTTCAATCCTTCAAAAAATTCATGCTTCAGAATATGTTTGTCTAACAAGAGGTGCACACCATTGGAACCAGAAGCCAGTATTGAAAATCATCTCATCAAACAGCTCATCAAAGGAGAATCTCAATGGACTTTCCGCGATGACCTGCGCACGTTCCAGGACCTCTGGAACAACTTTCGACATATCCTTGTACAAAACAACAAGGACATTTTCGGAGAACACCCTCTGACGGACAACGAGTTTCTGCAAGTGCAGAACCAGCTGCGCTTTTCCTCGTTCTACGATGCCGCCCAATGGCTCATGGGAGAGAACGGGGTGGCCCGAGTGGAAATCCAGCGTGAGGATGCCAGCCTAGGAACCATCCATCCAATGGTGTTCAAACGGGTGGACATTGCCGGGGGCTCTTCAGTGTATGAAGTAGTACACCAAATCCAGTTTCCCCGGAAAGAGGCCATGGACCGAAACCGCAGGGGCGATGTGACCTTTCTCATTAACGGGCTGCCCATGATCCACATAGAACTGAAGAACAGGGCACATCCTTATATGGAAGCTTTCAACCAGATCAAAAAATATCTGAAAGAAGGTGTATTCCGGGATATTTTCTCCTGTATCCAGATGTTCGTGGTATCCAACGGATCGGATACCCGGTACATAGCTGCGGCAGCGGAAAACAGCCTGAACTCCCAGTTCCTGTCCCTGTGGCTGGACGAAAACAATCAGCCCCAGACCGACTACCTGTCTTTTGCCAAGAATGTACTGTCCATCCCTGCGGCCCATAGCATGGTATCCCAGTATACGGTGCTGGACAGTGAACGGAAGGCCATTATCCTGTTGCGGCCTTACCAGATTCACGCCATTGAAGCGGTAAAAAACGCCGTAAACCCCTATACGGACGGGGGCACCCAGTCCGGTTTTATCTGGCACACTACTGGTTCCGGCAAGACCCTGACCTCCTACAAGACCGCCCATTATCTGACCCAGATTCCCAGTGTGGATAAGGTCATTTTTGTGGTGGACCGGAAAGATCTAGACAACCAGACCACCGGAGCTTTTCAGGCCTATGCCCAGTACGACACCATCGAAGTGGACGAAACGGACAATACCTGGGATCTGGTGAAAAAGCTTCAAGCCAAAGACGGAGATGTGATCGTCACCACCATCCAAAAGCTCCAGAAAGTAATGAAGCAGTATCCGAAAGGATCCGACAAATACGAAAAGCTTCATAACCTGCATCTAGTTTTTGTGGTGGATGAATGTCACCGGGCAGTATCACCAGCGGCCCAAGACCAGCTAAACCAGTATTTCACGCGGCCGCTATGGTACGGGTTCACCGGAACCCCGATTTTTGAAGAGGATGCCAAGAACAGCGCCGGAGACCTGCCTAAGACCACCCAGGAGCAGTACGGTAATTGCCTCCACCGTTACACCATTAAAGAAGCCCTTCATGATGGGGCGGTGCTGGGTTTCCAGGTGGAATACCGCAACACTTTTAATATGAAGGAACTGGCCGAGAAAAACAATGTAACCGGCTGGGTAGAGGATGAGGGCGGATACAGTATAGAAAGCGCCCTGCTCCGGAAAAAGATCCTGGATGCAGCCTATGAGGATGACAACCACATGCGCCAGGTTGTGGATTTCATCATCAACCGTTCCAGCGGTAAATTGGGACTGGACCGGGGAAAGGGGAATAACTTCACGGGCATCCTGACAACCAGTTCCATTCAGCAGGCCCAGCGGTATTACCAGCTGTTCAAAGAGGTGAAAGAGGGGAAGATTCCGGGACTTGGAATCTGCAACAAAGTAAAACAGAAACTGTCGGATTTCCCCAAAGTGGCCATAACCTATTCCGTTACCGAAAACGAAGAAAACAGTAAAGTGAATCAGGATCGGATGAAGGAATCAATGGCCGATTACAACAAAATGTTCGGCACCCAGTATTCCATGGATCAGCTGAATGCCTACAATACTAATGTAAACGACCGGCTGGCCAGGAAGAAAAAACAATATCAGGTGCGGGAGGCCCAGCTGGACCTGGTGATTGTGGTGGACCGGCTACTCACCGGATTCGATGCTCCCAGTCTGTCCACTCTGTTCATTGACCGGAGGCCAATGCGGTCCTATGGAATCATCCAAGCCTTTTCCCGGACCAACAGGCTTTTCGACGTCCAGAAGAGGTTTGGGCAGATTGTCGCATTCCAGGTGCCGGCCCATTTCAAACGGGCGGTAGATGAAGCAATGAAACTGTACTCCGCCGGCGGCGGAAGTTTTGTCCAGGCTCCCACATGGGAAGAAGCGGAAAAGAAGTTCCGGGAAGCCCTAGAGAAACTGCGCCAGGTGGCAGACAGCCCGAATGCTGTAAATGGTCTGACTAAAAAACAAAAACTCGCATTTCTTCGGGCTTTCCGGGATTTTGATAATGCCTACGGAGATCTGCTGGTGTATTCGGAATTCCAGGACCGGGATCTCGACCGGGATTATCAGATCAATAAAAAAACCATTGAAGAGTACAGCGGTAAGTTCGAGAATGTAAAAAAAGAACTGAAGCCTGATAATTCTGGTGGCGAGGACGAAGAGGTGAACACCGCCATCAACTACGAACTGCGCTCCTACCATCAGGACCAGATCGATGAGGATTACATCCTGAAACTGATGGAGGCCACTCGCCCCGATGAACCGACCCTGATAATTGTGGATTCGGCTAAAAACCAGAAGCTTTTCCAGGAAATCAATGAAGAAATCGCCCGATTCCGCAAAACCAATCCGGCCAGAGCCGAAATTCTGGAAGAAATCTGGACGGAATATCAGGCCAACCCGCAGGCCTTTGTGAACCGAAGTTTCACGGATGTTATGAACGATCGGGTACAGGCCAGACTGAAGGACGCCATCGATGCTTTTGCCCAAGAGTGGTGTGTGGATCCGGAAGCATTGGAGTTTTTCATGGAAACCTACGATGTTGGGAAAGATTCCCACGACAAGCAGGTGAACCAGGATGCCCTGAAAAAAGCCAGCAACCCAAAAGAATACCGGAAGTCACACCCAGATATCGGGTTGAAGTACTGGGGCCGGCTGCTGGAAGGAATCAGAAAGCTCTATGTGGAAAAGCTCCAGAAGCTGATAGAGCAACACTAATTGAGTCCCTGTGAACGGTGAAATCCGTTGCCGGCCCAGGACGCAAAAAAGCCCCTTTTCCTGCCAAGGTTTCCGCCTGGCAGGAAAAGGGGCTAGCCTTTTTTACAAATGACAGAAGCTTACTTTTCGACAGCTCCGTCTTCCCTGGTTACCTGGCCTTCATTCTTCGCGACTTTGTCGCGGTGGGCCCTGCTCTGGGTGAGCTTGGCCCCGGCAGGCACGTCGGAAGTGACCCAGACGTTGCCGCCGATAACCGCGCCGTCTCCGACCCTGATGCGCCCGAGGATATTGGCGCCTGCGTAGACGGTCACATTATTACCGAGAATAGGATGACGCGGGACGCCCTTGACCAGGGTGCCGTCGTCATTCTTGCGGAACGACAAAGCGCCAAGGGTTACGCCCTGATAGAGACGGCAGTTGTCACCGATGATACAGGTCTCGCCGATCACCACGCCGGTGCCGTGGTCTATGAAGAAGTTCTCGCCGATGGAGGCGCCGGGATGGATGTCGATGCCTGTGCGCGAATGGGCCATCTCGTTGATGATGCGCGGGATAAGCGGCACATTGCACTCATAGAGGACGTGGGCGATGCGGTGATTAATAATGGCGTGCATGGAGGGATAGCAGAAAATGGTCTCGCCCGGGCTCGTGGCCGCGGGATCCCCGTCATAGGCCGCCTCGGCGTCGCCCACCAGCTGGCGGCGTATCTCGGGCAGCTGATCCATGAGCTGCAGGGCGCATTCCTTGCCGCGCTGCTCGCAGTCCGTGCAGAGGTCGTTGCCCTCGCAGGCGAAGCAGAAGCCGCGCTTTATCTGCTCGGCCAACTTACGGTAAATACTGTCGAGGTTGGCGGACACGTGGTAGCCTATGGACTCACGCCAGATACGGGTGGATCCGTAAAAGCCGGGGAAAAGAGCCACCCTCAGGCGCTCCATGATTTCCTTGAGGCTTTCCAGCGAAGGCATGGGTTCGCCGTGGGCAGGATCATGCCAGACCGAGTTCAGCGATTCCGGCTCGCAGAGTTTCTTGCTCACCTCTCCGAGGCGGCGCATAGCGATAAAGTCATCTGAAAGTTCCATGGATTCCTTCCTCTGAAGAAGTACAGGATTATGCCCCTGCGGCAACGCATGTTCTTTTTAATAACACAGAGGAGGGAACCTGCAAAGAACGAAAGAACCCGCAATACGCAATCCCGGCAGCTTTACTTTTTCTCCTCGATGTGAGCAGAGCGCCATTCGCTGGGCGTGCATCCAAACCACGCCCTGAAGGAGCGGGAGAAGGAATTCTGATTGTCAAAGCCGAGCAGGCAGCTTATCTGCGACAGATTCAGATTTTCGTTCAAAAGATATTCCCGGGCATGCAGCTTACGGCGTTTCGCGACCACCTTGTGGAAGGTGGTGCCCGAGGCGCTCAGCATGCGCTGGAACGTACGTTTGCCAAGGGCCATTTCAGAAGCCACTTCCCCGATGCCCGGCCTTCCGCCGGAAAGCAGGCGGTCCACAATCCAGCTCACCTGGGCGACGAAGCCCGAGCCTTCCACTTCCGGCTCGTGGCGCGTGAGCAGCTCGAAAAGTTCCTTGTTGTAGTCGACGAAAGGATAGTATGCGTTCTCACGGGAAAGGATGAGAGCGTTGCGCTTCGCGCCGCAGATCACGGGACAGCCGTAATACTTCTCCAGAAATTTCTCGCTGCCGGGCGCACGCCTCAGTTCCACGGACGACGGCGAGAGTTCCCGGCACGTTCCGCGCCTCAGCAGCAGAACCATAGCGTAGAAATCGGCGTCCACTATGACCGCGGGAACGTCTTCGCCCGTTTCCTCCGGCCTGGTGGCCCGCACCACGCAGGTCACAGCGCCGACATTCTCCTCAACGAGGATTTCCCTGGGCGCGGAAACAATACGGAACCGCGAGATACGGCGCACAGCATCGATGAAGTCCCTGGCGTGGATGGCCGAAGCCAGGGACGCCGGAATCAGGGCAAAGATGGGAGGCGTGTGCGCCGGCATGGCAAGCATGGCCGCAATTCTGAAGCCGATGCCGGGATCTCTGCTCAGTGCGGCAACGGCGTTCCAGATTGCAAAAAACTGTTTACCCGTCAGCATTTCTCCACGGCCGAGATCAATGGGAAGACCGGCCCGTACCGCGATCTCCTTCCGTGAAAGCCCCACCGCTTTAAGGGCGCTCCAGATAACATCCAGAATAAGATAACGTCCTTCTCCTCTTCTCATACCCTTTCTCCCGCTCCCGGGCATGACCCCTGCCTCTCACTTCCGGGACTTTCAGTGATTGATCTCCCTGTATAACATTTTTCGCATATCATAAAGTACCCGTTCGAACACAATGTTGCATGTTTTCAAGCATAGCAACTCATATCACACGCTGCGGCTTCCCGTCATCCCGGGGAAACGGGAAAAAAACCGGAACCGGAGCAGGAGTCCAAAAGGGCCTGCTCTCAGAAAACACGAATCACGGCCCATGGTGCGCCCCCACAGGAGCTGAAGCCGGAACCTTTCCCTTCTTTCCCCCGGCCGGTTTTACACCGCATCCGGGGCGGTCATCCCTCACGGAATCACGGCGTGCACTGGGCCGCGGGGACATACTGTTTTCCAAATCGGGGACACATGCCGGAAAAGAACCCGGGGCAGAGGCCTCCGGTGTCACGCAGGGTTCTCTGCCCCGGGACTCCTCTCCGGGGGAACAAAGGAGAGGAGAACGACGGGGAGGGAGAAAAAAATCAGTGCCGCGCGCGCCAGCTGGTCGGGGACATGCCCTCCCACTGTCTAAACGAACGCGAGAAGGAATTCTGATCGTCAAACCCCAGAAGGCAGCTTATCTCTGTCAGGCTGAGGGCCGGATCCCTCAGATATTCCCGCGCGAGGAGCCTCCGCTTCGCGGCGACAATTTTATGAAACGTGGTGCCTGCCGCGCTCAGCATGCGCTGAAAGGAGCGCCGTCCCATACCCATTTCCGATGCCACCTCATCGAGGCTCGGGCGGCCGCCCGAGAGATGGCGCTCAACCATCCAGCCGACCTGGGTAAGAAAGGCTTCGCTCCTGCCGCTCGTGTAGGTGTTGCGGGTAAGGAGATCGAACAGCTCTTTGTTGTAGTCCGCGAACGGAGCGTACGCATCCTCGCGCGAGAAGGTGATGACGTCCAGGGGGGCTGAGCAGGTCACGGGACAGCCGTAATAGCTTTCATAAAACTTCTCGTTTCCCGGGGCGCGGCGAAGCGCCACGGCACGGGGATAGCATTCTCTGCCCGTGCCGCGGCGCAGGAGGAGGAGCATTGCGTAAAAAGAGGCGTCCACCAGGGAATCCGGGATTTCCGGGCCCGTTTCTTCGATGCAGTGAGGCTTCAGGGAAAAGATTACCCTGTCCCCGAGATCTTCCACAAACATATCTTCGGGGGCACAGAGAGACTTGATGCGGGCGATGCGCTGGGCCGCGTCAACGAAGTTACCGGCGTGTATGGCTGACGCGAACGGGGCCGGCAGAAGCGCGTAGACGGCGGGATTGTCCGAGGGCTCGCCAGCCATCTTGCCGACGCGGAATCCGATGCCGAGATCCCCGCTCAGACTGGATATGGCGTCCCAGATGGCGAAGAACTGCCTGCAGGTCACCATCTGCCCGGTAGCCACCTCGGCGGAGAGGCCGGCCTGCAGGGCAATGTCCCTGCGGGAAAGTCCAGCGGCCTGAAAAGCACGCCAGATGACATTATGAAAAGTATAACGCTGTCCTGTTCCGTTCCTGTTCATAGGAGAGCTCCCGTCCGCAGGAAAAAATTTCCGTAACCCCTGCTCTGTTGCAAAAAAGATACGCTACATATCTTCAAAAGTTTATTCATTAAACGACAAATATCATTCAAAAGATGTATTTTTTTATACAAAAAAGGCAAAAAAACGAAATCTGAACCGGAATGAGCCCATCCGGCACGGGTCTTGCCATGCCCGGCCCGTAAGGCTATGTTTACAGCATGATCGACTCTGAAATTTCCAGCAGACTTTCCGCCCCTTCCATCACGCCTCTGCCGGCGCGGGGGGGGAGCATTACCGATATATCCGCTCACGGAGCGTGGTTCGCGGAATACGCCGCGTACGAGCGTTCTCTCTGCGAACGCGATCCTTCCCCCATGTCTCTCAAGCTCAGGCACACTGAGCTCGTGACAGCAGCCGCCCGCGGGATCACGGAAAGCGAAGACTTTCCCCCACCCATGGCCCGCGCCTGCCTCCTGGCCGCCCAGTACCACGATCTGGGGCGGTTCGAGCAGTACCGTCTCTTCGGTACGTTCCGCGACAGGGACTCCGTGAACCACGCCGAACTCAGCGCCTTTCTCATCGAAAAATACGGCCTTCTCACGAAAGAGGCCTATGTGGCCCGCGCCGTGCTTGGCGCCGTACGCCTGCATAACGTTTACCGCCTTCCCGAAGACCTTCCTTCCGACGTGCGCGTGGCCGCGCGCCTTGTGCGCGACGCGGACAAGCTCGATATCCTGCGTGTCATGGACGAGGAACTTTCCGGCAGCGGGGACTGCCCCCGGACCGTCGTACTGAACCAGCCCGACGATCCCTCACGCTTCTCGCAGAAAGTCATCGGCTGCGCCCTCAGGGGTGAAGTGGCCAGTTATGACGATCTCACGAGCGTGAACGATTTCCGGCTCCTGCTCGGCACCTGGATCTACGGTATGAACTTTGACGCCTCCAGGAAGCGCTTTGCCGGGGACGGACACGCGAAGCGCCTCGTCGCGGCCCTGCCCGAAAACGGTCCTTACGCCGAAGCCCGGGCCCGCGTGCTTCAGAGCATCGCGGAAGCCGGATAGCCGGACAAATTTCAGCTGCCCGGCATTAGCCTCCGGAGCGGCCCACGGAACGGCCATAACACCCGTTCCCATACAAGGAGAAACGCATGTTTCCTGCGCTTAAAATCGGAGAACTCACCGCCACGACGCCCATTGTTCAGGGCCTTTTGAGCGAAGCATTTCGAGCGTGTCACGAGCCGAATG
>OGWV01000417.1_pt1 | contig 25197 bp, 20 predicted proteins | sample 1576081 | NCBI WGS metagenome assembly OGWV01 (sample SAMEA3541541, study PRJEB24748) | human gut metagenome | biome: human gut; feature: human-associated habitat; material: faeces | place: China | collected 2012 | reverse complement strand
ACTGTCGCCAAATACGGCGCTTAACGGTACATTCATCAGCTTTTCTTCCAGAAAGTTCCCACCAAACTTAATAAAGTTCAGAACATAGCTGTTACTGTAAATAAGATATTTCGAAATAACTTCCATTAAACTGCTGCCGCCGCTGAGAATTATCTGCGCCATTTCAGCTGCAGCTAACCCCACCACCAGTCCCACAACCAGCCAGAAAAAGCGCAAGATTTTAATGTAGTTATGCGATGAAATGGTTTTGAAGCGAATACTCCATACCATGCCAATAATCACCACGGTATAGATAAACAACATGGCGGACGTCACGTACTTGCTGGCATCCAGTGACTGACCGAACAGATAGTTAAATGCCGTCAGTCCGCCCCCTACGCCCAGCGCGATCATTAATTTTTTGATATTGATGCGCTCGATAAACAGCAACAGCAGAACGGGTAAAAAGGTGACAATAGTTATCGGGAAGCTCTCGCCAAGCTGGGCGAGTTTGACGTTTACCAGCAGATAAAGCAGCGGTAGCACCAGATAGCTACAGATTCTGATAGAACGAGACATATTCCTCCAGCATCTGTTGTCCACTGTATGCCAACCGGCTGCGCTGGCTAAATGCGGCAAGCGACGTGTCAAAAACCGCCTGCGCAATGTCTGATTTTTTCAGCTGCACCAGTTGCAACACTTCAGCTTCGCTGAACGTTTTTCCGCCTGATTTAGCCAGCACTTCCTGCGCGGCATCGCTGTGCGTGGCTATTACCGGTACGCCGATGGACAGCGCTTCGCACAGAATCAGCGGGTAGTTATCGACACGGGAGCTGAACACCAATCCATCCATCTGATTAAGCGCACTCATCAACGTGCGCTTATCGCTCTCAAAACCGTGATTGATGACGTTATCTCCCGCAAATGGCGAAAATTTGCCGAAGGTATGCAACTCAATTTTGTCTCCGAGCGCGGTAATCGCTTGCACCAGTTGCTGACTGGTTTTGCCGTCATAGCGCAGGTCATGAGCCACCACGGCAATTTTCGGCCGGCCGCTCTCCTCATGCATCGCGGGTAGTTCGGCAAGAATGGCTTCAGTTGGCGCCGACTCCAGCATATTGCAAATGGAGCTGTCCCGCATATTGGGGTGGTAAGACGCATTGATCTTGCTGCTGATCACCTGCACCGCCAGTGAGCTGGCAATATTGCCGCCGGCTGCGCCGCCCATACCGTCGCACACCACGGCAAAGGCCGTGCCATCCGGCATTTCGCCCACAAAATAGGCGTCCTGGTTGGACTCACGGATCCGCCCCCGGTCGGTTTTAGCAACCATGTTCAATCTGATCACCTCGTTTCTTCAATCTGCGAAGCTGCCCGCAAGAGGCATTGATATCATGACCTAAAGTTCTTCTTATTGTAGCATTTATTCCCTGTTTTTTCAATATGCTTTGAAAGTTTTGAATGTCTTTTTGACTGGATCGCACATTGCCTCGCTCCGCCACATCGTTCACTGGGATCAGGTTCACATGGCAAAGCATTCCCCGCAGCCGCGCCGCCAATTCCATGGCATGGGCCGGTCGGTCGTTTACATTGTGGATCAAAGTATATTCAAAAGACACCCGGCGCGAGGTTTTCTCCGCATAAGCTGCCATAGCCCGCAAGGTAGCATCCACGCCCCACCGGGCATTCACCGGCATGGTGCGGGAGCGGATTTCATCATTGGGCGCGTGCAGGGAAAGCGTCAGCGTCACCGGTAAATCCTCTTGCATCAAATCATAAATACGGTCCACCAACCCGCAAGTAGAAATGGTAATATTGCGCAGGCTAATATTCAGCCCCCGAGGGTCGTTGACCGTATGTAAAAACGAAATGGTATTATCATAATTATCCAACGGCTCGCCAATACCCATCATCACAATATGGGATATGCGGCAGCCCAGGTCCTTTTGGGCAGCGTGCACCTGACTCTCAATCTCCGCCGGCAGCAAATTCCGTTGGAACCCGGCCAGAGTGGAAGCGCAGAAAGTGCAGCCCATTTTGCACCCCACCTGGCTGGACACGCAAATGGTGTAGCCGTAGTTATAATGCATCACCACGGACTCCACATACTCTCCATCGTTCAAACGAAACAGATATTTCACCGTATCGTCCACGGCAGAAACATATTTTTCCTCGATTCGGCAGGCGGGAATGGTAAACCATTCGTCCAGTTTGCTCCGAAGATCCTTGGACAGATTGGTCATCTCCTCAAAGTCCTGCACACCCACCTTGTGTAGCCAAGCGTACACCTGATCGGCACGAAAGCGCTTCAGCCCAAGGTCCTCAAACCGCTGGCAAAGTGCCGAATAAGTTAAACTTTTGATGTCCTCTTTCATGCCTGTCTCTCCAAAGCGGCGTAATAGAAGCCGTCGCTGCCCTGTTCACACGGAAAGCGAGTACATTCCGCCGCCAGGGAAAAGGCGCTGTGCCGGTCCAGAAATGCCGACACAACCTTTTCGTTCTCTTTTTTATGGAGGGTGCAGGTGGAATACACCAGTCGCCCGCCGGGTTTTAAGTAGGTAGCTGCCGTCTGCAAAATGGAAAGCTGCAAGGCAGGCAGATCCTTAATACTGTCTAAATCTTTATAGCGGATTTCCGGCTTGCGGCGGAGAATGCCAAAACCGGAGCAGGGCACATCGCAAAGAATGGCGTCTGCTGGCGGAATGTCCCGGCTATGCAACGTAGCGTCCTGCACGCGGGATTCTATACAGTCCAGGTGTAACCGCCGGGCACCGCTGCGGATCAGCTCCACCCGGTGGGGGTGCAGATCACAGGCGATCAAGCGGCCGGTATTGTTCATCTGTTCCGCCAAAGTAAAGGATTTACCCCCCGGTGCGGCACACACATCCAGCACCGTCAGACCCGGGCGCACCTGCAAGGCAGCACAGGCCAGGTAGCAGGACAAATCCTGCACATGGAAATAACCTTTTTGAAAAGCGGCTGAGCGTTCCACATCAAAGCCGTCATCCACTGTCAGTACTTTCTCCGGCAGTAGACGGGCTTGCACGCCTTCATTTGCCAACATCTCCTGCAATTGACCGGGCGTCACAAACAAGGGATTGGGCACCAAGAATAATGGCGCACGACCGTTGATATAAGGCAGGAACGCCGCCATAGCATCCGCTCCATAGGTCTTTTGCCACATAGCCAGCAGGGGCTGGGGCACAGAATAGCGGAGCGTGGGCGTATCCGGCAAATCCGGATCTGCTGCGATCTGCCGCAGTACCGCATTGATCATACGGCCGTAATAACCTTGGCCCACCGTCTTTGCCAGTTCCACCGTTTCATTTACCGCAGCAGGCACAGGCACCTTGTCCATATACAGCGCCTGGTAGGCGCCCATACGCAACAACACCCGCACCTTGGGCTTCAATCGCCCGGTGGTGAATTTATCCACCAAAGCGTCCAAAGTGATTTGCCGTTCCAATACGCCCCGCACCAAAGCAGTGGCAAAAGCCCGTTCATGCCCGTTGGCCACAGGTAAATGGTCGAGAGAAAGATTGGAATAGGCGCTCTCCTGTTGAATTTTATATAGGGTTTCAAACGCAGCTAAGCGCGGAGATTTAACGGTCATTGCTTCGTCCTGCCAGGAGCAGCAGCCGCAGCAAAGTAGCCAGCGCAGAGGCCAGCGCCGCCACATAGGTAAGGGCAGCAGCCGTCAGCACTTTCTTCGCGCCCCGGTACTCCTGTTCGGTTAAAAATTGATTGCTTTCAATGGTCTGCAAGGCCCGGCGAGAAGCGTTAAACTCCACCGGCAAAGTCAGCAGCTGGAACAGCGCCACTAAGGCATACAACACAATACCCACCATGATCAGCGGCCGCCAGGTAAATACCATGCCCAGCAGCACCAGCGGAATACCCAAAGAGGAACCGATGCGGGTGGCAGGAATGGCAGCGTTACGAATCTTTAGCGGTGCATAGCCCTGTGCGTGCTGGCAGGCGTGGCCCGCCTCATGACAGGCAACGCCGATGGCCGCCACAGAGGTGGCGTTATACACATCGCCGGACAGACAAATTTCTTTATTCTTCGGGTCGTAATAATCGGTGAGGGTGCCACCGATCTGGCGAATTTGCACATCGGTAATGCCGTTTAGTTGCAACAGTCGCGCCGCCGCCTGGGCGCCGGTCATGCCGCACATGGCGTGCACGCTGCTGTACCGACGGAAAGCCCGCTTCACCTTGATTTGACAATAAAAAGAAAACAGCAGGACCGGGATCATAATGACCCCGGTTGCGTAATAAAGCATATAGGCGTTCATAAAATCACGCTCCTAAAACAGTACCTACCGCCACGGGGTGCCCAGCCAAAAAGGCCTTGGCATCCATGGCTTTCTTCCCCTGAGGCTGCACGGTCAGCAGTTCCAAACCGCCGCCGTCGCCGCAGGCAACTACCAACTTGCCCTTGCTCTCGATCACCGCGCCGGGGGTATTCCCCTTTTGGTCGCTTAGGCAAGCAGACAGCACCTTCACCGTCTTGCCGCCAATGGTGGTGGTGGCGCAGGGCCAGGAATACAGCCCCCGCACCTGATCGTGCAGCTGCGCTGCCGAGTGGTTCCAATCCAAGGGGCTCATAGACTTGGAGATCATTTTGGCATAACCAAAATCCCCTGCCGGTTGGGGCACCGGGTGCAGATCGTCCAGCCTGGGTAAAATCTCTGCCAGCGCCTGTGCGCCTAAAGCCGACAGCCGGTCAAACAGCATTACCGCCGTTTCCTCCGGGTCAATGGGTGTTTTCTTGACCAGCAGCATATCGCCGGTGTCCAGTCCTGCGTCCATTTGCATAATGGTCACGCCGGTCTCTGTTTCGCCGTCTAAGATAGCCCACTGAATGGGCGCTGCGCCTCGATATTTAGGCAGCAGCGAGGCGTGCACATTGATACAGCCATACCTGGGCAATTCCAATACCGCCCGGGGCAAAATGCGCCCGTATGCCACCACCACGATCAAATCCGGCGCCAAAATCTTTAACTGCTCTAAAGTGGCCGGATCTTTCATCTTCTCCGGCTGAAAAACCGGCACGCCGTTCTCCGCAGCCAGCACCTTCACCGGTGGCGGAGTCAGCACCATTTTGCGCCCCTGTGGCTTATCCGGCTGGGTAAACACGCCCACCACGCTGTGGGGGCTGTCCAGCAGGGTTTGCAGGCACGGCACGGCAAAATCCGGCGTGCCCATAAATACGATACGCAGCGTTTGCATCTTAGTCCTTCTTTACTGTTTTATCCATACGGTCAATAAAAAGCACACCGTCCAGGTGGTCGATCTCATGGCAGAATGCCCGGGCCTTTAGGTCCTCGCCGGTATAGACATGCCATTTGCCCTCTCGGTCCTGGCCTTTCACCTGCACCTTTTGGGGGCGGCGCACCGTCTCGTACCGACCGGGCAGGGACAGGCAGCCCTCTTGACCGCACTGCTCACCCTCGGTCTTTACGATTTCCGGGTTAATCAGTTCCACCGGGCCGTCGCCGCAATCAATGACCACAATACGCTTGAGAATGCCCACCTGCACCGCAGCCAGACCTACGCCGTTGTCCTTATACATGGTCTCAAACATATCCTCCACCAAGGTGGCGATACGCCGGTCAAACACTTCCACCGTGCGACTCTTTTTTCTTAAGATCGGATCGCCGTATTTTACTACATTCCGTAATGCCATTTTTTCTCCTAACCCAAGTCAATGGGGTTCAAATCTATGGAAATCTGCACCTTTCGCAGTTCTTTCATTTTAACAGTGGCTTTTAACACCTGCATGAGCAAATTGCGAACAGATTTTGAATTTTTACACTTAATTGCCAGCCGATACCGATAGGTATTGCTGATTTTTGATATTCTTGCCGGTGAGGGACCAAGTACAATCAGCTTTTGCTGCTGTTCTTTATTCTCGAGCACCAGCGTGTCAAAAAAGGCCTTGGCCGCCAGCGCCGCCGCGTTCTCGTCTTCGCTGACAAAGAACACGCCGTAAATATCGCAAAACGGCGGATAGGTCAAAATACGCCGCAGGGCGTACTCCGTCTCAAAAAAAGCCGGGTAGTCTTGCCTTGCTGCCAAGTCGATCACCGGATTGCAGGGATCAATGGTCTGAATCACTGCCGTGCCGGTAGCGTCTCGCCGACCGCTGCGCCCAACTACCTGGGTGATCAGGTCAAAGGCACGCTCGTGACTCAGGTAATTTTCGTCATACAGCGCATTATCCGCATTCACCACACCCACCAGGGTCACATCGTCAAAATCCAGCCCCTTGGCCACCATTTGGGTGCCCACCAAAATATCATATTCGTGGGCCGCAAAGGCGTCAAACAGCTTTTGGTGGCTGAATTTACCTGCGGTGGTGTCTGCATCCATACGCAAAATTCGTGCCGCGGGAAACAGCGCTTGCAGTTCATCCTCGATCCGCTGGGTGCCGAACCCGCTGTACCGCACCGCGTGGCTGCCGCATTCCGGACATGTATTATCCAGAGGCTTGGAATAGCCGCAATAGTGGCACATCAGCCGGTTGGAATAACTGTGATAAGTCAGCGAAATAGAGCAGTTGGGGCAGGTGATCACATGGCCGCAGTCGTTGCAGGCAATGAATGTATTGTATCCTCGCCGGTTCATCAAAAGAATGGTCTGCTTGCCCGCGTCCAAATTGGACTGTATCTGCTGTTGCAGAGTGCGGCTTAGAGGAGAACGGTGCCCGGCGTGCAGCTCCCCCTTCATATCCACGGTACACACCTGCGGCAACGCAGCGTTGCCAAATCTGTGCTCCAGGGAACAAAGGGTATATTTTCCCGCCTTAGCCGCCGCATAGCTTTCAATACTGGGGGTGGCAGACGCCATCACAAACAGCGCACCGCTCTCCCCTGCCCGGTAGCGGGCAATGTCTCGGGCGTGGTAACGAGGGGTGCGCTCACTCTTGTATGTCAGCTCCTGCTCCTCGTCCATAATGATCAATCCCAGGGTGTGCAACGGCGCAAACACGGCGCTGCGGGTGCCCAGCACGATCTTAGCCTCTCCCCGGTCGGCACGGCGGTATTCATCGTTGCGCTCACCTACGGACAAGCCGCTGTGCAGCACCGCCACCTGGCGGCCGTACCGTTGATGGAACAGCCCCAGCACCTGCGGAGTCAATCCGATCTCCGGCACCAGCACAATGGTATCTTTCCCCTGCTGCAACGCGCGGTCGATCAAGCGCATATACACCTGGGTCTTGCCACTGCCGGTAACGCCGTACAGCAGCGCGCTGCCGCCGTCACCATCCAGCATAGCGGACAGCGTGCGGTACGCCTTTGTCTGTTCGGCAGACAGTTCGATCTCCGCCGCCTTGGGAGCAGCAGGCAGATCCGCGTACGGATTTCTGTACTTCTCTTTTTTGAAAAAGCGCAGCACGCCGCACTTTTCCATATTTTTTAACACGCCATCGCCTACGCCGCAAAGGGTTTTGATCTCCTCCACGGTGGCGCTGCCAATGTCCAGCAGAAGGTCGGCAACAGACTGCTGCTTTGGCGTTAAGCGGGGCAACTCTTCGCCGCGACTGACGGTCAATTCCGCCATACGCACCCCAGCCACGCCGATCTTACCGAACCCACGGGGCAGCATTTGCAGAAGACACTCGTAGGTGGTGCAAAAATAGCGGCTTTTCATCCACCGAGCCAGGCGAATTTGGCTCTCGTCCAGCACCGTACCGTAATCGCACACACGGGCAATGTCTTTCAGCGCCGGGTTGATCCCCACAAACACTTGCAGCACAATTCCTCGGCGCAGTCGATTGCCGATGCCAAAGGGCACCTCTACCGCCACGCCCGGGCGCACCCGATCCGCCAGTGCAGGGGGCACCGCATAATCGTAGTCACTGTCCAGATTAAAGAAGGTGCGCTCCACAGCCACGGTGGCAATGGGTCGGTTCTCTGCTTTGTCGCTCACTTTATTTCTGCTTGAGTTCGTCCGGCTCCTCAATCACATACTTACCGGAATTGATGTCGTCAATAGCCAAGGATACGGTCTTGGTGTCCAAATGCTCCTCATTGGCAATGGCCTCGTCCTGAATTTCCCGAGCGCGCTTGGCCGTGCCAACCACCAGGCTGTATCGGCTGTTTACATTCTTGAGCATTTCTTTCAAATCGGGATTAAACATAGTATTCTACCTCCAGTAGCAGTTATTCTGCGTTGCGCTTTGCCAGCTCATCGCAGATGATGTGATTGATTTCGTGCACAGCGGTGTCCAAATCGTCATTGAGCACCTGATATTTGTAGCAGTCACGGGACTGAAGCTCTACTTTGGCAATTTCCAGCCGGTTGCGGATAACCTCGTCCGTATCGGACATACGCCCGCGCAGGCGCTGCTCCAAAATCTCAAAATTCGGCGGATACAGGAAGATGGACACACAGTCCGGGCAAATACGCATTACATTCTTTGCCCCCTGCACCTCGATGATCAAAAAGCAAACCTTGCCCCTGGCAATGGCCTGCTCCACCCCGGCAATAGGGGTGCCGTAATAGTTGCCGGAATACTCGGCATATTCAAAGAAGCCACCGTCCGCGATCATCTTTTCAAAATCCGCGCGGGTCTTGAAAAAATAATTCACGCCGTCCACTTCGCCGGGTCGGGGCGCCCGGGTGGTGGCAGAAACAGACTCAACCACATCGTCTCGCAGTGACTCAATGGCCCGAAAAACCGTGTCCTTGCCGCAACCACTGGGTGCGGACAAAACAACTAATAAGCCCTTTTTGTTCTCACAATGCATCGCGCACCTCCGCAGAAAATTTCTCAGCAATTTTGTTCAGATCCAAATAAGACAGGATCACATTGTCACTGTCCGTAATAATAACGCTCATGGTCTTGCGGCCATGGGTGGCGTCAATGAGTGTTCCTTTTGCTTTGCCATCTTGCACAATGCGCTTGACCGGGGCAGACTCCGGGCTGACAACGGCGATCACCCGATCCGCATTCACAAGATTGTTAAAGCCGATATTCACCAGCTGCATTATTCGATGTTCTGGATCTGCTCTCTGATTTTTTCTACTTCAGCCTTAATGTCGATGACTTTACCGGCGATGGCTACATCGCTGGCCTTTGAGCCTATGGTGTTGGCCTCCCGGTTGATTTCCTGCACCAGAAAGTCCATCTTTCTGCCGATGGGCTCCTCTGCCTCCAAAAATTTGCCCAGCTGCGCAATATGGGAGCGCAGGCGCACCGTTTCCTCCGCCACTGCCACTTTGTCCGCAAAGATGGCCGTTTCCTGGAGCAAGCGGCCCTCGTCCAAGGTCACATCGCCCAGCAGCTCGTGCACCCGAGCAGCCAGTTTTTCGTTATATTCCCGCACGGTCTGCGGTGAGCGCTCTTCCACAAACGCCACACAGTCCAAAATGGTCTGTGCTCGCCCGGCCACATCGGCCTTCATCTTGGCGCCCTCTACCTCACGCATGGCAACAAACTTATCCAGCGCAGCGGCTGCCACCGTCTGCACATAGGACCAGATTTTGTCCTCGTCCTCCTCTGCCTTGCGCACAACCAATACATCAGGAAAGCGGGCAATAGCGGCAGCGCCCCAGTCCTGCTTAGCACCGTAGGTGTCTGCAATCTCCTGCAAAGCGGTGTTGTAAGCACCGGCTAAAGTGTGGTTCACTGCCACCTGTGCGGCCTCTGTATTTAGCGCCTCAATGCCAACAAAGCAATCCACCTTGCCGCGAGACACCCGACTGTTTACAAAGGACTTGAGCTTATCCTCAATAAAGCCGTACTGCCGCGGCACCCGAGAGGAAAACTCAAAATAACGGTGGTTAACAGACTTCAGCTCCACGGTGATGACATAGCCGTCAATCTCCTGCACCGCACGGCCGAACCCGGTCATGGATCGTATCATAATATTACCCCCAAAGAACGGTATTTTGCGCCCACAGCGCCCTGCGTTCTTTTGTTGCAAATATTATAGTCGTTCCCACAGGATAGGTCAACACTTTGTTCACAGTATGTTTACATTATTCATAATATATTAACATTTTGTGATTATAAATGGACAGAGATGACAGAAATGGTGCGATGTGGGCATCGCACCCTACATAATAAGTTGCATAAAAAATGTAGGGGCCGATGCCTACATCAGCCCGCCAACAAAATAAGGCGCATCAGTCGGCGGGAGCAAGCCCCCGCCCTACGGTTGATCCATTGCACAGCGCACAGTCACATCAACTCCCCAACCAAGGCAAAAGAAAAAGCAGGAGATCGCTCTCCTGCTTTTTGCTTTTTTTAGAAATCGCCTGCGGTACGCTGTGCGTAGAAATCTTCGATCATATCCGCGTCCGGGTCGATCGCACCACCGCCGGGATTTTGGCCGCCGCCGGTGCTGGAATCCGTAAATACGGTAAAGATGTTAAATGCCTCGACCTCCAGTTCAGGAGTGCAATAACTTTTTTTCATGCTAAAATTCCTCCTTCTCTGTTAGCCGACCAGTCCACTGTTGTTGCACACATTGCCGTATGCAATGCACTGTACCTCCGTCTCCTTGGCGGCGCCGGTGTAATCCAGCGTCTCATAGGTGTAGGTGTACTTCACATAGGGGCGGGTGTAATACACATTGCCCCGGGCATTTACATTGGACAGAGTCAGGAAATACTGGTTGCTAAAGTCGATGGGGCTCTTGGCAACCGCCTTCTTCACCGTAGAATTGGCGTCTGACATATTCGCCAGGGTAAAGGCGTCCTTATCATAGTTGACAGCCTTTACATACAACACGCCGCACTCGGTGATCTTTACATTCTCCGGCACGCCGGCGGTGTAAGCACTGTAAGTGCTGTAAGACTGCTTGCTGTCACCGCTGGCCATCGGCGCTGCATACACAAACGGGAACTGGTGATCCAGGTTGTAAGTGTCTGCCTCGGTCTTATCCAGCTTCACCTGGGCGCCGTCTACGGTAATGTAGTAGTGGCTGCCGTCCTTGGTGATGGTGTAGAAGTCCATATTGCGGTTGGCGTAGAACTTATATTCCCCGGTGTAGGAAGCAACGGAATAGGTGCCGTCGCCCACTGCGATCGCCAGTCCGTAAGCGCCGTCCACAGCGGTGGTCACGGTCACTTCCTTATCGTAGTAACCGGCGCCGTCCACCGTAGCACCATCCAGGGTGATCACATAGTTGTTGTCCGTGGTGGCGTAGCAAGCCTTCAGCAGCACGGTGCCGTCACTGCCAGCCAGGTCACCGGCGGTGTAGGTGCCGTAGTTGTAGTTCTTGCCGTTCACCTGCCAACCTGCGAATTTATAGAACGGAGCGGTAGGTGCGGTGTACGCCGTACCGGCAATGGTTGCCGTGGCGTTGCCGGGCAGAACCACCTGAGCGTCCTTGGAAACAGCCAGGATCTGGAACGGCTTGTCGTCGCCATACTGGCCTACCAGCGCCCGCTTTGTGTACCTACCAGCGTGATCTTTACCTGATCGTCCGCCACGGTCTTATCCGTGGTATAAGCGGTCACGGTCAGCTGGGTAGCATTCTCGTCCTGAATGTTGACAATATAGCTGTCTGCGCTGCTGATCACATCGCGGGTGGTCTTGCCGTCAGACACGGTCCACTTGTACACCTTGCCCTGTGCGGCGGTAGGAACGGTCAAAGTGAGCGTCTCGCCGTAGTAGGTCTGGTAGGTCTCAGTAGTGGTGCTGCCGTCCTGATCCACCGTAAAGCGAACATTGAACTGCTTGCGCTTCTCGGCAGTGGTGTCGTTGTTGATGGTGTTCAGCTCAGACACCAGGCTGCTGGTGGTGCTGTCCAGAGTGGTCTGGCCGTCAGTGCTGCCGGCCTTGTTACCGATGTTGCGGTAACAACTGCCGTTGTACTCCACATAAGCACGATCGTTATTGGTGCCATCTGTGTTGTACGCACCGGCCTTCTCCTGAGAGCCCTGGTACGCCTGCTTGGCAAACACGCTGTCGCCGCCCAAATAGTCGGCAGTAAAGGCGTTTTGATCCTGGGTACCCAGTACCACCACGAATGCGTCATACGCGGTGTAATCCGCCGGGACTTCAATGCCCTTGATGGCTGCATCCAAAGCGTCTCTCTTGGTGTTGATGTCCGTCTGATATTTGGACAGCTCTGTGGTGGTGCCCTGTACATTCACCGTGCCTTGCAGCAGGGTTTCCACTTGTACCTGGCCTGTCTTAAACATAGGCTGATCGGTTTTTTCAGACTTGGTGTAGGTGGCGTTTGCGTTGGCGTCCTTATTATCGGACAACTTCATAGCCGCCGTGGCTGCGTCATCAAAGGTCAGCCAAGTAGACAGGGTGTAGTTCTGCTGGCGTACCGTCTCGTTATTCTCGTTGATCACATTTTTGGTCAAACCGTTATTGGAGATCTGTACGCGATCGGAGCCGCCATACAACTGATTGAGCTGGGTGTAATCCGCACGCTTCATCAGCTTGGCATAAGCCAGCACCAGATCGTCATGCAGCTTGGAGGCCGTCTGTGCCTGGTTATCCGCATACGGGTAATTCTTATCGGTACGGTTTGCCGTTGCCACCGGGCTCAAGTCCGTATAGTGCTGCTTGGCAGCATCAAAGGCCTTGATAAACGCAGCGGCACTGGAATCCGTATACGCACCGGTGCTGCTGTCGCCGTCCGTTACATCGTCATAAGCGTCCTGATAAATTTTGCCGATGGCAGTGGAGGCGTCCATATCCGCATCCAGTTTGGTATAGCCCTGACTGTCCAAGCCCTTAGCATCCTTAATGGCATTGTCAACCGCAGTGTCAAAGTTGGTGGTCAGTTGGTCGCGCTTCGCCACAAATTGATCATAAAACGCACCGCCGTCGGTGGCGTTCAGGTCTGTCGCCGGGTTCCAAGAAGTGGCAGCGTCCATACCGGACAGGATTTCCATTGCCGTATCCGCAGAGAACCGGGTGATCCTCCGAATCAGCTGGTACATATCGGCACCCTGGAACTTATCTATATTCTTAAGCTTCTCGGAGGCATTGTCCATCAGTGTGGTGGGGCTGGCAGAATGAACATCTACGACATAAATCTTGGTGGCATCATTGATAATGCCTTTACAGTTATTCGCTGCTTTATCGTAATTATCCTTTTTCCCGTTGGTGTCACCATAAATACCCCACGGTACGGTATAGACACCTTCCGGTGAAGTCTTGCCGGTTTTTGCCATACAGCGATCGGGCATAAACTGCAACACATTATACCAAAGGTGCGTAGAGCGACTGCTCATACCAAATTCTTTGCTGGTATGGTTCCAGTGATTCTCCCTTTCACCGGCAATATTTCTATCGTTACTAGTGCCAATGTAATTGCCAAACTCCCAGTTAGTGGTGGAAAAGCCTCTCCACATTTGATCCGTGGTCAACAAATTCTCATTGGTTGCGTCGACTTGCAGATTCGGTTTTCCGCTGCTTTGGGGATAATCGGAAATTAAGCGGAAATAGGGGTTTGCATTCCCCGATGTCGTTGATTCCGCAGGGAACAAACCGTTTACGGCGTTTGAATTCCACCCTTCATCACGAATTTGAGACATCACAACAGGCATGCACATAATGTTGGTGGTGTCATTCTGCGTACCGTTATACAGAAATACAGCGGAATTATAGTAAATCTCGTACCGGTTGTTCACAAACGTCTTCACATCTCCGGAAGCATTTGCACTACTGGTGGGGCCGGCATACAACAGATTTTGAGAATATTTGGCGTTAACGTACTCGTTGGTATCGCCTGCGCCGTTACCGGTAGCCACCTGGGCACCTACGGTGGTGAATTCCGCCTTGTAGGGGGTCATTTTTTGAATAGCTGCATACAAATCCGCATTCAGCTTAGCCACATAGTCCATATCCGGCACTGTCTTGCCCAGCTTTACAGCGTCCAGATAACGGGACGCTTTATCATACAGTTCATAAGCCGGTGCCATATTGGTGAGAATATTGGTAGCGGAGAAAGTCTTTATTGTAGATGTAAACAGATCCATGTTCTCACGGATCAGCGCCTCTGCGTACGCGCTGGTGTCCTTAATAAACAGGTCATACGCGTCAATGGAGCCACGGTAAATATTCACATCGGTGAGCTTACCGGTGGCGCCCTCGCCGTACACCACCTGGCCGCCGGTACCGCCGGCCGTGCCGTGGATCAGGCTCTGTAAGGTTAAGCCGTTATCCGCATACGTCTTGCACTGCGATTCGCGGGCCTTGTAGGCGTCATACATACCAACCTGCTTGCCGTCAATATAAACATAGATACGGTCATAGCTAATGTACGGTACCACCTGCAAGGTCACATGACTCCACTTATCCGTAGGCAAAGTGAAGGTAGAGTCTGACTTAAAGGACGAGTCGCCGCTCTTATACTCGATGGTGCCGTCCTCATTGACGCGGAAGTAGTTATCACTGTCGCCGCCCATACGGAATACGGCGCCGTTATCAATGGTATCGCCCGGATTATATAGCATGGTATAGGTATAACCGGCAGCGGTGTCTGTCAGATCCTTTACCGGCTCCACCTGGGTGGCCACGCCTGACTTATTCAAAGGCAGGTAGGTGCCGTACACATTGTCCTTAGCGGTGGTATAGCCGGTAGCAGTGCAGGGATCCTTATAGATCACCTGTGTGGTATTGGCATCATAGTTGGTCTGCGTTGCCTTCAGCTGATCGGCCTTTGCATTCTCCACATCGCCCAAAGACAGTGCCTGGTCATAAATACAGAAGTCGCTGATGTAACCATCCAGCAGATAATATGTGCCGCCGACGGTGGTGGACCAATAAGGGTTCACGCCAAAGGTCAGCTTAGAGGGATTAGCACCGGCATTCTGGAATACGGCCTTGAACCAGTCGCTGTCCAGTACGGTGCCGAAGTTCTCGCCGGTTGTGGAAGAAGAAACCAGCTTGCCGTCTACAAATACGGTAAAGCAGCTTTTGGAGATGGAGAACACATAGGAGTGCCACTGGTTCTTTGCCAAGCTGCCGCTGGTTTTGGCCTCCGTGCCTTTCTTCATACCGATGGAGCGGTTGTCTGCCTGGTAGGACAGCAAGTTGAAGTTGCTCTTGTTTGCCGGATTGTTAATACCCCAGGTAATATAGTTCCATTGGGGCGTATCAATAAAGTCAAAGATATGGGTATCATCAACGGTAGCGTCCGTCATATAGGAGTCAAAGGAGATGGTAATACCGCGGTTGATGTTGGTGTCGGAGAACATGCCGTCCACATTCATCCAAGCGGTAGAAACGCCCTTTACCTCTTTATCAATGGTTTCATCTGCGGCAGAACCGGCGTTGGCCTTCTTACTATTATCAAAGCGAGCCGCCAGTCGGCCGTCCTGCACCACCATATTGATACTGCTCACATTACCCTTGTGCTTGGTGGAGCCGTTATACGCGCCAATATGGTTGCCGTTGCCGGACACATCCTCCCGCGCATTGTTAGAGGTAAAGTACCGGGCAATCAAGTGGCTGTTGGCGGTATCGCCGGGCTTCACAGCAGTCTGGGTAGAGGTCGCCTTACCGAAAGCCTGGGACAGGTTGTAATACTCCATATCGGAAATGGGAATAATGCAGCCGTGGCTGGGCTTCAGGTGATTGATGGAGCAATTATCCGCAGAAATCTTAGTATAGCTCTCAAAATCAGAAGTATAGGAGAAACCGAAGCCGCCGTTGGAGAAATAGTCCACCAGCACGCCGTAGCTGCTTGTGCCGGAGATGGGGAACACCTGCGGGCCTTCTGCCTGCGTTTTGGTGGCAGACTCGAAAATCTTAGCATTGGCAGCGTCATATCCGCCGTCAGAATTAGAGGGGCTCTTGCCGGTCTTAAAGGTGTACCAAACTTTCTTGGCACCGGGGTCGGATTTAGCCTCTTTCTTATACAGCATTACATAGCCGTTTTTGTACGGAGTAATATCTGCGTCGATCACACCGTAGCCCGGGTCAAAGAGCAGCTGTTTCTTGTCGAAGTTCCTAAAATCAGATGTATAGGAATACCAAATCTTAGAGCTTTCGTTGGCTGCAGAATCCGCCTCGTTGGAAGAGAAGTAAACCATATACTTCTCTGCAACCGGATCCCAAATGGCCTCTGGTGCCCAGCACATGTTGGTAATGGTCTTGGAACCGCCGCCCTTGTCCGTAGCAAACTGGGGATTGGCCAGTTCGTCCCAGGTGATCAGGTCGTTGGACCCCCAGGTGTGCAGACTGGTATTATTATAGTTGTTGGTGGTGTTGGCATCCGTTGCCACCATATAATACTTGTATTCTGCACCATCCTGCGCCTTCATAATATAAGGATCGCGAGAGTGGCCGGTGCCCTGAGAAGCATTTGCCACAGGCACGCCGCCGTTCAAGGACTCGTAATTATAGCCATCCTTAGATACAGCGTAAAAAATGTTCTCACCGTTGGTGGACTTGGCGTCATTTCTAAAATACGCAAACAAGTACGCACCGCTGGTGCTCTTGGGCAAATTGCTGCTCTCATCTGCGGCAGAAGCGGACAGACCTGCAAAAGGCAGGCTGGTAGCCAGCATCAGCACAGACAGGAACAAAGACAACAGCCGTTTGGATACTTTTTTTCCCATAGAATATACCTCCATAAATCTCTTTCTTTACCAAGCGGGATAAAAAGCGCGCACTGTTTACTGACGACACAGCACAGGCGCCAAATCCTGCCGGCAGCGTATGGGTATACTTACCCACACTCATTTACAGAGTAATTATACTACGCTTGAGAATTCCTTGTCAATAGAATTTGTAAATTATTTGTTAACTAATTGGATTTTTATGGAAACGCGACAATTATTAGGGCAGTGTCTGTTAATTATGCACAAATATCAACCATTTTCTGCAAGTGCAAATCGACAATAATACCATACACAAATAGCGTATAGGCAGGCAAAAAAAGCAGCAGGGACTCCCCTGCTGCGCAAAATTCTATTCTTTTGTATACGCGGACAGCACCGTCTCCGCCCGGGCGCGCACGCTGTCGATCAGGCTCTGCGGCTCCAGCACCTGCACGCGACCGCCGTACTGCATCAGCCAACTGACCATACCCTCACTGACCGCCGCCGAAATGGTGGTCTCAAAGTGATCGCCGTCCACTGCGTGAATCGGAATGGCCGTGCCGAAGCGGTCCACCATTTCCTCCAGGGTATCCAGCTTGCAAAGCAAGCGCACCGTTGCGGTCTCGCCGGAGAACATATTGAACATTTTGGCAGCATAGTCTGCCGTATCAAAACGGCCCTTATACGCGCTGACCTCCTCCACCGGTCGTGCCTTTTGGCTCAGTGGAGTAATACGGCGCATACGATCCAGGCGCAGGTTCATCAGATTGTCATATTTTTCGTTATTACAAACCAAATAGTAGTGATCGTCCTTCCAGATCAGCGCATAGGGCGACACGGTAAAGATCTTCTCTCGAAAGGTCTTTTTATTCTTGGGATCCACTGCCCGGCGCTTGTAGGCGAACTTCACCTTACAGCCGTCACGAATCGCCTGGTGCAAATTATCTATAATGTAATAGATCTCTTCGTTCGAACATTTGTTCTCGCTCTGGCAATACACCTGGCGCACCAAGCTTTCCGCCTGGCCGGCGGAGAGCAGACTCTCCAGCTTCTGCACCAGCTTCTCCGTCTTCTTCGGCGTAATGAACCCGGCGGACTGCACCGCGTCCATCAACATACGCACCTCTGCCAGTTCAAAAGTACGACCGGCCATGTAAAAGCCCCGGCGGGGATAGTCTGTGCGGCACACATCAAAGCCCACCTCCTGGAGCGCTTTAATGTCCGCATAAATAGATTTGCGCTCACACTGAATACCGTAGTCAGTCTGTAATCGCTCAATCAAATCCGTAGCAGACAGCGGATTATCCTCATCGCTGTACTGCTGAAGCATCTGTAAGATGCGCAGTGTTTTTAACTTTGACGTTTGCAAGTAAAATCTCCCCCTATTGTATGGGCATTGTACCACAAAAGGGACAGTAATGCAAGGCCTACGGCAAACTTGATACAATTCGGCGAAACACCGGGCAGCAATCGGCAGCGCCGGAGGTGCCGTTTTCCCGCATCACCACAACGGCGTAGCGGGGATGATCAAAAGGATACACCCCTGCAAAATAGGTATTGAGCACTTCCCTGCCCTGCACATAACGGCCGGACTGGGCGGTGGCGGTTTTACCGGCGGAGCGGCCACGATAATCGGCGCCGCTGCCGGTACCTTCTGCCACCACCGTACGCATATAGGCAAGCAGCGTCTTTGCATGCCTTGCCTGCATCACGCGGCGAGGTTTTGCTGTCGCCTTGCCGGTCAAATCCGGCGAGCAATACACGCCGCCAGCGGCGATGGCCGCAACGCAACGGGCAAAGTGCAGCGGTGTGTCCGTCAGCTTCCCCTGCCCAAAGCCCAGCAGTGCCAGCTGGCCGGGAGACGCCAACACCGACAGAGACGGCAGCCGCCCGGCAGCGCTCTGAAAATCCTTATACAGCACAACCGGTGCACCAAATCCAAAATCCAGCCCCATTTGGTACAGTCGCCCGGCGCCTAACTTCTGCGCCAGCTGCACAAAGTAGCAGTTGCAAGAATGGGCCAGCGCCTGCTCCATAGTCTGCCGCCCATGCACCCGACCGTTTTGGCATCGGTAGACTGTATCTCCTACCTTTATTTCACCTTTACAGGTATAGATCGGCTGCAAGTCTGCTTCCAACGCCGCAGCGGCAACAATCAGCTTAAAAACAGAGCCAACAGCGTAAGCGGACAATGCTCGGTTATAGTAATCCGCAGGTGCGCTATACACGGCGCGCACCTCTCCGGTAGGCACATCCAGCACCACCACAGCGCCGGTTTTAATTGACCCGGCCGCCTGCTCCACCGTCTTTTGAATTCCCAGATCCAGCGTGGTTCGCATGGTGGCAGGGGCGCCGGTACGGTCTGTTTGCTCCGTCATGGCATTGCCGGAGAGCACCCGCCCCATGGCGTCGGTGGCGAAGTTCAATTTTTTCTCCGTGGCAACGGCTGTATATTGACCCAGTCCGCCGCTGGCACTGTCCAGCAGCTGGCGAGCGTGGAGGGTGGTGCTGTCCCGCACCGTGCGCTCCATGATTACAATGTGGTTTGTATCCGCCTTGGTGGCTACCGGCTCCAGCACTGGGTAGCCTTTTTGCAGTTCCTTTGCAATGCGCTGCACATCTCCGGGCGCAAACAGGCGCGGCAGCTCCCGCAGGCATGCCTGCGTGGGGCGGATCACAGCCACCCACTCTTTGCGGGTGCCGCCCATGGATCGTCCCTGTCGGTCTGTGATTTCCGTGTAGTTCTGTTCAAAGAGCAGGGTGTAGCTGTTATAGCTTTGACCTACGGCAAAATCGCCGCTGCGCGCCACATACAGCACCCGCCCGCAAACGACGGTAAATAGCAAGCACATAACCAGTGAAAATGCGTGGAGCCGTCTGCCCATAAAAATACACCCCCGGTGTAGTATGTACATCAGGGGTGCAAATAATGCGTATTCTGTTTAGTCCTCGTCCCGCTTGCGGCGCAAAATAGCATCCGGGGACACCGGGCGATCCACGGCAAAGGAATACACCTCCGTTGCCTTATTGGCTGTCTCCGTACGCGTGCCGTCTGCCTCTCGCACCAGGTCCCGAACGGTCAGGGTATAGGGCTTTTGCCCCGGTTCCAGCACCTCCAGGGTATCGCCCTCAAAGAAGCGATTGCGCTGGTCCACGATCAACCGGTTTCCCTGCTGATCCCGGTACAGGGCGCACACATCCCAGGTGCGCACATAGCCGCCGGTGTTTAGCTCCTGCCCATTCTGCAGCGGACCGAAGTTAAAGCCGGTGGTATAAACCCGATGGCTCATTTTTTCCATCTCCGCCAGCACCCAGTCCGGCACACGGAAGTCCGGGGACGGGTGGGCAAAATAAGCGTCCAGCGCCTGACGATAAGCGTGGGTCACAACGGCGGTATAATAGGCACTTTTGGCGCGACCCTCGATCTTAAACGAGTCCACCCCTGCAGCCACCAGCTCCGGGATATGCTCGATCATACACAAATCCTTGGAATTGAAAATATATGTGCCGTTCTCCTCTTGATTGATGGGAAAATACTGACCCGGGCGGGTCTCCTCCATCAGGTGATACTTCCAGCGGCAGGGCTGGGCACAGTCACCACGGTTGGCGTCTCGCCCCACCATATAATCCGAGAGAATGCACCGACCGCTAAAGCTCATACACATGGCACCGTGAACAAAGGCCTCAATCTCCAGTTCCGGAGGCGTATGGTCCCGGATCATCTTGATCTCGTCCAATGAAAGTTCTCTTGCGGTAACGATCCGCTTGGCGCCCATTTGGTAAAAGGCATTGGCCGCCGCATAATTGACGATCCCCGCCTGGGTGGAAATATGCACTTCCACCTCCGGTGCCGCCTGCTTGGCAATAGCAAGCACGCCCATATCCGCAATGATAAAGGCATCCACCCCTGCCGCCCGGGCACTGCGGAGAAAGTCCGGCAGCGCATCCAGCTCATAGCTACGGGGCAAGGTGTTGCAGGTCAAATACAGCTTTTTCCCGGCAGCGTGCACCAGCTTGCAAGCCGCTTGCAGCTGTGCCGGGTCAAAATTGGATGGGTTGGAGCGCATACCGAATTGGGTTCCGCCCACATACACCGCATCTGCACCAAACTTGACTGCCAATTCCAGCCGTTCCATATCCCCTGCCGGGGACAGCAATTCCACCCGCTTCATCATGCGGCCAGATAGGGGGCATAGGTCTGTATCTTCTGCTTAAACTCGGCATAGGTCTTGGCAGTGTACAGGTTGCCCTTGGTGTCGTGGAAGAAGTAATAATAACCGGTATCCGACGGATGGAGCGCCGCCTGAATGGCCGCTTTACCCGGGTTGCAAATAGGACCGGCAGGCAGCCCCACCACCGTAGAGGTGGTCTGGGTGTTGTAATAGTCCATATAGTAGTCGGCCGTATGCGCACTGGTTGAAGACAAATTGGGCTTTACAAAGTTGGTAATATAGTCTGAGGTGGACTGACAGCCCAGGGACGGGAAGTTGGTTTTATCGCTCAGGCGATTATGAATGACGGAGGAGATGGTTTTCATCTGCTTCTCACTGCCGGCTTCCTTTTGAATAATGGAGGCAATGGTCATTACCTCATACATGGAATAGCCCAACTTTTTGGCCTGGGCGCGATCTTTCTCGGAGATCTTGCTGTCGCCGTTAGACAGAAATTTCTTCACCACGCTGGAGGCGTTCTCCCCCACAAAAAACTCGTAGGTATCCGGGAACATAAAGCCCTCCAGACGGTAAGGCACATGCTCATTGGCCTTTAAGTCCGCCACCATGGAATAGGTAAATTCTGTGGAGTCGATCACGGACAGCAGCGCCGTTTTGTCGCACACATCGTTCTCTGTCAGTTTATTGACGATCTCCGGTACGGTCATACCCTCAGGAAAGATCAGGGTCACCGTCTCCGAAGTGGCAGAGGAGCCCTGCAAGGTCTGGAGCATACCCTCCAGACCCATTTTTCCGTTTAAGTAATACACTCCTGCCGGGTACGGTCCGCCGATGGGATCGTTAAGCACCTTATCGTGCAGGGTGGCAAAAAACTTGCAAAAGCCCTTGCACTTGATCAGCCCCTGATCCGCCAGCAGGTCAATGGCATCCGAAGCGGTCTTGACCTCCTCCTGCATAGACACAGTGACGGTGGACTTGGTCTTGGTGATAGCCAAAATGTCGTTCATACAGAACACGGCGTACACGGACAGTGCCATGGACACCGCAATCACCACGATAAAGAACACATAAGTAGACTTTACGCCATTGCCTTTTTTCGCCGGCTTGCGTTTTGTACCCACCGGCGTGGTGCGGGGGGTGCGCTCCTGCACACCGTTAGAGAAATAGTAGTCCCCTTTACCGCTGAGCTCTGATGGATTAATACCATTCTCTCGCTGATTCAAATCTCTGTTTTCATTCATACGCTGCTCCTTGCTCCACGGCGAACACCCGGTCCTCCGTAGCAATCTGCTGTACCGGCAGATCATAGTCTCCCACCGGCAGGCAGTCCTGCAAAAAATCATTATAGCAAAGTCCCAAGGTCGCCCCGCGGAATTTTGCCAAAAACCGGTCATAGTACCCCTTGCCGTAGCCCAGCCGATACCCTTTGCCATCAAAGCAAAGGCCCGGCACCAAGCACAGGGCCTGACCGTCTAAATCCATATTGTATTGGGGCGCGGCTAAAGACGGCTCCCGTACACCGAAGCTGCCGCTTTCCAGATCTTCCAGCGCCTGCACCCGATAAAAGGCCATTTGCCCGGCATCGTCCAGACAGCGGGGCAAATAAATTGCCTTGCCCTCTGCCAGCGCTCGGCGAAGAATGCCATCCGTCTGTATCTCCTCCGGCAAGGCGGCATAGCCTAAAAGCACCCTTGCCTGCCCATAGGCGCTGCTGTCCAGCACCCGGCGGGCAATGGCGGCGTCCGCCGCGGCTCTGTTTATCTTATCCCGTCGCCGCTGCCGAAATGCGCGGCGCAGGTCACCCTTTACGGACATTGAATGGTCTTGCGCACGTTGGCTGCCATTTCACGACCTTCCAACTGGCACACAATTTCCAGCCCAAAGTCCACAGCCACACCGGCGCCCTTTGCGGTGATAAAGTCGCCGTCGCACACCACATGCTTTTTAGAAATGGTGGCGCCGGTCAGTTCCTCCTCAAAGCCGGGGAAGCAAATGGCTTCCTTCTCATTAAGCAGACCCTTGTGACCCAAAATAGACGGTGCGGCGCAAATGGCACAGATCAGCGTGTTGCGCTCTGCAGCCTTGTCAATGGCGTCCTGCACCACCGGGCTTTTTTCCAAATTCTTCGTACCGGGCATACCGCCGGGCAGCACAATGGCATCTACATTCTTGAAGCGAAAGGCCTTGTCGCTAATGTCGCAGGTAACGCTGACCCCGCAGGACGCAGTGATTACACTGCCGCCGATGCCAACGGTCATCACGCCGATTTTGGCCCGGCGTAGCATATCCACCGGCGCCAACGCCTCGATCAGTTCAAATCCATCCGCTAAAAAGACATAAACCATAGTTATGTAACCTCCGTTAATCCATATACAGGCCAAAGTAGCCCGGGGGCAACGCCCGGCGGCTCCACAGCATTCCCACCGGCTCGGCAGTCAGCACATTGCCACTTCTTTGGATATATTCGCAAATCCGACCGTCCCGCACCGCGGCGATCCCATCGTCTTTACAATAGAAGCTGCCATCCAGCAGCACATTTTCCCGATACAGGTAGTCGCTATCTACCAGTTCCACCGCAGGCGTCGGTGTCCAGGCACGGCGGCGGTCAAAATACACCTGTGCCCCCACCGTTTGCCAGCTGTCGTCCAACTGTGCCGGCATGGCGGTACCAAACAGCAGGGACTGAAAACCGAATTTGGCATACACATCGAAAAGATACGCCTCTGCCGGCACCAAACATAGAAAATCATAATCCAATGCCTGGGAATAGTCAATACATTTTTGCATAAAGCCCTGTTTTCTGTAATCCGGGTGGGTGGCTACCGCATACACATAAGCCCCTTGCTGTCCGTTATAGGTACAGTCCAGCAAAAACAGCATAGACACCAGCCGCTCCCCCACAAAGGCACCTACGCAGCGTTTGTGGCGGCAGTTGTCCAAAAAGAAGCGGATATACGCTTCATCGTCCCCAAACACCCGGTGCCAAAGATCAACGATCTGTGTGGCATCTTCCGTAAATTCAATTTTCGTCAACATAGGTGGCCACGCACTTCTCTAAGAATATCTCCGGGTGATAGGATTGCTTGGCCTTGCGCAAGCCCTCCAATCCTAAATCTTCTTCCCGATTCACATAGGTATAGCCGCTTAGGCACTGCCGCGTGAATACCTGATTGATGATGGGGAACGCCCCGCGCATGTCTGCCGGTGCCTTTTCAAAATGGGTCACAAAGCAGTCTTTACTGTGGGGCTCACCCATGGTGTAAGCGATCACCTTGCCGCCCACCCGGATCAGTCCGCCTACAAAGCCCAGCGCCTTGTAATTGTCAAAGGCGGAGAGCACTGCTTCAAACTCCAGAGAAAACTCGGCGTCCTCTTCTTTTTGTTCCGTTTGGTCTTTCTCGTCAATCCAGCTGGTATGCAGGGCAATGCACTCCCCCACATTCTCCGGGGTGAGCACTTCAAACTGCCAGTCCGGGTACGCCTTCATAAAGTAGGTAATATGCCCCCGCTTGCCGTGATACTTCTTGCCGGACAAATTGGCCATTTTCTCTACACTGTAAATATAATCGTTATAATCGTCGGAATATGTGTAGTTGAATTTTCCAGGGAAATCTGCCTTCAGCAGTTCTTTATAGCTGGCGGTCACACCCAGCAGGCGTAAAGTGACGCCATTTTCTGCCGCGTCCTGCTGTAACACCCGCACCGCATCGGCAAAATCGCCGGTGCCCACCGGGGGCGAATACGCAATGTCTGCCCCTCTGCCGTAACGGATCAGCAAAAAGTCCTTGTAATGGCAAATGCGGGTCACATACGCCGTGCGCCAAACGAAAATGTTGCCAAATGTATACTCGCAGTTCATACTGTGGGCGTGGGACAGGCATTGATCCACCCAGGGCTTGTCCGTAATTTTCGGTTCTTTGAAATCAAGCATAAATGCGTTAATCTCCTTTGTTCTCGTTGCGTTGTAGCTTGTGCTTTTCACCGTTCGGCTCCACCACATAGGTGTTATCCAGTTGGCTGACCAAACTACGCTTAAACGAGTCAATGTAGCGACGGCGCAAAGCGTCCTGTTCTTCTTTTTCCGCCGGGGTCAGACCCTCCGGCGTTTTGGCCTTACGGGCCAGCGCGTTAATGCGCGCGATTTCTTCCGGTTTCATCAGTCCAAAAAGTCCTTTAATTTCTTACTTCTGCTAGGGTGGCGCAGCTTGCGCAGCGCCTTGGCCTCAATCTGGCGAATACGCTCACGGGTCACATTAAATTCCTTACCCACTTCCTCCAAGGTCTTGGGGTTTCCGTCCTCTAAGCCAAAGCGCAGGCTCAGCACCTTTTCCTCTCTGGGGGTCAGGGTCTTAAGCACATCGGCCAGTTGTTCCTTGAGCAGGCTCATAGAGGCAGCGTCTGCCGGGGCCAGCGCGTCATCGTCCGGGATAAAGTCGCCCAAATGGCTATCCTCCTCTTCGCCGATGGGGGTCTCCAGGCTGACGGGCTCCTGAGCGATCTTCAGGATCTCACGGAC
>OGWV01000396.1_pt1 | contig 25585 bp, 17 predicted proteins | sample 1576081 | NCBI WGS metagenome assembly OGWV01 (sample SAMEA3541541, study PRJEB24748) | human gut metagenome | biome: human gut; feature: human-associated habitat; material: faeces | place: China | collected 2012 | reverse complement strand
AGACCACTTTCATCAGCTTGTCAAACGACTCCCGCTCGAAGCCCACGCTTCACCTCGCCTTATTCGATGCCCATCAGTTATGTCTCGATAATATCTTTTACTGTAAACATTTTTCGATCGCAACGTGCAAGTACAGGAAAACGCCCAAAAAGGAAACGATAATCAGCAAGGAAGCATCGCAAGCTCTTCTTGAGTGAGCTGAAGTTGCGTTGCAGCGAAGGAATCGTTGATTTCCTGCGGATTGCGAGCGCTGGGAATGGTGAACAGACGTTCGTAACGGGTCAATTCCCACGCCAGCACCACACGCTGGTAGGAGCAACCACGTTGCGCGGCAACCGTGCGGAACGGATCGTACGCGCTCTGATCGAACGTATCGAGGAATCCGCCGAGCGGCGACCAACAGACGAAAGCGAGCCCCAATTCGGCGCAATGCTCCATCGTATGTTCCGGATCGGGATGCGACGGCGAGAACTGGTTTTGCACGGCGACCAAGCCGCTGCCGATAATGCCGCGCGCAAGATCGATCTGCTCGTTATTCACACGGGAGATGCCCGCATATTTGATCACGCCTTCGTCGAGCAGCTGCTTCAACGCGCCGCATTGGTCTTCGTAAGGCACCGCGGGATCGGGGCCATGCGAATACAACAGGTCGAGCGTATCGACGCCCAAGTGCAACGCGGACTCCTTGGCGTCACGAATCATGGTTTCGGGGCGCGAATCCGCCATCCACCCGTATTGACTGCCCGCCGCCTGCAAATGCTGGCGTTCCTCGCCAGGCCGACGGCTGCATCCCTCAGAATCCCGCCCCTGAGTGTCCGATTCTGGTGAATCGGACATCTGTGCCCCAAATCCGGCACCCTGTTTGTCCGATTCTCCAGAATCGGACACAGGAGCAACAAAAGCGGGGACCTCCATGGTGCGTCGATAGCCAGTTTTCGTGGCGACCAGCACTTCATCTCGGGGGCCATTCCACGAAGTGAGCGCATCACGCACCAACTTTTCGCCGTAGCCAAGGTCTTCCGCAGTGCCGGTGCCAGGCTCGCTCGGCAGATAATATGACCAAGCCGTGTCCAAATAGCGAACACCCGCGTCCAAACCGGCATGAATCGTACGAATCGCGGTATCGCGATCCGGGCGCCCCTCAATCGCCAAAGCCATCGTTCCCATACCAAGCCGAGGAATCGCAAATCCTGCCAACTCGCCGTCCATCATCATCTTCCCCTTCCTTGCAAGCACTCAGCCGATTCGCACATGTTCACATCAAGACTAACCCAACGTGAACCGGCGCAAGCTTGTCGGGCGCGTGCGCGAAGATGAAGGCACAACCGAACGGGAGCCGAAAGGCTGAGAGGGAGCTCATAGAGCTTCGACCGAGGACTTGATGCGGGTAATGCCGCCGTAAGGAGACGGGTTGTTCACGCCGCAAGACGTATCTCATCTTCCGTTCGCGATAACCGAATATCGCGTGATTAGGGTCACGGAGGGGCGCACCACCTCATAGGGTACGGTTCCTTCGGCGACCCTTTTTTCGTACCAACCTTGAGTGCCCGATTCTGCAGAAACGGACGCACAAGCGGCTCGAACAAGCGCCTACGTGTCCGATTCACCAGAAACGGACATTTAAAGACCAACAATGAACCTCCGGATGTCCGATTCACCAGAAACGGACATCCGGAGTGCAGGAAAGCATGTGTCACGACAGACACAGAAGGGAACCGCAATGATCATCAACGGTAAGGAAGAGAACGTCGCCACGCCGATCACCGTGGCCGAACTGATCGAAAGCAAGGGCCTGCGCGCCGACCGCGTGGCTGTCGAGCTCAATGGTGAGATCGTGCCTCGCACCCAGCGTGCGCAGACGCAGCTCAAGGGCACCGATACGTTGGAAATCGTCACGTTCGTGCAGGGCGGCTGAACCACTTTCAAAATTTCTTGCGATTACGACCGGCACAATGCACGCGTAACAATCGCAAGAACATACAAAACACAACCAACCCGGCAAAAACAACGCACGAACGGAAAACGAGAATACGAGAACAACCATGACTTTTGAACCATCCGCATCGCAGGCGCAGATCGACGCCCGCCAGCACGCTTTCGACAACCAGCCCGACCCGACCACGCTCGTCAGCCGCGAAGAAATCCGTGCGGCCCTGCTCGACCGTCATACCGCAGCCACGCAAGACAAGCTCGACGCGGCGCACGTGGCCATTTGCGGCTGCGGCGGCCTCGGATCGACCATTGCGGTGGCGTTGACCCGCATTGGCGTCGGTCACCTGCATCTGATTGATTTTGATCGCGTGGATATGACGAATCTGAATCGTCAGCAGTATTTTTTGAAGGATCTTGGGCAGTACAAGACGGAAGCATTGCGCAGTAACTTGCGTCAGATCAATCCTTTTATCGATATCACCATTGATACCGTGAAAGTGACCGACGAGAACGTGCCGACGCTGTTCGACAATGAGGATATTATTTGCGAAGCGTTCGACGTGCCGGAAAACAAGACGATGCTGGTGAATGCCGTGCTTGAGAATCTGCCGAACAAGAAGCTGGTGAGCGCTTCTGGAATGGCGGGATTCCGCAGTTCCAATTTGGTGAATACTCGTCGCGTTTCGAAGAATTTCTACTTCTGCGGCGACGGCGAAACCGCTCCGGTGCCGGGCGCTGGTCTGATGGCACCGCGCGTGGGTGTGGTCGCCTGCCATGAAGCCAATATGATCACTCGCTTGATTCTCGGCGAAGAAGACGCCTGACAGCGAAACGCAAACACAAACGCAATTGCAATTGCAATCGCAAATCGCAAATCGCAACGAATGACACAACACTAATCGCATAGTAAGGATTAACCATGAGCACCGAAAACACGATCACCACCGCGGAAAAAGACTTCGCAGCGGCACCGAACGCCACGCTCGACGAGCTGGTCGGCACCACCACGAACACCGCACTGCTGCCGGAACCGGATGCGCACGCGTATGACGAAATCGCCACCGGCGACGCCGATCCATTGATCCTCGGCGGACACAAGTTCACGAGCCGCTTCATTCTCGGTTCCGGCCGCTACGATCTGAACCTCATCAAGGCGACCATTGAGAACGCGGGCACGCAGATCGTCACCATGGCGTTGCGCCGCTGCCGCACCACCGAAAACAATCTGCTCGATTACATTCCGAAGGGCATCACCATGCTGCCGAACACGTCCGGCGCACGCAATGCCGAGGAAGCGGTGCGTATTGCACGTCTCGCCCGCGAAGTGTGCCAGACGGACTTCGTGAAGGTGGAGATCGAACATGAGGCGAAGTATCTGCTGCCCGACAATGAGGAAACCATCAAAGCCACGAAACAGCTGGCAAAAGAAGGCTTCGTGGTCATGCCGTACATGTTCCCCGATCCGATTGCGGCGAAGCGTCTTGAAGACGCGGGTGCGGCTTGCGTAATGCCGCTGGGCGCGATGATCGGCTCGAATAAGGGTCTGCGTGCACGCGATTTCATTGAAGTGATCATCAAGAACTCCAATGTTCCGGTGATCATCGACGCTGGTATTGGCCGTCCGAGCCAGGCTGCGGAAGCCATGGAAATGGGCGCGGACGCGGTGATGGCATACACGGCCATCGCTTCCGCCGGCAATATTCCGCTGATGGCACGCGCGTTCAAGAAGGCGATCGAAGCGGGTCGTGAAGCGTATTTGTCTGGCTTGGGCAAGGTTACGGAAGATCATGCCGTGCCGTCCAGCCCGACGAACGAGGCCGACTACATCGGCTGATTTGCACTGGATCCCGTAATGGGGATTCGCGCAAAGACCATGCTGAAAGGGGCGTTTGCCGAACGTACGTGATGCACTCACGTTCGGCAAACGCCCCTTACTTGTATCCTGCGTTACCTGCAAACGTTACTGCTGCAAGGCTTCCTTAAGATCGCGATTCTGGAATCGTTCGTGTAGCAGGCAATATCCGCCGAACGCAACCAGCCAAATCAGACCGGCAATCGCAGAACCAATCGTGTCCGTCGACAGGAACAACGTGACATACACGAGCACAAAGAACGTGATCGCAATCCAATCAAACACCTGCCAAGCGGGCATGACGAAACCGTCCGGTAGAAAATCGCTGCTCTGACGATACCTGTGGTGGGCGAGCATCGTCAGCACGTAAATGAAAATCACCACAGCGCTGGCGGCCGAAGCGAATAGCACGAACGCGCCGGAAATACCCGGAATCGCGTTGATGATCGGGGAGAACAGAATCATGCAACCCGAAGCGACGATCGCCTTCGCAGGCACCTTGTGGTCGGAAACCTCAGCCAAACGCGCCATCGCAGGCGACTCGGAATCCGAAGCAAGCTGATACAAGTGACGACCGGCTGAATAAATCAGCGAATTCAACGCCGACGCGGCAGCCGTAATCACCACGAAGAACACCAGGGCGGCGGCCCAATCAAGACCCGCATATTTGAACACCATGATGAACGGCGAACCGAACGAGCCATCGGAATTCTCGTGAAAGTTACGCCAGGGCACAATAGCCATGATCGCGATCAGCGCGCCCACGTAGAAGATCAGAATACGCATGATCAGCTCGTTCACCGCCTTCGGCAGCACCTCGCGCGGATTCTGCGTTTCCGACACCGTGACACCCACGAATTCGATGAGCTGGTAGGCGAAAAACACCATTTGGAAGCTCATGAAGAAGTTCATCCAACCGTTCGGCGCGAGCTGGAAGCCGTCGGTGATATTCGTAAGGCTCACCGTGGCACCCGACACCGTGCCGTCCACGCCTTCGATGTGCGTGGCGGGGTAGCTGAAGCCGATGATCAGCATCACGATGGCGGTGACGATCAGACCGACGATCAGCGTGATCTTGATCATGGAGAACCAGAATTCCGCCTCGCCGAACACTTTCACCGCAATCAGATTGATGCCGGTGAGCGCTACGAGGAAGCACAGTTCGATCAACCACTTCCACGAGTTCAGGTCTATGCCGAATGTGCCGAAGAACGTTACGAAATATGTGCTTACGGCGGTGATTTCGGTCATGCCGGTCAGAATGAGCACGATCCAATACGTCCAGCCGGCGAACTTGCCCCACCCGCGGCCGAGATAGCGCGTGATGAAGTTGATGAACGTGTGCTGGCTAGGATCACTGTACATCATTTCGCCGATGGCACGCATCAGCAGGAACATAATCAGGCCAACGCCGATGTACACGAAAATGATGCTCGGGCCGGTCAGTGCGATCGACTTGCCGGAGCCTAGGAACAGGCCGGTGCCTATGGTGCCTCCGATGGCGATGAACTGGACGTGGCGGTTTTTCAGGCCTCGCTCCATTTCGTTGCTTTGGTCGAGGCTTTCGACGGATTTGATGTGCGCGGCGCTTGAGCCCGCGGAATTGGTGTTCTCGGAAGTCATAATGTTCACTACCCTACCCCGCGAACCGCACATTGCGCCCGCCGAAGCTTTGTTTTTGGGCACGTACGCAGATTTTGCGGCACTGGCGCATCCCGTTTGTGGTCAACCGTGCCCATCCGACCACCTTATTCCCGTATTTTCGCCTCGCCATACCCCCCTGCCGCCCTATCTCGCCTATATATGGCAGATTCACGAGGTTGACCGCTACTTTCTCGCTTTTATATGGCACTTGCTCACGGCAAAACACCACTTAGGGGGTACGTTTTGGGCGTATTTCCGCAGGCTGACTGCCATATATAAGTGAGATACGCCCAACTGTCCGACACAAATCGCGCCTCGCTTGTCTGATTCTGCAGAAACGGACATCCGCAACGCACTTTCGCCGCATTACTTGTCCGATTCACCAGAAACGGACAACTGAGACCCGTTTTTGCCTGTGCACTTGTCCGATTCTGCAGAATCAGACACTTACGCAGCATAACGATGGTCTGGGTCAGGCGGTGGCGGCGATTTGCCCGCGCAGTTCGGCGTTCGCGCGCTCCAGTTCGTCGATACGGCGTGCCTGCTGTTTGATGATGATGCTCGCGGTTCCCACGTCGATGCCGTCGTCGCCTTGCGCTTTGACGGGAATATGTTCCATCGTCCTGTTGGTGATGCTATCGAGGTTGCGCCTCATCACGAACGCATGCTCATACCGGTTGACGAGTTGCGCGATGATCTCGCTGTCGCTCATGTTGCCGCTGCCGGTCACGGATTTGATGGCCGACGTTTTCCAACGATCCACACACCGTTCGATGCGCTTGTATCCGATGAGATCCGGCGGAAGTCCCGCTTCCCGGAAGATTTTGGTTGGCGATTCGCCTGTCAAGTAGCGGATGGTGCACACTTGCTTGAACGAATCGGCGTAGGTGATGCGATTGCGCGTTACGTTGGCGACCGCTGGCAGTCCGCGCAATAGTTGGATTTCCTCGTCGCTGAATGCTCCCCCACCTCGTGCCATGACACCCGCCTTTCCACTGTTTTCATGGATGTGCTTGCGATTGTAGGGTGCCATTGTCGTGAGATGCCCCCACCTGCAACCCCTGCATGATTGCTTTTTAACGACTGTTTTGCCACCTAACTGCCACTTGCGGATACCTTTTTCATGCCGGATTTCGCCGTTTGGTACCGGATTTCACCCGTTTCGATCCCGTATTGCCCCGTGCAAAACCTTCACCCCTAAAAAGTATGGAAAGGCACGAAAAGACATGAAAAGCGGGCATCCACGGATGGTTTCCGCGAATGCCCGCTTATTTCGTTTTTCGCTTATTGTTTCAGCGATTGAGCGCATATCAGTGCACGCGCTGGCGCGACTTGAGTGCGACGGTAACGCCGGCACCTGCCACGAGCAGCGCCACCACGGTGAAGAGGGTCGTGCCCGCAGCGCCGGTAAGCGGCAGCTGGGTGACGTTTTTCACGTTCTTGACCTGGTATTTATCGGAAGACTCCTTCGGAGCCAGGCCCCACACATCCGTACCCCTGAACTTGACCTCACCATTCTCAATGATGACATTGAACTTGGCCTTGAGGCTCTGCTGGAAGCCATTCGGAACCGTGGTTTCGTTGACTTCGTAGGTGCCATCTGCAAGACCCTTGAAGGTCACTGTGCCGGTCTTGTCAGAGGTGGCGGTGAACGAACCATCCACACCCGGAACGCGGATCGTGAACGTAGCATCGGCCAGCGGATTGCCTTGAGCGTCGGTCTTGGTAAAGGAGAACCCGCTATTGGTGATGATAGTGCTGTCAGTAGCTTCAGCACCATTGTCGGAGAGCACGACCGCGTTAGTCACGGCCTTGCTGCCGGAGGCTCCCGCTTCAGTAACCTTGGCAGCATAGGTCACAGTAATGAGTGCACCTGCGGTCTGCTTCTGGATGGAACTGATGGTGACGGTGAAGGTGCCATTCTTGTTTTGGGCCACGGTGTAATCCGTACCCTTGTTCAGGCTCTTATCGCCGACCGTCACCTTAAGGGAATCGAAATCCACAGTCTGGCCAGCAGACGGGGTATCCGTGTAGGTGTAGCCGTAATCGCTGTAGTACTGCGTGTTCTGCGGCACCTTGCTCGTAATGGTGTATGTCACTTTCTGGCCAACGGAAGCGGTGCTGACGTCCTCTCCATTCACCTTCTTGGTCACGGCAGTGGTCTGGTTCTTAATGGCCACAGTTGCCTCAGTGAGCGGATTCAGCACGCCATCCTTAACGTTACCGGAGCCAACGAGGATTGCGATAGACGGAGTGGCAGCTCCATTGGTGCCAACCGAGTAATCCGCGTCCACAAACAGGTACAGGCCTGCAGGGAGCGTCACAGTAGCGGAAGTGCCATTAGCGGCAGCACCCAAATCAACCTCTTCTGCGGTACCAAGCTTGTCAGTCGTGGTCTTCAGCGATTCCACAAACTTACGGGAAGCGCTATTATTCCATGCACCATCTGCAGAATTGTCCACAGACAGCACGCCTTCGGCGAGCGCCCAAGCCATCAGATCGCCGCCATCGGTCGGAACCGTCTTATTAGTGCCTGCAACAGCAGCTTCGAGCGCAGCCTTGATGCCGGAGTTATCCGTCACCGTGCTGGCAGTCTGCACACCGTACGTTGCATTGCTACCAGTGCCGTACTGCACGTAGTCAGCGATCTTGTAGGCGTCCAGCTTACGATTGGTCAGCTGCCTGGCGTCCTGAGCAGTGAATGTGAAATTCACCTTACTAGTGACGGCAGTGCCGCTGCCGTCAGCCTGTGCGCTTGCCGCGCTCAGGGCCATGCCGCCCAGCAACGTCGCTGCTGCGGCGATACCGGCGAAAAGTTTCCTCATCTTCATGAGAATCCCCTCTCATTGTGTTGTTGATGCTGTGTTTGTTTTTACTAACGGGATCTGAAGCCCAACATGCTCCGGATCCACAAATTTGTGATGTGCGGCTGGACCGCCCCGTGAAGGTTGGTAGGGCAGTCCAGCCCGAGGAACCGTCTCAGACGAGACGCTTCCTGCTGTTCCAGACGCCAGCCGCGCCAACCAGCAGTACTGCGAGTCCGCCGATCGAGCCGCCAACCAGCAGCCATTGACGATCCGTCGTTCCGCCCGTCAACGGCAACGCCGACACCGCCACATACGTATTGGTGAATTTGGCGACATTCGCAGACTGATTATCAACAGTCTTGCCGTTGTCGTCCTTGACTTGCTTGATGCTCACTGTTGGCGTGCCCATATCGGCAGGAACCGTCACGGTTACCGTGTATTCCGCCTGGGAATAGTGCAGGCCGGCAATGGCGTTGGTGGGCTTGGTTTCCTTCACCGTGTAGGTGTAGGTGCCATCGGTCTTGTATTCGATCTTGCCGAAGCTCGCCTCGTGATTTGCGGTATTCGCATTGATCGTGACGGAAGCTGAATCGGGCAGTGGAGCGTTCTGGGTTGAGCCAGAGCCAACAATGGTGAAGTTAAAGGAGTCATCATTCTTCCATTCACGACCGCCGATGCTCTTGGACACCTTGATCGAACCTTCAGCCAACGTCGACTTCTTGTGAGTGTTGGTGACAGTGACGTTCCACTCCTCCACATTGTCAGCCGTATTCGCGTTGGGATTGGCGTTCCACAGCTCGTCGGCAGTGATTGTCACGTCTTGGCTCTTGTAAGAAGTTTCGTAGCCTTCAACAGCCTTTTCGACCACCTTATACGTGTGACCGGGAGCTAGGTTTTCGAAAGTTGCAGTCCAATTCGTATCAGCCGTCGCCGCAGCTTCGCGCGAGTCCTTTTCATCGATCTGCAATGTGAACGTCACCGATTCAGGATTGCCTTCTACGCTTTCCTTGCCATCGGCGCCGTACCACTTCTTCTGCACTGTGATGGCACCGGTCTTGACCTGATCGACCGGCTGCTCCGTATAAGGCGCATCACCGCAGGCATGTGTTTCACCGTCACCCGAGTAGGCCAAGCATGCGTTGTCGTTGGTGTAGAAACCAGGCTTACCTGCAGACGTGTCATTATCGGCAGCGTCAGAACCTACACTACCAGTCACACCGTCGTAGCCATCTTTTCCAGCGTTCTTGTTCGCCGCATAATCGTCATACGCCTTCTGCGTAGGCTTGATGTCGAACTGCAGCGTGTAAGTCACACCGTCAGGAAGTGGATCGGCGCTCTCCGGCGATGCGGTAATCGTCCTGCCATTCACCGTGATATTCCATTGCGCAGTTACATCAGTGTCATCGTTGGTAACCACTTTTGCTGTTTTTGCAGGATCGGCATCAGCAAATTCAGCATATTCCGACAGCGTATCCTGAATGGTCACGCCGGTATATCCGTTGGTGGTCGTAATGGTTTGCTGAATGTCTTCGAAAACCTTCGACAGCTCAGAAGCCGTACTGGCGGTCTTGTAGTAGCCCTTGTCCGAGCCGCCACTAAGCGTTACACCAGACCAAGCATCCCAAGCAACACTTCCATAATTCGGATAATTGCTGGACACCGCATTCATAAACACATTGGCTTTGCGCGTCTCATCTGACAGCCAATTGCACGAAGTTACGCTCGTGTCAGCACCAGAGAAGATGCCTACGCTGTACACACCAACATTCGCATCTTTCAGTTGCTTAGCGATCGTCAATGTATTGTTCGCAACAGTATTGTCGAATGCACTACTCGTAGTCGGCACACCATCGGTAAAGAACACTACATACTTGATTGCATTAGTTCGCTTGTCCTTATCCAAGGTGGACTTAGCTTCGCGGAAACCAGCCGCAGTATTAGTGGCACCCTGAGGTTTTAAGCTTTTGACCCTAGTTTTCAGCGTCATTACGTCAGACGTAAGTTCGCTTAGCGTAGATGCAGTTTTAGCAAAGCTCACCAACGAAACCTGTACTTTGTTATCAGCGTTTGCGATTGTCTCATTCTGCATATCAACGCCATTTAAGAAAGTGGTCACTGCCGCCTTCAGCGCTGCAGAGCGAACAGCATTATCGCCTCTGCACGGGGAGTAGGAGGGCTGATCACCATTCATGCAGTAGTTCATCGAGCCGCTGTTATCGAGCACTAGTGCGATGTCGACTGGCTGGGAGACGGTTTGCGAAGTGCTGGATCGCTTGCCCGTCACGTTGAGGTTCAACGTGTACGTATCGTTGTCACCAGTCTTCTTGGCGATGGTCTTATGATGTTCCGGCACTCCAAGCGGATCAGGCTTGGCAGTCACCGTGAAGTGGCCCTGCACCGTATGATCGGCCGCAACAGACATGTCGACATAACGCAGACCGTTATCTGTCTTGATAGCAAGATCGGAAACGACATTGCCATTGTCAGTACCTTCGAATGTCACGTCATACTTAGACCAGTCACCTGGATTACCTTCCAAGTAGAAGCGAACCGTCTTCTCTTCGCCTGCGCTAGCGAGAATCGGCAAAGTAGCGCTCTCTGCTGTATTCGACGAAATCGAAACCGATTCAAGACTTCCGGCCTCATCATTCGAAACACCAGCCTTAAACGTTGTGTTCGCATCGTCACTTGCCAAACCATTGACGGTGATCTTCGCAACAGCCTGCGAGAAAATAACGCCGAACGCTGCGCCCTGCCTAGAGGCATAATTACTGTTCTTCATCTCAATAGAAACCTGAGTTGGAGTGGACGTTGTATACAGACGAATGCCTTGAGGCACGCCGTCCCCATCCTCACCCGTGCAAGTTATGGTTTTATTGTCATTCGAAGGTTGCGGATCACAGAAATGGTAATTGCTATCGCTTGTTGGATAAGATCCCAGTTGCGTAATCGTGGAACTGGAGGTGTACACCATTTGCTCTTTGTAATTAGTGCTTTCCGCATCCGCCATAACGAACGAATACTGCAGATTATCTACGTTCTGACCGTTTTTAGTAATGGTGATATCTGAAAGCCGTATCGTCGAATCGTTCTGACGTCCTTTTCCTTTCCCTTGATACAGCGCGGGCTTGCTTCCGATTGGGAAATCAGAATATCCCTCAACACCGAAGATTGCGTGATGTCCAGCTTCACCTGGGTATGTACGCTCATCCCACGTTGGCACTCCACTGGCGACGACCGTACGATTGCCGGAATAACGCGCGGTAAATGACATGGTCAGGCCGCCGCCGAGATTCACGGTCATTTTTTGGCCGGCTTTTTCTTTGGCGGTCTCTGAGCTGAACTTGGACATATCAAGCCAGCACACGCGCTGCAAAGCATTCGTTCCAGCGTAAATACAGTTGGAATCAGTGACATCCGCCACTACGGAAGGGCTATTTTGCTCGGCGTTGACAGTTTGTGGATCGGGCTGCGAAGCGGTATCAGTCTGCGAGTTCGTATCCGAAGATGTAGCATCTCCGGCATTTGCCGCATTCGCCGTGTTTACGCCGGTATCCGTACCAGTGTTGGTATCGGATTCAGTGCCCGTAGGGTCGACGGAAGTATCGCCCGCATTGTCAGTGCCCGCGTTATCCGTGGCGTTACCGTCACCGGTCGTTTCGTTAGCAGTGGTCACGCTCTGGTCCGTGGTGGTTTCCACAGTGGTCGGCGTATCTTCCGCAAGCGCGGCGGAAGTGGTGGCGTAGCCCATGCCGCCGAGCATGGCGACCGATGCGAGCACAGCTACTATACGTTTTGCAAGTCCTCCCCTGGGCTTCGCCTCATATTCATGTGCATGCCTCATGAGCATCCCCTTAATCCCTGTGCAATCACACGTCTCACGACGCGCAACCTCTCTTCATGCCAGGATTTACGACATCTTTTACGTGCCCGAATAATCCTGACAGTGCTTCAACTCTGGAAGCTAGAGGAAAAGGGATCGCCATACGTACACCCTAAGTGCGGGAAAGTCGGGTATCGCACAATCGATGGAAATTGCTGAATTGCAACACAAGTCACCCGCGAAAAGCACCCGACGTCACCGCAAAGAAACGATGGGATAATCACCAAAATGACGCTTCTTCATACTTTCATAACCATTAGTCAATAATGGAAATCACGCATTTTTTGTGCGCCAACCACGTTTTTATATTCAAATTGCATGTCAGACACGCCGTCATGCAGTAGCCGCGTCAGCCGCGCTTCGGCCACCAAGCAGCATGCCTGCGAATATGCCACGGCTTGCGTCGCAACCAAACCAACAGCATACCCAACACGAGAGTCACAACGCCTGCGATCACACCGATCGTACGAGCGTCCTTCACCGCGTCGTTTTCGGCGGGAATCTCATCTGGAATAGCGGAACGTGTGGCCGAAACCAGCAGACGATGCGTGTTGACGCCATACGGCGTGCAGGTCATCAGGGTCACGCGATCCTCACCAGGCACGATTTTCAACTGCGACGTGTCGTTCGGCTCGATTACCGTGATGCGGTCCACTTGGTAGCCAAGCGTACGACCCATCACCTCGATATAGAAGTAGTCGCCGACGCTCATTTCGTCGAGCCGCGTGAACATGGCCGCTTCGACCAGTCCGCGATGCCCGGTGAGCACCGCATGCGTGCTCTTGCCTCCGACTGGCAGGCTGCTGCCGTACAGGTGGCCCGCGCCCGAAGCGAGCGCCGATTCGGAGGTGCCATGGTAGATCGGCAGTCTCACGGAAATTTTCGGAATGCGAATCGTACCCATCACGCCACCGCCGGAATCCAACAGACTCCGGTACTCCGCGTCCGCCGAACTGGCGCTTGCGGAACCGGCGTCCGCGCCTGTACCCGCACCACTCTGATTGTCCGATTCACCAGAATCGGACAACTGTGGTCCACTTTCACCCGCTTCATTGTCCGATTCACCAGAATCGGACACACTGGCACGCGATCCTCCGCGCACATCAGCGAACGGATCCTTCGCCTCACCCAAAATCGGCTGTCCGGATTCCGCAAGCCGCTTGTTATAGTCCTGGGCCGCGGCGAACGCGTCATCCGCCTGCGGATACGGCCAGCCCGCAACCGTCTGCGCGGATCTTACCGACGTTCCCGACAGATCACGCGCCGACCGATACTGCAACATCGCCGGAAAACCGCCAATACAGATCGCAGCGACAATCAACAGCGCCGCAATCGCACGCATCGCCAGCGTTTTGCCGCGAGCGTGACGTCGTTGACGCATTTCGTCGGCAACGTCAATCGCCTCTTCGAACGACGGAAAGCGACTTTCCAACGAAAGTCGACCACCCATCGGAGCCTCTTCGGGTGACGGCCAACGACCGTCATGCCATTCCGCCGTTTCCTCCATCTCACGCAACCGTGCCGTCACCCGACAAGCTTTCGCAGCACACGTTCCAGTTCGTCGATGCGCAACGCCTGTTTCGCGATCAATTCGTCGCATTGGTTGATGATGAGTTGCGCTTGGGCGAGCTTCGAAAGCGCATCCTGCGATTCCGTTGCCGACGATTGCGCATCATCGCGCATAAGATCATGATGCCGAATGACGCGCAGGTCGTCGCGGTCCACCCGCTTGCTGTTGCGGCGGTCTCGTTCCTCCTGCTTTTTCCAGCGTGCAATGCACCGCTCAATGCGTTTGTATCCGATGAGTTTCGGGTCGAGACCCGCCTCGCGGAAGATGGCGGCCGGCGATTCGCCCGCATTGTATCTGCACATGACTTCGATGCGGAAACTGTCGGCATACCGGATATGCGACGCGCTCACGCTTTCCACTGCGGGAAGGCTGGCCAAATACGCGCGCTCCTTTGCGGTGAATTTTCCATCAACCATTCTTCCCTCCCCCTATATTGCCTAAACAGCTTGGTTCAGAATCGTATCGGAGCTTTCCCATTGGCACCCTCGTTAAAACCCTCGAATAAAGCCCACCCTTCCCCCAATGAAAAGAAGGAGTTCCATCTTCAAAACAAAACAGTTCCGCCATTTTGCACAGATAGTAACGCTCATAGAATTACCCCCCCCCCATAAAATTTACAAAAACTTAACCTTGCCCCAGAGTGCCCTTTGGCTCATCATGGGGCATCACGTCCTCGAACACCGTCATGCAGACTCACTAGGCTAGAAACATGACGCAAGAGCTCGTTTCATTGACTATCATCATGGCGGTGGCGGCCGTCAGCCCGATTGTGGCGCAGCTGATTCCAGGAAGGTTCATTCCACAAACTGTGCTGCTGCTCGTCACCGGAGCCGCACTCGGTCCGTACGGACTGGGCGTAATCGAGGTGAACGACGCCGTGAAACTCTTGAGCGAGCTCGGCATGGCGTTCCTATTCCTGCTCGCCGGCTATGAAATCGACCCGAAACGACTCGCCGGACATCAAGGCAAAGTCGGCCTTGTCACATGGATCATCACCTTGGGGCTCGCCGGACTCGTCGTGACCCTGCTTCCATTCTTCGCAAAGCAAGGCATCAACGGCATCGCCACGGTAATAGCACTTACCACCACCGCTCTCGGCACACTCATGCCGATTCTCAAGGAACGCAACCTCGAAGGCACCCCCATCGGCGACGCCATCATCTCGTACGGAACGTGGGGCGAACTCGGCCCAATCCTTGCCATGGCCATCCTGCTATCCACCCGAACCGGCTGGCAGACCATGCTCGTGCTCGGCGCGTTCCTTACCATCTGTCTACTGTGCGCAATGCTACCCACGAAAGCACTGAAAACCGGCCATCGCCTGTACCGTTTCCTTACGGAAAACGCGAACACGTCATCGCAAACGCTCATGCGACTGACCACATTCCTGCTCATCTTCCTTGTCACCATTTCTGCACTGTTCGAACTTGACGCGGTGCTCGGCGCGTTCGCCGCAGGCTTCATCCTGCGTTACATCATCCCCGACGGCAGCAAGTCGCTGGAAATGAAACTGGAAGGCGTCGGCTACGGATTCCTTATTCCTGTGTTTTTCGTGGTGTCAGGAGCCGCGATCAACGTGCGCGCCGTGGCAGGCCGACCCGCGCTGCTCGTCGCGTTCATCGTAATGCTCATGCTGATTCGCGCGGTGCCCGTATATGTTGCGCTATCGCTCGACAAACGCGAGAATCCGCTGTCATCGCATCATCGCGTCACCGTAGCGCTGTATTGCACGACCGCGCTGCCGATCATCGTCGCCGTCACGTCACTGGCGGTGAAGGTCGGCACCATGCAAGGCGACACCGCGTCAACACTGGTCGCAGCCGGCGCGATTACGGTGTTCCTAATGCCGCTGCTTGGCTCGATCACATATCAGGTGGCCGACGTACATCCGGTCACCGCGGTTCGGGAGATTGCACACACACCATCCGATTGGCGGACGATCGTGCACGAACATGCGCAGGTGCGTGCGCTGCTGCACCATCAGGACCGGCTCAAGCGTATGGCGGAAACATTGGACGCACTGGAGAAGATGGGAACGATGGGACATGGCGATGAATATCGAGCCGAACTTGTGAAACGTGCGCGCCGCGAAATCGACCGGCAGTTGAAGGAACTCGGCCTGGACCCGCAGCTCACCACGCAACTGCCACACAACTACCGTTATCCGAAGAACTGAAACGCGAATCCGAGCCTTTCCGGCACTCTAAGTGTCCGATTCTGGAGAAACGGACAACCGTAACGCACTTTTACCCGTCTAGTTGTCCGATTCTGGAGAATCGGACATTCAGACATGCGCCTATTCGACGGATTTGAGCGAACTAATCGGGTCGATACGATCCAACACCGGATTCACGAACAACTGCACGAGCAGCGCGAAAGCCATGGTCGCGCCGGCCGCAATCACATAACTCAACGGCGTGCATTCCACTTCGAAATACAGTGCGGGCATATTCAACGCAGCCGTCAGCAATCCGCCGACGAAACGGCCGAGAGGCAAGCCCAGCACCACGCCCATCATGGTGAGCACCATCATTTCACGGTTCACATAGTGGTGAACCTCTTTGTCGAAGAATCCGAGCACCTTGAGCGTGGCCATCTCGCGTTCACGTTCTGACACGTTGGTGTTGGCGAGCGTGAACAACACCACGAGCGCGAGCCCGCCCGCGAGCGCCACGATCAGCGCGACCACCGCACCCATCAGATCGAATTTGAAGCTTTCCGCCATGTGCGCGCAGCTCACGGCTTTCATGACCGCATCGTCGTCTTCCAGCTTTTCCGCATAGGCGGCCTGGGATTCGCCTGAACCTTTGAGCTTCGCATACATGGCGTTCCACACCAATTGTTGGCCGTTTGACGATGCGCCATTCGAGGTACCGGATTCGCCGTTTTGATTGTCCGATTCTCCAGAATCGGACGCGGAAGATGCGGAAGACGTGCCGGATGCAGCAGTATCGAACAGCTGGCGATAATAGGTTTCGCTCACATACACGTCCGATCCGATCACACTGCGGATCACCGCGCTGACATGCGCTTCGGCCTGCATATCGTCACCGTTGGTCAGCGTTACCATACCGCCCGCTTTGACGCCCATCGCGCTTGCCGCGGACTGCGATACGATCACGCCGTCATCGCCCAGACTTACCGTATCGGCCGCACCATCCACCCAACTGGAGCGCACCGGCTGCAACGTGACCATCTTGCCGAACTCGCTGCGTTCACTGTCGGGCACGGCAACCAGCTGAATGCTTTCGCTCCCCGAATCGCCGGTCAAATCACCCGATTCAACGCGCACGTCCATGCTCGACGTGACGCGACCATCCGAAGCGACTTTCTGCCGCATCGCATCAGCGTCATCATCGTTCGCGACCACCATCAAATCGTACTGATACACGTCCTGATACTGTTTCGCGCCCAATGCGGCAACGGTGTCGTTGATCGCAAGTCCGCACACAATCAGCGCGGTGCAGCCGGCCACGCCGCCGACCGTCATGATCAGGCGCGATTTGAAGCGGAAAATGTTGCGTGCCGTGACTTTGCCGAGAAAGCTCATGCGATTCCACAACGGCTTGATACGCTCCAGTAGAATGCGCGATCCTGCACGCGGCGCTTTCGGACGCATGAGACTGGCCGGCTTCTGTCGCATTTCCTGCGCGCACGCATACACGGTTGCGGCAAGCACGCCGACCACGAACAGCGCGACTCCGGCCGTTCCGTACAGCCAGTCGTATGCCAAGCGTACGTCCGGCATCACATACAAGCCTCGCAATACGACGAGCAGGAACGCCGGAATGCCAAGGAAGCCTGCGATCAGGCCGAGTCCACCGCCGATCAGGCAGGCGAACAGCGCGAACAACAGGTATCGTGAGGCGACCGCAAGACGCCCGTAGCCGAGCCCTGTGTATGTGCCGATCAGCCCACGATCCTCTTCGACCATGCGCGCCATGGCGGTCAGACTCATCATCACCGCCACGAGCAAGAACACGATCGGGAATGCGTTGCCCAGCGATTGGATGGATTCCAGATCAGATTTCAGCGAGCTGAATCCGCCGATTTGCGACCGGTCCTGCACATACCAACGCACTTGCGGAATGCTGTCTTCCAGCTCGTTTTGCTTGGATTGCAGTGTCCGTTCGGTGTCTTTTTTCTGCTGGTCCAATTTCGATTGCGCCTGGTCGAGTTGCGCTTGGGCTTCCGCTAATTGCGGGCTTGCGGCAATTACCGTTTCACGTAGTGTTTCACGGGTTGTTTCGTCGAGGGATCCTGCAGCCGCGCCCGCCTGCATATTGACGATTTGGTCGATTTGCTGGTTGAGCTGACTGCGATTGCTGTCGATCTGCTGTTGCGCTGCGGCGAACTGTTTGTCGGATTGCGCTTTCGCCTCGTCGATTTGTTTGGTTCCAGCGTCGAGTAGTTCCTGATGGCGTGCTTGCTGGCGATTCTTGCGTACCGTGCCGTCGATGCGGTCAACCACTTCGCTGACGGTGTCATCGTACACGTCACTGAACGAGTCCTTGTCGGCGGCGCCTTTCACGAGAATGGTGACGGCCGTGTACATGCTGCCGGTCACACCGTCGGACGGCGCAAAGAACGTGTAGTCGCTGGTAGCGGAGGAACGGAACGCGTTCGTACCCGAATAGCCGTCTGGATTGGTGAGATCCTGCGGGTCCAGCACCACGCCCACAATGGTCAGTTCGGTGGGGAAGCTCGGTGCCTGATTGTCCGATTCACCGGAATCGGTCACCCGTGCGGCACGTTTGCCATCCTGCGTGTCCGATTCTGCAGAATCGGACATCTGGGACCCGTTTTCGCCCGTTTGGTTGTCCGATTCTGCAGAATCGGACACAGAAGAAGACGCCGAATCCTGCGGTGTCACCGTAATATGGTCGCCCTTTTTATATCCGGAATCCTTGATGAATTTGCGCGTCACCGCAATCTCACCGGACTTCTCCGGCATGCGTCCGCTCTGCAGATACGGCTGGTCAATGCCGTTCGTGCCGATCTCCTGCATGGTCACGGTTTTTTTGCCGTTCAAATCGACCGTCACGGTTTGCGAACGTTCGCCCTGCACTTTCGCAACACCGGAAATCTTACGGAGCTCGGCAATATCGTCATCGGTCAATCCGGCCGTCGACAACACCTGAATGTCGTGCAATCCTTGGGTGTCGAAAAAACGATCCGTCGCAAGAAAAGCGTCTCGGCAACCCGCGTAAATGCCCGTAAGCACGGCGACGCCCAGCAACGAGATCAGTGCGATGGAGATGAATCGCTTCCACGCATGCAACCACATACGCACCATGTCTTTGATGAATGCCATGACGACCTCCAGCCCGTAGCGCTCAAGCAGCACCAACCATTGCTCCCAAAACCTTCATTTTATTGAACTATCGAACTATTGAACACTATGAAACCGAATCCACGCGCTACAGCTACAATCGGGGAAGACGCGCCATACCAAAAACCATAGGCGCGTCACCTACCACTACTGCCGAACGCAACATCGCCAAGATCGCAAACTTTTGCCGAATTTGCCGAATATTGCCGAGGCACCCAAGAAGAGGAAGCATTCATGAGCGACGCAACCGTTGCGAAGAAACCGCGCGAAACCGACGATGTGCCGGTTCCGCCGACGCTGCGCAAGTCTTTGAAGAATCGTCATATTCAATTGATCGCATTGGGCGGCGCGATCGGCACCGGCCTGTTCTATGGTTCCAGCGAGTCGATTCAGCTGGCGGGCCCGGCCATTCTGCTCGCCTATCTGATCGGCGGTCTGGCGATTTTCCTGATCGTGCGCGCCCTGTCCGAAATGGCGGTCGAGGATCCGAAGGCGGGCGCGTTCAGCTATTACGCCACGCAGTACTGGTCGAAGCGAGCCGGCTTTATTTCCGGCTGGAATTACTGGTTCAACTACGTGCTCGTGGCCATGGTGGAGTTGGCCGTGGTTGGCTCGTTCGTGAATTACTGGTTCCCGAACATTCCGAAGTGGGTGTCGGCGGCGGTGTTCCTGGTGGCCATCGCGGCGCTGAATCTTATGGGCGTGAACAAGTTCGGCGAATTTGAATTCTGGTTCGCCATCATCAAGATCGTGGCCGTGCTTGCCATGATTTTCGGCGGTTTGTATGTGATCATCGCGAATGTGCCGACCGCTTCGGGCATTCGCGCGTCGTTCGCCAACTGGTTTACCGTTGACGGCGGATTCCTGCCGCATGGCCTGATGTCTCGCAATGCGGACGGCACGTGGACCGGCCTGCTGATGGCGCTGGTCGTGGTGATGTTCAGCTTCGGCGGCACCGAGCTCATCGGCATCACCGCGGGCGAAACCGAAAATCCGCGCACCACCATCCCGAAGGCCACGAACGGCATTATCTGGCGTATTCTCGTGTTCTACATCTGCGCGCTCGGCGTGATTATGGCCGTGGTGCCGTGGAGCACGATCGACGGCAATTCCAGCCCGTTCGTGCAGATTTTCGACTCGGTGGGCGTGCATGCGGCCGCCGGCATTCTGAATTTCGTATGCTTGACCGCCGTGATGAGCGTGTACAACTCCGGCCTGTACGCGAACTCGCGCATGCTGTATTCGTTGGCGAAGCAGGGCAATGCGCCCGCGTATCTGGGCCGCCTGAACAAGCGCGGCGTTCCGGTCGGGGGTGTGATCACGTCGGCCATCATCATTGCGATCGCCGTGGTGGTGGTGTTCGTGTGGCCTGATTTCGCGTTCAATTATTTGATGTCGATTGCCACGATTGCCGCTGCGATCAATTGGATCATGATCATGATTACGGAAATTAAGTTCCGTCGCGTTGTCGCCGCCGGCGACGGTCCGAATGATTTGAAGGGATTGAAGGGCCAGGAAGCACTTGACAAACTTGCGTTCAAGCTGCCGTTCGCCAAGGTGACGCCGTATGTGGTGATCGCGTTCATGCTGCTGGTCGTGGTGCTGATGTGCTTCTCCGCAAGCTATCGCATCGCAGTGGTCGCCGGCGTGATTTGGCTGGTCGTGCTGTTCGCCGCCTATCAGATCACACAGAAGCGCGCCTGAAGTCGTAAGGCAACAATGCGCCCATGCCTCAAGCGAGGGGCACGGGCGCTTTTTGATTTCAGATTACGATTTCAGATTTCAGATTTTGATTTCCAATCCGCGATTCCCGGGCTGTTCTGGGGACTCGCGCCGTTCGACCTGTGGTACCTGTCGAAGCAGTCCGGCAACACCGTCGCAATCCTGTATGGCGTAACCCTTGCGGCGATCGCCGCGACCGGCTCGCTGCTCGCTTTCATCCTGCCCTTGTCGGGGCGCAGCAAATGCGCAATCGCAATTTTTTAATGCATCATCGCATTAACTCATCATCGCATCTTATTCCGCTGCCGGAGCGGGACCGGTCGAAGCGCGGGCACGCAATTCGTACGGCCCTTCCATCAGATGCCCCACACGCTCGCCGCCGATCAGCTTGAGCAGCAATCCGGCGGCCTGCTTACCGGTATCGACCACGTCACGGCCCATGGCGGTCAGGTTCGGATACGCCGCGGTGCACATGAGGGAATCATCCCACGACATGATGGAGATTTCCTCCGGTACTTTGATGCCTTGCGAAGCTGCCACGCCAAGGCCAGCCAACGCCATCACATCATTGTCGTAGATGATCGCCGTCGGATGCTCAGAGAACGCCAGCAGGCGCTTCGTGGCCTCGCGACCGGTTTCCGGCGTGTAGTCGGTGTGCAGGCAACGATAACGCATGCCCAGCTCGGAAGCGACGTCCGCAAAGGCGGAATCGCGAATATACGAGTGCGCAAGCGATTCGGGACCGCCGACGCGGGCGATCTGACGATGCCCGAGATCATACAGGTATCGCACCGCTCGGCGCACGGCATCGGCGTCGGCGCTTGACAGACTCGGCAGATTGCCAACCACGGAGGCATCGGCAATGGCAAGCACCGGCATCTCCTCATGCTCCTCAAGCAAGGCAACGCAAGGGTCTCCAAGCTCGACATTGACGAGCAGCATGGCGTCGACGTTGCCAGTAGCAATCCAATCATCGATGATCGAAAGCCTCGCGTCCTCACCCACGGCCATGCGTACCAGCAGAGAATAATCGTATTTTTCCAGCTCGGCGCCAAGACCGGAAATAAGTTCCATCATGTAGGATTCGACGGAAAGCAGCTTCGGGTCGTAACCCAACACTAGACCCACGCGCTGCGTCTTCGCCTTGGCCAGCGCCTGTGCCGCGCCATTCGGCTTCCATCCCAGTTCGTGTGCGACCTTCAACACTTTGTCTCGAGTCACATCGGAAACACCAGACTTGCCGTTGAGCGCATACGAAACGGCGCTACTAGAGACTCCCGAAGCCTTGGCAACGTCAAAAATCGTCACCTTGCTTTTTTGAATAGGCATGTCCGTGTCCTTCTTCTTAACTTAAATCGCAACTTAAACGGTTCATCTACATCGTACAGTAAAAGCGCCGACCAACCTCTTGAAAAGTCAGCGTTCACAACACTTTCGTTTCTTAAGGTTGGCGGCGCTTCAACTTATGTTTTTACTCAACCGAACACGTCAACTGAAATTTCAGTAGTCCTCTATCCACTCTTCTACCGCTTCAGTAGACGGCGTACTCGCGGAAGCTCACCATTCGCGCTTCGGATCGTTGGCGGAACGCGGCACGTTGGCGGCTGCGAACGCACCCGGAGCGGCAAGCGCTGCGGCATCGGCAGTGGCGATATGCAGCACGACGCTTTCGCCCGGAAGCAGCGAGACCATGCCCTCGGCCACCGAAGCCTTCGCGTCGACCTTGTCTGCCATGCAGAACAGGTCGCGCACGTAGCTCTTGGCTGTGACGGTAAGTTCCACGCCATCTTCCACGGCAACGGCCGCGGCACTGAGGGCGAGTTTCACGTAAAACATTTCTTGTATTCACGCAACGGTTGCGGCACGGATGGTCACCCGCGCATTCCGGAAGACGAGCAGATGGCGGCCGAACTGACCGCATACCTGGAATCATTCGGCCCGGACCTCTGGCAATAGCTTATGCGCTCGCAGTGCAACGCATTTTATTTGATTCGTTTCTGCGATTTTGGTGGCATAAATCGCAGAAACGTTGATTTTTCAACGATTTTTTATTTGACCGGTATTTGATTCGTATTTGACTGACGTGCGATCAGCAGGACTTCAATCGCAATATAAAGCGTGCGATTGCAGCACACTATAAGCACAGCAATCGCACGCTATTCATCGTCAACTATCGACAATCATGTGACGCAGCCGTTCAACGCAACTATCTAACGTGATTATTCAGCGTGATCAGAGTCGGTGTGATCGGTCAGGTCCAGCTTGAATGGGTGAGCAGGCAGATTATTGTCATTAAACAACGGTGCCGGACCCCAGCTACGCCATGCGTAGCGCATCATCACCGGCGCTGGCACTTCCGGCGTGGCCAACGTAATCGTGCCGATACTGCGGCTGTTGATCGGAATACCGAATTCCGTGGCGTTGTAATCGACCACGTTGACCTTTGCGTTGACCAGATCGTCAATATCGCAATCCACGAAAATCGCGGCGTAGGCCGGATGGAACACACCATCGGCACCGGCAAGCTCGAAACCGGAACGTTCCGGCAGACGCACCAGCGAAGGCAGGCTCTTGGCGAACTCGTCACCAAAACTGTCGGGCGTAGTACCGCTGAAATGCAGGCCGTGCGCGTACCGGAAGAACAGGCGTACGCGGCCGCCTTCGTCGCAGCGGAAACCCAGCACAGTCGGCCCATACACCGGAATACGGCTCATACCATACACTTGGCGAAGCGCACAATTGCCTAGACGCTCGCCCGGTGTACGTTTATCAACCGGATGAATGTTGTTGTATTCGCCGCAATCCATAGTGCAGATGGCGAACACATTGTCGATGGACTGCGCGGCATCCCACTGAGCCTCGCGCAACACCGGCCACAGCATCGGATCGCCGTCGCCCTCGTCGACCTTCTTGTCAATCCACTGCGGCAATTGCACGATCAAGAATGGCAGGCTTTCGCTCCACAGCGCACGCCATTCACCAATCATCATGCCCAGCAACTCACGGTAGGATCCGCAATATGGCTCGTCTTCCTCGCCCTGATACCATAGGAATCCCGCCAAGGAGTAAGGCACAATGCGCTCCAGCATGGCATGGAACGCGCCTGACGGACGCCACTGCGAGGTCGGCGTCATCGGCGGCGGCCACGGGCATTCGCCATACTGTTGGGTCAGCGTATCCCACGTCACATCAGGATCGTCTTCGCGGGCGGCTGCGATCGACGCATTCCACGTATCAGAACGCGACTGCCATTCGCCGTACTCCAAATCGAACTGTTCCTGCGTTTTACCTGCGATCGCCTGCTCATAGCGCGCAAGATAGCCGCGCCCGGATTCGCTGGAATTCAGTGCATCTTCGCTCGTCCAGCAACTGATCGACGTACCCCCGATATAACAGTCGATAATGCCGATCGGAAGGTCGGAATCAAGTTCATCACGCAGTTTTCGCGCAAAATAGTACGCTACCGCACTCATTACGCCACTATTTTCAGGCGATGATTCCTGCCAGCTTGCCGCATGTTCGGCGTTGCGATTGATCACACCGGTTTTCGGCACATTGTAGAAGCGCAGTAACGGATCGGCACAGTTATCGAGGGCTTCCTCGGCGTCTTCACTGTTGCGCAATTCAAGTTCCATATTGCTTTGACCGCCGGCCAGCCATACTTCGCCGATAAGCACGTCATAATATTCGATGAAATCGTTGCCTGCGGTGACGCGCAACGTGTAAGGGCCACCTTCGGGCTGTGCCGGCAGCATGACGCGCCACGGTGAAAAACCGTTCTTGATCTCTTTGGAGGCGTACGCATGCGCCTGCACGATCACGGAACCATCGAAATCGCGGATTTCCGCGGAAACCTCAAGTCCGGCGCAATCGGCATCAAGCGCGCCGAACACGGCGATGGGCTTGTTACGCTGCAACACCATATGCGAGGCGAAAATCGCGGCGACGTGCAGAACTCCTGACGTGCTACGGTCTTCGGTAGGTTCAGCCGACGTTGTCATTTCAGAACCAGGTGCGGGACCAGTCGCAGTGACCATGACATCTCTTCCTATAGAAAAACCGTAAGAAACCGTACATATCTATCCTAGAACAATATGCGACAGAACATACAAAAAAGACCGCCACCCGTAAGGGCAGCGGTCTTGTAAAAGACTCAGCGATTAGCCGAATGAGCCACATCAGCCACGGGCGATCTTGCCGGTGAAGGTGGCCATATCAGCGTCGTCATCCTTGCCGTTGTTCCAGGAGAACATGGCGCGCAGCTTCGGACCGACGGTCTCGATGCGGACGTTGCCGTACTCTTCCTGCAGAGCCTTGAACTTCGGAGCGCCAGCGTCCTGGTCCTCGATGAACTCCTTGGCGAAGGAGCCGTCCTGGATGCGCTGCAGGTGGTATTCCATGCGCTTGCGGCAGTCCTCGTTGATGACGGTGTTGACGTAGTCGCCGTACTGAGCGGTGTCAGAGCAGGACCAACGAGCCTTGTTCAGACCGCCCTCGTTCATCAGGTCGACGAGCATCTTGAGCTCGTGGCAGACCTCGAAGTAGGCGATTTCCGGCTGGTAGCCGGCGTCGGTCAGGACTTCGAAGCCCATCTCGACGAGCTTGTTCACGCCACCCATGAGCACGTTCTGCTCGCCGAAGAGATCGGTCTCGGTCTCTTCCTTGAAGGTGGTCTTGATGGCACCGGCGCGCAGGGCACCGAGGGCCTTGGCGTAGGCCAGGGTCAGAGCCCAGCCGTCGCCACGCGGATCCTGCTCGACGGCCACGACGACCGGCACGCCACGGCCAGCGGCGTACTCACGACGAACGATGTGGCCCGGGCCCTTCGGGGCGACCATGAACA
>OGWV01000393.1_pt1 | contig 25717 bp, 24 predicted proteins | sample 1576081 | NCBI WGS metagenome assembly OGWV01 (sample SAMEA3541541, study PRJEB24748) | human gut metagenome | biome: human gut; feature: human-associated habitat; material: faeces | place: China | collected 2012 | reverse complement strand
CGTTCAGCGAGGGAAACACCCGTGCAACTGCCGTGTTTATGATAAAATATATGAAAACATTCGGTTTTAGCGTAAACAACGACGCATTCGAGAAAAATTCTTGGTATTTTCGTAATGCTTTGGTTCGTGCTAATTATAATAACCTGCAAAAAGGCGTCCATTCCACAACGAAGTTTTTGGAAATGTTCTTTTCAAATCTTTTGTTAGATACTCATTATGAGTTAAAAAACAGATATATGCATATTGATTATGCGGAGAACAATTTCCAAAGTGCCAAAAACGAACCGCCAAAGTGCCAAATTGACACTTTGAAGTGTACCTTAGAAGAACTTGCCGTGTTAGATTTAATAAAAAAGAACCCATCTGTTAAGCAAACCGAACTTGCAGAACAAACAGGCAAGTCAGTCAGAAGCATAAAGCGCATTATAGACTCTCTGAAAGAGAAACAATATATCCGTAGGGTTGACGGAAAACGCTACGGTAAATGGGAAGTGTTGGTTTGAGATATAAGAATTGAGGTATTAATTATGAACTTAAAGACACTATCTTCGGAAGGCAAAATTGCATATTTAATTAAGCCTATTCTTATAGTTTTACAAGAAGCAGGCGGTCAATTAGAACGTTCCGAAATTAAAGAGCGTATTGCAGATATGGATGACCAAATTGCTGAATATTCTGTATTCGAAAAGAAATCAAAGCAAACCGGAAACACCTATAAAGAGTTTAATTTTAAATTCAATTTTGCTATTAAAGACTTGTTCTTTAATGATTTTTTGACATATACAAATTCATCCCCCGTTACTTTAACAGAAAAAGGTCTATATCTTGATGTCGATAAACTTGATGTTAAAAATGAAATTATTGAGCCGTCTAAGAAATATTGGGGTGAACTCAGTCAAAATAACAAAAAGAACAAAACTGTTAATGTCAGCGACAGCGAGGAAGAAACTCAAGCAGAAGAAAAAATCAAAGATGATTTCAAGGAAAATCTGCTTACAACTATTTCTAAAATGTCTCCTAAAAAGTTTGAAGCTTTTTCAAGAGCGTTGTTAAACCGTATGGGTGTTGAGTTTACCGAGAAGGGCGTTCAAATCAGTAATGACGGTGGTATTGATGGCTATGGCTATCATATTGATGCCAACGATTTCAGAACAACAAGAGTAGTTATTCAGTGTAAAAGATACAATGTCGCTCCGGTATCGGAGCCCGAAATCAATCAGTTCTTGGGTGCCATGAATAAGTATCAAGCTGACTATGGGGTGTTCATTACTAATGGCAGATTCACAAATGCTGCAAAAACTGCCGCAAGAGAAGGTTCACCTATTACGCTTATTGACGGCAACGAATTAGTAAGATTAGTTATTAGATATGAACTGTACGTAACACCGGTTAAGACCTATGTTTTAGATAAATTTTACAATTCAGAAGAATAAGAATAATGAACGATTATTGGCTTTAATACATATATGTACTGTTTTATGTACTATAAATGAAAGTGATATTTACAACAGAATAATTTGTGCTATAATGCAATTACCATAAAGAGTGTGCGAGGGACAAGCCCGTTGACCACACAGCAACCTGCGTTTGTAAGGTGCTAATGCTTGTATGATGGGTGTTGTATTTGTGTTTTTAACACTCCTTTGTTTGCTCCCGTCATAACGATTGGAGTTTTCTTTTTCACTCTTTTGGAAATATTTTTTAAGGAGTGTTTTTATGAGAACAATCGCAGAATTATTAAACCTTGATTGCAGAGTGTATGTTTATGTGACGAGCAAAAACATTAGAAGGCTATTCTTGAAGAACGCACAGGAAGAAGACTTTGGGTTTGCTGACGGAGTGAAGTCTACAAGAAGACGAGCTTACGATGATATTTATGCGCTCAACAAGGATTTTACCATAAACTATGTGGGCTATATCGGGCATATTGCCTTTCATCCAAGCAATTCTGATGATGATAAGTTAATAAGAATTGATTATGCGACCTATCTTTCAGGTGCAGAAAATTATATTATAAGATAGAAAAGAGCCGACTTTCAAAAAAGTCGGCTTAAACTATTTGATTTCCTGTTCAAGATTTCTAAATGTTTCGGTATCAAAGAAATCGGTTATTGTTATATCCAAACCATCACAGATTTTCTTAATCGTGGTTATGCTTGGATTTTTACTTTGGTTATAAATGATTGATTTAACGGTTGTGTATGGAACACCGGAAATTGTCGCAAGGCGACAGAAATTCAGTCCTCTCTCGTTGCACAATTCCTCTATACGCAATTTTGTAGCTTCAACAATGGTCATCAGTATCACTCCTAACAAAATTATGATACTAATTTTGTAGGAATGATATAGACTACAAATTATACTAATTACGATATATAGTCTTTTTCGCTTTATCAGTAGCAAGTGCAATAAACATTGCCGGCTCGATGTCGTAGCCTGCCAATTGCAAAGCAGTTCGCATTTCACTATCAACCTCTTCAGGAGTAGTGTTATGCTCCCTTGCGACCTGCTCCAATAATTCTTGATAACTCATCAGCTCGCCTCCTTTCAACAGATATGGTATAATATATAGTCCATCAAAATTTGTCGAATTGTGTATATTTAAAATATAATCATCAATATTATTATTTGATTTAAAGTATATACTCAAAATTAGTTTCAGGAGATGTTTTTATTGACTATTGTTGAATCAATATGCGAAGTATTAAAAAACACAAATACTGGTATGACTTCCAAAGAAATATATGATGAAATAGTGAAATCAAGCCTATATGTATTTGGTGCAAAAAAACCAGAAAATGTAGTTAATGGTGAGATTAGACGCAGATGTTATGATTTGGATTTTCCGACAGCACACCCTATAAAGTTATTTGGAATATCTGGATACAAAGGAAAAAAGCCGTTATTTGTTTTAGCTAAAGATTATAAACAAGAAAAAAAGGAAAATAGTTCACTCTCAAAGGTTGAAACGGATATTCTACCTGAAGAAAAAATAGGTGTGGCATTAGAAGAACATCTCTCTGTTATTAGGCAACAGCTATTAGAAAGAATTATGAATAATTCACCTTCTTTTTTTGAACAATTAGTAGTTGATTTGCTTTTAAAAATGGGATATGGATACGATCAAAATTCTGGAATAGTCGTAGGAAAGTCGCATGATGGCGGAATTGATGGCGTAATAAATGAAGATAAATTGGGTTTAGACTTAATATATCTTCAAGCAAAGCGATACAGTGAAAAAAACACTGTTGGAAGAAAAGAAATTCAAGCATTTGTTGGTGCAATGGAAAATGTTCAAAAAGGCGTTTTTATAACTACTTCAAAATTCACTAAAGATGCAATTGCTTTTGCAAATAGACAACAAAAGAATATTAAGTTGATAGATGGCGAGCTTTTAATGAAATTTATAGTAAAATACGAAGTGGGTATAACGGCAGTGCAAACATTAACTCTTTATAAAATAGATTCAGATTACTTTAATTAAAAGTTAGGAGTTACTAATAATATGAAATCATTTGTTATAACTGTTGAGGATTTTTTTAAAATGAATCAATCTATTCCTAATTCAGGAAATTTTGATGAGGATAAGAGAAGCTTATTGATTCCTTTATATCAAAGGGAATATCGATGGAGCGATGATAAGATTCAAGCATTACTGAATGATATTAAGAAGAATTCCAAGTTTTTAGGCAATATAATTCTTGATCAGTGTGATGATCATTATGAAATAGTTGATGGTCAACAAAGGATAACAACATTGGTTTTAATATTATCTCAGTTGTACAATCGTTACAGTGGACATAGAAGAGAACAAGAAAATATAATTAATCATTTGAAGTTAGATGGCGAGTTGTTATTGAAAAATGATTCTGTAGGAGACTATTTAAATTTTGTTGATGAACGTATTGAAGTATCAATTAACAATGAAAATGATGTTTATTGTCAAAAAAAGGTTTTTTCGAGAGCGTATGACACAATTAAGAATATTATTGAAGGTTGGGAAAAGCAAACGGATGTTCAGGATTTTAAAGAGAAGTTATTTGATTGTAAATTGTTAGTTCTAATAAATGACGAACATCATAATACAACTCCTGTTGAACAATTGTTTTTAGATATTAATGAAAAATCTCAACAACTTGAAGTGGAAGATGTTTTTAAAGGACATTGTTTTGGAAATTTTACAATTGCACAAGAAGAGCTAAGGGATAAATGGGTAAGTCTGAAGAAAATATCTAGAAAATTCCTAAATTTTGGTTATCAAGATTTAAGTCAATACATATATCTTTATTTGTTAGAAACAGAAAACCCTGATTTGAAACAGAACTTATCTGAAAATGGAAAACATTTTCTTGACGGAAAAACAATGGATGAAACAGAACAAATAATTGATAATATGATTAGTTTTGGCAATTCAGTTGTGGAGTTTTCTGATAATGTTAGGAATTCAGCTTATTATTTTTTAGATGTATGTAATGATTTTGAGAGTCATAAAAATCAGGGAAATAATAAAGAAGTTTTAAAGTCTTTGTGTAATCAAATGATTAGACCTGCCGGAAAAGCAGTCTATCAAAAAACACCATTATTCTTCTTAATTAGTGTTTTAAAAAGTAAAGAAGATCTCTCAAGTGCGATATCTTTTGAGGATTTTAGAAAGATTATTACTAATCTATATGTTTATATGGTGCTTTTTGTATTCAACGGTGCAAAAAAATCAAAGAAATCCATGGATCATACTATTTATGACGCTTTTAAGAGCGAAAATTCTATTCGAAATATTGTTTTGGCTTCTAAAAACTTGAGAAAGACAAAAGTTAATGAATTTGTATTTCCTGAAAAGTTTGATAAGAGAAAACATTATATTCTTTATACTATAATGGATAATTATGATGCAGATGGAAATTATATAAATTACGAGTATTCAACAGAAAACGGATACAGTCATGAGCATTTTATTATCAATGATAATAACAAAATCGAATGGAAACATGGAGACACTGAAATAATTATTAATATTCCAGCAGATTTTGCAAAAAAGAACAAAGAACGTACTATAAACGGAATTGTTCTTAATGCTACTTTAAATGGATCATTTGGACATGAAGATATTATTACCAAAATAGAAAAAATTAAAACTTGGTTTGAATCACCAGGAAGAGATTTGCCATGTCATGTAAGATTATTTATCAAATATATCGAAGATATGCCTGAATATCAAAGCTTAAAGAATTTATTGGAATCAACTGCTGAAGAAGATATCAAGAATGCGTATAAAGTATTTCTTAATGCTTATTTTGGAGATGATAATTGCTTGTTGAATCAATTGCAAAATAAATTTAAAATTTCATTCCAAACGCAACAGTCCCAAAATTAGTACATTTAACGAAAAGAGCCTATGTATTTAGGCTCTTTTTTGTTATACTAAATTGACAAGTAACGACATTTATGATATACTTACGTATATACTCAAGTAATTATGTAAGAGGTGTGTTTTTATGTTGAAATATCAATTTCCAGCAGTAAAAGGGTGTCAAGCTGGTAGTGATTATTATATCTGCATGGTGCCTTTAGGTCTGTTAAGTAAGATATTTATAACTGATTATTCCGATGTTGCTCCAGAGCATAGAGCACAGCGAAAGCTTAATGAATTGAGAATACCTGAAATTAAAGATTATATCATTAAAAATAGAGATTCATATGTATTTTCTGCTCTTGCTGCATCAGTTGATGGAAATATGAATTTTATAGATATTGGGAACAATAAAAATCTTGGTGTGCTTGAGATAGATATGAATTCATCTTTTTTGATAAATGATGGACAACACAGAAAAGCTGCAATTGATGCAGCTATTGAAGAAGACCCGACTCTAAAAGAAGAGACAATTTCCATTGTATTATATCGTGATAAGGGATTAGAAAGAAGTCAGCAAATGTTTACTGATTTAAACAAACATGCTATAACTACTTCTAAATCTTTGAATACACTGTACGAATCTAAAGAACCAGTAGCTATTATTACAAAGAAACTCGTTAACGAAATTGATTTTCTAAGAAAATATACTGATAAAGAAAAAGATAATCTTAGTAAAAATGCCGCTAAAATATTTACGCTAAATACATTTTTTACAGCTAATAAAAGATTGTATAAACTTGTTAAAAACGAAGAAAATTGTGAAAAATTCGTATTGAAATATTGGAACAATGTTATTATGAATATGCGTGAATGGAACGAAATGGATTCCGGAGAATTAAGCAAAAAAAGCTTAAGAGAAAACTACATCACCACTCAAGGATTAATAATACTTTCTCTTGGCAGATTAAGCGAGTTCTACTACACTCATCCACAAATTGATATGATTGAGTCTTTAAAAGGGTTAAAAAAAATAGATTGGCTTAGAAACAATAAAAACTGGATGAATAGAGCAATCAAGCCAGACGGAAAAATTAACCGAAATGAGCAAGGAATCTTTTTGACATATATTGAGATAAAGCGACTTTTAGATATTGAAATAAAAAATGAAGAACTTTTAAAAGAAAAAATGTTTTTAGGATGATTATTATGAATAACTCAAATGAAGAAACAACAAGATCAATTGATTCATCTATAAAAATCTCAACATTTAAAGCTAAACAAAAAATGCCATATGATTTCAAAAAACAGTATGCAAGAATTAGAGCTTGGGAGTTTTATAACGAATGTGCAAAAAGAAATTTAGATTGTTATGTTTCGGTTGGAGGACTCGACAGCATTACATTAATGCTTTTTTTAAAATCAATAGGTATAGATGTTCCGGCTGTATCTGTATCTAGTCTTGAAGATCCTAGCATACAAAAAATTCATAGAGATTTAAGTGTAATATCTTTAAAGCCGGCTTTAAGAAACGATGGAACTCATTGGAATAAGCAAATACTAATTCAAGAGTTTGGGTTTCCTGTATTATCTAAAGAAATAGCGAAAAAAATCGAAATGCTTCAAAATCCGACTGAAAAAAATAAAACTGTTAGGCACGCTATTATAACAGGCGAAACAGGAAAACAAGGCGGATTTCAAAAGAATTCTCGAATGAAATTGTCTCAAAAATGGTTAAATTTGTTTGGTGGCTTAGAAAATGAAAACGAAGGTGTGGACTACCAAATTGCTCCTTTTAAAGTATCATCAAAATGTTGTTACTATCTCAAAGAAAAGCCGTGCATCGATTGGGCCAAAGAGCATAATAGCGTTCCATATCTTGGTTTGATGGCATCAGAAGGTGGACGGAGAGAAAAATCGCTTATGTTAAATGGGTGTAATTATTTTGGAAAAGGAACTATTCGGTCTGCGCCATTTGCAATTTTTACAAGACAAGATTTATTACACTTGGCATTAGAATTAAATGTACCAATTCCTGCTATATATGGTGAAATAAAAACTAATGATGATGGTGAGCTTTATACTACAGGAGAGCAACGAACAGGTTGTTCAATGTGTGGATTTGGAATTCAACTAGAAAAACGCCCCCATCGTTTTGATAGGTTAAGAGAAAGAAACCCTAAGGAATGGGATTTTTGGATGAATAAATGTTGTACAGACAAAAATGGAAATCCTTATGGCTGGGGATTGGTATTAGACTATTTAGGAATTGATTGGAAAGATATTCCGTAATATTTGGAGGGTATATGGCTTATTCGGGAAAATTTCAACCATTTGAAGATATTATTAGGGAAATGATGGTTGTTTATCAGCATGATGAAAGGCCATGGCTGATAGGATATAGTGGCGGTAAAGATTCTACCCTTTTGGTTAGTTTAGTATATGAAGCTATAAAAAGACTAAAAGGCATGAATGCTAAATTAAACAAAAAAGCATATGTAATAACATCTGATACTATGGTAGAAAATCCAATAGTAAAGAATTATATGCATTCATCTTCAAAAAGCATTAATATCGCAGCTGATAAGAAACATGATGATTTGCCGATAGAAGCTCATATCATATATCCTGAACCTGAGCAAACATTTTGGAGTAGAATAATTGGATTAGGTTATCCTACTCCGGAACCTCCTGGTTTTAGGTGGTGTACAGATAGGCTTAAGATAATGCCAATGAATACTTTTGTTAACGAGCGCATTAAACAAGATGGTGAAATTATTATACTTTTAGGCGTAAGAAAAGCCGAAAGTTTAACTAGATTAAAGACTATTACAGCAAGAGAAATTGAAGGTAAATTATTAAATATGCATAATGATATTCCAAATGCGTATGTATATAACCCTATTACTGAAGTTCCAAATGATCTTGTATGGGAGTTTCTGCTTAAGGATGATTGCAAGAGCCCATGGAATACAGATATGAAATATTTGTTCAACTTATACCAAGGAGAAAGTATGGGCGAAGAACAAAGTGTATTAGGAGAAATCGACAGAGATAAAATTCCTGTTACTGGCAATTCTCGATTTGGCTGTTGGTGTTGTACAATGGTTAAAGAAGATAAATCTTTACAGAATTTTATTGATCACTCAAATGAAGATGATGCTCGTGTTTTAACCGAACTAAGAGATTTTAGAAACAATCTTTTAGAAATGAGAAGTGATGCAAGATTTAGAGATAATAAAAGACGTAATGGTGCTGTATATAAGAAAGCGGATGGCTCCTTTGGAATGGGACCGTTTACTTTAGAAGCACGACAATTAATACTAAGAGGTTTATTGGAATTAGAAAACAGAACGGGACTTGAGTTAATTACAGAAATCGAGTTAAAAGCTATTGACAAGATGTGGGATGAAGAGGGCGATTTATCTTGTAGAAAATTAGTTGATATATATTCGGATGTAAAAGGAAAAAAATTACCTTGGGATGAATATAAAACTCCTCGTTTTGACAATGAAGCTATTGAAATAATTGAAACTATAGCTGATAGTTACGATATACCTGTAGAGTTAATAACAAAATTAATAGTATCAGTGGATACAAACAAGCATTTAACTAGAAATAATAAGATGCAAAAGGAATTTGATCGGGTAATCGGTCAAGGTTGGTTGCATTACAATGCTGTTGAGGGAGTATTGGATAATGAAGATTGAAAAAATCCAAGTTAATAACATAGGTCCATATGTTGATGTAAATAGTTTTGATTTTGATGTTGAAGATAAAACAAAACGAATGGTATTAATTGGTGGAAAGAACGGTGCAGGAAAAACCACATTATTTAATGCTATAAAAATATGTTTATATGGATGTGTTGCTTTCGGATTTGGTTCTAATAGTTCGACCTATTATAATGAAGTCAGAAAGATAATAAACACTGGTGAAAAGCTGAAAAAAATTGGTCAAGCATCTGTAGAAATAAAACTATTATTTGACGATGGAAAATATAATAATGAATATACATTTAATAGATCTTGGAGAATTTCAGGCAAAAGAATTTCTGAAGATTTTTCACTTCAAAAAAATGATGAGGCTTTATCAGAAACCGAAAAAAGTGATTTCGAAAGTTTCTTGTTACAATTGTTACCACCTAATTTATTCAAATTTTATTTCTTTGATGGAGAAAAAATAAGCGATTTTGTTTTCAACAGCAACAAGAATTCAGATTTTAAAGAAGCTTTTTTAAAGCTTTGCAATCTTGATACAATGGAAATCATTTGTGATAATTTCAGAAGAATTTCAAGAGCCAAAGCAAAAGATGGTAAAGATATATCTGAAGAATATAATAGATGGTCAAGAGAGGACACACTCAAAAGGCAAAGAATAGAATACGCAGAAGAAGAATATCTAAATATTTCTGGAGAAATAGAGGATATCGATGACCAACTCGCTAATCTTGAAAAGGAATATGCTAAAAGTGGCGGTATTTCTAAAAAAGACTGGCATGCTATGCAGGACCAAATTGCGAAGGAAGAAGCAAAGAGAGATGAAATTAGAAAATGGCTTAAAGACATTGCAAATAATGTATTACCGTTTATAATAATGAAATCTGAATTAGTAGAGCTCAAAAATCAAATAGCACTCGAACACAAAGCACAAGTTGATGCTAATGTAAAAAGTACAATCGATACACCAGAAATCAGATCTATTATTTTTAATGTTCTTGATAGGACTGGAATAGATTTATCGGATGCAATTACAAAAAAAATCGTGTCCGAAATTATTAGCTATACTGATATTACTTCAAAAATAACGCCTGTATTAAATCTTTCTGAGTTTGATAAATTTGAATTAATATCAAAGATAAATAGTATGATAGCGTTTGATACAGGAAGAATCAAAACAGCAACTACCGAAATAAACGCCTCATTGAATTGTGTTAAAAGAATACGAAGAAAAATGGAACGTAGTAGTGTTGAAAATTATGAAGGATTTCTCCAAGCCAAAAATGATCTTAATGAACAAAAAATTGCGAAAACACAACGCTTATTAGAAATAGATAAAGAGCTACAAGATTTACGAGCACAAAAAGCCATCACATCTGCAAGACTATCAAAAGCTAAAAGTGATTATGAAGCAATTCTCAAGAAACGATCAATAAACGATATCTCAGCTAGAGCATTATTAGCTTTTGGAGAATTGCAAAGAATTCTTTATGACAAAAGCATAAGACTTGTTCAGGAAGAATTTGAAAAAAGTTTCAATTCACTAATTAATAAATCTGATCTTATAGATGGAATACACATTGATGATAATCTTAATGTGTTGCCGTATAAGAGAAAGATGTTTAATGTTAGCGAATTGAAGAAAACAATAAACAAGAATGGACAAGAGTATGTTATTGCACAAATAGGTTTACACGCATACGAAGTATTTCAAAAAAATCTTAATTGTGGTTTTGATGAAATTGAATTACCGGTAGAGGTTAAGCAACAATTATCAGCTGGTGAAAAACAAATCTTTATTATGTCGATTTATCAAGCTTTATCAAAGCTAAACAAAATAGATGTGCCTTATATAATTGATACTCCATTCTCAAGAATTGATAAAGAACATCGAGGCAAAATATTAGATCAATTTTTTAAGAAATTAAATGGTCAAATTATTATTCTATCAACCGATGAGGAAATCGTTGGAGAATACTATGAATCTACAAAAAGCATTCTATCTAATATCTTTGTTCTAAATCACAAGAACGATGGAAGTACAACAATAATTTCAAATACATATTTTGGAGACTAAAGGATGACAAATAAACTTCATACATCGAAAGATACTCAGTTAATATTTAATGCTTTAGGACAATCCTTAGGATTGCAACCATTTATTCTATCAAAACTGGCTATTGCTTTATCAGTTAGACAAGGAAAATTGTCAACGGAAGATTTTAATAGTGATAATGAAGGTTTAGAACTTGCTCGACAAACTATTTTTGGAGATCATGATTTAATCTTTAAATCATTAATTATTAATGGCGAAGGTAAAGCTATTACGGAAGAGGAATATTTTCCTGCCATTGTAAAAGCACACCTGGATCGTGGTGCTAAACTTTTAGAGAATGAAAAAAGATATAGCAAGGACTTTTATAATCATATGTGCAATTTAGATGCGAATATTTAAACGGAGGTACTATGGAATATCCTAATTTAAAACTATGTATAGATACTTCAGAAGATGATATAGTAAAAGATTTATATACTCCCTGTTTATGTTGGGCAAATCGCTTTGATAGAGGCGTAGGTTATTTTACATCTGGATGGTTGTCAAATAATATTGTAGGATTAAGTGATTTTGCTTCCCGTGGAGGAAAAATAAGGTTACTAACCAGCCCTATTCTTTCTGAAGAGGATTCAGATGCTATCATCAATGCAGAAATCGCTGATCACACCATTTATCAAAAATTTGTTGATGCTCTTATGTCAAACGTTTATGATTTGCAAAAAGAAATGGTAGCTGATATTTTTAATGCTTTTTCTTGGATGATACATGATGAAATAATTGATATAAAATTTGTTATACCACACAACAAATTAGAAAACGGTGTGTTCCATACAAAATTTGGAATATTTTATAATGGTGATGATGCTGTTTCATTTAACGGTTCGATAAACGATAGTGCTCAAGGTCTTCAAAATTTTGAGGATATTAGTGTTTTTGCTACTTGGAAAGGCACAAAAGACTATGTTAATGCAAGCATTAAAAGATTTGAACGCATTTGGAATAAAAATGATACAAATTTAAGAGTATATGATATTCCAAGTGCAATACAAGATAAAATTTTTTCATTAAGAACTAAAGACAGACCTTATCAACTGCCAAAAAAAGAAAAGAACAAATGGGGACATCAAGATAAAGCGGTAGACTGTTTTATTAAAAAAGAACACGGCATCTTGGCTATGGCCACGGGTACCGGTAAAACCGTTACGGCTATGAAGATAATAAATAGGTTATTTGAAGAAGGCAAAATTCGTCGTGTTGTTATTACTATGTTTGGTAATGATTTGCTTGATCAGTGGGCAAAGCAGATGCGAGAAAATTACAAGAACAAACAAATTTATTACCATTACGAATCCCATAAAATGATGAACAACTTCATCATTCATCCTGATAATTCTATTTTGTTAATATCTCGCGACGCTGATAATTTATCAAAACTATTGACTTTGTTTAACAAAGCACCGGGTGATTATAAAAATGACACATTATTCATTTTTGATGAGGTTCATGGCGCCGGTTCAGATTCTTTTGTTAAGAATCTTTCAGGCTGTATTTCACCTTATAGATACCGCCTCGGTTTAAGCGCAACTCCTGAAAGAGAATATGACGAAGCAGGCAACAAATTCCTTCAAGAGGAAATAGGAGATATTATTTTTACTTTTTCTCTTGAGGATGCTATTGAAAAGGGAATCCTTTGTGAATTTGATTACATTCCGTTGCCGTATGTTTTAAGCAAAGAAGAAAAGGCAAAGAAAAATAAAATCATAGCCGCATTTAACGCAAAAAAGAAGCCGGTGAACCTGTTGATGAAAAAGATATGTTCACTCAGCTTTCAAGAATAAATAAAATTGCAATAAATAAAATCGATGAGTTTGAATCATTTATTTCTGCTAATACAAATTTGCTTGAAAAGTCTATAATCTTTGTTCAGGAAATGGAATATGGCATAAGACTTCAAGATGTTCTTATGAAATATACCGATAAATATCACACATATTACGCGGATGATGATAAATCAAAACTTGATGATTTCGCTAACGGCAATATTGACTGTTTGCTTACATGTAAGAAAATTTCTGAAGGTATTGACATTAGTAGTGTTACGAACATTTTCTTGTTTGCATCAGACCGCTCAAAGCTTGTAACAACACAGCGAATCGGACGAGCTTTGCGTCTTGATAAAAACAACCCTGCTAAAAAAGCAAAAGTCATAGATTTTATATTAGATGAGGGTTTGGAAACCGATAATAATGCCGACCAGGAAAGAAAAGAATGGTTAATAGAGCTTTCGAAAGCAAGGAGAAAAGAATATGAAGAATAAAACTATCGAATCAACAATTGATAAAGTAATTGATAATTCAAATTATCCATCTGATTTTAAGAATGCCTTCAAACAATTTATCAAAAATAAGTTTGATAATAATTCCAAAGAAAATGACCTAAAGAGAGTTTTGTCGTTATTGCCTGATGAAACGGAGGATGATAATAATGAAAATGTCGATCATTGAATTTGAATATAAAAATATTCGAAAAATTTCATCCTTGAAGATTTCTTTCCAAGATAATGAAGGAAAGATTATTAAAAACAACTTTGTTATGATGGCTAATGGTACCGGAAAAACAACCACTATGGATTTAATAAAAGGTTTGTTAGACGGTACCGCAGTTCAATGGACACCTGCTGAAGTTAAATCTTATTCTCCAACACTTACGTCTGCTGATTGTGGAGAATTTAGTATGACTGTAAAATTCAATGATAAAAACTACAAGTATTTCTTATCACTTGATTATGTTAATGGTGTAGCAAAAATAGAAACGCTTTCTCCTCCAAGTGGAAGAGATCCTGGACTTCGTTTGCCTGAAACATTGAAAGGTATTTTTACATCTGAGTTTGTTAGTAGATTTGTGTTTGATGGTGAGCAAGCAAAAAAATCTATGGATAGAGAATCCAATGAAGCAGACGAAACAATTCGCTATTTGTATCGCCTCGATGAACTTGACACTATTTTAGCTATGAATAACAACATTCTTCAAGAAATACAGAATGCTGAGGGTGGCGGCAAAGGAACTCATGGTTCATTAAGCAACCTTCGTTCAAGGCGCAAAAAAATACAAGATAGTATTGCTATTTTAGAGAAAAAGCAAAAGGAATACAATGCTAACATTGCAAGTTTTGAAAAGGACAAGGCAGGAAAAGAAAAACAGCGTCAAGAATTTGATAAAAATTATGAAGCTCTGAACAAAGAGAAAAATGATATTATACAGGAACAAGAAAAAAATCGTGGCAATATTGATGTAAAAGTTGCTGAAATAATATCATTAGCAAAAACCCCGTATTTAGTTAGCGAAGCTTTATGCGAGCGTATGTATGAACTTGGTGCGACAATGAAAAAGTTGAAGTTGCCAAAAAGCAGTTCAAAAGACTTTTTCACCGAACTTGCACATGCAGAAAAATGTGTTTGTGACAGATGCATTGGAGATGCAGAGAGGGCCGCTATACTGAAAAATGCCGACAAATATCTCGGCAGTGATCATCAGGCTGTTTTAAATAATATAAAAAGTGTTTTGATGGATAGTTCATATGACGATAGATTAGTGGTTGCTTTTAATGAACTCGGATATTTACAAGAAGAAAAAAGACGTCTGAATGCTCGCTTCGCTGATATTGAGGACAAGCTTATTAAGGCTGGTGGTCCGCAGGTTGAGCAACTTCAAAAAGAAATTGAAACTTTGATTAGCAAAATATCTGAAGCAAAAGCATTGCTTAAGATAATTGAATCAAAAGATGAGCATGATGAAACATTAACTGAAGAAAACAATCTTCATAAGGCTCGTATTGCTGATAAAGAATATGAAATTAAGATTGCATCTACAACAAAAACCAATGCGGCATTATGTAAGAAAAACATCGTTCAGGGACTTATTGAAGAAATTAAAGTTCAAGCAACTCATGCATTAAAGCAAGAAATAATAAAAAAGACAAACGAAAAGATTGGTCGGGTGATAACAGACGACTACATAGAAATTGAAAATATCGACGGTTACATAAAACTCAAAAACAAGGATGGTGCTAGCGAAGGTCAAACCCTGAGCATAGGTTATTGTTTCTTGGGAACCTTGTTTGAAAGTGCTGAACTTGAATTTCCATTTGTTATCGACTCGCCAACAGGAAAAATGGACTTTGATAAACGTCAGGCTGTTGCTGAAATTATTCCTGTTGTTTTCAATCAAATGATTGCTTTTGTTCAGTCTGCAGAAGTAGAACGTTTCGCTGATAGATTTTACGATAATGCAGACTCACAATATCTTACAGTTGTTGCTTCAAAAGAAACCGGAGAAATTACCGTTCATAAAGGTATAGCTTTCTTTGATTCTTATCAACGTCAACATAAAGGAGATGAAATATAATGCATTTTACGATGTCAAAAAGTGCACAGGATTTTTTTAGCAATATTATTGCTCAAGAAGGATTTCATGGCTCGAAAGATAAAAATAAATTCATCCAATTTGATGTGTATTATTGTTGCGCTTTGATTGGTATGGCTGCGGTGCAGTTAGATGATGACACATCTGATTTAAAAGCACAGTTGGTTGATAAATATCCAAAAGCTTATTCCGAATACAAAGCACATATCGCAGGGCTTTTAGTTGCAACAGAAGCTAAGCGTCTTGGAATAGATTTGCAGAGTTCAAAGCTCGAAGAGGTTATGCTTCAGTATCTTAGTGACGATTCAACAATGCTGTCCGAAGAAGGAATCAAAACATTAAATGCTTATTCGTTAAAGGGTTATCAATTGATACATGAATTTCCCCTCGAAGAAAAACCCACAACAAAAGAGGAGTTTTTAGAAGCGTTTAATGTGGCGTTACAGAAATATCACAAATAATAATGAATGAATATTTCAATTATAATATATTTTCTGCAATAAGTAGATTTTTGGTACCGACTGCACATTTTGAACATCTAAAATGTACAACATTTTTCAAATTATCGCAAAAAATACACTTCATATATTACACTGCGTTGCATATTAACTTGAAAAAGTATCAGTTGCAAGTATAAAAATATAATTTTAATTTGAATGTTCCCTCGGATTTTGCATATAACATTTCTATAAGAATGCAATATTTGCACATTTACGGTTGACAATGTGCAATTACTGTATTATAATTCAATCAGAGGTGCAATTATGAATGTTCTAAAAAACTTGAGAATTGAGAAAGAATTAACTCAACAACAAGCGGCAAAACTGCTCGGAATTTCTTTACGCTCATATATCACTTATGAAAATGATGATACAAAAACGGGCACAATCAAGTATAACTATATAATCGAAAAGCTAAAAGAAATAAATCCTATTGATGAGGAACACGGCATAGTTACTGTTGAATATATCAAAAACAAATGCAAGCCAATACTTGAAAAATATAACGCCGAATACTGTTATTTATTTGGTTCATATGCAAAAGGAAAAGCTACCGAAAAAAGCGATATTGATTTGCTGATTTGTGTTGACATCAAGGGTATTAAATTTTTTGGATTGGTTGAGGAATTACGGTTATCACTCTGCAAAAAAGTTGACGCACTGGATATCAATCAAATAAATAACAATCCCGATTTAGCGAAAGAAATATTAAAGGACGGCATTAAAATTTATGGATAATGTGAAAGACAACAACTATTATTTAAATAAAATCATTTCCGATTTGGAATTTATAATTTATCATATGGAATCCGTTGATATAGAACAGCTTTCTAAAAACGACATTCTTTTAGATTCAATGCTGTTTCGCATGATTCAAATTTCCGAAAACGCAAAAAATTTAACAGAAGACTACAAAAATTCAAATCCGGATATTCCCTGGAACGCCATATCCGGTTTAAGAAACCGAATTGTTCACGATTACGGCAATGTTGATTTGAATGTAGTGTTTGATACATTAAAAAACGACATTCCCGAACTGTTGGATATACTAAAAAATTAAATATCTAAATTGTAAAATGATATTGATAATCCTTGCCTGCATGGCGAGGATTTTTCTTTTGCGTTAAAATAATTTATAAATTTTTTCTAAAAACACATCAACAAAACTTAAATTTTTCTCTGTATTATAGAGGGGTATTTTTTGTTATGGTAAAATCAAATGTAAACAAGGTGTAAAGAATTTTGAAAAACACCCGAACAAAACGGGGATTTTTCTCTGTATAGTAGAGGGAGTTTTTTGAATTGTGTTTTTCTTTTTGGTTTTCATTCAGCAAAATATTCTCTCAAATAATTTGGAAGGAGGTTTTCGTATGCACAATCTATACACGGTCAACAAGATTTAATGCACCGTGCTTTAGGGTTTATCGGCAAAGAATATGAAAGGCTTTGATTTTGAAATTTTATGATTTTTGGAACGAAAATCTGTGGCTTTAGAGTGGGTTTTGAACGAATTTCAAGCCGTCGATTTTAAAGCAGGATAAATGGGTATGATTTTCGGGCTTTGAAATGCCCGAAAACGCCGTCTGGCAAAGTTGCAATCAAAAATTCAAGAGTTATAAATACTGTTTTTTGATATAATAGGAAATGTATTTTGAACATTTTATGCTATAATACAAATACACTTGCAAGTGAAACGAAAGGAGGGGTAACATGGATACTCGCAAAATAATTCAAAATGTTATCGAATACATTGATGAAAACATAAAATCTGAAATCAGCAATTACGATTTATGCAATATTACAGGATATTCATATATTCATTTAGTACGATTGTTCAAGCAATATTTGGGTGCTACGCCGAATGAATATATGTTGCGAAGAAGATTATTGTTTGCTGTTTATGAAATGAACGGCGATTTGTCGAAAACTGATATTGCTTTTGAATTCGGTTTTGATACTTATGCCGGTTTTTACAAAGCTTTTAAACGAGAATTCGGTTGCTCTCCATCGAAATTCACAAAATCTTATGTAGGCAACAAACCGTATAAGATTAACATTTTGCAGGAGGAACATATTATGGTTTCAAAAACTAAAATACAAAAAATATTGCCAAATTGGAATTTGCAAAACAGTGTAGTTAAACCAATTATAAACGAAAACACAGGTAAACAAAGTGACAATTCATACTATATAGGCGATGATTATGTAATGAAATATTCAACAAATCTTGCCGCGATTAAAAAGAACATTATGCTTTTGGAAATCGTCAAATTAAATAATAACGATGATTATTTACAATGCGGCGAATTGTATTTTATTGTCGCAAAACGAATTTATGGAAATCAATTAAGGTGTGTTGATATTCTTAATGATACTTCAATTGCTTTAACTATCGGTGAAAATATTGCCAAGCTACATAATAAATTGAAATTTTATGATATTGATGATTTTGAACAGGCTAATATTTATGATGATTGCATCAATGATCTTGACAAGGTTAAAAAGCTTGCAAATTTATCAAATGAATTTTGTGATAAATACAAAAATGAATTTGGAAATTTAATAGATAAATTGCCTACTCAACTGATACATAGAGATATTAACCCGTCAAATATGATTTTTGCTGGGAAAGAATTTAAAAGCTTCGTTGACTTTGACTTATCAGAGGTTAATTTGCGAATCTTTGATATTTGCTATTGCGCAACCGCTATTTTATCCGAGTGCTTTAATAATCAAGTTGATTATAAGATATGGAAAAAAATAATCAACAATTTAATTGAGGGGTATAATAGAATTGATAAATTGAGCGAATATGAAATTAAGGTTATACCTTATGTTATCTATTCTATCGAGATTGTTTGTATCGCTTATTTTAGCAAATATGACAAATTTGAAGAATTAACTAAAACAAATATAAGTATGCTCAAATGGTTGATTGAAAATGTGTAAAAATTCCCGAATTTTCTGTTTCTTTTAATTAATTGAAGTATTACTCAACGATTTAATATTAGTTTTTGACAATTAAATAACTAATAACAAATAATTGTAAAAATTTTTCAATTGTAAAAACGAATACTTTTCATAAACTATACTTGCAAGAGCGAATTGATATTATGTGATAAATATTTTGAAGAAAATTTTATTCTAAATATCAGCACGCTTTGCAAATTTTTGATAAGAGAGGTGTTTTAACAATGGCAAAGAATACAGTTCCAGAAGCTAAAGAAGCTCTTAACAGATTTAAGATGGAAGCTGCAAGCGAGGTTGGTGTTAACCTTAAGCAGGGTTACAACGGTGACCTTACTTCTAAGCAAGCAGGTTCAGTCGGCGGCCAGATGGTTAAGAAAATGATTAAGGCTTACGAAGAAAGCATGAAGTAAGCTAAATAATTAAAGCTTATAATTGTTGCGACAAGGCAACGAAAAAAGTCTCCCGTGCTTAATAGTATGGGAGACTTGATTTTTATGCACAATATATAAATATTTCAAACATATTATATATTACAAAATTTAATTGGTGCAATATTAACAAAAAATATCAATTTTCAAGGCTAAATGAATTAACATATTCACCACCGTTAAAAGTATAAACAGCATTATCAAAAATGGTGCTTCTTACAATATCGCTTGAAAGTACTTTTGTGACATATTTTTTTGAAATATTTATTTTATTATCTTTAACTTCAAAAGCTATTGCACCGGCTTTTAAATTAACTGTATATTCATTTTCAGATTTAACATCTTCATAAGGAATTACAAAACTGCTTTTTCCATTTACAAGTATTGCCTTATGATTATCCTGCGCTTCACTTGTGGCATTATGGATAACTTTACTATCAAGCACTGTTGGTTTTTGAGGATTTGATACATCAAAAAGCACAAATTTTATACCGTCGGTATATGGGCTGGTATTATCATCTGCATAGCCTATTCCGAGCAATTGATTACTGCTTATAGGGATAAGATTTGTTGAAAAGCCACTGATTTTCACACTGCCCTTAATTTTAGGCTCTTGCGGATTTGAAAGGTCAATTACAAAAAGAGGGTCGGTATTTTCATATGTTATAACATAAGCTGTATTGCCTGAAAATCGCACCGCTTGGATACTCTCCCCTTTCGCAAAGCCCTCAATTTCACCGAGCTTTTTTAAACTGCTGTCAAACACATAAAGCTTGTTAATATCGTTTGATTTTTCATCGGACGCGGTTGTTGCAATGCGGAAATTGCCGGCGTATTCATCCATAGAGAACTGATTATTAACTGCACCTGAAACAGTAGCTTTTGCGGTAAATTTTATGCCGGAAGTAATATCTATTTTGTAAATTTCGGTATTAAATTTCAATATCGGGGATATATCTTTAAGCCTACGCGCTTGATTTTGATCATCCCAAATTGAATTGGCAATATAAAGATTATTTTCATTACAATAAATATTTATGCCTGCACCGGCAATTGCTTTGCTTACAACAGTATTTTCTTTGCTTAAAATGTCTATTTCGCTGACTATAAGGAAAGACTCTGAATTAGAATCATTAACAATGCAAATATCTTTTGGGGATAAACTTTTTTCGTCACTGTTTATTTTGGTTTTCGGAAGATAATCTTCGTCCGTTTTGCATAAATCAGACGAAATATATCTGTTAGATACAACCAAAAGTTTACCGTTTGTAATACGGGACGATACATAACTTCCCTGCTGCGAAAACGAATATATTTTTTTAGGCTTCTTAATATCGGCAAGGGAATAAATATCAATATTTGTATATTCCCAGCTGTTTTCATCATAAGAATATGACTGTGCAATTAAAGAATTGTTGTAAATATAAATATCGGAAATAAAGGCTTCATTTTCGTCATCATCAACATTGTTATATTCTATTTGTGACATTAGCTTTACTTTTTTTCCGTCCGGCTTATAAATACTGATTTTATTTTCAGAATTACTACTTGCTGTATAAATATATTTCCCGTCATTTTTAATAATATCGGCTTCATCGACATTTTCAACCTGCACATTTGTTTTTGAATAAGTTAATGATGCGGTATCCTTGGCGGTTTCTGCACCTTTAATTGTATCTTTAAAAAAATTATAAGACTTATTGTTTTTTTCAATTGATTTGAAATATTCCTTAATTTCTTTTGCAGAAGAAAAAGTATCAAATACGGCGTTTTCGCTTTTCACCGAATTATTTGTTACCGGTGGCTTTTGATTGTTTTGTGTGAATGCTAAATTAAGAGATACAGCCACAATTGCAACGCAGGCAACAAGACTTACGGCAGTTTTAAGCACTTTTGAATTCGTAAATTTTATACGCTTATTATGACTTTTTTCAATTGCATTTTTTATATTGTCACTTTCAAGGTTTACCGGCGGTGTAACACCGTCATCATCAAATTTTTTCTTTATAAAATCCAGGTCAAAATCAGTAATAACTTTATCGTATTTATCATTATTTTTCATAAATCATCACTCCAAATAATTTCTCATTTTTGCAAGGCTTCTTGATAGCTTTGAACGAACACTTGAAGGCTTTAAACCGATTATTTTTGAACATTCCTTACTTGTAAAACCTGCCACGGCACAAAGCAGTACAATATCCTTTTCATCATTATTAAGCAAATTTAATGCATTTTTTAAATCTAACGACAAATCACTTTGAGAATCTGAAAGCGATACATCATTTTTCATATCTTCAAAATCGGAATTTGCCCTGCTTTTTGCCTGCAAATCAATATATTTAATACAAGAAGAATGCAAAATTTTAAATATCCACGAAGGAAAAGCGTCTGCTTTTTTAAGCTTATGTATCTGTGAATATGCACTTAAAACACAGTCCATAACCGCATCTTCGGCATCGTTTGCATTTGAAAGCCTGTAATATGCGTATTTATACAATCTGTTTTTATACAAATTGTAAAGTTCACAAAAAGCATCGCTGTCTCCCTTTTGGGCTTTTTTAACAAGTTCGCTTTCTTTCATATTTTTCACCTCTCTTGACGCGTCATATGTTAAGTATAAATAAATTGCCAAAATGTTGCAATAAATTTTAAAAATTCGCCTTTTTTCATTTTTATTTTACAATTTTGTAAATTTTGAAAATATTTTAAATTTAGTATTGTTATAAATGCAAGTCTATTATATAATAGATACAATTAAGATTTTTAATAATGGGTAACTGTCGTTATCATTCGATATAAAGGTAGGACAAAGTGATGATTTTTTCAAGAGATATTGGCATAGATTTAGGCACTGCTAACACTATTATTTGTGATAAAAAAGGCAGAATTATAATAAGAGAGCCAAGCGTTGTTGCAGTTGATGTGAAAACAAAAAGAGTACTTGCAACAGGTGACGAGGCTAAAACAATGATTGGCAGAACACCGGGTTCAATAATAGCTGTAAGGCCGCTTCAAGAGGGTGTTATTGCCGATTTTGATATGACATCGGATATGCTTAAAAGCTTTATTTTCCGTTCAAGCAGGCGAAACATTGTTACCAGAACAAGAGTTGTGGTAAGTGTGCCGAGCGGTGTAACGGAAGTTGAAAGAAGAGCTGTTGAAGACGCTGTACGCTCAGCCGGTGCACAGGATGTTGAACTTATTGAAGAATCAATGGCTGCTGCAATCGGCGCAGGGCTTCCCGTATTTGAAGCTACGGGTTCAATGATTGTGGATATCGGCGGCGGTACATGTGATGTTGCGGTTATCAGCCTCGGCGGAATTGCTGCAAGCAGAAGCATTAAAGTCGGCGGTGACGCATTTGACGAATCCATTGTTAACCATATGAAAAAAGCGCACAATTTGCTTATAGGCAAAAACACAGCAGAAGATATAAAAATAAAAATCGGCTCTGTAAGTTCATATGACGGTGAGGGCGCAATGGATGTTAAAGGCAGAAATCTTACTGACGGTTTGCCGAAAAGCGTTGAAATAACCTCCGCAGAAATAAGAGATGTTTTGGCAGAACCTGTTTCAAAAATCATTGCAGCTATCAAAGAAACTCTTGAGGTTACACTTCCGGAGCTTGCAGCAGATATTATTGACAGGGGCATTTACCTTGCAGGCGGTTCAAGCCAACTCAGAGGTTTGCCGGAACTCATATCAAAAGAAACTAAAATACAGGTGCATATTCCTGAAAAGCCGCTTGATTGTGTGGCTTTGGGAACATCAATTAAACTCAGAAGGGCATAATAATTATGAAAGACCTTTTTAAAAGCAGTCGTTTCAAGTTAATAATTGTAATAATCGCCTTACTGCTTGTAGGCATGACTCTTTGTGCTGCAAACGGGCATGGCGAAACTGCGCAAAGCGGTATTATAGGCACAATATTCACGCCCGCACATTGGGTTGCAAGCAAAATCAGCAACGGAATTGACAGCATCAGCGAAAATGCAAAAGGCAATGCAGAATATGATGCAAAAATTGACTCATTGCAAAAACAGCTCGGCGAGTTACAAGACCAACTTGCAGATTACAACAACCTTAAAGCGCAAAACGATTTATATAAAGATGCACTCGGACTTAAAGAAGAACATAAGGATTTTGAATTTGCCGAAGCTTCGGTTATCGGCAGGGACAGTGCAAACCCTTACTGCTCATTCACCGTAAGCAAAGGAACTTTAAACGGGGTTAAGGACGGTGCAGCGGTACTTTACGGAAAATATCTTATCGGCGTTATTAAAAAAGCTTATCCCACTTACAGTGTTGTAACCACAATTCTTGACCCTGATTTTTCAGTATCGGCTTATGATATTTCAACAAATGAATTAAGCTTTGTTTCAGGTGATGCCGAACTTGCACAAAAAGGCATTTGCAAATTTGAAAACCTTTCATCATCAAGCAAGATTTCATACGGTTCAATCATTGCAACAGCAGGCATAAGCAAAAAAATGCCTAAAGGAATAATTATCGGTACAGTAAAAGACATCAGCAATGAAGAAAAAGATATTTCAAGCTACGCTTCTATTGAACCGGGAACAGATATAGAAAAGTTAACATCGGTTCTTATCCTCACAAATTATTCCGAAAGCGAGGGTAAATAATGAGTAAAAGGCAACAGACAATTAAATATATTTTCTACTGCCTTATAATTCTTATTTGTGATTTACTGCAAAATGTGAGCGGCCTTTTTCCTGAAATTTACGGTGCAAGATGTTTTCTTCTTCTTCCGGTAAGTATTATTCTTGCTATGGGCGAAGATGAGAGAAACGGTGCATTATTAGGGCTTTTTGCCGGGCTTTTATGGGATTTAACATCAGGTGTGCATATGGGCTTTAATTGCATATATATTATGCTTATGTGCTTTTTCTCATCAGCACTTGTAACTTACATTGCAAGAAACATTTTTATCACAAATATTGTTTCAATAACAGTAACAACGGTGCTTTACGCATTTATTTATTGGCTGTTTTTCATTATCATAAAGGGAATAAGCGGCGGCGAAATGACGCTTGTAACTTTCTATTTACCGTGTGTAATTTACACACTTGTGCTTACCCCGATAATTTATTTAATTTTAAAGCCGATTAAAAGGAAGCTCAACCAAGCGCCGCAGCTTATTATTGAGGATAAAAACCACAAATAAGCGGCAGTTGATAAACAAGGAGATTTTTAGTGAAAAGTAAATATAAAAGTGGCAGAAGTGTTTTTGCACTGATAGTTGTCTGCTTAGTTATCTTTTCATTTGCGGCAGATTTATTTAACATTCAGGTTAAAAACAACGAATATTATGCCGCACAAAATAACACAGAAAGTAAATATGTAGTTGAACTTGAAGCTGCAAGGGGCGAAATTGTTGACAGAAACGGTAACGCACTTGTAACAAATAAGCAGGGAAATTCAATAATTTTAAATGCGGTATTTTTCCCATCTCAAAAAGATAATAAAAGAAGAAATGAAATTATTTATAATCTCATAAAGCTTTTTGAAAAAAACAAGGAAGAATACACTCAAAATCTTCCGTTAAAAATAACAAAAGACGGAAAAGTAAAATTTAAAGGCAAAAAAGAAGATATTGCCACTATGAAAAGTGCGGATATGCTAAATCTTCAGCCATATGCAACAGCGCAAAACTGCTATGATGCAATGATTGAAAAATATGAAATTGAAGGTTATGATGCCGAAACCGCACTGAAAATAGGCAATATTAGATATGAGCTTACAAGGCTTCTTTTTTCATATGAAAATCCTGTAACCATAGCTGATGAAGTAAGTGATGAAACAGTTGCTATGATTAAAGAAGATAAAGAAACTTATCTCGGCGCAGATGTAAGAATTGTGGCATACAGGGAATATGTTGATTCTACAATCGCACCGCATATTTTAGGCACAGTAAGAAAAATAAATGCCGAAGAATATAACGATAAAAAAGATGACGGTTACAAAATTACCGACCAAATAGGTGAATCAGGCATTGAGCAAGCTTGCGAAAGCGAACTCAGGGGTACACCCGGTGAACTTACAATTACAATTTCAAAAGACGGAACCGTTTCACAGGAAATAACGAAAAAGCCTATTCAGGGCAACACGGTGGTATTGACTATTGACCGTGATTTGCAGGTGCTGGCACAAAAAAGGCTTGCATCCGTTTGCAACAAGGTTAACGCTGCTTCATCGGCAGGCGCAGTAGTTATGGAAGATGTTAACAACGGTGATGTACTTGCCGCCGCATCATA
>OGWV01000389.1_pt1 | contig 25779 bp, 24 predicted proteins | sample 1576081 | NCBI WGS metagenome assembly OGWV01 (sample SAMEA3541541, study PRJEB24748) | human gut metagenome | biome: human gut; feature: human-associated habitat; material: faeces | place: China | collected 2012 | reverse complement strand
TCCATCCCCCGGCTCACATGGCCGCAGCCTCGGGGCTGCGGAGCTGGAGCTGCAGTCCGTATTTCTCCACTTCTTTGATATAGATGGTATCGCCTATTTCGTTACTTAAATTATGTATGCGCAGGATGGCAGGTGAGTTTTTGACTAGATGAAGGGTCTTGCGGGCTAGTTCCAACTGGCTGTGAATGTACAGACTATCGTTTTCTTTTTCGGGTTTACGCTGTACCAGTACTTGTTTGTTCAGTATAATGGGGCGGGTAAACAACAGGGAGTCTTTGTATTCTGTGGTAACTACCGTGCTGTTGGCCAATATATCGTATGTTCCTTTTTGTACGCCTTCCAGTCTTTTGGAAAAGCTCATTTCAGGAGTGATTTCCGGTTTCAGTCCTTTGCTGTGTGCAAAAGCATGGAGCAGTTCGTAGTGGAAACCGGAAACGGTGTCGCCGTCGGCATAAAAACTGATAGAATTGTACTCGGTAACGGCACGCAGGATTCCCGATGCCGCTATTTCTGCATAATCGCGGGGCAGACTGGTTTCAGCCTCCGTTTTCTTTTTGAAGAAGATGGAGGATAGGGTTACTGCAAGGATACCCATCAGAATGTATTTCAGATATTTTCTCATATAGACCGTCAATCAAAGAAATTCCATGAAAGGCCGAACTTTATCATTCGCGGATTGATTGGGTAGTGAGGCGCCAGGAAGTAATTGGATTTTCCCGAACCGGCATTGACGTGATACATCATAATAAAGAAGCGGGTACGTTTTAAATGCAGGTTGGCATAGACGTTGACTATCGGAAAAGCTCCTATCTCGATTTTGTCATCAGGATTCTGGTTATAGAATTGTCCGATGACGGGGGAGTAGTCTGGCGCGTAATATTTACTGAAATAACGCACATCTGCTCCCATTTCTATCTGGAGTACTTTTTTGGCGAGACCGAATTTCATGTACAAGTTGCCGTAAGCCGACAATTCCGGTAAGGGCAGAATGTCTTGCTCACTTGATTTTTGATAGGCTACTTCACCGTCGAGATGAAATATTCCTATTTTCAATTTTTGTTGCAACATTGCTGTGAATATTTGTATATTGCCGGAGTACTGTCTTACGGCTGCATTGTTCTTGAAACCGGTGACATTTCCTTCACTGTCTTTTACCGGTATGCTGGCATTGGCCAGATAAGTGTAGTTCTTTATATTTTCCACTCCGGCACGCAGTTGGGTTCCCCATCTGTTCAGACTTAGTTTTCCTTCCAGTCGGGTTCTCATTATTTTGGATAAATCGTTGTTGTCCCACCAGTAATGTTTGGATTGGAAATGCCTGAAATAGAATACGGGGTTCTGGTTCTTGATGAATGCATTTACATCCAGTCTCACCGTATCTCCGAATAAACGGAGATTCAGATCCCCTCTGCCTTCTACGCTGAATTGTCCTGCATCTTCACCGGCTATGGCCAATTCTCCTAGAATATTGTAATGTAATAGTTTTCCTTGTTTTTTGGATAGTTCGCCGCCAATGGAGAGTGAACTTTCCTTATAGTTGTTGATAATGCGCTGTCCCGGTATGTTTGTCGTGTCGGTCAAGGCGAAGTTTCGGTATTCATAACTTAAAAAGGCGGTAAGTCCGGCTTTCGCCCATTTGTTGAATCCTTCTTGTAAAGCAATGCCAATGGTATTTTTGATGGATGTGCGCTTCGTCTTGTCTATCGAGTCGGTCCCCAGATAGTTATGTTCAAAATACTTCTGATTCTGTGCGTCATCGTATGAGATGTATTTGCGATTGTTCAAGTCCACTTGTAATGTATGTATGAAGCTTGTGACAGGAACAAATACCTGCGTTATTTTTACGGAGTCCGTATCCACACTGTCCTGTTTTTCTTTATAGAACCCTAAGTTGTAACGATGTGTCAGGAAGGCATGGTAGCTGGTGTTGTGATTCCATATCTGACTCAGTCGCGTTGGGATTTCGTTGGCGGAATATTCTTTTTTGCCTTCTGCCATATCCAGCGGGTTGGTGATATACCGGTCGTCCGTGATACCTCCGTTTTCTGCCATCTTCAAGTTATCGTTGTTGAATATGAAATGCATGTCATATTTGTCTCCCCGGTAGCTGGAGAACAGGCCACCGTTGAAGAAGGCTGTGGACTGATCTTGGTAAAGCCCCCGGCCATACAGGTAATCTATGTAGAATCCAAACCCCAGTCTTTTGTTTGCATTGATGGCAAAATAGGATTTGAAGCGTTCTTCTCCGTCACGGCTGCCTCCTCCTTTGTAATAGCTCAGGTTCGTGAATGGAGAAAATGTATTGGTGAATATGACATCTTCCGGACGTTGTACGCAAAAGTCGTATGGGTCGGTGAAAAAGTATTGGCTGGGATCCCGACGGTCAAAAAAGATGCGTGAGAGGCGGGGGGAACCCAAATTTCCCAAGTAATTGTATTGTCCGGTGTAGCCGCCCATGTCATTTGAGTTCTGGAAAGCGTGCTGCAAGGTATCTACGGGGATATAAGTGACATTGCCAAAACGACTGTCCACTTTCCATGAGTACAGTCCGATGGGGATAGTGTTGGCATCTACTACGGCTGTCGTGTCTATGGGGTTTCCGTTACGGTCATATTGGTTTCTGTCCAGTCCGTTTGCCGAGGAACCGAACTGATTGTTCAGGGTATTCATTGTCCGCTGTGCCATCAAGGAAGTATGGAAGCACAGGAATAATAAAAAAATAATAGAGAATATTCTTTTCATAACGGCGGCAAAGATACAATATAAAAATAAAAGGAAGAGCTTTTCCGCTATGGAAAGTTCTTCCTTTTATTATTCGTTTAGAGTTATTTTAACTTACTGAGGTTTAATAATCTCCATTCCGATTCGGATGGCTTCTTCATTCATCGGTATCAGATGATGGTGACGTTCGGGCAATGTTTTGCGTAAAGCTTTTATTACACTTTCAATGGATACTACGGGACGCAGTTTCAGCAAGCCTCCTAAGACAATCATATTGAAGGTCTTTGCCATTCCTTTTTCGTTGGCGGCATCCATTGCGTCAATACGATAGATTTGTATGTCCTTACGTGTCGGAGGCTCGATGATTCCGTATCCGTCATAAATGAGGATACCACCCGGTTTGATTTTGCCTTCAAACTTTTCCAATGAGGGTTGGTTCAGTATGATGGCTGTGTCATATTGGCTGAGAATGGGTGAAGAGATGCGTTCATCACTGACGATCACCGTTACGTTAGCGGTTCCTCCCCGTTGTTCGGGACCGTATGCCGGCATCCAGGTTACTTCCTTGTCTTCCATCAGTCCGGAATAGGCAAGTATCTTACCCATGGATAGCACACCCTGACCGCCGAATCCTGCTATAATGATTTCCTGTTTCATGGTTTCTGTCTTTTTATTCTTTATCTTTCAAATCGCCCAACGGATAGAAGGGGAACATGTGTTCCACCATCCAGTCATTGGATGCTTGCGGAGTCATTTTCCAACCGGAATTACAAGTCGATACAATTTCCACCAAATTGGATCCTTTGCCATTCATTGAGTTTTCGAATGCCTTGCGGATAGCCTTTTTGGCTTTGCGGATGGCAGGAACCGTATGTACGGCCTGGCGGGTAACGTAGGCGGTGCCTTCCAAAGTGGCGGCAATTTCTGTCATTTTCAGCGGATAGCCATGAATGGCTACATCACGACCATAGGGGCAGGTGGCTGTCTTCATGCCAACCAGCGTGGTAGGAGCCATTTGCCCACCGGTCATTCCATAAATGGCGTTGTTGATAAAGATGATAGTAATGTTTTCGCCACGATTTAAAGCATGGATGGTTTCGGCAGTGCCCCCTGTCAACAAATAATTTTCTTTTCCTGAAACTTGTGCTCCATGAACAGAAAAATCGGCATCGCACACTCGCTTAAACTCATCTGTAAACTCATTGACACTGAGCACACCATCTTTAAATGGCAGGCCGTCCTTCTTTAACTCCCATGCAAGTTCTCAGCATACTGCATTCTATCCGTTTCGTCAAGCTCTGACCTTCGTTCCTTTGGAATCCCTGTGCGCAGGTTTTAACTGGTTTAGAACAAGTGTTCTGCTCTTGTATTCCACACTCGTCTCATCCCCCGGCTTCGTATAAAATACCGCTTCAATCTCATCGCCGTCCGACAGCTTCATTCCACGCACGCCAACTGCGTTTTTCTTTTTCTCCGGGATTTCTTCCACCTCGAAGCGCAGGAAAAATCCGTCCTTTGACTGCAAAATAATGTATTTCTGATCCTGATAAACACAGACATTCGCTACCTCGTCGCCCTCCTGCAGCTTTGTCGCCGCCACGGTACGCTTCATCACATCGAACTCGCCGCCGTCTACCATCTTTGTCATACCCTGTTTTGTCACAAACAGCAGACGGTAGAGATTCAACTCACTCTGACCGACTGCCAACAGGAGCTGTTCCCTGGTCGAATCGAAATTGCTCACGTTGTCGAGCGGAATTGCCTTATCGCGGAACTTGCCAAAGGGCAGATCGGACACCTTGACCGTATAAAGCTGTCCGGTATTGGTAAACAGACAGATCCTGCCGGTATTCTTTACCAGAAATACAAAACGGTTTTCCGCAAATGCCGCTTCCTGATTGCGTTCGAACGTCGCAACGTCTACGCATCTGGTATAACCGAACCGGTCAATCAGGCAGTAAGCCGGCGCTTCCTCGATTTTTTTCTCTTCAAAAACAACTTCCTCACAGTTATCGATCACCGTGCGGCGCTTCTGCGAATATTCTTTCTTGAGCGCATCCAGCTCGTTGATGATAACCTGCGCCATTGCGCTTTTCCGTTCCAAAATATCCTCATACCGGTAAATATTTGCAATTGTCTCTTCGTGCTCTTTGATCAGGGCCTCAATTTCCAGACCGATCAGCTTATACAGACGCATATCCAGAATCGCATTCGCCTGATTTTCCGTAAAGCAAAGCTGCGCCGCCATCACGGAAGCCTGTTTTGTTTTAAATTTGATTCCCTCCGTCACGCCGTCCACCAGGCACGCCTTTGCCATCGTCCGGTCGCGTGAACCGCGCAAAATCTCGATAATTAAATCGATCACGTTGCAGGCTTTGATCAGGCCTTCCTGAATCTCGCGTTTTTCCTGCTCTTTTGCCAGCAGTCTCTCATATTTGCGGCGGTTGATTTCAAACTGGAAATCGGTATTTGCCTTGATGATCTGTTTTAAACCGAGCGTTTCGGGACGTCCGTCGGAAATCGCGAGCATGTTCACGCCAAAGGTGTCTTCCAGACGTGTCTTTTTATACAGCATACTGATAAAATGATCGACGTCCGCATCTTTTTTGAGTTCGATCACAATCCGGATGCCCTCTTTGGACGACTGGTTTGAAATATCCACGATATCCGTCGTCTTTTTGCTCTCCGCAAGCGCTGCGACGTCCGACAGGAACTTACCGATGTTCGCGCCGATCATCGTATAGGGAATCTCCGTGATGACAACGTTTGTCCTGCCGTTTTTGCCTTTTTCCGTCTCCACCTTGCCGCGCAGCTTGATTTTGCCTGCGCCGGTTTCATAGATGGAAAGCAGCTCGTCTTTGTTCGTCACGATACCGCCGGTCGGGAAGTCCGGTCCCTGCATGTAGCGCATCAGCTCTGCGGTCGTGATGTTTTCATCCAGCATATATGCCTTTACCGCATCGATGACCTCGCTGAGGTTGTGCGGCGGAATGCTCGTCGCCATGCCGACTGCAATACCCTCCGAACCGTTGACCAGAAGGTTCGGGATGCGGCAGGGCAGAACGGACGGCTCCTTTTCCGTCTCATCGAAGTTTGGGATAAAGTCCACGACATCCTTATCCAGATCTTCCAAAAAGGCGTCCTGGGTCAGCTTTTCCAGGCGCGCCTCCGTATATCGCATCGCAGCCGCACCGTCACCCTCAATATTGCCGAAATTGCCGTGTCCATCGATTAACGGCTGTCCCTTTTTAAATTCCTGCGCCATAACGACCAGTGCTTCGTAGATCGAGCTGTCGCCGTGCGGATGATATTTACCCATCGTATCACCGACGATACGCGCGCTCTTTCGGTACGGTCTGTCATAGCGGATTCCAAGCTCGTACATATCGTAAAGCACGCGGCGCTGTACCGGCTTTAAGCCGTCCCGCACGTCCGGCAGGGCACGCGCCACGATAACGCTCATCGCATAATCGATATAAGATTTCTGCATCAGCTCGGAATATTCTGTTTTTATAATTCTGTTGTTATCTTCCATTTTTTCTGCTCATTTCTGCGCACGCCTTTTGCGCATGTCGAGTTTGTGTCAAGTGCACGCAGACACAAATCTCGCGATTGAAAAATTTCATTTTTCAATTTTTCTTCCTTATATCAGCTATCTGCCCGGTCAGATATCCAGTTCTGCATCTGTCGCATTGCGGTAAATAAACGCGCGGCGCGGTGGAACCTCGGTTCCCATCAGCATTTCCGTCACTTCAGACGCCATTCTGGCGTCCTCGATCTCCACAAGCTTCAACATTCTCGTCTCCGGATCCAGCGTCGTCTCCCACAGCTGCTGGGCATCCATTTCGCCCAGACCTTTGTAGCGCTGCAGATGGAACGGTCCCTTATGACGTTTGCGGTAGCGCTCCAGTGCCTTGTCATCGTAAAGATATTCCTCTGCACCCCTGGACGGCATCGCCTTATACAGCGGCGGCATTGCGATATAAACGTGTCCTTCGAAAATCAGCTCCGGCATGAACCGGTAAAACAGCGTCAGAAGCAGCGTGGAAATGTGCGCGCCGTCCACATCGGCATCCGCCATGATAATGATCTTGTCATAACGCAGCTTCGTGATATCAAAATCGTTGCCGTAGCCTTCCGAAAAACCGCATCCGAAGGCATTGATCATCGTCTTGATCTCAGCGTTTGCCAGCACCTTGTCGATGCTCGCCTTTTCTACATTCAGAATCTTACCGCGGATCGGCAGAATCGCCTGATACATCCGGTTTCTCGCCATCTTGGCGGAGCCGCCCGCAGAATCTCCCTCTACGATAAAAATTTCACATTTCGATGCGTCCTTCGACTCGCAGTTTGCCAGCTTTCCGTTGGAATCAAACGAAAACTTCTGCTTCGTCAGCATATTCGTCTTGGCGCGCTCCTCTGTTTTGCGGATTTTGGCCGCCTTTTCCGCGCAGCCGATGACAGCTTTTAACGTCTCTAGGTTTCTGTCAAAAAATCTGGTCAGCTCTTCGCCCACGACCTTTGCCACAACCTTCGCCGCATCCTGATTGTCCAGCTTAGTCTTTGTTTGTCCTTCAAACCGCGGATCGGGATGCTTGATCGAAATGACCGCCGTCATGCCGTTTCGCACGTCCGGACCGGTGAAGTTCTGGTCTTTTTCCTTTAAAATATTGAGCTCCCGCGCGTAGCTGTTGATGATCGTCGTAAACTGCGTCTTGAAGCCGGTCAGATGCGTGCCGCCCTCCGCATTGTAGATGTTATTGCAGAATCCCAGCACATTTTCGTGGAACTCGTTGATATACTGAAACGCACCCTCGACAGAGATTCCGTCGCTTTCTCCCTGAAATGAGATGACGTCCGTCACCGCCTCGCAGGACTTGTTCATATCCTTAATAAATCCGACAATACCCTCCGGCTCGTGATAATCCAAAATCTCCGGCTCTGTCCCTCTGCAATCCTCGAAGTGAATTGTCAACGCAGGGTTTAAGTACGCCGTCTCGTGCAGGCGGCTTTTGATATCGTCCTCTTTAAATCTGGTTTTATCAAAAATCGTATCGTCCGGCAGGAACGAAATCGTCGTTCCGGTCTCTCTTGTACGTCCAACGACCGGCAGCAGTCCATTGACCAGTTCGGTCGTTGGATTGCCGTACTCATAAGTATCCTCATAGACATTTTTTCCGTCCTTTACACGCACTGTCAGATGCTTCGAAAGCGCATTGACGACGGAGGAGCCGACGCCGTGCAGACCGCCGCTGGTCTTATAGGCGTTATTGTCAAACTTACCGCCTGCATGCAGGGTCGTGAAAACCAGACGCTCCGCACTGATTCCTTTTTCATGCATCCCGACCGGGATACCGCGTCCGTTGTCCGAAACGGTCGCTGAACCGTCTTTTTCCAGAATTACGGTGATTTTGCTGCAGTAGCCAGCCAGATGCTCGTCCACAGCGTTATCCACGATTTCATAAATCAGGTGGTTCAAGCCCTTCGTGGAAACGCTGCCGATATACATGCCCGGTCGTTTCCGCACTGCCTCCAGTCCCTCCAGCACCGTAATGCTGGAAGCGTCATAGGTTGTATTTTGTGCCATCTATCTGATCCTTTCTTTCCGATTCCAAACTGCCCAAATTTCTGTCATAAAAATAGAATCCTGCTTCGCAGGATTCTCCGCCTGCGGCGGGTCGCCCGCGAACTGTAAAAGTCGAATTACTTTCGAGAGTATAACACATATGTTCGATTTTGGGAAGTCCCGCTGCGATTTTTGCGCCACGATTCTACATCCGTCCGGTTCACACCGCGCGTTCTGATGCAGCGTTGAAACAATAGAATGCACGCTCTGCGAGCATTCTATTGTCATGAATAAGCGCTGCGCGTTTCCAAACAGCTGCTACATCGTTCCCATTGCCCGGGCCGCCAGCCACAACAAAAGCAGATGCAACGGATAAAATCCGTAGAAGAACCATTTCAAAACCTGCCGTCCTTTTTTCGCCCGCTCCCCATTGTATCCATATAAAATGCACAGTCCCGCCAGCGCCGGACCTGTCATTGAGAACAAAACGCGCACTGCACCTTCCGGAAAACCCAAAACGCCCTCCGTCTGCGCCACAGACGCTGCTTCGTTGATTCCGACAACCGCCGTCACGAACAGAAAGGCTTTCTGCAGTTTTTTCCGTTCCTGACCCGCCCGGTCAAACAACAGCGTAAACGCCGGGGCGAGCGCAGACCAGTCTGAAAATACCGATAAAAAAAACAGCCCTGCGATCTGCAGCTGCCCTTTTCCCCGCCGGAACGCTTCTCCATGGAACACGCACAGGATCAGAAAGCTAAACAACAGGGAAAACATCATATTCAAGACTGCCGCCTCTCTGTTAAATGCCAGAAAATAGGGCACCTGGGACACCAGCGCAAATACAAACAGCCGTTTTGCATACGCACGTCTGGACGAGGTTTTATAAAACCCCTCCACCAGAAAATAACACATCACCGGCGCAGTAAAATAGCCGATTCCTTTCAAAAATTCCGCCGGATATGTCCCCGCTGTCAGAAAAACATGGCTGAAATGATTGAAAAACATCGTCAGCATCGCGATCATCTTGATCGCGTCGCGGGTCAGCCCCCGGCTTTTGATTTCCTGCATTTCATTCTCCCTTTTCTCAGATACGAAACCGCACAGCTGCAAAGCCTGCGCCGACTTTGCATGCCGTACGGTCAGATCGTCCGATAGTCGATCGATTTTTCAAATAATCCGAATTCCTTTTCCGGAAGCACCACATCCCCGGAAAGCACCTGATCTGCCAGCTCTCCTGCAAGCATCAGCACATCGGAATCCTGATAAATATCGCCTAATCCAAAATCCAGATCACCGCTTTGGCGAATGCCGAAAAGATCCCCCGGCCCCCGCAGCTTTAAATCCTCATTGGCAATAAAAAATCCGTCGTTGGAGTGATTTAATACATCGAGACGTTTATTTTTTGCACCGCTTCCATCCCCGGTCATAAAAATGCAGAAGCTCTGCGCATGACCTCTTCCGACACGTCCCCGCAGCTGATGCAGCTGTGCGAGTCCGAAGCGCTCTGCATTTTCCACAAGCATTACTGTTGCATTGGGAACATTAATCCCAACCTCGATAACCGTCGTCGATACAAGGACATCGATCTGCCCGGCTCCGAATGCGTCCATAATTTCCTGCTTCTGTGCTGCCTTCATTTTTCCATGCAAAGCAGCCACCCGAATCGAGCTATTCAGGGCAGCTTTTAATTTTTCCGTATAATCCGTGACATTTTCCAGTCCGTCTGCGGAATCCTCTCCGGCTTCTACCATCGGACAGATTACATAGACCTGATGCCCTGCCTCCACCTGCGCTTCGAGAAAGGCATAGGCTTTTTTGCGGAAGGACGGATCTACGACGCAGTTTTTAATCGGCAGACGGTTTTTTGGCATCTCGTCCAGCACAGACACTTCCAGATCGCCATATAATACGATCGCCAGCGTCCGTGGAATCGGTGTCGCGCTCATGACGAGCACATGTACGCCCTCCCCCTTATTTGCCAGGCATTCTCTCTGCCTTACGCCAAACCGGTGCTGTTCATCTGTCACTACCAATGCAAGATCGCGATACTCCACTTTGTCCTGAATCAGCGCATGTGTCCCGATAATCACGTCCGCATCCCCGGATTTGATCCGTGCATACGCCTCTTTTTTCTGTTTCGACGTCATGGAACCGGTCAGCAGGATCGGTTTTGTACACAGTCCGTACTTCTCCGTCATCTCTGTCAGTGCTTCAAAGTGCTGTACCGCCAGCACTTCTGTCGGTGCCATCAGGCACCCCTGCCTGCTGTTTGCACTGCACACCAAAAGCGCCAGAAAAGCAAGAATCGTTTTACCGCTTCCCACGTCCCCCTGAACCAGTCGGTTCATCGCCATATGTCCTGTCAGGTCTGCTTCGATCTGCTTCCAAACCCTCTGCTGGGCTCCGGTCAGCTGATACGGAAGCGCTGCAATCAGGCGGTCCGTATCCTCTGTCGGCTGCAGCGGCCGATCGATTAACAGCCCTGCATTCTCTTTTTTCTGACGCTTGATCTGAATCAGGAAGGCTAAAAATTCATCGAAGACCAGACGTCTTCTGGCCATCACAACATCCTCCTGACTTCCTGGAAAATGGATTTTTTCCATTGCTTCCCGGAATCCGATCAGACGGTATCTGCTCCGTATTTCTTCCGGAAGATAATCCGGCAGCTCCAGCTCCTCCAGCGCCTGCCGCACACATTTGGAGATCATATGGTTGGTCAGTCCGCTCGTCAGCGTATATTTGGGCTGCCATGTCCCGGCAAGGGTTTCATAATCGCCCTGTGAAAACACCCGGGGCTGTTCCATGAAAAGCATCCCGCCTGCGCCTGCCTGTACCATGCCGCGAAATACGTGCCAGCTGCCGCCTGGAAGCGCTTTCTTCAGATACGGCATTCGAAACCAGGTCAGCTTCATTCGTCCGGAGGCATCTCCTGCCTGCGCATGGGTGATGACCATTCCTTTTGCCCGCACCATCGACGGCGTACCAACAATACAGGCTCTTACCGACTGTACTTTGCCGGTGCACAGCTCTCCAACCGGAAGCGCCTCCTCATAATGATCATAGCCTCTCGGAAAATAAGAAATCAGATCCTTTATCGTTTCAATATGAAGTTTCGAAAAAAGCGCAGTGGTCTTCACCCCTACGCCTTTTATCTCTGTAATCAAATGACTGGCTTCCATTATGCCTCACTCTGCAGAAACAATATAGTAGTAAATCGGCTGTCCGCCATACTGCAGCTCTACATCACACGCCGGATATTTCTCCGCCACCTTGTCGCGGAGCGCTGCAGCGTCTTCCTCTTTGGTCTCCTGACCATAATAGATGCTGATCAGCTCCATATCCTCATCCATCATGCTATCGATCATGTCTTTCGTAACTGTTTCGATCGCCTGTCCGACTGCAAGGATCCCTGCATCTCCGATCCCCATGTAATCGCCCTGATGGATTTCATGATCGTCGATCACCGTATCTCTGACTGCATAGGTTACTTCACCGGTGCGAACGGTTTCGATCGCTTCTGTCATCGCCGCTTCATTTTCTTCCGGACTCAGATCCGGTACATAGTTGATTACTGCGGTAATGCCCTGTGCGATTGTCTTGGTAGGAATGACAACGATTTTCTTGTCCTCCGTCATATATTTTGCCTGGTTTGCAGCCAGAATGATATTTTTATTATTAGGGAGAACGTAAACGGTTTCTGCGTTTACTTTTTCAATGGCATTCAGCACATCCTCAGTGCTCGGGTTCATCGTCTGACCACCCTCGATGATATAGTCTACGCCAAGGTCTTTTAAGATCGCATTGATCCCTTCACCTACAGAAACCGCGATAAATGCCGCTGCCTTTTTCTCAGCCGGTGCTGCAGCTGCAGCCTCCTGCTGCTCCTTCTGTGCCATCTTCACAACCTTTTCATGGTGCTCCAGGCGCATGTTGTCGATCTTCATATTGGAAAGTGCACCATACTTCAATGCCTTCTGGATCGCAAGACCCGGGTCATTGGTATGCACGTGTACCTTAACCACATCGTCATCTGCCACAACTACGATCGAATCGCCGATGGATTCCAGATATGCCTTAAAGTCCATCTCCTGCTTGATGTTAAAGGTCTTGGAAAGCATGATGATAAACTCTGTACAATAGCCGAATTTGATATCGCTCTCTTCCAGAACGGTTTCCTGGCTGCCTGCAAACGGAGCCCCTGCAGGAGCTGTGGTTTCTGTTACCGTCCAGTCGATCTCTTTGCCTAAAAACGCTTCATATGCGCCCTTTAATACCTGCATCAGACCCTGTCCGCCGGAATCCACAACGCCAGCCTGTTTTAAAACAGGCAGCATCTCCGGAGTCTGGCTCAGCACATAATCTGCGCGCTCAATGATATCGCCGATATATTTTTCCAGGTCGGTTTCCCCTGCATCTGCCAGCTCACGCGCCTTTAAAGAAGCACTCTTGGCAACGGTCAGGATCGTGCCTTCCTTCGGTTTCATAACTGCCTTGTATGCAGTCTCTACCGCTTTCTCGCAAGCTTCTGCAAGCAGCGGAATATCGATCGTATCATAATCGCGGATTGCTTTGGTGAAGCCTCTGAACAGCTGCGATAAAATGACGCCTGAGTTGCCTCTGGCGCCTCTTAAGGAACCGGATGAAATCGCCTTTGCCAGGGATTTCATATCCAGGTCATTGTTTGCATTCATCGCTGCAACGTCTTTTGCCGCAGACATAATGGTCAGTGTCATGTTCGTACCAGTATCACCATCTGGAACAGGGAACACGTTTAATTCATTGATCCACTCTTTCTTACTCTCCAGATTCTTAGCACCTGCTAAGAACATCTTTGCAAGCATCTTAGCGTCGATCGTATTTACAGCCACAGTTAAGTCCTCCTTAATCAATCACTCGCACACCTTCTACAAAGATGTTGATTTTCTCTATCTCAATTCCGGTAAATTCCTCTACCTTATATTTTACATTGCTGATCAGATTGTCCGATACCGCAAGAATGCTCACCCCGTATGCCACGATAACGTGGAAGTCCAGTGTCAGTTTATTATTATTCAGTGTAACTGCAATGCCCTTGGTAATGCTGTCGCTCTTCAACAGCTTGACAAGACCGCCCTTCACCGTAGCGCCCATTCCAACGATGCCGAAACACTCCATCGCCACTGTTCCCGCATATTGACCAATCACTTCATTATCAATCGTAATATTGCCCATATGGGTCGTCATAGAAGAACCCTTCATGTGATAACCTCCTTTTTCCATGAAAATCTAAGGCTATTATAACCGCTTTCCTGCAAAAAGGGAATAACCATTTTAATTTTTTAAAAATTTGATGATTTTTTACTTGCCAAATGTATTTAATTCTGTTATCATACTGATGTTGTCAGTCAAACGACGAATATAGTTTGAGGAGGTGCAATCATGGCAAAATGCGATATTTGTGGCAAAGGCGCTCATTTCGGTAACAACGTAAGCCATTCCCATAGAAGATCCAACCGTATCTGGAATTCCAACGTCAGAAGCGTTAAATGTAAAGTCAACGGTGGTGCACGGAGAATGCACGTTTGCACAAGCTGCTTGAAGTCCGGCAGGGTTGAAAGAGCTTAATTGAATCAGAAACATTGAAAAGCTGCTCTGGGTTTTCAGAGTGGCTTTTTTGTCATGGCGACAAGGAAAAGGACAGACCTGCGAAGCAGGGATGTTCCTGTAAAAAGGGAGCTGAAAGGAAAACCGCCCTTTGGTTTTCGTTTTCAGCTCTTTTTTTGCAGGAGCTACAGCTGCCGCTCTGCGGCGGTCTGTCCTTTTCCGACCGCTGATCATCCACCGGATCCGGAATGTTTTTCCGGATCCGGTGGATGATCTCTCTGCACTCCCCTCTCTTCAATCTCTTCGCACTCTTCCATTCCGGTCGAATCTCTTTTTCAACTCCCGTTCTGTCAATGCAATTGCTCCAACCATCGGGATACATTGTGCCATGCATACGATTCCCCCAATTGTCCCCACGCAGTCATTTCCCTTTCCGAAAACACAAACCAGGGCAATTACCGTAGGTAAAAGCATTACAAGCCCACTGACATACCAGAGCTTCCCACAGCAGTGATGCGCGTATTCCCAGGTCTCTTTATTTTTCATAGACATCGCCGTCCGGTATCCATATATCCCGTTGATCTCCTTCGGAGGCTTTTTCTGAAATCTTTTTCCAATAAAAACCATCGTAACCGGAATCAGCAGATCCATCACCAGCATAAAAATCCAAAAGCCCATAGTGCCTCCCTTTCCCTGTGAAAAAAATCACTTCACAAAAATGCTGTCCTCTCCATATCTGCCGATATGGGACGGCTTCTTCGGTGAATAATAAAGCTTCCCCAGCACCTCTTCCGGGCTCGAATCCGTCTGATAACGTCCATACAGGGTTTTGGCAAGCTCCGTCCCCGTCAGCATGTCCAGCGTGTCCGTATAGGTAACGCCATCCACCTGATATTCGACAGTTACAACATAAATCGAATCCGTATCCACGGTTTCCGTTGCCGCAGAATAGGACGTTGTCGTACTTTTTTCTATTTTAATAATTTTGTACTCAGATGGATCGATTTCAGCCGTATAGGTGTGTTTCCGGTAAAGATCGACAGCTGCGATAATGACCACCGTTACCAGTACGCCAATCAGGCAGACCGTAAGCACAGCAATCAGAGCTTCCCTGTTTTTCTCGTTTTGCCTGGAGTTCACACCCCGTTTTCTATTGTCAGAATTTCCCAATCCGTACCTCCCACTCAAAATTCGTTCGGTACATCCATCCCGATCACATAATTGTAACTGTAGGTATGGACATAAAGCTTCCCATCCTGTTCTACGATCAGATCCGGTGCCTTTTTTAAGGACAGTCGATCGATCACTTCTCCTGTGTTGCGATTGATCTGATACAGATAATCCGGTTCCGCCGTAAAGCCATAGCCGCACAGAATAACATCCCCTTTGACTACAAAATTCATGGAATTATAGGTCTGGTCTGCGCTTCTCCACAGCAGCTTATCGTTTTCCAGATCATAGGCAAACATAAAACAGGTATTGGATTGCGCGTATCCGTTTCTCACGCTGGCTCCGTAAAAAATCCCATCCTCCAGATATGCATTGTTGCCGTTAATATACCACTGATCCGTCGGATAATCCAGTACATAGATGCAATTTCCCGTACCGGTTTCATAAATATAGAGTTCGTCGTCCACCCACTGGTACTGGTAATGATCATCATAAAAGCTGTTCCAGTCCGTGCCGATCATCGGAAGTGATAAATTTTCGCTGTCATACCAGTCGTTTGCCCAGCTGACTCCGTTTTCCTCTTCCGATAGAATGGTCAACCCGATCGGATCCACCGCATCGCCATCCGCAAGTATCTCGCCCATTGTGGATATGTCCAGGGTTAGATATTTCGGTTCTGTCGTGTTTTCCACAGTTGCTTCGGTTTCCGGCTCCTGAGCAGTCGTTTTCGTATTTTGCGTCTCGCCCGTTTCTGAAACAGAGTCTTTTGCATCTGTATCCTCTGTATCCGGCATGGCGCTTTCGTTTTTCATCCCAATGCTTTCTGCTATTTCAGTTTCTACGTTCGTTTCTGCCCCTGCACCCTGACCGCAGCCTGCCAATAACAGACACAGCGCCAGAAAAAGTGCGCCTTTTCGTTTGTTCATCCTGTTTTCCTCCTCAAATTGTCATTCTATTGCGAGCATCTTTATGACGTATTCCGTCGTCCCCGCTTCCAGACGCCTTTGCCCGGAAAGAGAAAAGCCGTGGGCTTCATAAAACCGGATCGCGCGTTCATTTTTCTCAAGCACCCACAGATGGTCTGCCCGGTGCTCCTGCTTGGCGTACTCCATCAGCGCCGCGCCGATTCCCTGATTCTGAAAAAAATGATCCACATAAAACTCTGCGATTTCCGTCTGTTCCAGATGAATCAGTCCTTTCACAATTCCATCGTCATACACAAAAATATGATCCAGGATTTCCGGCTGCGCATACTCTTTTGCAACATCCAGTACTTGAAGCACATGAAAAGAATAGTCGTCGTTTTTAAAAATCGATCGATAATTCATTCGCTTATCAAATACGAGGATTTCTGCAATTCTTGAAAGATCTTTCTTTTCCGCTTTTCGAATCATTCCTTCTCCTATGGTTTTAAAGGCTTTCCAGAAACCTGTCCACTTCCCGGTTAAATTCCTCCGAGCGCTTATTTGCAACAAAATGATCCCCCTCGATGATCGCCAGACGGGCATTCGGGATATTTTCCGCAATTTTTCTCGTGTGGTCTTCCCGGATCATGTCTTTTGTCCCGCAGATTACGAGGGTCGGTGCGGTAATCTGTGCAAGCTCTTCCGGTTCAATATTCGGATCGTTTACCATCAGACCCAGCAGCTCTGCATTTTTGTTCGCCTCCGCCGATCTTTTGGCAAAATACTTTGCAATTTTATAGCCGATTTCGATCGGAAGCTGCGTCGAACGCTTTACGCCTTTCGCATCCAAATTTCCTCCGTTTAAAATCAGCGCTGTCACCATATCCGGATGCTTCATTGCAAACCGCATGGCGATATTCGTGCCATCCGAAAAGCCAAGAATCACAGCTTTCGGAATCTGGTGATTTTTCATAAAATCATATAAATCGCACGAAAACTGCCTGATCGTAAAGGGACTTGTCCCCCGGGGAGATTTTCCATGTCCTCTCGTATCCGGCGCGATCACCCGATACCGGTCGCAAAAATGTTCAATCTGATGTTTGAAATAAGAACTGTCTTCTCCATTTCCATGTAAAAGAACAAACGGTTCTCCGTTCCCTTTTTCTCTGTAAAATAATGTAATATCCATCTTTCCTCTAATATCCCAGTGCTTCGCATTCTTCAGCAGCATTCAAACACCCGGCTGACGTTTTTTGCCAAAATCGGTCACTGATCGCAGCTTAAAATCAGATAGCTGACCGCCAGCAAGATCAGCGCAAACACAACGCCGAAAAAGCGGTACCGAAAGCACAGCATCAAAAGCATTCCCATCGCTGTCCAGAATATTGCAAACGCAACCAGTCGGATCATAAACGCATCAATCCCTGCAAAATATCTTATATTATTTAGTCTATGCACGGGCTGGCGTTCTTTGATTAAAAATCTGCGCAAGCATCAACGGCTTAGTCCTTTCGCAGTCCGGCTACCTGCATAATTGCCTCAATCGGCTCCACAGGCTCGCCTCCCCAGAAAATCTCCGTATCCGCGCATCCCGCAGTATCCAGCAGTTCCCGCGCATCTTCTTTTAAGAGCCTTTGATAAGCGTCGTCTACCATTTCCAGCTTTAACAGAGCTTCCTCCCTGTCACTGTCCGTTTGCTCCGAAAGCCATGCAGAAGCCGCCTCCCGGATTTCTTCCGGATCCAGACCGGTATGTTCGCCCCACTCCAACAGCTTTACTGCTGCCTGCACCGCTATCAGAGACGAACCCGATGTCCCAATCTGAACTTTTGAATCGATCTCATCTAAAACAGGAAGGGACAGTTTCTCCGAAGCATTCTCTGAATTTTCCCCACTCTCTGTACTTTCGGCAACGTCTGTATCTTCCGTATAATCCGTCGCTTCTGGAACAGCAATACTGCTTTCTGCTTCTTCCGATCCGATTTTAGTTTCCTGTCTGTCAGATATATCCGCCTCTTTCTGTGTTGAACAGCCAGCCAGCAAAACGGATGCGGTAAGCGCCGCTATAACCAAACATATCATCATATTTTTTCTGAATTGTTTCATCATTTCCCATTCCTTTCCTGTCAGTTGCCAGAAAGTAAAACAGGGACAAATCCAACCAGACCGTCCCTGCTACATCGCTTTCGATTGCTTTTCTTTATTCTTCCTTGTCGCCTTCTTCCGGGAAAGCTGCATCCACCGCTTCCTCATCGCTCATCATATCCTGTTTGGGCGTCGTAAAGCGATCTACCAGGTCAGGAATCATGTCGATTACCTTGCTGACGCTGTCCTGATTCTTGATGTTGACCAGACGTGTCTGTCCGTTTTTAATCAGAAGCACCGCGCTGGGAGACATCTTGCCGCTCATACCACCCATGCCGCCGTTTTTGCGGGAGTCCTTACCCGCTCCGCAGCTTGCGCCCGCACCGATTCCAAACGATACATCCACAAGCGGGATAATGATCGTATCATCAATCTTTGTTGCTTCTCCAACTACGGTTTTCGTTGTGAAAACGGATTCTGCCCCTTTCACCAAGGCTTCCATTACAGAAGTAATATTGTTGTCTTTATTTTCTGCCATGCTATGCTTCCTCCTTCTTGCGCAGTATTCTGATCAGTCGTCTGACATTTTTATTGAGTAAAATCCTCAGTCCGCAGATTCCGAGGGTTCCAAGCCGGATTCTGCCTTTGAGGTGAAGTTCTCCCTCGATATGTTTCTCTTCAAAATCCGGTTTCAACCGAATATTTCCTTTATGCCAGGGATACAGCATTCCCTGTATCGCCATGATCTGTCCGGTAGAAGCCGGATCGCCTGTCCCGACGATTCCAAAAACCTCCAGCTTTCGCGGCAGTACATGTCTGATAATTTCTCCCAGCTCGTAAAATCCAACCCGGATCGCCTGCCGTGTCTGCGGCTGATCCCAGATCCTTTTATAATACACCAGCTTGTGTTTGAGCCGGTCGGTCTTTTGCTGCATTCCGCGCAGTCGGTCTGTGACCTGCGAAAGCTTACCGGAAAGCTTTTCAAAAAAGCTGCCGGCAGGATGTTCGGGCGCAGCGTCCGAATCGGTGGCTTGCGCGTCAGCCTCCGAAGCAGACGTTTCGTTCGGGTCAGTTGACTGTGATTCGACATCAGGCATCCTAGTCGTAGCCGAGCCACGCGGGTCTGCTGACTGCGGTTCAGATGCTTCCGCGACAGTTTGTGTCTGCGGTTCGTCAGTCGTACCGGCAGCAGGCGCGCTCTCGCCCAGCGTTTTTACGTCCGCAGACGGCATTTTCGCTCCGTCCGCATCCAGCACATTCGTATCCGCGTCGGCGTCGCCTACACCTTCCTCTGCGTCCGCACCGGATGCCGCTTTTTTCCTTTTCCCAGATCGTTCTTTTTTCGGATAAATTAAAAATCCCGCCACGCGGACTTCCAAAAGCAGTTCTTTTTCATATGTGACACGGATAGACAGCAGATGTAACAGCCATGTCACGCGACCCCGGATGTATTTTTCTTCCTTCCAGACGCCGTCCGCCCGATATCGGATCGGGACGAGCAAAACGGTCAGAACTGTCAGCAAGATCAGTCCGAGGATTCCAAGCAAAATCCATCCAATTACTTTTAATATTGTCAGAAGTACTGTCATCCGCCGCCTCCTTTCCCGGAGGTAAAGGTCTTTTGCAGATATCCCTTGATATCCGTTTCCATTCCGGCGTCCATCGTATCCTGCAGCATCTGCTGCACAAGAAAAATCGCTTCCTCCCGCCCCTCTGCAATGCCGACAACCTGCAGTGCCTTTTTGTCAAAATATTTTTGTTTTAACAGCGCGCAGTGGAAAATGTCCAGCTGATCTGAAGTGCGGGACAGGCTGATCAGATAGATGCCAAGCTGTCCTCTCCCGGTCAGAAGCTTCCATTTTATTTTATTTACATTGCGGATTGACGGCCCCACATACAGCCTGCGGTAAAATTTCATGAACTGGCAACACTCTCCTGTTCCTAGAATGCCCCCAAATTGCACTCATAAGCATATTTTTTGAAAATAGCCGGTCAGATTGACCGGCCTAAACAGATAATTTCCGTCCGCTTAATAGTATTTGTGGCTGCCCCAGAGATTGCTCTTTTTTAATTCCAGATATTCATGATAGGCTTTTTCGAGAATCTGCTTTTCATTGGCAAATTTCAAAAGATGATAGGCCTCATGATACTTGTAAAATCCGGAGTCCACAAAATACTCTTCTCTTTGCGGCTTACTGTAATAACTGTCTGCCATCATCAAATACCAGTGAACTTCTTTCTCCACGACATCCTCCGGTACGTTGAAGGTATATTCGCTTTTGCCCACATACTTGATAATGGAAGCTCTGGAACCGCTTTCCTCCAGAACCTCACGGAGCGCGGTCTGCTGAAACTCCTCGCCCTCCTCCACGGTTCCTTTAGGGAGTACCCATCCTTCATATTTATTTTTATAATTTTTATAAAGCAGAAGGATCTTCCCCCTAAAAATTACTACACCGCCGCAGCTCGTTGCTTCTATCACTGCAATTCCTCCTGTCCGGCGATATCTGACTCTGGAATTCAGTATACCTTAAATCCGGATACAGGGCAAGTCCTATTCTCCAAAAAGAATTTACCGAAAATTCAAAATTGTCCGGTCAGTCTGAAAAATATGCATCGAACACCTGTCTGGCAAGGGGCACTGCATAATCGCTTCCGGAACCCGCGCTTTCCACGATTACTGTCACCGCAATTTCAGGATTCTCTGCCGGAGCAAAGCCGGTAAACCATGCATGGGATTCGGACTTATCGCTGGAAAATTCAGCGCTTCCGGTCTTTCCGGCAGCCGTATAGGAACGGTCCTTCAGCTTTCTGCCGGTTCCCTCCTGCACAACATCCTCCATCAGGGAAGTCATCACTTCCGACTCTTTTTCCGACATCAGCTCCCGATAAACGGACGGCTCATTTTTCTCCAGTATCTTCCCGTCCGCATTCAGCACCCGATCCACGACGATCGGCTGCATCAGTTTGCCGCCGTTTGCAATCGCCGCCGTAATCAGGTTTAACTGTACCGGCGTGATCTGCGTCTTCCCCTGACCGATCGACGTCTGAATCACGTCCTCGTCCGTGCTGTCCTTATCTAGCGTTACCTTCGTCTGGTTATAAGGAAGCGGGAACGAAAGCTCCTGATTAAACAGCAGACTGTCGATCGTATCGCCAAATTTTTCCCGATCCATCGACATACCGATGTTGGCAAAAGAGGCATTGCATGATTTTGCAAAAGAGGTCATCAGATTGACATCGCCATGCACGCTCCCGTGATAGCAGTTGATTTTATTATCTCCATTGATATATGCACCGTTACACTGATAATGATAATTTTGCCAGTTGTCCGGATTTTGGCGGATATAGGCAAGCGCCGTCACGATTTTAAAGGTCGAACCAGGCGGATACAGTCCCTGCGTCCCACGGTTTACGAGTGCTGCTTTGTCCTTGTCGGTGCTGAGCGTCTCCCAGTTTTCTGCGATTTTGTTCGGATCGTAATCGGGCTTGCTGACCATTGCGAGCACTCTTCCCGTTTTTACCTCCGTCACAACAATCGCACCGCGGTATAACCCCAGCGCGTCGCTCGCCGCCTGCTGCAGGGAGGTGTCCAGCGTTGTATAGACATCGTTTCCCGGATTTTTTTCTCCTGCCAGCTCATGATCCAGCTTTTCCCGGTCAGAAATATCCGAATGAATCAACTGATAATTTTCCAGCTCCTCGATCCCCGTCTTTCCTTTATCCGTATAACCCACCACATGGGCAAAGATATTTTTATAGGGATACTCCCGAACTGATGTTCCATCCTCTGCGATCACAGTCTGTGCCAACACCTCTCCCGTCCCAGCGTAAATCGTTCCGCGGGTATTTTCCTGGGCGAGGACGCGCTGCTGGGAATTGTAGCTGTTGTTAAACAGCGCTTCCTGATTGGAGGACACATAATCTGCCAGATACCAGATCATCCCGGCAAACACTGCAAGCATCAGCAGGCTGCACAGATAGAGTTCACGGTTCATCTGCCATTTATTCTGTTTCTTCTGTTTGTCTTTTTTTCTTTCTTCTTTGCTTTTCAATTCGAAGCTCCTCATCATACCGCAAGACAAAAACGCCTTCTATGACGCCAAACATCAGGATCGTCGTCATCACGCTGCTTCCACCGTAGCTGACAAGAGGAAGCGTCACACCGGTCAGCGGGATAAATTTGCTTCCGCCGCCGACAGTCAGAAACGTCTGAAACAGGTATAAAATTGCAAATCCTACTACAAGATTTCTGTAAAATCCGTCCGCAAGACCACCCGCCAGACGAATCATCAGGACAAACAGCACTGCCGCTGTCAGCAAAATTCCAATTCCAAAGAGCAGCCCCAGCTCTTCGATCACTGCGGAAAAAATGAAATCCGTCTCCACATATGGAATATCCTGCGGCGTGCCTTTTCCGATTCCCAGTCCGAACAGTCCGCCGCGGCTCATCGCAAACAGCGCCTGTGCGATCTGATATCCCTGCTTATCAATCACACTCCATGGATCTCTCCACGCCTGCACGCGCACCTGTACATGGGAAAACATCCGGTACGCAAGCAACGATGCGCCTGCCCCGGCGACAAGCCCGCCAGCCAGATACAGTGGCTGATGTGCAGAAATCGTCATCAGAAACACATACACCATAAAAAGAATCAACGCGCTTCCCAGATCCTTCGACAGTACGAGAATCAGAACATGCGCTGTTGCTCCGATTCCAGCTGCAACCACCTGCCGGATTCCTGTCTTTTCGGAAAGAACCGCTGCCAGAAAAAATACGAACGTCAGTTTGACAAACTCCGACGGCTGGAAGGTAATTCCACCTATCGACCAGGACAGCTTCGAGCCGTGCGTCACCTGTCCTAAAATCAGCACGATTCCAAGGGCTGCAATTCCGATTCCGGCATAAATCCAGCCAAGTTTTTCCAAAAACCTGCATTTGCGCAAGATCCACGGCACAATCAGAAATACGACAAAGGATGCGCCCGCGATAATCAGCTGTTTGATCGCCTTTGTCAGATCGAGCCGTGTCAGCACGATCAGCCCCGCACTGAAAAGCATACACATATGATTCATAACAATCCGGCTGATTCCCGGATAGATAAACCACGCCAGCACCGGCAGCGCCAGCGTCAGAATCTGTAAAAAAGCATAAAACAGCAGATATTTACTTTGCTGCGTCCGGATCACGATGGTCAGCCACGCCGTAAACTGCATCAGAAATAAAAAGACCATCTGCAGCGCTGCAGCGCCAGACTGTTTGCGAACGTCCCCGACAAACAGCGCATAAATGCTACAGCTAAGAAACAGATACAAAAACAGCGGGATCAGATATCTGGATGCTATCACAATCGTATATGCCACGCTTACTGTACTCCTTTTTTATAATGTCCGGTCGTATACTGCGCCGGTGCTGTTCCTTTTCCTTCGCTGAAAAATTCGAGCACTTCCCGCGTTTTTTCCGCCGTCTCGTCCGTAAAATCCAGACGGATTGCACGGATACCGCGCCTTTTCTGCTCTGCAAGATACTGATGCAGGGAAAGCGGCACAGAATTGTAAATCGTGTTCGTGCAGTGCCTGCAGTTAACCCATACGGGAAATTCTACATTGTAGCGATCCTTTAACCAACAGGAAAACGCTGCTGCAGGGATTCCCTGCGACAGCTGCTTTTGCGTATGGGAAATCTGACAGGCCCCCAGGCTTCTTTTGACGCATCCGGCACTGACCATCATCGGCACCCTTCCGTAAACCACCATTTCCTGATTTTGGGGAGGAAGCGCTTCCAGCTCCCTGCGGTTTAATTCTAACGGCGCTGTGTAGCTGTCCGGTGCAAAACAGTCCTGATACAGTTGCCTGGTTTCCCGGTTAAACGTATAAACGCTATGCTGCAGGGAGAGCTTTTTCTCCGGATATTTTTCTGTCACCCAGCACATTCCACCAAGGCTGCCCGCCAAAAATCCATCCACCAGCCCGTCATAGGCCTTCACCTGTCCCGACAAACGTTTTAAATACGGTTCGCTGTACGAGCGTAGAATCGTCGGAAGCGTCACAAACAATTCAAATCCGGGACGGTCTGCTTTCACGTTCCTTACGAGTTCCATCAGCTGTCCGATTTTCGGATCGTCCATCAAATCCGAAGAAAGGTACAACCGATCTGTGCCCGTCGTGCGCAGCGCAGCAAATGCCTGCTCTGCCTGCAGGACAGAGACATAGCATTGAGTTGACTGCGGACGCTGGGTATCCGCATAATGAAGGGGCGGCATAGCTGCTGCAGTCGCAGTCGATTCGCCGGCCTCGGACTGCGCTGTTTCTGCTTCCCGGCCGTGTTCTGGAACATATGTTCTTTTTTGTCGATCCTGCAGTTTCTCCGTCAACGCATCCAGCGTTTCCCGACGCAGCTCGTTGAGCGCAGAAACCGGGACAAAGCTGTCTCCGTCCAGCTCTACGGAAATATCATCTGCCCCGTAGAATGAGCCGCCGGTCTTTTTGAGTTGCTTGACGACATCATCCTCTGCCAGTGGGCGCTTCTGTGCCGGCTGTGCGACTGTGCCTTCTTTTTGAACCGAAATGCCTTCGCAGGACGCTGTTAAATTGATCGGCTCGCCCGGACGGATTGCCGCATGGAAGCTGACTGGCTTTTGCAGCTTGCCATCCTCCATCATCCCATGCACCCGTTCCAAAATTTCCTGTGGACATGCCAGATATCCGGGTTTTTCCAACGTCAGCATTTCTCTGCCGTTATGCCTGTGATAATATCCGCCGCCGGTTTCCGAACGAACGTAGAGCTTTGCCAAAAGCTCCTGATCCTTCGGATCGATTTGCCAATGCTCCCGATCCGTCAGATACAAATCCATATATTTGCGGTAGATTGCAGTAACGCCGGCAACATATTCCGGGCTCTTCATCCGCCCTTCTATTTTAAAGGAATCGATTTTTGCATCCATCAACTCCGGTAAAAACGGCAGCACGCAGAGATCTTTTAAGCTCAGCGGATACGCCGGAGGTTTTTGCTGACTTTTTCCGCCCATCCTGCCCCCTCCTGCTTCCTGTCCAAGCACCGTATAGGGCTGTCTGCATGGCTGCGCACAGCGTCCCCGGTTTCCGCTTCTTCCGCCCAGAAAGCTTGAAAACAGGCACTGTCCGGAATAGCAATAGCACAAGGCTCCATGGATAAATACTTCCATTGCCAGACCGGTCTGTTCTTTTAACAGGCGAATTTCTTCCAGGCTCAATTCCCTCGCCGGGACAATCCGACAGACACCCAGCGATTTTAAAAACAGGGCACTTCTGCTCTCCGTCACCGTCATCTGCGTGCTGGCATGCAGCTCCATGCCGGGAAAATTTTTGCGCAGCTTCTCCAAAACTCCCATATCCTGAACGATGACGCCATCCAGCCCCGCCTCATAAAACGGTGCGATCCAGTCACAAAGTCCTGAAAGCTCGTCCTGCTTTGTCAGCGTATTGACAGTTAAATAGATTTTCCGATTCCACAGATGGGCGAGAGAAAGTCCCTCTAACAGCTCTTCCCTGGAAAAGTTTCCGGCAAACGCCCGCGCACCAAACCGCTGTCCACCCAGATACACAGCGTCCGCCCCCGCTGCAATCGCTGCCTTTAAGCAGTCCATAGTTCCGGCAGGAGCCAAAAGCTCGCCTCTGTATTCTTCCATCCTCTTCCTCCATTGATAAAGAAAATATGATTCAGAATGTGCCGAGGCACATTCTCCGCCTGCGGCGGGTCGCGCAAGCGACA
>OGWV01000387.1_pt1 | contig 25813 bp, 20 predicted proteins | sample 1576081 | NCBI WGS metagenome assembly OGWV01 (sample SAMEA3541541, study PRJEB24748) | human gut metagenome | biome: human gut; feature: human-associated habitat; material: faeces | place: China | collected 2012 | reverse complement strand
CACGCCGGCACGCATGGCCAGGGGAATGCGGCCGCCGAGAGAGGTCAGACGCACACCAGTATTTCTTTCGGAAAGCGCGTTGTTGATCTTCTCCTGCAGGAAGTGCTGGCCGCTTTCTGTCTGAATGAACATGTAACAGCCGATAACGCAGCACAGGAGAAAGAAGAAAAAAAGAAGACCGAGGGAAAAGCATTTCAGAGCCCTGCGGCCTGACTTCTTCTCCGCTTCCTTCCCGGAAGCGTTTGTTTCGGGAGCCCCATCCTTTTCCTGTCCGGCCGTCTGAGGCTCTTCCGCATCCTGCGCTCCGGCCTGCCTGCACGTTTTATCTTTCTCAGTGCTGTTCATCAGAACGCCTGCCCTATGCTGATGTAAAACTGAAGAAGCTGTCCCGTCTGTTTGAGCGGCACGGCGACATCGAAACGGATCGGGCCTATGGGCGTGAAATAGCGGATGCCCGCGCCTGCCGCGTAATCCATGTCAGGATCGAAGTGCGGCATCTGATCTTTGTATGCCCTGCCGCCATCAACAAAAGTGACAAACCCCAGCTCTCTGCTGACACGGAAGCGGCTCTCAAGATTCACGAGCTGATAGGAACGGGCTCCAAGGGGCTCATCCTCGTCATCCATGGGACCTATCTGCTGATATCCGTAGCCCCGCACAGTCCCGGCGCCTCCAAGGTAGTAGCGCTGCGACGGGGGCAAAGCGTGCAGTGGCGCTCCGAAAAAAGCTCCTGCCTCGGCCCTTCCGGCGAGTACGACACGGTCATCCGGCGCACCATCCTTCGTAAAAGGAGCGTAATATCCCGTGGCGGCAAAACGCGTTCCAAGAGCGGAGAAGCCTCCATCATATTCGCCGGTAAGCGGTTTCACTCCGACTTCCACGGTTGTGCCAGAAACGGGATTAAACACATCCGAACGCGTATCCCGCCTGACCTTCAGTTCCCCGCCATAAACGCTGTATCCCTGACGGCTGGTAGTGTTGCTTTTGAGCTCACCCGAATCCACGCCGGCTCCGGCATATACATACCAAGCCCGGCTTATCTGCCTCTCGACGCCGCCGCTTACGGAAATGCCGGATCTGTCATAAGCTTCCGTCTTTTCCTGCAGGGCGGAGCCCGAAAAGAGCAGCGACTGGCCATGAGCCATGAATTCAGGCTTACTGAACCTGGCCTTCAGCCCCTTGGATGTTTCGGTAACCGGGGCCTGAAGGGTCAGTTTTTCCCCATTATGAAAAAGATTGCGGTGCTCCCAGTCGGCCTCAACGCCGAAACCTGTATCCGTTTCATAGCGCACCATGCCGCCAACGGAGCGGTGTTTCGCATCCTCAACCTTCACACCAACAGTCTTCCAGGAGACAGTATTGTTCCTTCCTCCCTGCCGCTCTGGCACAACAACGGGGGTGACGCTTTTAAAAAGGCCGGTTTTCCTGAGTTTCACGATGTATTCGTCCACGCGGCGGGAATCCCAGAATTCCTGTCCCGGCTCCCAGGGGGCAAGGCGGGCGATATAGGACGGGCTGACATCGCTTTTACTGGTGACAGAAACGTTCCCGAGCATCGCGGCCTCGCCGGGATCAACGTACAGAACGGCATTCAGCGTTTTCTGTTTTCTATCGATATAATAATGCTGTTCGAGCAGCCGGGCATCGGGGAATCCCTGTTCGTGCATGCTTTTCACGAGGTCACTGACACAGCCAAGCACCTCGGAAGCGGCAGCCGGCTTTCCCTTTTCAAGCCCGGGAATTCCGGAAGTGGGGAACACAGCCCTGGCCCTGTCCGCGAGCTCCCTGGGGATCCGCGGACCTCTGCTGTACAGCGTGGAGATGTCTCCGATGGCGTAGCGGGGACCCGGGACAAGCGTGAGGGAGACACTGGCCTTCCCCGTTTCCTGCCCCGTTATGGAAAGTTCTGCCCGGCCATCGTAAAACCCTTCGGAGCGCATGAGCTTCCGGGCTGTTTCGATGTCCTGACGCGCTCTCCGCTCAAGTCCGAGGCTTCCGTCAGGAGGCCTCTTCTTCAGGCGCTCCAGCTGGCTGGCGTCCTTCATGCGTCCCGCCAGATACCGGCCGCCGGATTTCACTCCGTCTTCATCCCTGACATCAAAGTGAACTGTATAGGGCAGAGGATTTTCCGCCACAACATCCTCTGGGGCATTCTCTTTTTTCTGAGGCTGTTCCCTGCTGCCGGTGAATCCGCAGCCGCAGACTGAAAGAATCAGAAACACCGAGGCACAGGCACGCGCGAGATGGCACCAGTACCCGCCGCGTCGTGTATCTTTTGCAGAACAGCCCTGGGTCATGATTGCCGCCTCGAAAATAAATGTAATGTTTTCCGGGCACTTCACTGCCCTCTGTCAGCCGGAACCTCTGTCATTTTCTGAGGTATACGGGAAAAAGACACACTTCTCAACGAGCCGGGGCTGTCTGCGGGGCATATGACCGATTATGGCGCCCAGACGGCTGTTCTGATATGTGAAAGAGCCAGTGTTACCGCAGGCGTACGCCTGCCCGAAAATCGCACACAAAGGAGAAAAGTATGAACTATAATCTCGTTCTCCATGTGGACGCAGGAGACACCGGCCGTGTCGCCTTCGCCCTTGGCAACGTCAGGAACTATCTGAAGGACGTCCCTGCCAACAGCGGGACGAAGATCGTCATCGTGGCAAACGGCCCTGCCGTGCGCTGCTTTACGAAGACGCCCGAGAACGCGCAGAATGAGCTCACCGCGCAGACTCTCATGAAGGCCGGTCTTTCCATCCGGCTCTGCAGAAACGCCCTGAAAGGGTTCGGCGTCAGTGAAGATATGCTCTGGGACGGCATTGAGACCGTTTCCGGCGGCATCACGGAACTCTGCCGCCTGCAGCAGGAAGGATACAGCTATATCAAGCCTTAACCGACTGTTTCCGCCGTACAAAAAAAGCCCCGGGGCCGCTGAAAAGACGGAACCGGGGCTTTTGATGTTTGTAAACGGAATCAGGGAGATCAGGCTCCGCGCTTTCCGGCCTTGATGCCGGCCAGCTGGTAGCGCGTCTGGGCGGAAAGGACCACCTTGCGCAGACGGATGGACTGGGGAGTAACCTCGCAGAGCTCATCCTCACGGATAAAGTGCAGGGCGTGCTCGAGGGTCATCTTCTTGACAGGAGTCAGAATAACGTTTTCATCATGGCCGGCGGCACGCAGGTTGGTCAGTTTCTTTGCCTTGCAGGGATTCACGTCGATGTCGTTGTCCCTGTTATGCTCGCCGATAATCATGCCTTCATAAACCTGATCGCCGGGCACAATGAACAGTGTGCCACGGGGTTCGAGGTTGAAGAGAGCATAGGCCACAGCCGATCCGGCGCGGTCAGAAACGATGCTGCCGGTGTAGCGGGACGGGAAGTCGCCGCGCCAGGGTTCGTAGCCATCCAGATAGGCATTCATGATGCCGGTGCCCTTGGTGTCCGTCATGAATTCATCCTGGTAGCCGATAAGGCCGCGTGAAGGAACGGAGAATTCGAGGCGGATGCGGCCGGTCCCTGCGTTATGACAGTTGATCATCTTGCCCTTGCGCTGGTTCAGCTTGTCAGTGACCACGCCCATGAAGCTTTCGTCGCAGTCTACGTACAGATGCTCGATGGGTTCGAGAACCTTGCCGTCGGCATCCTTCTTCAGAATAACCTCAGGCCGGCCGACAGAAAGTTCGAAGCCCTCGCGGCGCATGGTTTCTACAAGGATGGCGAGCTGGAATTCACCACGGCCCTTTACGATAAAGGTATCATGATCAGCGGCTTTCTCCACCTGGATGGCCACGTTACGCAGGGTTTCCTTCTTCAGGCGCTCCTCAATGACCCTGCTCTGCAGAAGCTTGCCTTCGCGGCCGGCGAGGGGAGAAGTATTGATGCTGAAGCGCATGGAGACGGTCGGTTCGTCAACCGTGATGCGCGGCAGGGCTGCAGGATGCTCACGGGTGCAGATGGTATCGCCGATGGTCACGTCCTCGATGCCGGCGAGAACCACGATCTCACCGGGCTCCACTTTCTCGACCTCCTTGAGCTGCATGCCCTGGTAGACCTGCAGCTTGAGGGCACGCAGAGGACGCTGCTTTCCGTCAGGGCCGATGCAGTCCAGCGGCTCGTTGTTGTAAACAGAACCGTTGACAATGCGGCCGACGGCAAGGCGGCCCAGGTAGTCGGAATAGTCCAGATCCGAAACCAGCATCTGGAAAGGCATGTCAGGATCGTAGGAAGGTCCAGGCAGCTTGTTGACTATGGTTTCAAAAAGCGGGGTCAGATCCTTGCGCTCGTCATCCGGATGGTACATCGCCACGCCGTCGCGGCCCACTGCGTACAGCACAGGGAAATCCAGCTGCTCGTCGTTGGCGCCGAGGTCGATGAAGAGATCGTAAATTTCGTTAAGAACTTCCTCGATGCGGGCGTCTTTGCGATCGATCTTATTAATAACGACCACAACGGGAAGTTTCGCCTCCAGGGCCTTATGAAGAACAAATCGGGTCTGGGGGAGAGGACCTTCAGACGCATCCACGAGCAGAATGGCTCCGCTTGCCATGGACAGGGAGCGTTCGACCTCTCCGCCAAAGTCGGCATGGCCTGGGGTGTCAATGATGTTGATCTTGATTCCCTTCCAGGTGATGGAGCAGTTTTTGGCAGTAATTGTGATGCCGCGCTCGCGTTCGAGGTCCCCGTTATCCATAATGCGGTCGGTAACTTCCTGGTCGGCTCGGAAAACGCCACTCTGTTTAAAAAGCGCATCCACAAGGGTGGTCTTACCGTGGTCGACATGGGCTATAATAGCCACATTGCGAAGTTTCTCGTTCTGCATCTCAATGCCTCATCATGAAAAATATCAGTTTGAATCTTTATCTAAAGAGAGAGAGCTTTTTAGCGACTTTTCAAGCTTTTGTCACCCACCCAGAAACGCATTTCGCCGTTTTTCAGGTGGCATTTCCAAAAACTTCCCGGCTTCACGGGGCGCTGGAACGGATCGTCGAGAAATTCCGGCTCTCTGGACTTATTTTCGTTTTCGATTAAGAATGCACCCAAAAAATCTAAGCCGTTTCGCATTTTCTGGCATTCATATCTATTGAGAGGCTGAATTTGGAGAACCACTCGGAAACCCCCGTTTTGCAGCAACACCGGGTTCTCGTCGCCAACCGCGGCGAAATCGCCATACGCATCATGCAGGCATGCATTAAGCTTGGCATACCCTTCACGGCCATTTACACGGCAGAAGACAAAGACTCCGGTCACGTGCTGTTTGCCCGTGAGCATGGCGACGGCAAAGCCCTTTACCGCGTCTCATCGTATCATGACGCCAACGAACTCATGAGTGTCGCCGACATCTCGGGATGCACGGCGCTGCACCCTGGGTACGGTTTCTTCGCCGAAGACTTCCGTTTTGCGAGACGCGTAACAAAGCGTGACCGGAGCATGATATTCATCGGTCCGTCCTGGAAAATCATCCGTGAGCTCGGAGACAAAATAAATACAAAGCGTCTTGCGCGCAGCCTGGGCGTACCCACAGTGCCCGGATCGGATCGCCCGACCTACGACGAGATGGAAGCCGAGAATATCGCCGAAGAAGTCTTCGATTTTCAGCTCCGGCATTCCATCGAACATCCGCTTGTCCTCATCAAGGCTTCCGCCGGCGGCGGCGGCATGGGTATCGAGGAAGTGGACGACATTGATCAGTTCCGCTCCGTGTACAGACGCGTGCGCAATTACGCCGCGAGGCAGTTCAAGGATGAAGGCGTGCTCATCGAGCAGCGCATCATGGACTACAACCATGTCGAGGTGCAGATCCTCGGCGACCGCCACGGACATCAGGTGCATTTCGGTACCCGCAACTGCTCCATACAGTCCACAGGACGCCAGAAAAGGCTCGAAGTCGCTCCCGGTTTTGATCCCTCCGTTAACAAGTATTCTTTTGATTCAGACAGGGTTCTTCAGGACATAACCACCTACTCCCTCTCCATCGCCCGCAAGGTCGGCTATGACAGCGCAGGCACATGGGAGTGGATAGTGACCCGCGACGGGAATCCCTTCCTCATGGAAGTCAACACCCGTATCCAGGTGGAAAACGGCGTTTCAGCAAAGATTTCCCGCATCAAGGGACACGACGACATAGATCTCGTGGCTGAGCAGATACGCACGGGACTCGGCGAGCCGCTCGGATACACACAGAATGACATTTCCTTCGAGGGCAGGACGCTCGAATACCGCATTATCGCTGAGTCGCCGGAAAACAATTTCACGCCCTGGGTCGGCGCCATCGACCGTTTCCGCTGGGTCGAGCATCCCTGGCTTTCCGTGTACACGCACGTCCCGAAACAGCCGTACGTCATCCCCACGGAATTTGACCCCAACCTTGCCCTTGTGATCATCTGGGGTCAGGATCTCGACGAGCTCAAGCAGAGAGGCCTCGAATTCCTCAATGAGGTCGTGCTGCAGGGACATGACGCTTCGGGCGCGCCGATGAAAAGCAACATTCAGTACCTCAGGGAACAGACCCCGCATATCCTGCAGTTCTAAACTGTCCGGATTCACTCCGGGACGCCGGAGTGTTCTCCGGCCCCGCTTCGAAAAAGCCCAGCAAAGCAGGAATCATACAGAGCAAACATGGATAATCTTACACAAAAACGCCTCAACGGGCTCAGGGACCGCCTGACCTACATCCGGGACATCTTCCTCGGCAAGCACGCCGACAGCGTCAAACTGCTGCAGGAAAAGCTCGACGAGTTCACGGATAAAGCCAACAGGGGACTTCTGCAGAACCCGTATGCCGAGGAATCCTCTCTGGAGGACCTCTTCAAGTACGTCGAGGATCGCCTCACCAAGACCCTGACGCCCATGGAGAAGGTGCGTATCGTCCGCCATCCCCAGCGCATCTGCCTCAAGGATATCCTTGAAAACGTCTACGACAATTTCACGGAAGTCGGCGGCCAGGATGAGCACAGCCTCGATCCGAGCATGCTCATTGCCCGCGCGGTCATCATCCGGCGCCGCGGCAAAAAACGCTACACGCAGTCCGTCATGGTCATAGGCCAGGAAAAGGGGCACGGAGCCGAATTCCGCAACGGTGGTTCTGTCAAACCCTGGGGCAACGCCAAGGCCCGCCAGTTCATGCGCGTGGCTGAAACAGAAGGCATTCCCGTTCACACGTACATTTTCACGCCCGGTTCGTATCCCATCGAAGATTACCCCGGCGCAGCACAGCAGATCGCCCGCAACATTTACTGCATGGCCGGTCTGCGCGTTCCTGTGGTGACGGTCATCTCCGAAGGCGGCAGCGGCGGCGCCGAGGCCATAGGACTCGCTGACAAAAGGCTCATGCTTTCCGATGGATACTACTCAGTCATTTCCCCGGAAGGCGCTGCAGCCATTGAGGGTCACTGCAAAGGCGGCCAGCGCCCCTCTATGGAACTCATCGAAAAATGCGCGGCCAACCTCAAAATCACGGCTCAGGACAACCTCGCCATGGGGTACATCGATAAAATTATCGAAGAACCCCCGCTTGGCGCCAGACCCTATCACTTCGACTTCTTCCGCAAGCTTCGCCAGGAAGTGCTGCGCGCCACGGATGAGGCTGTCATTTCCGCCAGGGCCATGCCGTTCAAGAGTATGGCCATCTCCAGGCGTAACAAACCGGAGGCCAACCTCGACGACATGTTCATGCGCTGGAACCTTTCTTCCAGCGACAAGGACAGGCTGCTCAGGAAAAGACAGAACAAGTTCCTCAAGATGTCCCGTCAGGCAGCTCTGGACAGACGTCCCCTGCTCAAAAAAATAACAAACGGCATCGGGGATCTCGTGTCCACGCCCTGGATCAATTTCAAGTACGATTTCTACCGCAAGCATCAGCGCCGCATTCAGACTCTCGCGGAGGAACTCGGTTCCGGTGTTGAAGCCTTCAAAGGCTGGCTCTCCACACCGTTCAACAAGATCCATCCGAATTCGGCCAAGAAGAAGTCCGCTGATCTCATGACCCTTTCCAAGTGGAGCGACGAGAACAAACACCACAAGTGGAACTATCTCTCGCCGCGCTACAAGATAGACAGAGCGGTTACCTGCCCCAACGCCGAAATCTACGGCTGCCCGGATCTGTGGGGACCCGATCTCTTCGCCGAATTCGCAGGAGTGTGCTCCAACTGCGGCTACCACTTCCCCATGGAACCGGAGTGGTATGTGCAGAACGTCTTTGACAAGGGCTCCGTACTGGAATTCAACAGTGAAATCGAAGCCGGCAACCCACTGCATTTCCCCGGCTTTGACGAGCGCATCCAGAAGGCCAAAGAGAAGACCGGAGCCAAGAGCGGATGCATGACCTTCGAGGCCCGCATCGAGAATATCAAGATCGTCGTTGCCATGCTCATGGGAACGTTCCGGGGCGGTTCTTTCGGCGCTGCCGAAGGCTACAAGTTCGTTGAAGCCGCCCGCAGGGCCGCCAAGAACAGAATGCCTTTCCTTGCCTATGTGCACGGCACAGCGGGCATCCGCATTCAGGAAGGCACGAACGGCGTCATTCAGATGCCGCGCTGCACCATCGCCGTACGCCGTTACATAGAGAACGGCGGCCTGTACATGGTGCTCTACGACACGAACTCATATGCGGGGCCTGTCGCGAGTTTCCTCGGCTGTTCGCCCTATCAGTTCGCTGTCCGTTCTTCCAACATCGGCTTTGCCGGCCCCGGCGTCATCAAATCCACCACCGGCATGGACGTTCCTCCCAAGTATCACCGCTGCTACAAAGCGCTCACCCGCGGCCACATCCAGGGCATCTGGGACCGCCGTCAGATCCGCAACAACCTCAAGCAGGCGCTGCAGACCATAGGCGGACGCAACCTGTACTACCGCTAGCGCGCTCCGAAGCAAAGGCACAGACACATGCTGAACGTATCTGATTTACTCGAACAGCTGAAACAGACTCCATACAGGATGATCGAGGTGGCGACGCGCCACACGGGCGTCGTCACGTTCGAAGCGCCCAGACAGGGCGATTCCGTGCACGGCCCCGAAGGCACCTGGAAAGAAAAGCCAGGGACGAAACTCGCCACTCTGACGCGCGAGCGCAATCCCAAGCCCATCTACGCCCCTGAAAAAGGGGTGATCGAGACCATTCACACGGAACTGGAAAACCAGTTCGTTGAATGCGGCACGCCTCTCGTCACCATCCGCCACTATCTGACCAGAGAAGAAGTCGAGAGCATTATTCTCAGGGAAGCTCTCTATCTTTTCAAAGCCCCTGAACGCGCCAAGTATTATTTCACTCCCGAAATCGACGCAAAGGTGCGCTCCTCCGAACAGGGCAGCGTCACTGTCACAAACGGGCAGGAACTCTTCATCATGAGCCGCATGAAGAGAGAGGTGCCCCTCCAGTATTCCGGCCCGTCCGGAGTCATTTACGCCATTTACTTCAAGCCCACGGAGAACGTGGATCAGGACGCCCCCCTCATCGGCGTCTGCCCCAAGGAAGAACTTCCGCACATCAAGGAAGTCATCATGCGCGTGCGAAGCGAATGGCAGGAAAAGGCCTAAGGCCGCAGGAGAACCAAGGTATGCTGAATAAAGTCATGATCATCGGACGCCTCGGCCGCGATCCCGAACTGAGATACATCCAGGGCAGCGGCACCCCCGTTGCCACTCTGAACGTCGCCACTGACGACTCCTTCGTCGACCGCGACGGCAACCGTGTGAACCGTACGGAATGGCACAGAATTTCTGTCTTCCAGCGTACTGCCGAGAACTGCAGCACCTACCTGAAGAAAGGAAGCCTCGTCTACGTGGAGGGAAGCCTCCGTACCCGCAAGTACCAGGACAACCAGGGCCAGGACCGCTATGTGACGGAAATTCACGCCCAGCGCGTCATCTTCCTTGACAGGAAGAGCGAAGGAAACGGCGGAGACGGCTACCAGGGTCAGCGCGGCGGCTATCAGCAGCCGCGTCAGGGCGGCTACGGCTCCCGCGGAGGCCAGCAGGGGGGCGGACGTCCCCAGGACACTGCGCCCCAGAACCCTCAGGACAGCGCCAGGGAAGCTGAAGAGGATCTCGGATCGCCCTTCCCCGGCGAAGCCAACATGGATAATGTCCCCTTCTAACCCGGGCGGACAGAAACAGACTGATACGGCAGCCTTTGGCTGCCGTTTTTTGTCTGTGCTCATTTGTGATTGAATTCACAACACGGCCGGAACGGAAAAATACGCATTCCGTCATGCTGAAGACTCCGCTGCATGGAATGCTGATTTTTCCCCGCTGAAGAGGGCTTTCCGGCCGGATTGAGGGAAAGAAAGGGAAATTTTTTTTCTTCCATTGCTGAAAATCAAGGGGTTAGCATTTTTCCAGTATGAAAAGTCACGAAAGGATGTTGACTTTTTGTTAAGCATTTCACAAGATATAGCCCAGTTCAGGTTCATCACGGCCATTCGGCCGATCAACAATTGTTATGGAGGAATTGGTTATGTCCAAGCTCGTGCCCCCGCATGGTGGAAAAGGCCTCGTCTGCTGCCTGCTCGAAGGAAAAGCTCTTGAAGATGAGCTCCAGAAAGCCAAAGGCCTGAAACAGATTGAAATTTCTTCTCGCGCCAAGGGCGACCTCATCATGATGGGTATCGGCGGCTTCTCTCCGCTCGATGGCTTCATGGACAAGGCCAACTGGAAGAGCGTCTGCGATAACATGCTGCTCACCGACGGCACCTTCTGGCCTGTTCCGATCACCATGGACATCTCCGCTGAAGATGCCAAGGATATCAAGCCCGGCCAGGAAGTTGCCCTCGTCCGCAATGGCACGATCTACGCTACCATGAAGGTCAGCGAGTGCTACGAAATGACCGACGAAGACAAGAAGTACGAATGCGAGAAGGTCTTCAAGGGTCATGGCCCCGATTCCGAGAAGTTCTGGGAAATTGCTCCCACCGACCATCCTGGTGTGAAGATGGTTCTCGCCCAGAAGCCCTTCAACCTTGCTGGTAAGGTTAAGGTTCTCTCTCAGGGTGAGTTCCCCACCAAGTTCGCCGGCACCTATATGACTCCTGCTCAGCTCCGTGCTGAAATGGACAAGCGTGGCTGGTCCAAGGTTGCTGCCCTGCAGCTCCGCAACCCCATGCACCGTTCTCACGAATACCTCGCCAAGATTGCTATCGAAGTGTGTGATGGCGTTGTCATCCACTCCCTCGTCGGCAACCTGAAGCCCGGTGACACCCCGGCTGAAGTCCGCATCAAGTGCATCAACACCCTCGTTGACAAGTACTTTGTGAAAGACTTCGTCATCCAGGCCGGCTACCCGCTCGATATGCGTTACGCTGGTCCCCGTGAAGCTCTGCTCCACGCCACCTTCCGTCAGAACTACGGCATCAACCGTCAGATCGTCGGCCGCGACCACGCCGGTGTGGGCGACTTCTACGGCATGTTCGAAGCTCAGGAAATCTTCGACAAGATTCCTCAGCCCGCTGAAGAAGGCAAGCGTCTCCTCTGCCAGCCTCTGAAGATCGACTGGACTTTCTACTGCCACAAGTGCGACGGCATGGCTTCCATGCGTACCTGCCCCCACAGCAAGGAAGACCGCGTCATCCTCTCCGGCACCAAGCTGCGTAAGTTCCTCTCCGAAGGCAAGGAAGTGCCGGATCATTTCGGCCGTCCTGAAGTCCTCGCCATCCTCAAGGACTACTACGCTCACCTCCAGAACAAGGTTGAGATCAAGATGCAGCGCGCCGCTTCCGGCTCCACGATGTAATTACGGTCTAACTGACTGATACAGGGGAATCACCTTCCGGGGTGATTCCCCTTTTTTTGTGCGCTCTTCATGGGGTGTTCTGCGGGAGAAGAATCCGGGGACTGCCCTGACAGCATAAAAAACGGAAGGGCTGGCGTATAGACACTGATGGACACAGCGATATCACCGCCAGCCTGGTAAAATAACAGAGCGGCTGGTATTCCCAGGTTCGTGAAAAACAGAGAACCGCTATGCCGGAAGGTGTGCATGGCTGTGATGGAGGAGGAGAGCCCGGCCCGGAGTTTTGCCCTGCCCCATCTGCGCAGGGGCTCTCCCGTTTGCGTTGAAGGCACTTCTCGGCTATACAGGGACCTTGCAGCCTTCGGCCGTCAGACGCATTCAGCAGCGCTATATCCCGCTCCGAAACTGCACCGCGCTATCGGTTCCGGGGGCGCATGGTTTCCCGCCCGGCGTTCCGGCCGTACACGCGTTCCACTCATAAACAGCCGGGAATCAGCACAGCCTCTTCTGTGGCCCCATGTGCTGAACACATCCGATGAAGCGTTCAACGAATATCCTTGTGCTCCCCCTTTTCCTGAGCGTCCTCGCCTTTGTCTTCTGTCTCTGGATTGGTCTGGGGAACCGTTTTGAAATATGTGTCACTGCAGGCTGCACCCTCTTTGAGGATGCAAAGCTGGCTGGCATCTCCATGTGGTGGTACGGAGCCGCTGCCTTTACGGCTCTGGGCATCTGCTCGGCATGCCGGTATCCCGGCGCGGGATTCGTCCTTGCATGGGTCTTCCTTTTTGCCGACGCCCTGCTTCTGACCCTCATGATCTTCACGGCCCCCTGCATCAACTGCCTCGTGGTGGCCGGCTTCTTTTTTCTGATCTTTCTCTGCCTCCGCAAAGCTGACCGGGACTCCGGCTACATGTCTTTTCAGAAACCGGCAAAATCCCTGCTGGTAACCCTCTGGTCAGTCCTTTTCATAATCAACATTGGCGCCGTCCTCAAAAGCGAAGTCTCGACATGGTCGCTCGGGGGAAACGAAAAGACAGCGTCCGTACATCTCTTCTATTCTCCCTCCTGCTCAGCCTGCCGTCAGGCCGTTGAGGCTCTGGCCGGCAAGGTAGATGTGGCATACTACCCTGTCGCCGAATATCCCCAGGATTTCGCCCGTATCGCATACATGGTCAGCGCCGTGAAGAAAGGTGAGACGGTAAACGCCGCTTTTCAGCAGGCCCAGTCTGCCAAGCCGCTGCCTTTCATGCAGGAATTCACGCCCGAAGCCCTGCTTCTGAAATTCCGCATTCTGAGGAACAAGGCCCACGTCTATCAGTCCGGCTCCAAGGTGATTCCTTTCATCGAGTACAGGGGGCTTCCTTCACAGCTCACCCGCAACATGCGAAGCGAGATAGCCAAGCTTGAAGCCGAAAAGGCAAAGCTTGAAGAGCAGGTGAAGGCCGGCCGCCAGGAAGAAGCTCAGCCCGCTCCCGTTCAGAATCCGGCTCCCGGGGTCCAGCAGCCGGCCACCGCGCCGCAGACGGAAGGCAGCACTGATGACAGGCTCCCCTTTGAAACGCCGGACAGCTCCGTTTCCGGCGCCTGCTACGGAGGAACCGCGCCATGCACCGATGACGAGGCTATGCCCACATTCCAGGCGCCCCGCAGCCGTAAATAAGAAAACTCCGTCTGCATTGACGGACACTTTCTTATTGCTTATTAAACGGAATTAATCATTTTTTGGGCGCTTTTCCCCGCTTTCTCCACTGAAATTCCGGAAATGGGGCAGGCCCGATAAATCTAACCCGGAAACAGCGCGTTCCACGGCCTGTGCCCGGACCGCTCAGAGATTCTGATGAAGCCACTGGATACATTTTTCAACAATCGTGATGTAGTCATTGATGAGTGGGTGAACGCCATTTTCGCGACATACCCGCTCCAGACAACCGGCTTTCTGAGGACCGTCAAGGATCCTTTCACCAACCCCGTGGCCGATATGACCCGTGAGGCGGCCAGAACCGTGTACGAGGCGGTTTCCGGCTGGGATAAGAAACCCGAGGACGTTAAGGCTGCCATTGACCGCTTTGTACACCTGCGTGCCGTGCAGACCTTTCTGCCCAGCCAGGGTATGCTCGTCTTCTATCTGCTGAAGCCGATTCTCCGTAAGCATATTCTTCCCCTCATGAAGGGAGAGAAAGAACTTCATGAATATCTGGAGGCCGAATCCCGGCTGGACACCATCGCCCTGCTGGCCTTCGATATTTACATGAAATCCCGCGAGACTGTTGCCGAAAACAGGATCCAGGAAATAAAAAACCAACACGCCCAGCTTGTTCGCTGGGCTCAACGGGTGGGAGGCAGCCCTCTGGATACAGAGGACAAAAGCTAACACTATCGTATAGAGAGGTAGGGAATGTTTAAATCTTTGCTGGTTGTGGCGCTTGTCGCAATCATCGCCTGGTTCGGATCACAGGCAGGGCTCGGTTCCCTGTTCGGTGTTGTCCTGCCGTACGTGGCGATAGCGATCTTTCTCGTCGGCGTTGTTTGGCGCATGATCTGGTGGGCCAAATCTCCAGTTCCTTTCGCCATCCCGACCACCGGCGGTCAGGAAAAATCTCTTGATTTCATTAAACAGGCCAAATGGGACTGCCCTGACACCACCTGGGGTGTTGTCAAGCGCATGATCCTTGAAGTGTTCCTGTTCCGTTCTCTTTTCCGCAACGTCAACGCGGAAATCAAAACCGATGATCCCATCAACAAGGGCCCCCGCCTGGTTTACTATTCCTCCAAGTGGCTCTGGGTTTTCGGTCTCCTTTTCCATTACTGCTTCTTCATCGTCTTCTTCCGCCACTTCCGCTTCTTCATGGATCCGGTTCCCGGCTGTGTGAGCTTTGTCGAAACCATCGACGGCATCATGCAGATTGGCGCCCCGAGGTTCTTCTGGACCGGCGCTCTTCTCTTCCTCGCCGTCTGCTTCCTCCTGCTCCGCCGCGTGTGCAATCCCCGTGTCCGCTACATCTCTCTCTTCCAGGATTACTTCCCGCTGTGGCTCATCCTGGGAATCTCCGGTACCGGCATCTGCATGCGTTATTTCACCAAGACGGACATCACCCAGGCCAAGGCGTTCATCATGGGACTGGTGCATTTCCATCCCATCTCCGCTGCCGGGCTTGATCCCATCTTCTTCACCCATGTATGCCTCGTGAGCGTCCTGCTCGCGTACTTCCCCTTCTCCAAGCTGACCCACATGGCCGGCATCTTCTTCAGCCCCACGCGCAATCTGCCCGCAAACACCCGCCGCATCCGTCACATCAATCCCTGGAACCCGCCGAAGGATTTCCTTACTTACCCCGAGTACGAGGATATGTACCGCGAAGCTATGGTCGGTGCTGGTCTGCCTGTCGATAAGCCGCTGGAAAACAAAAACACTGCTAAGTCTGGCGAGTAAGGAGTCCTGCCATGGCAAAATTACCAACCCCACAAGAACTTGTTGCCAGCAGGCCGGCATTCCCCGCCCAGAGCTGGCTTGATTACAAGCCTAAATTTGCCCCCGGCAGCTTCTGCTATCCTGCCAAAGTGGAAACCATGGAGAAGCTGCACATGCCGCATCCCCATAGCTGGGATCCCGCGGCCGAAGACTGGAACCTGCCTGAAGGCTGGGAAAAAATCTTCTGTGATGCTTTCCACGATCGCCTGAAGAAGCACCGCTCCCTCAAGGTGTTCATGGACATCTGTGTGCGCTGCGGCGCCTGCGCCGATAAGTGCCAGTTCTTCCTCGGCACCAACGATCCGAAGAACATGCCCGTGCTCAGGGTCGAGCTTCTCCGCTCCCTCTACCGCCGCGATTACACCATGCTGGGCAAGCTCCTCGGCAAAACCATCGGCGCCAGGAAGCTGGACTACAGCGTCATCAAGGAACTCTTCTACTACGCCTACCAGTGCACCGAATGCCGCCGTTGCTCCCTGTTCTGCCCCTACGGCATCGATACCGCCGAAATCACGGCCCTTGTCCGCGAAATGCTGCATGAGCTCGGCCTCGGTATTCACTGGATCATGGATCCTGTGAAGAACTGCGCCTTCACCGGCAACCACCTCGGCATCAAACCGCATTCCTACAAGGAAATCGTCGAAATGCTGGCTGATGACTGCGAGTACGTCACCGGTATCAGGCCCAAGACGCCCTTCAACGAACGCGGCCACGAAATCCTGTTCATCTGCCCCTCTGGTGACGTGTTCGCCGATCCCGGCATTTACACCTTCATGGGCTACCTCATCCTGTTCAATGAACTGGATCTCGACTACACCCTGTCCACCTACGCTTCCGAAGGCGGCAACTTCGGTTCCTTCGTCTCCTTCAACATGGCGAAGAAACTGAACGCCAAGATGTACGAAGAAGCGGAACGCCTCGGCGTCAAGTGGATCCTCGGCGGCGAATGCGGCCACATGTGGCGTGTCGTCAACCAGTACATGGCCACCTACAACGGCCCCACTCCGCCCAACATGCAGACTCCTGTTTCCCCCATCACCGGCACGGTGTTCAAGAACGCTGCCGCGACCAAGATGGTGCACATCGCTGAATTCGAAGCTGACCTCATCAAGCACAACAAGCTGAAGCTTGATCCGAGCCGCAACGATGACCTCATCTGCACCTGGCACGACTCCTGCAACCCCGCCCGCGCCATGGGCCTCCTCGATGAGCCCCGCTACGTGCTCAAGCACTGCGTCAATCACTTCTATGAAATGCCCGAGAACACCATCCGCGAGCAGACCTTCTGCTGCGGTGCCGGTTCCGGTCTGAACACGGAAGAGATCATGGAGCTCCGTATGCGTTCCGGCATGCCCCGTGGCAACGCCCTGCGCTACGTTCAGCAGAAGTACGGCGTCAACCGTATGGCCTGCTGCTGCGCCATCGACCGCGCCACCCTGCCGCCTCTCGCCAACTACTGGGCTCCCGGCGTCACCGTCAGCGGCCTGACCGAGCTGCTTGCCAACGCCCTCGTTCTCAAGAACGGACCCAAGCGCACCATGAACCTCCGTCAGGAAGATCTTCCCCATCTTGATGAGGAAGAAGCCCCTGCAGACGGCAAAGAGGGGGAATAGTACATGTTGTACAACGCTAAAGCTGTCACAGTAGGCATTGTTGCCTTCCTGGTGGTCTGCACCTCTCCCTTCTGGGCCGGCTTCGGTTCTTCCGACTATACGAGCCCCAAGGTGAGTCTGCCCAAGGATGCCAAGGAATGCATCGAAGATACGGCTTTCATGAAGGCCGAACATATGCAGCTCCTCAATGAATGGCGTGACCAGGCTCTGCGTCAGGGCAACCGCGTCTATGTCGCCAAAAACGGCAAGAAGTGGAACATCAGCCTGCAGAATACCTGTCTCAAGTGCCATAACGACTACGAACAGTTCTGTGACAAGTGCCACAAGACCAACAATGTTGAACCTTACTGCTGGTCCTGCCACGTTCTGCCGAAGGGGAGCAAATAACCATGAAAAGAACCAGAAGATCTTTCCTCAGGGTTGCTGGTCTCTCTGTCTTTGCCCTCTCCAGCGGCATCACGTCCCTGTCGGGTGAGGCGAGGGCCGCTGTGGCCCCGGGTCATTACGAACAGGGACAGACCGACACCAAGGGCCTTCAGGCGAAACGCTGGGCCATGGTTATCGATACCCGTGAGTTCAAGACCGCGCTCGATTATCAGCCCATGATTGATGCCTGCAATCAGGCTCACAACATTCCCAAAATCTCGGGGAAGGACGCCGAAGGGCACGAGCATCAGGGCATCATGTGGATGTGGACCGACACGTTTGAGCATACGTTCCCTGAAGAGGGGAACCACTACCTCAACGATCGCGTCAAGGCCCGCGTCTACCCCCTGCTCTGCAACCACTGCTCCAATCCCCCCTGTGTCCGCGTCTGCCCCACACAGGCCACCTACAAGCTGGATAACGGCATCGTGACCATGGACTACCACCGCTGCATCGGCTGCCGTTTCTGCATGGCCGGATGCCCCTACGGCGCGCGTTCCTTCAACTTCGTCGATCCGCGCAAGTACCTTCCTGATCCCGTTCCGAATCCGGAATTCCCCACCCGTATGATCGGTGTTGTGGAAAAGTGCACGTTCTGCGTGGAACGTCTGGCGAAAGGGCTTATGCCTGCCTGCGTGGAAGCCTCCAAGGGTAAAATCCTGTTCGGCGACCTCGAGGATCCGAACTCCAACGTCCGCAAGGCCCTTGCTGAAAACTACACCATCCGCCGTAAGCCCTCTATTGGGACTCAGCCCGGTGTCTACTACATCATCTAGGGAGAACAAGACATGGTTGAAAAACTTCTTGAAGGTTCCAAGCGCTACTACATGTGGCTGCTCTTCCTAGTGGCTCTCATTGCAGCGTGCTTCTGCGTCTATCTCTACCAGCTGTTTAACGGTCTCGGCGTGACCGGCATGAGCAGGGATGTGTCCTGGGGTCTCTATATTTCCCAGTTCACCTACCTCGTCGGTGTAGCCGCTTCCGCCGTTATGCTGGTTCTGCCCACCTATTTCCATCACTACCAGAAATTCAAGATCATGATCATCTTCGGCGAGTTCATGGCCATTGCGGCCGTGATCATGTGCTGCCTCTTCATCGTGGTCGACCTGGGCCAGCCCCAGCGCATGATGAACGTGCTCCTGCACCCCACCCCGAACTCGGTCATGTTCTATGATATGATCGTCCTCATCGGTTACCTCCTGCTGAACTGCATCATCGGCTGGGTCACCCTTGAGGCCGAGCGCCATGACACCGCCGCCCCGAACTGGATCCGCTATCTCGCCTACCTTTCCATTGTCTGGGCCTTCTCCATCCACACTGTCACGGCTTTCCTGTACGCCGGCATCCCCGGACGTCATTACTGGCTGTCCGCCATTATGGCTGCCCGCTTCCTGTCCTCCGCCTTCTGTTCCGGACCTGCCATTCTGCTTCTGCTCATCCTCGTGCTGCGCAAGCTCACTGGCTTCAACCCCGGCAAAGCCGCCATCAGGACTCTGGCCACCATTATCACCTATGCCATGTGCCTGAACGTCTTCTTCTATCTGCTTGAAGTGTTCACCGCATTCTACAGCGGCATTCCCGGCCATTCCGCTCCTCTGGTTTTCCTGTTCTCCGGTTATGATGGCATCACCGGCTGGGTTACCTTCTTCATGTGGATGGCCGTCATCTTCACCGCCATCTGCCTGACCCTGCTCATCAATCCTCATACCCGTACCGGCAGGTTCATGCCTCTCGCTCTCATCCTCCTCGTCCTCGCGACCTGGATCGATAAGGGCCTTGGCCTGCTTATCGGCGGTTTCACGCCCAACATGTACGAAGCCGTCACCCTGTACACTCCCACTCTGCGTGAGATCAGCGTCACCATCGGCGTTTACGCCGTGGGTGCCCTTGTTCTCTCCCTGCTCTGGAAGATAGCTCTGGGTGTCAAGTTCGAAGTCGGCCATACCAATGGCGACGCCGAATAAGGCCTGATACATTCCCGCCTTCAGGGGCCCCGGCTGAAAAGCCGGGGCTCTTTTTATTTACGCAGGCAAAAACGTTACCGAGCAGGAAAAAGGAAAGAGCTCTTATTCCGGCATGGAAAGGAGGCTTGGGGGTATTTCTCTGTGGATCAGTCTCTTCAGAGTTGGAAAGACAGGCGGGGAAGGCGCAAAACAAGGAATACTGACCGCATTTTGTTGATTTTTTTACGTCTCAAGCGCAAAGTATCTCGATCGAAGTGTAAACAGTCACACTGGAAGAGGAGAACGTTTCATGCTTGATGCGCTGAAGGAAGCCACACTTATCTGCAAAACACTTTTCCGCAACGGTTACGACGCTCACGTCGTTAACGCGCCGCTCCAGGAACATCTGCTGGAACATGCGAAAACCATGGCGGTCGACCTTGCCTGCGAAGCGGCTTACTCTGTCATCGCCAAGATCTTTCCTGATGCCAAGCCGGGCATGGAGAGCACCCGCTGTTCTGCCGTGCTGACCAGAGATGGTGTCACGTACCGTTTTTATCCTCTCGCCATGGAAAACGCGGAGCATCCCGAGCTTTCCCAGATGAAGCTGACGCCGACCATGGCCGAGCTTTTCACGCCCGAAGAACGCAAGAGACTCAGCCTTACCGGGTTCGGTTCGCCCGTCAGCTCCGGCGATGTGTACGATGGCTTTGAGGCCCTCTCCTCCGGCTGCATCCAGCTTTCCGGCCTGCCTGACGATACACTGCGCCACAACTATCTCCTGGCCATCCGCGCCCTCCGCTTTGCTGCCAACTTTGACCTTCCCCTTGAGGAGAATACCAGGCTGGCCATACTCAGGGCTTCCTGCAATGTGCTTGATTACGTTTCCGCCACAGACATCATGAATGAGTGGCGGCAGGTTGCTGCAGAATCCATGCACACCTTCGTCAGGCTTCTTTATGAAGAGCACATTCTTCAGGGCCTCATCCCCGAAATAGCCTCTCTTTCAAGTGTACGGCAGGTGCGCAACAAAAAATCCAGCGAAACGGAAGATATCTTCAGCCATACTCTCGAGTGCATGAAGTATTATCCTGAAGGGGGTTTCCATTACGACTGGCTGGGCACCGTGGCCATGATGTTCCACGATGTGGGCAAACTCTACACGGCAGAATACATAGACGGAGAATGGACCTTCTATCAGCATCATATGGTGGGAGCCCAGGTCACGCGTAAAATTCTCCGCCGGCTGCACTTCCTCAGTGAGGACATCGACCTCATCTGCCATCTGGTGCGCTACCATATGCGTTTCTATAGCATGATGACCGACCGCGGCATCAGGCGCTTCATGGCTCTCGACGAATACCCCCGCCTCATCGAGATGTCCCGTGCCGATATTATGGCCCGTGACGACGTCTACACGTCTTTTAACCACAATATGAAGTACCTCAACAGGGCTGAAACCCCTGAACGTATGCTTGAGCCGCTTCTCAATGGCAATGAAATCATGAAGGTGACACAGCTTCAGCCCGGCCCGAAAGTCGGCCTTATCCGCGACGCGCTGCTTCAGGCGCAGATCTCCGGAGACGTGACGGACACCGAGTCGGCGAAGGCCTTTGTCCAGGATTACGCAAAACGCAACATCGGCTAACAATCCCATCCTTTTTATTCCATAGCGCCCCGCGTTCCGGTTCAGGACACGGGGCGCCTCCATTCATAAAAAAGAAAAACAGCACAGAGACTGCCCTCCCTGATGCCGGTGTTCCTGCGGTGTGCGGATTATGAGTTACATTATCGCGGCGCAGGATACGGGAGAAATATTAAAAATTTTTATCTGTGCTAAAAGCTGTAATTACAGCATACCAGTTTCTTCTGCTTTTTGCTGTCCTGCATGTCTTGCGATACAAGGGACGCAATGTATGCCGGAACCCGGACGCAGAAGATGGCTCTGTCCGGCAGAGGCTGTACTTCCAAGCCGGTTTCGTGCATCAGCGGGAAGACGCTCCGCCTTCAGCCCTGAACCGCACACGCCAATTAAGAGGACAAGATGCTCAATATTCTCGAAATGACGCTTCCCGAACTCACGCAGTGGGTCACCGGAGATCTCGGCCTTCCAAAATTCCGCGCCCAGCAAATCTGGCAGTGGGTCTGGCAGAGGATGGCCCGCAGCTTCGACGAAATGACAAATATCTCCAAACCCGTCAGGGAAGAACTCAGTAAGAAAGCGCAGATCGTGTGGCCTGAAGTAGACAAAATTCAGACCAGTTCCGACAGCACCACCAAATTCCTGCTTCGCCTTGGTGATGGAGAACGTGTAGAAACCGTTCTCATTCCCTCCACATCGCGTGAAGGCAACGTCCGCTGGACACAATGCCTTTCCACTCAGGTGGGCTGTCCCATGCACTGCACGTTCTGCAGCACGGGAACCATGGGATTTACCCGGAACATGACCATGGGGGAGATTCTCGGGCAGATTCTGGTAGCCAGAGACTACCTCGGTGACACGCGCCCGCAGTGGCCCGTCCTGCGCAATCTGGTCTTCATGGGTATGGGCGAACCACTGCTTAACTTTGAGAATCTCGAACGGGCACTGAAATCCCTCAATGAGGATGGCGGTCTCAACTTCTCTCCCCGCCGCATCACCGTCTCCACCTGCGGCATTGAAAAAGGACTCAGGGAGCTCGGCGAAAGCGGGCTCGCGTTTCTTGCTGTTTCACTGCACGCTCCCACACAGGAACTGCGCCAGAAAATCATGCCCGGAGCGGCAAAATGGCCGCTGGAAGAACTTTTAAAAACGCTGAACAGTTATCCGCTGAAGACCAGGGAACGCATCACCTTCGAGTACCTGCTTCTCGGCGGCGTCAATGACGGCCCGGAGCAGGCCAGGCAGCTCATCAATGTGGTCCGCTCCGTACGCAAGAGCAAGATAAAACTCATCGTCTACAACCCGTCCGAAGGAGCTCTCTACAAAGCTCCTACCCAGCAGAGGATACTCGCGTTCGAAAAGATTCTCTGGGATGCGGGCATCACGGCTGTTATCCGCAAAAGCAAAGGACAGGATATCGACGCTGCCTGCGGTCAGCTGAAAGTCAGAGCAGAAAAGGAAGAAGGGCAGACTCCCGGGGAACCCGCGTAAAAAAGGGGAGGAGCCTCTCCGCCCCTCCCTTCTGTGTAACAACCTCATGAAATGCCCTGTCCGGCCTTCTCCTGACTCCCGCCCTTGGAGAAAATTGACGGCGGACGCCAGCGCCAGAAAAGCAGAACGAGAGGAATAAGACCGCATAACTCCGCAGCTTCCCTTGGCAGTCCGATCTGGAGGAGTTCCCACCATATCCCTGCAGCGAAGAGGCCTGTACCGATAAGAATGCACCACTGCTTCAGGCTCATGGGATGCACGGTCCACTGGAAGAAGCCCACAGTGAGAATGGCGACCCAGACCTTGGTAATGGTCAGGGACAGCGCAGCGCCTTCAAGCGGTTTGATGGGAATAAGCCAGAAGCAGCAGATGACATTGACAACGAGGCCGCTCACGTAAAAGACGAGGAGCAGCCGGTGCTGACGCATGCCTATCATGGCATAGGCTGCCAGGTTGTGCAGGAAAGCCGTGGCTATGCACGGCGTAAGCAGTCTCTGGGCTGTAACGGACATAAGGTATTCCTTGCCGTAAATCAGCGTCAGGAAACGATCGCTCTCAACAAATATGAGAAAAATGAGAGGCAGTGAGGCAGCCCACAGGGATCGGGCTGTCTGACCGGCCAGCTGTCTGAAGGCCTGTTTGTTTTCCTGCCAGTACTTGGCCAGCAGCGGAAAGATAACCTTGCCGAGGAGCGCAGAGGAAACGAGTGTGCTCACGCCTTCCACAGTCTCCCAGGAGACGCTGTAGCAGCCCACAGCCGCGTCTCCGCCGTACTTTTTGAGGAAGAAGACGTTCAGCTTGTTGTAAAGCATGGCGCAGCCGGCCATCCCCGTAAAAATAAAACCCACTTTGAGCTGATTCAGCAGATCTTTCATCTGATCCCAGCCAAAATGCCTCAGGGGGTTGCGGCCCATGGCCTTCAGGGCAAAGGCCATGAGCAGTACAGACTCAATGGGCTTGAACGCGGCAATGGCAATGATAGGCGCCCCGAGAAGGACGCAGGCGATGCCGTAGCCTATGCCTATGAGCGCCGCGGGGATGCGTATACGCATTTCCACGTCCTGACGTCCTCTGGCCTGACAGAGAGCGAAAAAGGAGTCACTGACGCCGTCAAGGCCGAAGCCGGCGGCGATGCACATGACAACAACGCTGAGTTCAGGTGTATAGTTCTGCCAGCTGACGATGCCGAAGGTGACACAGAGCGTCACCATGAGCAGCGTAAATTTGAACCACGTTACCTCGCCGAGGAGCCGCATGGGATCAGCGTCCTTACGTACAAACGTGGAAAGCAGGAAATCGTTAAGCCCCACGTCGGCGGCCGTTTTCACGAGATAGCCGTACGACAGAGCCAGCATGATCTGCCCCAGCATTTCCTTGCTGTGCCAGGCGAGAAGGATCGTAAAGATGGTCCAGGAAAGATCCCGGGTCCACTGGGCGCCGAGGATATAGCCCAGGCGCCTGGGAATGCTTTTGAGTTGTTTATGCGGCATGCGGGGATACCCCGTTAATATAAGAAAACCACTGCGGCAGAGAGAACCCTGCGCGCAGTGGTACGTTTCATTCAGTATACGGCCGGCTACTTGCCAAAGCGGACAACGGCCTTGAACCCTGGCTTCAGATCAAGATTGGGGTTGGGAATCGACATCTCGACGTTGTAGTAGGAGGGGCTGGACACGTTCATATCGTTGGAGAACCAGGCGATCTGTGTCACTGTGGCTTCGAACTGCTTGTTGTGCAGGGAAGGGATTTCGACTTTCGCCTTATCGCCAACCTTCACATCGGCGATTTCCGACTCATAGACGGGAACGGCGATATAGAGAGGATCCATCTGACCGATGCGCACGGGGGCAAAACCGGCGTTAAACGTGGACCCCTTGGACTTGCTGTCCCTCGTGAGGACATAACCGTCCACAGGGGACTTGAGGTAGAGATATTCCGGCAGCTGCTGCTTTTCCCTGATGGGCTGATCGAAATATCCGCTCAGTTCCTTCAGCCTGTCCCTGAAATTGGCCTCGTTTCTGTTGATCTGGGAACGAAGGATATCGATGCGGCCCTGAACCAGGCTCACATCCTTTTCCAGTCTGCTCGAAGCCTGGTTGGAGCCGAGGCCGCTGGCTGCCAGGGAACGGGCCTTATTCCGTTCTGCCTGAACTCGTGCGAGCTCACGCTCCATATCAATGATCTGGGCTCTCCAGCCTTCCGTGCCATCACCGTTGTCCACTTCACGCTGCAGATTGCTCCTCGCTTCAGTGATGCAGCAGCCACGAAAGCACCAATCGCCAAAGTTGCAGACCGGGTATCAGGAGTATTTGTACCGACAGTCATTACGATTGCAGTGATCACGATGGTTGTGTGGCTGCTGGCAGGACAGAGTATCGGATTTGCACTTGCAAGAGGAATTTCAGTGCTTGTCATCAGTTGCCCGTGTGCGTTGGGACTTGCAACTCCGGTAGCGATTATGGTAGGAAATGGCATGGGTGCGAAAAATGGCATCATGTTTAAGACAGCAGTATCGCTGGAAGAGACAGGAAAGACGCAGATTGTGGCACTGGATAAGACCGGAACGATCACAAGCGGAGAGCCGAGAGTGACGGATCTTTTCCCGGCAGAGAAAATTTCGGAGGAAGAACTGGTCAGAACAGCTTATGTACTGGAAAAGAAAAGCGAGCATCCACTGGCAAGGGCAGTACTGGAATATGCGAAAGAAAAGGGAGTGGAAAGTAAAGAAGAGGCAGAAGATTTTCAGGCGATTGCAGGAAACGGACTTTCGGGAAGGCTGGGAGAAGCCTGGCTTTATGGTGGAAACTTAAAATATATCCGATCAAAAAGTGAAATACCGGATGCGGCAGAGCAGCAGGCACAGAAGTTCGCACAGGAGGGAAAGACTCCGCTGTTCTTTGTAGAAAATGAGAAACTGATCGGAATCATTGCGGTTGCAGATGTCATTAAAGAAGACAGTCCACAGGCAGTAAAAGAACTGCAGAATATGGGAATCCGGGTGGTTATGCTGACCGGAGATAATGAGCGTACCGCAAAAGCAATCGGAGAGCAGGCAGGAGTGGATGAAGTCATTGCAGGTGCGCCTCCAGCAGCACCATGCCGAAAATTTCGTACTCCGTCGGCAGCAGGAAGAGATCCGCCTGCTGGTAGACCCCCTTCATCTGATACTGGGGGGCTTTTTTCTGCCAGAAGACGCAGCTTTCCAGTCCCTTTTCCCCGATGGCCGCTTTCACGCTGTCCACATACTCCGCGTCGCCGTCGCCGATGATGTAAAGGCAGGCGTCCGGGTCGCTTTTCCGCACTTCGGCCAGCACATCCAGCAGGAAGAAGGGGTCCCGCCGGGGCTCGATGCGGCCGATATAAAGCAGCTTCAGGCCCGTTTTCTGCGCCCGCATCTTCTGCTCGAGTTCCGTCTGCCCGGCGTCCGGGCGGTCACGCAGGAGTTCCGCGTCGATGCCGACGTTTTGGCAATGCCGGTTGTCGATCAGGAAAACCGTCTCGTAGGTATAAT
>OGWV01000384.1_pt1 | contig 25872 bp, 20 predicted proteins | sample 1576081 | NCBI WGS metagenome assembly OGWV01 (sample SAMEA3541541, study PRJEB24748) | human gut metagenome | biome: human gut; feature: human-associated habitat; material: faeces | place: China | collected 2012 | reverse complement strand
GATCCAAGCTTGCGGCCATCAAGTCGCGCGGCCATCTGAATGCCGGCGTTAAGAAAGACGTTCCCGGCTACGGCTATTACGACACCGCCAAGGGTCGCTTTGAGGGCATGGAAGTCGATTTGTGCTACCAGATCGCCGCTGCCGTCTTTGGCGTGAGCTACAAAGAGGCCCGCGCCCAGGAGCTTGTCGAGTTTACCGACGTAACGCCCAAGACGCGCGGCCCGCTGATCGATAACGGCCAGCTCGACGTGGTCGCGGCGACCTACACCATCACCGACGAGCGCAAGAAGAGCTGGGATTTCTCGACGCCGTACCGCACCGACTACGTGGGACTCATGGTCAAGAAGCGTTCGGGCTTTACCTCGATTGAGGACCTGGACGGCAAAGTTATTGGCGTGAGCCAGGGTGCTACCACGCAGGGCCTGATCGAGCAGATGATCAAGGACAACGGCTTTAGCTGCAAGCCCGAGTTTAGGGCCTTTAGCGGCTACCCCATCATCAAGAGTTCGCTCGACGCCGGCAATATCGACGTCTTTGCCATGGACCGCTCCACGTTGGCCGGCTACATGAACGAGACCGTCGAGCTGCTGCAGCCCGAGATCAAGTTTGGCGAGCAGGGCTACGGCGTGGCGACCAAGAAGGGCTGCGACCTTTCGGCCGTGGTCGATCAGGTGATTTGCGATCGCCTGGCCGATGGCTGGCTCGACCAAGAGGTCAAGACCTGGGGTCTTGTATAGGCGCTCGGCGTAGGAAGGAATCAAATGCTCGAAGGATTGTTTGACGCCGACCGCTGGTCGACGACATTCCAAAACATGGGGCCCTTCTGGGAGGGCTTTGGTGTGACGCTGCAGGTGGTTGTTGCCGGTCTGTTGCTGTCGCTGGTGCTGGGCACGCTGCTGGGCGTGTTCTCGACCACGCGTTCGCGCGTGCTGCGTGGTATTAGCCGCGTGTACGTGGAGTTTTATCAGAACACCCCGTTGCCCGTGCAGGTGCTCTTTATGTACATGGCCGGCCCACAGTTTTTGCAGGCCATAACCGGCGCCGACCAGCCGGTGCGCATCGCACCGTTTGTGCTGGGCTTTTTGGGTGTGGGCCTGTATCACGCGGCCTACATCTCGGAGGTCATCCGCACCGGTATCGAGGCGGTTCCGCGCGGTCAGATGGAGGCGGCCCAGAGCCAGGGCTTCACCCGTGCCCAGGCGTACTGGTACATCGTGCTGCCCCAGACGTTCAAGATCATTCTGCCGCCGCTGTGTAACCAGGCACTCAACCTGGTCAAGAACACGTCGGTGCTGGCGCTCGTGGCCGGCGGCGACCTTATGTACCGTTCCGACAACTTTGTGAGTCTGTACGGTTACCTGCAGGGATACATCGTCTGCTGCCTTATGTACTTCATCATCTGCTTTCCGCTCGCCATGCTGGTGCAGTGGCTCGAGCGCCGCTCCAAGGAGCGTCCGCGTGGCGTGAGCCTGGCCGAGCTGGGGCTCGACAACGTAGAGGAGGCCTAGCGCATGGAAATCTTCAACGCGACCAACCTGCTCTACATTTGGGGCGGCTTTGTTAAGACAATCGAGATCTCGGCGCTGTCGATCTTTTTCTCGCTCATCTTTGGCACGGTGCTGGCGCTTGTTAAAAGCTATGCGCCCCGCCCGTTCCGTATTTTGGTGAGCGCCTATATCGAGCTGTTCCGTTGCACGCCGAACCTGCTGTGGATTCTGTTTATCTACTTTACGGTGCAGGGTTTGGACATTGTGATTTCGACCATCGCCTTTACGCTGTTTACCAGCGCCGTTATGGCCGAGATTGTGCGCGGCGGTCTCAACTCGATTCCGCGCGGCCAGTTTGAGGCAGCGCAGAGCCAGGGTTTTGGCTTCTTTGCCACCATGCGCTACATCATTCTGCCGCAGACGTTTAAGACGATCATTCCGGCGCTGTTTAGCCAGTGCACGACCGTCATCAAGGACAGCTCGTATCTTTCGGGTATTAACGTGGCCGAGCTCATGTACACGGCAAACGTCGTGATGGCCCATGCGATCGACCTGTCGCAGGTGCTTATGCTCTACGGCCTGGTGTTTGCGATGTACTTTGTGCTCAACTTTGGTATCTCGCTGCTGGTGAGAGCATATCAGAGGCGAATGGTGGCAGCGTAGCCTGGCTTTCCCTGGTACGCTATCGTGGGAAAAGGCGATAGACAGCCTTTTTCTCATTTGTTAGAAAGGAATCGCGATGAGCGATCTGGAGAACAAGAAGAGTCCTGTGGTCATTACCATCGCGCGCGACTTTGGCGCCGAGGGCCACGAGATTGGTCGCATGCTTGCCGACGAGTTGGGGATTCCGCTGTATGACAACGAGCTGCTGGTACGTGCGTCGCTGCGTGCGGGCGAGTCGCTCGACAAGATGGCTGCCTACGACGAGCGCCTGGCCGTGGAGAACATGGCGTTTCTGCCCGACCGCTACGACGCCCGCTCGTACTCGGACAAGTTGTTCCAAAAGATGAGCCAGGTGATTTTGGATCTGGGCGAGACCGAGAGCTGCATTATCGAAGGCCGCCTGTCCGATTACCTGCTGCGCAACAATCCCAACCACATTGCCGTGTTGGTGACCGCACCCTTTGAGGACCGCGTCGAGATCGTGCGCAAGAAGCGCGGCCTTAACAAAAAGAAGGGCGCCAAGCTGGTCAAGCAGCAGCAGAAGGCGCGCGAGGCGTTCTATAAGCGCTACAGTGCCGGAAAGTGGAAGATGACGAGCGGCAAGGACATCGTCGTCAACCGCGCCAAGCTGGGCCGCGAGGGTTGCAAGGACGTCATCGCCGCAGCCTACCGCTACAAAGTCGCCCAGCTCGAAGGCTAACCGACCAAAACCACCACAAAGGGCAGGCACCTTTGTGGTGGTTTTTGTTTTAGGCGGAGGGGAAGGCCTTGGCGGCAGTGCCTATCCTCGGCTTTTGCAAATCTCGATCTGTAACACCAAGCCAGCGAAAATGGCTCTAACTGTTACAGATTTAGATGAACCGTTCGGCCGTCAGCCCAACGTCTTGATCTGTAACACCAGGCGGCATATTTGGTCTCTAACTGTTACAGATTGAGATGCAGCGTGGGCGGCCGGCACAATATCTCGATCTGTAACAACTACAAGGCTCAACAGGGCCTAACTGTTACAGATTGAGATAAAACGACCGGGCAAGTCCCCAACCACCACAAAGGTGCCTGTCCCCTTTGTGGTGGTTGGGGCGGTCGGCATAGAAAAAGTCCCCGCCGGGCGTGTGCTCGACGGGGACTTTGCCGTTTGATGGCGAGCGCTGTAGGTGATTACTCGCCCAGCAGGCTCTTGGTGATGGAAGCGGCGGCCTTCTTGCCGGCGCCCATCGCCAGAATGACCGTAGCGGCACCGGTGACGATGTCGCCGCCGGCCCAGATGCGGGGATCGGTGGTCTGGCCGGTCTCCTCGTCAGCGACGATGTAGCCCCACTTGTTGAGCTCCATCTTGCCGCCGATCTTGGCAGCGAAGGGGTTGGCGTTGGTGCCGATAGCCGAGATCGCGACGTCGCAGGGGATCTCCTCGATGGCGCCCTCGATGGGCACCGGGCGACGACGGCCGGACTCGTCGGGCTCGCCGAGCTCCATCTTCTGGACCTTGACGGCGCACACGGAGCCGTCCTCGCCAGCGACAAACTCGAGCGGGGAGACGAGCGGCAGAACTTCGACGCCCTCGGCCTTAGCATGGTGCAGCTCGGCGCGACGGCAGGGCATCTCGTCCTCGGTACGACGGTAGGCGATGATGGCGTGCTCGGCGCCCAGGCGCTTGGCGGTACGGACGGCGTCCATAGCCACGTTGCCGCCACCAAAGACGACGACGTTCTTGCCGTGCTTGGTGGGGGTGTCGTACTCGGGGAACTTGTTGGCCTTCATCAGGTTCACGCGGGTGAGGTACTCGTTAGCGAAGAAGACGTTGGGCAGGTTCTCGCCGGGGACGTTGAGGAACCTGGGCAGGCCGGCGCCGGTCGCCACGTAGATGGCGTCGAAGCCCTGCTCGAACAGCTCCTCGGCCGTGGCCATGTTGCCCACGACGGAGTTGTACTCAAACTTGACGCCCATGTCCTCCAGGCCGTCAATCTCGCGCTTGACGACTGCCTTGGGCAGACGGAACTCGGGGATGCCGTAGACCAGCACGCCGCCGCCGGTAAAGAAGGCCTCAAAGACGGTGACGTCAAAGCCGTTGCGGGCGAGCTCGCCGGCGCAGGTGATGCCGGACGGGCCGGAGCCGACGACGGCGACCTTCTTACCGTTCTTGGGAGCCATCTTGGGCGTGGAAGCGAGCTCGGGGCGGTCACCCAGGAAGCGCTCGAGCTGGCCGATGGCCACGGGCTCGGATTTCTTACCACGGATGCACTTGCCCTCGCACTGGTTCTCCTGCGGGCAGACGCGACCGCAGATAGCGGGAAGCATGGAGTCCTCGCGGATGGTATCGAGGGCGCCGCCAAAGTCCTTCTCGCGGATCTGCTCGATAAAGCGGGGAATGTTGATGTTGACGGGGCAGCCCTCGACACAGAACGGCTTCTTGCAGTTGAGGCAGCGCTCGGCCTCGGCCAGCGCCATCTCCTCGGTGAAGCCCTTGTCGACGGGGCGGAAGTCGCAGGCGCGCTCGGCAGCCGGCTCCTCGTTATCGGGGGTGCGGGGCGACTTCATATCGGCAACGAAACGACCGTTAACTAGTGGCATGCGCAGCTCTTTTCCTCATAGGCCTTGAGGGACGCGCCCTCTTCGGAACGATAAGCGGCCTGGCGGGCACGAAGGTCATCCCAGTCGACTAGGGTGGCATCGAAGTCGGGGCCGTCGACGCAAGCGAACTTGGTCACGCCGCCCACCTCGACGCGGCAACAGCCGCACATACCGGTGCCGTCAACCATGATGGGGTTGAGCGACGCGGTGATGGGGGTGTCGTACTTCTGGGCGGTGAGGGTCGAGAACTTCATCATCGGAACGGGGCCGACGCAGAAGACCTGGCTCACGGCCTTGTCCTGCAGCAGGCGCTCCAGCGGAGCGGTGACAACGCCCTGCTCGCCGTAGGAGCCGTCGTCAGTGGTGATGTGGATGTGGTCCTCGTCGAGGAGCTCGCGGAACTGGTCCTCCATGAGCAGGAGGTCCTTGGTGCGGGCGCCCATGATGGCGTGGACCTCGTGACCGGTCTCGACCAGGTGCTTGGCGACCGGGAAGGCAATTGCCAGGCCGACGCCGCCGCCAATGACGGCACAGGGGCCCTCGGCCATCTCGGTGGGAACGCCCAGCGGGCCCACGACGTCGCGCAGCGACTCGCCGGCCTCGTAGGTGGACAGCATCTCGGTGGTCTTGCCGATCACCATGAAGATGAACTCGACCCAGCCCTCGTCACCGTTCCAGCCAGCTAGGGTAAACGGGACGCGCTCGCCCGTCTCGTTGGCGCGAACCATGAGGAACTGTCCAGCGTGCGCATGCTTGGCGATTGCGGGCGCCTCGATGCGGAACTTGAACACCTTCTCCGAGAACTGCGTCTTCTCCAGGATCTTATACATAGAACCCCTCTCTTGTTAGGGCGGCCGAACCGTGCCTCCACGGAAATGGACGGCAGCCCGAATAAAACCGTACGCGCACAGGCGTTGTGCAGACATACGGTGCAAATTATACCCTCATGGACATGTCGCTTACGTGTGTCTTTGGCAGGTGGGAAAAGTGACCTACCAAAAAGGGACAGGTTTATTTTGGCAGGTTTTATCAGGCAAAACGGCAAAGGGGGCCGGCCCCGCGCATCGGTGAGGCCGACCCCCTTTGGAGCGCTGCATATGTATGGCGGCACAGGGCTTATTGCGATGCGGCCGCGGCGGCGTTTTCGCATATAAAACCTGACAAAATAAACCTGTCCCTAAATGGTAGGTTTTAGTGCTTGCCGTTGGCGGAGGCGGAGCCGTTGACGTGGTCGCGGGCGTAGACCACGCCGTGTACGATCGCCAGGCCGGCGGCGTCGGCGGCGCGGGCGCAGGTGTCCTGGAAGTCCTCGGCCTCGCGGGCGCGCAGCTGCTTGAGCACGTAGTCGGCGACAGCCATCTTGCCGGGAGGGTTGCCGATGCCGGTGCGGATGCGGCTGAAGTCGCGACTGCCCATCTTGTCGATGATGGAACGCAGGCCGTTGTGGCCAGCATGGCCGCCGCCCACCTTAACACGTACGTCACCGGCGGGAATGTCGAGCTCGTCGTGGATGACGAGCAGCTCCTCGGCTTTGATCTTGTACTCGCGGCAGAGCTTGGAGATGGGACCGCCCGAGGTATTCATGTATGACTGCGGCTTGACCAGCACAATCTGGCGCTTGCCGCTCTCTTCCTCGGGGTCGTTGATATTGATGAGTGCGACCTCGGCGCCGGCCTGGTTTTTCCAGTACGTGACGCCGGCCTGACGGGCCAGCTCGTCGATTGCCTTAAAGCCGGCGTTGTGGCGGGTCTCGGCATATTCCTCGCCAGGGTTGCCAAGTCCGGCAACCATGCGAATCTTGAGCGGCTGTGCAGCTGCCATGTTCATCCTTTCGTTGATTTGTCGCCTGCTATGGTGAGCGACCCTGTTGCCGCTGTCAAATGGAGGGCGATTGAGGTTGTTTGGGGGGCGTTTGGACGGCCGTCGAAATCCGAGGTGGACAGTTAGTTCAGATACGTATTAGTTCTGAGGACTCGAATTGCTCAATTCAATGCCGATGCGTTGTTTTGGAGCTTTAGTTAGCCCATATGACGCTGTTTTGAAGTCTATCCTGCCTTCAAATAGGGCGAATGGTATAGAGATGGCTGCAAAACAACCTAATTCAATGTGTCCATTTATACGTATTTGAACTAACTGTCCAGCCCTGTTCGATGGCGCACGGGTGATTCGCCGTTTAGACCGGTGCAAGGCCGATTCCGGCCCGCAGAGCGTTGAGCCAAGCGGCCTGACGCTTGCGATAGCCCTTGATGCGATATCGGAATCGGACTCCCGCGAGTCGATGCATCGTTTGGGCGAAGGCTTCGAGTGCAACAAGGTCTTTCATTTGGTCGCGATTGATAACTAGGACGTGGATGCCCATTGCCTTGAGGCCATTATTTCGATTGCCATCGTGGATGCGAGCGTTTTGAAGCTCATGCCCAATTCCGTTGTATTCGTTGTCGACGCCGGCTGCCGGGCAATACAGGTCGCAGATGGCGTAAGGGATGCCGGAGGACATGTTGACCGCAAGAGTGTCGAAGTCGATTCGATAGTTGAGTAGCAAGCCTCCCATGGGTAGACTGCAACACCCGAAACCGCCAAAGCGCATGGGTGCCCCGAGAACAGCAAACATTAGGGATTCGGCTGGGGATGCGGATCCAGCCCGGGCGAGTTTGACTGCCGTGCGAAACGAGGCGTATGAGCTACTTTTGGCGAAGCGTGCGACCGCCTCGAGCTCTTCGATGGTCGTGGCGGGCTCGCATTTGTAGTGCGCCTGTTCATAGCGGGTTTCGTTCTGCTGTTCGGCTGCCGACTGGCCGCCCAGGCAATCAAGATCACCCGTCACTGCGCAGCCATCGCCCTTGGGCCAGATGTCGTCATGGGCAATGGGGTATGTTGCCCCGGGAGGAAGGGAATAGGTTCCGAGCAGTTCCATGAGAAGCATCAAGGTTTTGGCGACTGATTCATTTTTGGAACAAAGCATGGCTGTCACGGCAGGAGACGTTGCGTAGATGTCGGCCTCGACGTGCATAATTGCACCTTCAGGAAGCGGAGCGGAGAGAATATGCTGAAGAAGTCGCTTATCGGGGCGTCTGTTGTCTTCGTCTGAAACGAGAAGATCGAGCAGTTCGGAATCATCTTCATTCCAGGCGTCGAGTATCGAAAGTGCGCCAAAGTCTATCGCGTCATTATTGGGAATGCAGCTAGCCAAGGCCGGTGCTTGCTGTTCACTATCAACGGAGTCCCAGGGTAGGACAGAGTACGCCCGTCGTGCGCGACGAATTGCGCGGAGGGCGGAGAAATGTGAAATCACGGTCGTCATAGCTATAACGTACTAAGTTGGCAGCAGAATGCGACCGCCGTACCGTTCTTTTCGCCCAGCGGGGCGCTGCGCGCCACGAACGGCTGGGTGTTATGAGATCGATGGAATCGGTTGAGGGGATTGCAGGAAATTGAGCTCTGCTGCGAAGGTTGACGATAGCTACTGGACAGTTAGTTCAGATACGTATAAGGCGGCGGGCGTTCGAGGCGTTTCTAAGGGCCTTTGAGGGCGATTTGAGGGTAAATATGCGGCGGTCGTGCTCGAAAACGATGAGCTTTGGGCGGCATGGCATCCGCTGGGGAGCTCAGAAGGCTCCGAACGGCCCTTTGGAGCTTTAAAAAAATACGTATCTGAACTAACTGTCCATGGAAGGTTGGCGAGGGATAGAAAAAGGGTCGGAAGCAAGCTTCCGACCCTTTAAAAGCATCAAAGATGATGCGATGCGCGTTGGATTACAGCGCGAAGTCGCCGCCGACGAGCGTGGAGACGGGCTCCTCGTGGTAAACGGCGGAGATGGCCTGAGCGAACTCCTCGGCGACCGAGATGGTCTTGATCTTGCCGCCGACCTCAACGGGGATGGCGTCGGTGACGACGCACTCGACGATGGGGGCGTCGTTCAGACGCTCGATGGCCGGACCGGAGAAGATGCCGTGGGTGGCGCAGACGTAGATGTCGCCGGCGCCCATAGCCTTGAGCTCCTTGACGTTGGCGCACAGGGTGCCAGCGGTGTCGATCATGTCGTCGTTGATGATGCAGGTCTTGCCCTTGATGTCACCGATGATGCCCATGACCTCGGCGGCGTTGTGGCGCGGACGGCCCTTGTGGGCGATGGCCAGGTCGCAGCCGAGCATGTCGGACAGCTTCTTGGCGGCCTTGGCACGACCCACGTCAGGGGAGACGACAACCAGGTTGTCGGTGTCGAAGTGCATGTCGTTGTAGTACTGGCCAAACAGCGGCAGTGCGGACAGGTGGTTAACCGGGATATCGAAGAAGCCCTGGATCTGGCCCTGGTGCAGGTCGAGGGTGATGATGCGGTTGACGCCGGCGCGCTCGAGCAGGTTGGCGACGAGGCGGGCGGTGATGGGCTCGCGCGGGCCGGCCTTGCGATCCTGGCGGGCATAGCCGTAGTGGGTGATGACGGCGGTGATGGAGCGGGCGGATGCGCGCTTGGCAGCGTCGGTGGCGATGAGCAGCTCCATGAGCATGTCGTTGACGTTGCCGCCGGCCACGGACTGAATCAGGAAGACGTCGGCGCCGCGGACGGTCTCGTCGTAGCGGGCGTAAATCTCACCATTGGCGAACTGCTTTAGCGTAAGGCCCGAAAGCTCGACCCCAAGGTACTCAGCAATCTTCTGAGCGAGGGGACGGTTGGAGGAACCGGAATACACACGGATGGACTTGCGCATATTCTCCGACTTCTCGGGATCATTAATCGGCATTACCCTTCTCCTTTAATATCGAATGCCATATAGATGCCTTGTTGCATTGTAACCGCGCGGCGGGGTTTATCGGGTCTTGATAACGTCTTTACCGTCAACGGACACGAACCGACCACTCTCCGGCCGCGCAGGTCAGCATAGAAAAAGGAGCTGTCCCCATGGAACAGCTCCTTTTGTGCTTGGTAAAACGTTATACCTCGTCGTCCTCGTGCAGGCGGCGGCGGTAATCGGCGGCCCAGCTCTCAATATTTACCTGACGGGCGCGGCCCAGACCGAGTGCGTCGGCCGGGACCGGCTCGGTGATGACGGAGCCGGCGGCCACGAGTGCACCGTCGCCGATCTGGGCGGGTGCGACCATCATGGTGTCGGAACCGATGAAGGCATCCTTGCCGATGACGGTCTTGTGCTTGTGGACGCCGTCGTAGTTGCAGGTGATGGAGCCCGCGCCCACGTTGACGCCGGAGCCCATGGTGGTGTCGCCGATGTAGGACAGGTGCGGCACCTTGGAGCCCTCGCCGATCGTGGACTTCTTGATCTCCACGTGCGTGCCGGCCTTGGAGCCGTCGAGCATGTGGGTACCCGGGCGCAGGTAGGCGCGCGGGCCGCAGTCGACGCCGTTCTCGATGACGGCCTCGATGGCGATGGTCTCATCGATGGTGCAGCCGCTGCCGACGGTGGTGTCGGTGAGACGGCTGTTGGGGCCGAGCTGGCACTCCTCGCCCACGGTGACGTGGCCGATCAGGTGCGTCTGCGGCCACACGACGGTATCGCGGCCGATGGTGGCGTCGGGGCCAATCCAGGCCTGCGTGGGATCGATGAAGGTAACGCCTTCGGCCATCCAGTGCTCGTTGATGCGGTCGCGCGCAATGGCGGTAAGCTGTGCGAGCTGGATGCGGCTGTTGACGCCCAAGCCGTCGCGGTAGTCGTCGCAGTGGAAGATGGAGACTGCCTGGCCGTGGCCTTTGAGGATCTCGAGCATGTCGGGCAGGTAGTACTCGGACTGCGCGTTGTCGTTGCCGATCTCGTCGATGTGGGCGGCGAGCTGCGCGCCGTCGAAGGCGTAGCAGCCGGCGTTGCACTCGAGCAGCGTGGCGGCCTGCTCGGGCGTGCAGTCCTTCTGCTCGATGATGCGCTCGATCTGGCCGTCGGCGCCCAGCTTGATGCGGCCGTAGCCGAAGGGGTCGGGCGGGGTCATGGTCATGACGGTGCAGGCGAGCTCGCCGGTGGCGACGGTCTGTGCGAACTTGGCGACGGTGTCGGCGGTGATGAGCGGCAGGTCGCCGTTGAGCACGACGACGGGGCCTTGCGTGATGCCGCAGGCCTCGAGCGCGACCTTTACGGCGTGGCCGGTGCCCAGGCGCTCGGTCTGCTCGACGCACTCGACCTTGGTGGCGCTGTTGGCGTAGGCGCCGTCGATGAGGGCGCGCATCTCGTCGGCGTGGCTGCCGATGACGACCACGACGCGGCTGCAGCCGGCCTTGATGGTAGCGTCGACGATCCACTGGACCATGGGCTTACCCAGGATCTTGTGCGAAACCTTGCAGTGGTTCGACTTCATGCGGGTGCCCTCGCCGGCAGCGAGGATAATTGCGGTTGCGTCCATGTGATCTCCTGTTACGTTATAGAGACGTGTGTTTGGAAACGATACACGGCGCAATATGATACCGCAGGCATATGACGAGCGCGTAACGATTGGTTTGCGGCGGTTGAGGCTTGCGCCGCCGGTGTGGCGTTTGCACTGCTTGCGTGCGGCGTTGGCGGTGCTGCGGAGCTGTTGTTTGAGCGAGGGGACGGGGTGCCCGTGGACAACATACGAGAGGAGTTTGGCGGCGAGCCCGTCGCGGCATTCTCGATGTCGCATCCGGCTGTGCCGGCACTCTATATAGTGCTGACGCTGGGGCTCACTATGTTCTCGATGCAGCCGGTACTGATTGCGCTGTCACTTGCGGGCGGGCTGGCGTATGGATTTGCGACGCGTGGGGCTGCCCGCACGCTGGGCGCGCTCCGCTGGCAGCTGCCGGTGATTTTGATCGTCGCGGTGCTCAATCCGCTGTTTAGCGCCTCGGGCTCGACGGAGCTGTTCCGTATTGGCATGCGCGCGGTGTATCTGGAGAGCATGGTATACGGCCTGTGCATGGGCGGGCTGTTTGTGGCGAGCGTGCTGTGGTTTGAGGCCGCGGCGTCGATGCTCGAATACGACAAGGTGCTCGCGCTGCTGGGCAATGCCGCACCGGTGATTGCGCTCATGATCTCGATGTGCATGCGGCTTATCCCGCAGTTTTTGCGCCGCGGCCGCACGGTGCTGGCGGTGCAGGACGCGATCGATGTGCCGGGGCGCGCGCCGGCTGACCCCGTGCGCTCGCGCCTGCGGGCGTCGAGCGTGCTGATGGGCTGGGGCATGGAAGATTCGCTTGAGCGCGCGGATGCCATGCGCTCGCGCGGGTGGGGTGCTGCGCCGCGCCGTACGACGTATGCGCTGTATCGTCTGGGGCGCGGCGATGTTGCCGCGCTGGTTGGACTTGCAATGTTTGGTGCCGCCGCGGTGGCGGTGGCATGGACCGCGACAACGCAGTATTCGTTTTACCCGCAGCTTTCGGTGCCCGCGCCGTGGCTGGGCTATGTCGTGTACGCTGCCTGGATGGTGCTGCCCTGCGTGCTGCATGCGATCGATGAGAAGAGGTTCGGCTGATGGCCCGGTTGGATAGGGGCCCGGTGTCGGGCGCGGCGTGCAACCCGGATATGTCGGCGATTGAGGTGCGGAGCCTGAGCTTTACCTACCCCGGGGCTGATGCTGCGGTGCTCGAGGGGCTCGACTGGTCTGTTCCCCAAGGTGCGTTTGCGCTGCTTGTTGGCGGTACCGGATCGGGTAAGTCGACGCTGCTGTCGTTGCTCAAGCCCGAGATCGCTCCGGCGGGCGAGTGCACTGGCGATGCGCGCGTGCTGGGCGAGAACGTTGCCGACATGGACGTGCGCGCGTCTGCGGAGCGCGTGGGCTACGTGTTTCAGGATCCCGAGAACCAGATTGTGTGCGAGACCGTGTGGCACGAGATGGCGTTTGGCCTGGAAAACTTAGGCATGTCGCGCGACGAGATGCGCCGCCGTGTTGCCGAGACCAGCTATTTCTTTGGTCTGGAGGACTGGCTTCATCGCGATACCGATACGCTTTCGGGTGGCCGCAAACAGCTGCTGTCGCTTGCCGCCGTCCTGGCGCTGCGTCCGCGTGTGCTGCTACTCGACGAGCCCACATCCCAGTTGGATCCCGTCGCCGAGAAGAATTTTCTGCACGCGCTGTTTCGCGTGAATCGCGAACTGGGCTGCACGGTTGTTGTGGCAACGCACCAGCCGCGCCCGATGCTCGAATACGCGACGTGCGCGTACCGGATCGAGGGCGGCAGCGTGCGCGAGGCGGCTGACATCGCCTCCTTGGGTCATCGTGAAGAGCTATTTTCCGACGAGATGCCGGGGTGGGGTGGCTCGCGGCGTGCAAAAAACGGAATTTTCAGCAACGTTGGTGGCCAGCAGGGGTCTTTTGACCCGCGCGCGGGTGCTGCGGGTGCAAAAAGGGGACTGAAATCGGGCAAATCGGCTGAATTTGAGGCGCAAATTCAGCCGCAGGACGGCTCGGGGGCGCCAACACGCGCCGGCGGATGCCGAATATTCCCAAAAATGCACGCTGGGTCGGCTACCACCCTGGCAAGGAGCTGGTTTCGCTACGATCGAACGTCCGGCTGGGTGCTGCGCGGACTCGATGCGGCGTTTTCGGCTGGCGCGGTGCATGCGATTGTGGGCGGTAACGGCTGCGGCAAGTCGACATTGCTTTCGGTGCTGGCCAAAACGGTCAAGTTGCAACGTGGGCGTATGGAACGTGCGGCGGGATCGGCGGCGCTGCTGCCTCAGAATCCCAAGGCGTTGCTGGTTGCCGAGACGGTGCACGACGAGCTAATGGAATGGGCTTCGACCTGCGGGTACGACGAGGCCATGGCGCAGGAGCGCGCGGCGAGTCTGGGGCTTGCGGGCTTGGGGGATCGTCACCCCTATGACCTTTCGGGTGGGCAGCGTCAGCTGCTCGCGTTGGCAAAGCTGCTGCTGATCGGTCCCGAGCTGCTATTGCTCGATGAGCCAACCAAGGGTCTGGACCTGGTCAGCCGCCGGATTATCGCTCGCGCCCTGCGCGACCATGCGCAGGCTGGCGGCACCGTCATCATGGCCACGCACGATCTGGATTTTGCCGAACAGGTTGCTGATGACATTGCCATGATGTTCGACGGCGAGGTTGCCTGCATGGAGCCGCCGGCCGACTTCTTTGCCGACAATGTGTTTTATAGGGCGTGATGGGATGACGGATTATCGCGTCGCGCGCCTGCTCGCAAAACTGGAGATCCCGCTGCTGCTGGCGGTGCCAGCCGTGATGGCTGCGGCGTTGCTGGCGGGCGTTGAGCAGGCGGCGCTTACCATGCTGGTTGTGGTGGCGCTGGTGCTGGCGCTGTTCTTTGCGGGCTACGAGGCGTCGCGTCCGGGCCTGCGCCAGATTATGCCCACGCTGGTTCTGGCGGCACTGGCCGCGGCGGGCCGCATCTTGTTCGGCCCCATTCCCGACTTTAAACCCGTGAGCGCCATTGCCATTGTCGCGGGAGCGACGTTGGGTCGACGCAACGGCTTCATGGTCGGCGCGTTGGCAGCGCTGACCAGCAATTTCTTTTTTGGACAGGGCATGTGGACGCCATGGCAGATGTATGCCTGGGGCCTGGTGGGCTACGTCGGCGGTGTGCTGGCGTACGCGGGTGCTTTTGATCGCGCCGATGGAACCGTGCGCATGCCGGCGCTACTGACCTACGGTTTTGCTTCGGGTTTGCTATACGGCGTGGTAATCAACGCCTACGACATCATCGGTTTTGTGCAGCCGCTCACGTGGGCGGGAGCCGTGGCGCGTCTTGCTATGGCGGTGCCGTTCGATATCACACACGGCCTCGCGACCTGCGTGTTCTTGGCCGCCCTCTACAAGCCTTGGTGTCGACGGATCAACCGCGTCGTCGTGAAATACGGACTGTAGGGCCGGTTGCCCCGGGGCGGGAATCAATACTGCCTTGGTGTCATATCAAAACTATGCCGGTTTACGGGGCTGGATTGGCGCGGGCCGACCATAGCGGCATTTTGCGAAAATAGACGAGCCGTCTACCTGCGGTTTTATTTTGCCTCAGCTACGTGTGGTTGGGGGTTCGCGATTTATCCCCGTAAACCGGCATGGTTCTGAAACGGGCCGACTCGCATGACGGTCGCAGCGGGCCCCAGAAGACTAAATGACCAGTTTTCCTCCGACCTCGGGGGATCAGTTGGGGCTAGAGCTCTAGTGTGAGGGTGACGGGGCAGTGGTCGCTGCCGAAGATGTCGCCGCGGATGCCGGTGTCGCGTACGTTGTCGGCGATTGCGTCGCTTACCAGGAAGTAGTCGATGCGCCAGCCGGCGTTGTTCTTGCGGGCATTAAAGCGATAGCTCCACCAGCTGTAGACGCCCTCGACGTCGGGGTTTGCCGCGCGCCAGGTATCGGTAAAGCCGGCGTTGAGCAGCTCGGTAAACTTGCCGCGCTCCTCGTCCGAAAAGCCGGCGTTGCCGCGGTTGGACTTGGGGTTCTTAAGGTCGATCTCCTCGTGCGCCACGTTAAAGTCGCCGCAGGTCACGACGGGTTTGCCGGTCTCGCGCTCGAGCGCGTTCAAAAAGCCGCGGTAAGCATCGTCCCAGGCCATGCGCACGTCGATGCGGGCGAGTTCGTTTTGCGCGTTGGGAGTGTAGACATCCACAAACCAGAACTTGTCGAACTCCAGCGTGCAGACGCGGCCCTCGGTCGCGGCCTGCGCCACGAGCTCTGCCGCCTCACCCTCGCCGGCGTAGGGTAGCAGCGCGTCGGCGTGCAGCACGCGCAGCGGTTCCTGGCGGCTAAAGACCGCAGTGCCCGAATAGCCTTTACGCTCGGCGTAGCTCCAGGTTTGGTGATAGCCGGGCAGGTCAATATCGACCTGGCCTTCTTGCAGCTTGGTCTCTTGCAGCGCCAGGATATCGACGTCGAGTTCTTGCGCGATCTGGATAAAGCTCGGGTCCTTTTTGAGCACGGCGCGCAGGCCGTTGACGTTCCACGAGGCGAAAGTGTAAGTCTGAGGCATGGTGTCCTTTCGACGGGGTTGGCAGGCTTAAGATTAGCGCAACAGGGGCGGGGTGGGCTCCGCGCATGCTGACTTAAAGGTCGCATGCTGGGACATCGCCCGACGCCGCCCGATCAACAAGGACGGAGGGCTCATATGACGCAGGCAATATCGGACCCAAAGCAGGCCTCCGCCACGCTGGCGGAGCTGTTCAATACCCACGAGCGCGTGGTGTTCTTTGGCGGCGCTGGTGTTTCCACGGCAAGCGGCATTCCCGATTTTCGCAGCGTTGACGGCCTGTATCACCAACAGTTTGCCTATCCGCCCGAGACCATACTCTCGCACGGCTTTTACGAGACACATCCGGCGGAGTTCTTCGACTTTTACCGCACCAAGATGATCGCGCTTAACGCTAAGCCCAACCGCTGCCACACCAAGCTGGCCGAGCTGGAGCGAGCTGGCAAGCTCGATGCCGTGGTGACGCAAAACATCGACGGCTTGCATCAGATGGCGGGCTCGCAGCGCGTGTTTGAGTTGCACGGATCGGTCCATCGCAACATTTGCCAGTCGTGCGGCGCGGTCTATAGCGCCGAGTGGATTTGCTCGCGCGAGCACGAGGACGCCGCGGGCGTGCCCGTGTGCCCCGCGTGCGGTGGTCGCATCAAGCCCGATGTGGTGCTCTACGAAGAGCCGCTCGACGAGCGTGTGTTGACCGGTGCCGTTGCCGCCATCGCCGCGGCCGATGCCCTCATTGTGGGCGGGACCTCGCTCGTGGTGTATCCGGCGGCAGGCCTTACGCGTTACTTTACTGGCGATACGCTGGCCATTTGCAATTTGGCGCCTACCGATCAGGATGCAAATGCCGACCTGCTGATTTCTTGCGACATCGCGGCCGCGTTTGCGTTCTAGCCCGTGTGCGCGGATACAATAGAAAGACTGAGTGCAAAGCGACCCCGCCGCCAGCTCCCCAAGCTCGGCGGCGTGGGCATTTTAGGAGGATGTTCATGGCGAACGACAGCAAGACATGGCGGTGCGGAAAGTATGAGCTCAGCTTTGACCGTCCGCGCATCATGGGCGTCCTCAACGTGACGCCCGATTCGTTTAGCGATGGCGGGGAGCACTTCGACCCGGATGCCGCCATCGAGTACGGTCTGGCGATGCTCGACGCCGGCGCCGACATCATCGACGTAGGCGGCGAGTCCACGCGCCCTGGTTTTACCCCGGTCAACCCCGACGAGGAGGCTCGCCGCGTGCTGCCCGTGGTGCGCGCGCTGGCCAAGGAGGGCGCCATCGTCTCGATCGACACGCGCCACGTGGCGGTTGCCAAGGCGGCCGTGCGCTGCGGCGCCTCGATCGTCAACGACGTGACCGGCTTCACTGACCCCAAGATGGTCGAGTTTGTTAAGACGAGCACCTGCGGTGTCATCGTGATGCATGCCGGCGAGGTCGCCGCGCCTACCCGCACGCACGCAACGGTGCAGCTCGATACCTCGGCGGCGGCGTTTGTTGCCGAGAAGGCGCGCGAGGCGGCTGCCGAGGCCGCGCGTGAGGCCGAGAAGCCGGCTCGCCGCCGTCGCGGCAAGTTGCTGGGTGAGCCTAAGCCGGAGGCCAAGCTTCCGGGTGGCGTGGTGCAGCCCTCGTTGCCGTTTGGCGAACCTGAGCCCGCGACCGAGCCTGCAAGCGAGCAGGAGACGCCGGCCGCCGAGCAGGCTGCTGCCGCCGAGACCGTCGCGCCCGCGCCCGAGGCCACCGAGGCCGCATCGGAGCCCAATGACCGCCTGGCCGCCATGATGCGCCGCAGCGCCCGCCGCGAGGAAGCCTACGTGCCCACCTCGCAGCTCCGCCGCTTCACCCTGCCCGATTCGGCGCCCATCATGCGCCGCGTCATGGGCTTTCTGTCCGACCAGGCCCGCGCGCTCATCCACGCCGGCGTGTCGCGCGACCGCATCTGCATCGATCCCGGTCCGGGCTTTGGCAAGACGGCCAACGAGGACATCGTCATCCAGCGCGAGACTGCCAAGATGGCGTCACTGGGCTATCCGCTCATGTGCGCCGTATCGCGCAAGCGCTTTGTGGGCGCCGTCTCGGGCGTGACCGAGGCCGCCGAGCGCGATGCCGCTACGTTTGGCGTGTGCCTGGGCGCCATCCAGGCCGGTGCCAACATCGTGCGCGTGCACGACGCCGCGGGCTTTGCGCAGTTCCTGAATGGCTACTGGGCGGTTGCCAAGCCGCAGCCGCGCCGCGCGTTTGTGGCCGTGGGCTCCAACCTGGGGCATCGCTGCGACAACATCCGCGCCGCACGCGACATGATCGCCGAGATTCCACTTACCTGCGTGTCCAACTCCTCCAAGATCTACGAGAGCGAGCCGGCCTACGAGACGCGCCAGGACGCGTTTGCCAACGCCGTCATCGAGATCAAGACCGAGTTGGCGCCGCTGGTGCTGCTCGACGAGCTCATGAAGATCGAGGCCGAGCTGGGTCGCGACCGCTCCAAAAAGGCCAAGGCCAACGGTCCGCGCACCATCGACTTGGACCTGCTGTGGATGGACGGCGAGACCCACGGCGGCAAAAAGCTGCGCCTGCCGCATCCGCTGATCGGCGAGCGTGACTTTGTGCTGGTGCCGCTCGAGGATCTGATGCACGACCCGGCGCGGTTCTTCCGCTACAACGGCGTCGAGGTCAAGGAGCCCGAGGATCGCGTGGGCCATATCGTGGGCGAATTGGGGCGTATGTAGATGATCGAGATGAATGCTGTTGCCGCTGGCACCGAGCTCGACGCGGCGCGTGACGCGGGCCGCGAGGGCGTGTCCGCGGGCTGGTGCGCGTGGAGCGTGGGCGATGCTTCGCTGACGTTTTCGCTGGTTGTGCGCCCCGATGTGAACATGCATGCCTTCCACGGCCTGCCGTTTGTGGCCGCGATGGGCATGATGGACGCGCTCGTGGGCACGGCTTCGACGCCGGGGTTGGGCCTTGCCGGTAAAGTGGGTATCCAGTGGCCGAGCGATATCGTGTGCGGTGCGCCTGCGTTTGAGACGTCGCTCGCGCGTGTTGCCGTGAACGGCGGTGCCGGTGCTGCGGGCATGTTTGCCGCGGTGACGGTTGATATTGAGCGTGCGGCGCTGGGTGAGCTTGGCGTGGATATGGCAGATGAGGCGCTGATCGAGGCATTGGCCGCCGCTGTGCTGACCCGCGTTGACGCCTGGGCGGTTGCCGCCGACATGCCGCAGGGCGCTGCCGGCCCGCTGGCTCCGGTGCTGGGTGAGTACTTCGATATGGTGCCGCTGCTGGGTCGTCAGGTTGCGGCGGTGTCGCCCAACGGTTTGCCGCTTGCGGTCGGTGTGTTTGCGGGCCTAGACATCTGGGGCCGCGCGACCATCAAGACCGATGCCGGCGAGCAGGAGTTTCCGCCCGAGGCCGTACGGATTCGCGGACTGTAACGCGAGGCGCCCGCGCTCAAAGACAACGATGACAACAAGACCCTCCTCGGCCTGTGCCGGGGAGGGTTTCGCCTATCTGGGGAATGGGTTGCCAGCGCCCTATTCCTCAAAACTGAAAAATTTTCGTTTTTGAGGAATAGGAAACATGCACGATATCGCTGCGCTGGGCGTATTCGAGGAGTCTCTATTCCTCAAAACTGAAAAATTTTCAGTTTTGAGGAATAGGCTTGGCGGCTGGTTGCTGCGACCTGGCGTTTACTCTATCCCAGCTCCTGCATGCGGCGGTAGATTTCGCAGATACCCTTGATGGTGAGCTGTCCGTCGACCACGTCGAAGGCGTCGGTCGAATCGGCGACGATGCCGGCGAGACCGCCCGTGGCGATAACGGTGGCATCCTCGCGGCCCAGCTCGCGCTTCATGCGCGCGACCAGGCCCTCGGCCATGGCGGCAGCGCCCACCACGGCGCCGACCTTAATGCACTCCTCGGTATCGCGACCGATGGCGTGCTCGGGCGCCTCGAGCGGCACGCTGGCGAGCTTGGCGGCACGGGCGGCAAGCGCGTCCATGGAGATGCGGATGCCCGGCGCGATCGCTCCGCCAATGTAATAGCCGTCCTCGTCGATAACGTCGATATTGGTTGCGGTGCCAAAGTCCACCACGATCGCCGGGGCGCCGTAGAAGGTCTCGGCTGCAACGGCGTTGGCGACGCGATCGGCGCCTACGGCCTGGGGGTTCGCCGCCCGCAGCTTGGTCACGGCCGCCGTCTGCGGCCCGATGACGATGGCGTCCGCGGCAATGCGGTCGGCCACGGCGTGCCACTCGCGCGAGAGCTGCGGCACCACGCCGGCAAAGGCGATTGCGTCGACCGCATCGAGCGAAAGGTCGTACATCTTAAAGAAACCCATCAGGCGCACGTGGATCTCGTCGGCGGTATAGGAGCGGTCGGTGGGCATACGCCACGACTGCACCAGCTCGTCTCCGTCAAACAGGCCCATGGCCGTCTGCGTGTTTCCCATATCGATAGCGAGCAGCATGTCTACTCCCGGTGTTGGCATGAAAGGACGCGCACCATTGTATACGTGCCGTCGACGGCGCTCGGCTGCGATTCGTTTACGGTGATAGGGGCTGAGGGGTTTAAATATGAAGGAATTATGCTCTACGAGATTTTCCTTGCCGTTTACCGAACTCCCACGTAATATTCTTTCTTGCGCACATGAGGCGCCCAGACATTGCGGGGTGGAGCAGTCTGGTAGCTCGCCGGGCTCATAACCCGGAGGTCGTAGGTTCAAATCCTGCCCCCGCGACCAAGAACTTGCAGCTCGTCGGCCTAGCCGGCGAGCTTTTTTGTTATCTGACGACCATGTTTTCGGCACGGTTTTCAACCTCTCAAACAAAATCTCGATCTGTAACGCGTAGACCCGATTTGGACGGCTAGATGTTACAGATCGAGATTTTCCGGCAGCCGGCCCCCGTTTGTCTAAATCTGTAACACGAGGGACGGATTTTGCCGAGTTGTTGTTACAGATTGAGATTTTCTAGCAGGCGGGTTTGGTTTGTCTCGATCTGTAACAGTTGCTCGGCAAAATAGGGTCTTACCGTTACAGATTGAGACAAACCCGCGGCCAGGCCCACCCCATCCACCAGCCCTTACCCGCTATCCGCCGATTTCCGTTGCGCCCTCGTGCCCCCATGCCATATCCTCGTTGTAACTACGCGGCATCATCGCCGCCGCGCCTACAAGAGAGGAATGTCCATGACCACACCTGCGTCCAAGCTGCTTCAACCCATTACGGTTGGCCCCCTTGAGCTCAAAAACCGCATTATGTTCCCGCCGCTTACCACCGGCTACGAGGAGCGCGACGGTTCCATTGGCGAGCGCAGCCTGGCTTTTTACGAGCGCCTGGCCCGTGGCGGCGTGAGCTACATCGTCATCGGCGACGTCGCTCCCGTTATGACCGCGAGCCCCACGCCCAAGCTGGCGACCGACGCCCAGATCCCCACGTTTAAGGCGCTGGCCGACGCCGTTCACAAGCACGGCGCCAAGGTCGCGCTGCAGCTGTTCCACCCCGAGTACGACGTGCCCGGCGTCGGCCGCATGGTCATGGGTTCCATGGCCGCCGCCAAGGCTGCGCAGGAGGCCAAGGCCGCCGGCGACGAGGAGACCTTTGCCGCCAAGATGGCCGAGTCCAACGAGATCCGCAAGCAGGCCTACGCCAAGCTGCACCACGACATGCAGCACTTTGTGAACGAGGCGAGCGTAGAGCAGCTCACCCAGATCAAGGAGGCCATCGCTGCCTCGGCCGCCCGCGCGCAGCAGGCCGGCATCGACGCCATCGAGGTTCACGGCGACCGTCTGGTGGGTTCGCTGTGCTCGGCCATCCTCAACCAGCGCACCGACGAGTACGGTGGCTCGTTCGAGAACCGCGTTCGCTATGCGCTCGAGGTTGTCGCCGCCATTAAGGAAGCCGCGCCGCAGCTGATGGTGGAGTACAAGCTCCCCGTGATCATGGAGAACCCCGACGGCACGCCGCGCGGCAAGGGCGGCCTGCAGCCCGATGAGGCCTGCGAGTTTGCCAAGCTGCTCGAGGGCGCCGGCATCGACATGATCCAGGTTGCACAGGCCAACCATACCGGCAACATGGGTGACACCATTCCGCCCATGGGCGCCATGCCCTACAACTGGACGCTGCCCGTGGCCGAGCGCGTCAAGGCCCTGGTCTCCGTGCCGGTGGCCACTGTCGGCCGTGTTGTTTCGGTCGAGGCCGGCGAGAAGATTCTGGAAGACGGTTCGGCCGATATCATCGCGTACGGCCGCTCGCTCATGTGCGACCCCGACATTGCGCTGAAGGCCGCCACGGGTGAGCCCATTCGCGAGTGCCTCAATTGCAACAAGGGCTGCGTCGACGCGATTCAAAACCGCAAGTACATCTCGTGCGTGCTCAATGCCGAGAACGGCGACGAGGCGACCATCGCCATCAAGCCGGGCGAGGGCGATAAGAAGGTCGCCGTGGTGGGCGGCGGTATTGCCGGCTTGGAGGCCGCGCGCGTGGCGGCCAAGCGCGGCTACGACGTGACCGTCTATGAGGCGAGCGATCACTTGGGCGGCCAGATTGTGCTGGCAGCCGCGCCTCCGCGCAAGGACGAGATCATGCGCTCGGTCGAGTACTACGAGAAGATTCTGCCCGGCCTGGGCGTGAAGGTCGAGCTCAACCATGCCGCTACGGCCGAGGATCTCAACGCCGCCGACGCCGCGATTGTGGCCGTGGGCGCACACGACGTGGTCATCCCCGTTCCGGGTGCCGACTCGGACAAGGTCGTCTCGAGCTGGGACGTGCTGGCCGGCAAGGTGGAGCTCAGCGGGCGCGTCGCCGTCATTGGCGGTGGCCTGGTGGGCACCGAGACTGCCGAGTACCTGCTGCAGCACGGCTGCGAGGTGGCGATCGTCGAGATGCTCGACAAGATTGCCGCGGGCGAGTCCGAGACCATTCTGCCGCTGATCATGAGCGACTTCGCCGCCCACAACGTGGAACAGCACGTTAAGACCCGCCTGACCGCCGTTACCGACGAGGGCGTGGAGGCCGTGCACACCACCGAGGACGGCCCCGAGGAGCCGGTGAAGATCGCCTGCGATTACGTGGTGATGGCCGTGGGCTCCAAGGCCAACGCGTTTGACCTAGATGGCGTGACGGTGCCCGTGACCTGCGTGGGCGACTGCTCGGGCGAGCGCACCGCCGACATTGCGAGCGCCATTCGCACGGCGTATCACGCGGCCAACGAGCTGTAGTTGAACATCGCGGCCAGGCGGGGCGGTAGCACGGATCCGCCTCGCCCGGCTGTGTCCCGTCGGGTGTCAACCGGTGCGGGGCCTGCAAGCGCAGCAGGCCCCGCCCTTTTTGTTTTGCTTCGGTGGATGGCAATGCGCGGTAATCATGAGGAGTAAGGACGTCTACTGCCTTGCCGATTACTCAAAATTATTGGGTCTTTCCAATGCTGACGAGGCCACAAGCAATTTTATAGGCAAGCCTCTCCTGCAATCTCCACTTCCAGAGCCCCTTGCCGCTTGGACGAATCTCCACGATCTCCATCTCGCGCTCCGCTAAATGGGAAATCAGGCGCCCTTCAACCAGACAAAGCTGTTCGCGGCCTGTGAAACGCTGTATGGCATGAAGCCAACGACAACAGCGGCAGTCACACAGGCATTGCGCGACAAGTACAGTGCCATTACTTATAACCGTTCCGATTGCCAGTATCTGGGTGAGGAGACGTTTTTCGAGGCTCCGACCACGATACACTTGGTATGTCAGAACATGGGGCTTGACGGCAGCCAATTTGATTCTAAAATCAAGAGCAAATGCTTTAACGATGCAAACTTGACCGCCCATACTGCTATCATCCCGACACAGTCTACGCAGGACCTTACTAAATTTACAGATAACGAGCGTAAAGTGTATGAGCTTGTTGCGAAATTCTATCTCGTTCAGTTCATGCCGCTGTGCATCAAAGAGATAACAAAACTCTCTGCACCGGCTGTCAACGGTGGGAAAATCGAAGCATCCTCGACAAGGATTGTAAAGCCGGGATATTTTTCTTTTTTGAAGGGTATTTCTGCTTCGGATGATGCCGCAGAGAATCAGCAGCCAGATGAAAAGGATGCCTCTGCACTGAACGACATGGCCGCAGGAACGTATCGCGGACGCACGCTGGGAACGGAGGTTAAACAGAAAGAAACAAAGCCGCCACAGCGCTATACGCAGAGCACACTGATTGAGGACATGACGCGAATCAGTAAATACTGTGACAATGAGGCGGTAAAAAAGCTTCTGCTCCAAAAGGACAAGGGAAAAAAAGGAGAGAACGGGAGCATTGGAACTTCTGCAACAAGAAGCCAGACGATTGCCGAACTTATTGAACGAGGCTATCTTCGTGAGGAAGCAAAGGGTAAAAAGACGTATTTGATATCGACCCAACTTGGACGGGAGTTCTACCAGATTTTACCGGATTCGGTTCGTAAGGTCGATGTCTCCGCCAAGTGGTGGTGGGAACAGGAGAAAATCAAGGCCGGCGAAATGACGCCAGAAGACATGGCGAAGGACGTCATGAAGACGGTAAATGCAATTCTTCAATCCGGTGCCGGGCGAATGACCAATGCAGAGACCTTTTCTGCTGGAGCGACAAGCTGCGAAGTCATTGGCAAATGTCCCAAGTGTGGGCAGGATGTCGTCGAAAGCGAAAAGTCTTTCCGCTGCAAGAACAGGGATTGTCGGTTCCAGCTTTACAAGGATAATAGATTCTTTGCGGCGCTTGGAAAAAAAGTCACTGCAAAAATGGCAACGGATATGCTGAAAACCAAGAAAGCTTCTCTGAAAGGATGCAAGTCAAAGTCTGGAAAGAAGTATGACGCTATCGTTACTTGCGACTTTTCAGGTGACTACCCAAACTTTACCTTGGAGTTCGACAAAAGCAAGCGGAAAAAGTGAAAATCTTTGACGAATACTGCTGCAGGGTATTGACGAATATTCTAATTTGGTGTACATTATACCTGTATTAAAGTCATCATTCTGCCGCAGTATCTGCGGAACGTCAACATCCAGACCTTACATTGAGGCCAGTCAACATTCATAAAATTTGTCATCAAGGCACTTATCTCTTACGGGATAGGTGCCTTTTTATATATTCAATTCAAAACAAAACAATTTTTAAGGAGGATTTCAATTATGTCTATCAGCATCAAAAAGGACGATTATGTCGCCACGTTTGACAACCAGGGCCATGATGAGTTCATGGAGGCGTTAAAGGAGTGGGGTAAAGAAACTCGTTTTGTCGAGGTTCCTGCAAAGGATATTTACTTCTCTCCCCTTTCCTCTCTGGACCCGGATGACGTGCTCGGCGGGCAAGAAGTATACGACGATTCGCAGCGCGTTGATGCGCTTCCCATCGTTGCCAATCTCCCGACCGGCGAGAAAGTTGCGTTACGTCCTTATATCTATAAGGATGTGAAGCAGCATCATCGAGATAATGCTGCCGTTCTCGGAGATATGCTGCGTGCCGGCTCGTATGAGAGCTGGTGTGAGCATATCAACCTCGGCAGAGGTTTCTTGAAGAAGACGCTGCTCGTTATGGTTCGTGGGTGTAAGGCGTCCGGATGGTCTTCTGAGTTCAACTGCAATCGCAGCGAACTGGAACAGGTCAACTTCATTGAGGAATCTCTCTCGCAGCGCTTCCCCAACGTCAAGTTCCTTTCTGGAGAGATTTCCCATTACTTCACGATGGTGAAGTTCAAGTTGGACGATAGCATCCAGACGTTTAACACTGCAGCAGCACTTGCCCCAAATGTTGTTTCGGCGTATGAAGACGCATGGGTCTCCGGTGGCGGTGACCTCGATGAGCTCCGTGCTGCCGTTCCCATTGCGACCTTTATCACTGGCGAAAGCGGTTTGACGGCCATTACGCTCGGCGTTGGCCTTCTCTTCCCTAACGAGACCTTTGTCCCGCTTGGAAAATCGCTTTCTGTAACACATCGCGGCAGTGACGAAAAGGTTTGGGGACGCTTTGAGGTCATGCCTGATAATATTGCCGTTCTGTATCAGAAGGGCCTTACTGGTATCTCTGACCTCGCAAAGCGCCTGATTCGTCACCCGTATAGCTGCGCTACGCATGTAGCGCAGCTGTTTCAGGGTATCTGCAGCGCCGATGCGCTGGAGGAGTTTCTCGAAGATTTCGAGACCATTTTTCTTGCGGTCAATAATAAATTCATAAGTTCGTTCAGCGTAAATGCGTTTTTCTTAGTAGGTGGTTTAGTAATCTTCTTTTCTTTTTTGCAAATCATTATCGTAGTAATTGAAT
>OGWV01000383.1_pt1 | contig 25872 bp, 24 predicted proteins | sample 1576081 | NCBI WGS metagenome assembly OGWV01 (sample SAMEA3541541, study PRJEB24748) | human gut metagenome | biome: human gut; feature: human-associated habitat; material: faeces | place: China | collected 2012 | reverse complement strand
CCGGATTCGGAAAAATAGCCGCTATTTTCCGAAATCCGTAAGCGGATGCGGATTTGTGATAGCCGCTATTTTACCGTTTTTGTACTATGCGTAAAGCGAAATATTGCAGACTGTAATTTATCCTGCGCTGCCGGGTTCTTTGCGGCCGATGTCTGCGCCGTCGATCCAGAAGCCGCCGTCCGCTTTCAAACGACGGCGTACGGTATCCGGTTTCAGCCCCATATATTCGGCCATGGAGTAGACCGTTACCTTTCCGTCCATCATGCAGGCTTCAAAGGCAGTGTCCAGCTCGGCCTTTTTGTCCTTGCTGACTTTGTCCTTATTGCCCCAGCGCTTGGATGCGCCCCGGGTACCCAGTGACTTGTAATCGCTGTCCGGCTGCAGATCCTCCAGCAGGCCGGTGTCCGGCTTGTGGACAGGGTAGTCGAACCAGAGGTTCACCGGGTCGAAGCGTGCAAACTCGCGCAGGGTGCCCTCAATGCGCCAGGCGGTCATGCTGTCGGCTTTTTTCTGGGCGGCTGCGATCTGGGCATCGATGGCCCGCAAGTCGGCCATGCCAAGGTGTTCTTTGGCTATGGCCAGCATCCGGCTTTTGCTCAGGGCATCGTCCGGGCCGTAGGCATCGGCATGGCTGCGCTTGTCCAGCATGGCCTTGAGCACCCGGCAGGCGGCCTTGTTGTGGAGCTGTTCCAAGATGGCATCGGTGGGGGTGAGCTCTGTCATATCCAGCATGGCATCCGGGTCACGGGCAAACACGCCGGAGCCGCTGGCGCGGTCCATGCTGCGCTTGCCGCCCTGGGCACCCTTGGAGTGGTGGTGGCAGTAGATCACGGCACAGTCCAGCGCACGGCAGACAAGGTCGAACTGGTTGCAGAACTTTGCCATCTGGTCGGCGCTGTTCTCGTCGCCGGTGATGACCTTGTAGATGGGGTCGAGGATGACGGCGGTGTAGCCTTTCTTACCCGCCCGGCGGATGAGCTTGGGGGCCAGCTTGTCCATGGGGACGGAAGCACCGCGCAGGTTCCAGATGTCAATGTTCCGCAGGTTCTGCGGGGGCAGGCCGAGGGCAGTATACACATCCTTGAAGCGGTGCAGGCAGGAGGCCCGGTCCAGCTCGAGGTTGATGTACAGCACTTTGCCCTGGGCACAGGAAAAGCGGCCCAGCCAGGGCGTGCCCTCGGCAATGGCAATGCACAGCTCAATGAGGGCGAAGCTCTTGCCCGCCTTGCTGGGGCCTGCCAGCAGCATCTTGTGACCCTTGCGCAGTACCCCGGTGATGAGGGCATCGGCCAGCGGCGGCAGGTCGTCCCAGTCGTCAGCCAGACTTTCGGTTTCAGGCAGCTCATCGGTCTCGGCTTCCAGCCAGTCCCGCCACTCGTCCCAGCAGCTTTTGCCGATGTTGGTCTCCAGCAGGGTCTGCCGCTGACTGCCGCGCAGGATGCCGGGCATCCGGGAAAGGCGGCTGGGGTTGCGGTTCTGCTGGTCGAGGGTCAGACCATTCTTCTGGCAGGCGGCATAGAGGTAATCCACCCGCTTGCGGTATTCGGTGTAATCCGGGGCATCCACCTTGACGATGGCGTGGACGCTCTTGCCGCCGGAGTAGACCAGGGCGGCACAGGGCAGCTCCAGCTGTTTGATGATGGCCTGCTGCCTGCCCAGATCCATGTTGTCGCATTCCACCAGAGCGTAGCGGTAGGCGGTGATATTGGCATCCTTGCGGCCCGTTCCGTCCACCGGGTTGAAGCAGATCCACGCGCCCACCTCGGGGTCGCAGTCGCCCACCACCTTGCCGATGTCCCCGCCGCAGGTGTCCAGCTCTGCGATGAGCTGGCCTGCGGTGCGGTCCCAGCAGCCTCTGGTGGGGCGGCGGCGGTCGTCGGCCATGAAGCTCTCGGTCACATAGGCCACGTGCTCGTCCTGCTCAAAGAGGGCCTGCAGGTAGCGCCTGAGCTGGTCAACTGGGTCCCACTGCTCAGGCAGAGCCAGATCGTGGGATTCCACCCACCGGGGGTCCACCAGCTGCCCCTCCGTTCTGGAGGAGCCGGTGGTGAGCTCGTCGCCCCAGTCCAGCGCGTGTCCTGCGGGGCCGCTCCATCCGTGGCTGTAGGCCAGCTGGAAAATGCTGCTCTCGGTGACAGGCTTTGTGCTGCCGTGAAAGCTCTCCCACTTCCGGGCACACTCACCCTTGTGGTAGCGGCCCCCGTCCCGGGCGCTCCATGCTTCCCAGACGGTGACGGGCAGGCCCGCTTCCTTGAGGCCCATGCCCACCATCGTCCATTCCTCATAAGTCAGGGAGGCCGGGGAAATGAAGTCCAATGCTTCTTTGAGTTCGATCTCATCATTCATCTGCGTTACCATACATCCCATGCGGGCGTTTCAGGTGGGGTGGGCGGCGTATAGGTGCTTGGGGTAACACCCTTGGGCACGCTCCGCCAGCCCTGGGCCGCAATGCGGTCGATCATGTGTTTGGCCTGCTCAAAACTCCATGTACCCACATGCTGGAAGCCGTATTTCTCCAGACAGCGGATCTGTTTAGGTGTGGTGAGGCCTTCATCCCGGCGCTTGTGCAGCCGGTCCAGCAAAAGGCTGGCCTTGCCTGCCGACTCCACCGCATCCGGCAGAATGCCCAGCTTTTCGAGGGCTGCGGTCTGCTGTTCGGTGGGCGGTCCGGCTTCCCATCCAAAAGCCGGTACATAGCCGGACAGGTCCTCGGCCTGAATGCTCATTTCGTATTGGAGCGGGTCCACCAGCTTTGCCTTCTTCCGGCGCTGTTCAGCCAGCTGCTTTGCAAGGGCTTCCTCTCTCTGGGCCACCACGTCCTCGCTGGCCTGGGCGGCGGCTTCCTCGATGTCCTCAGGACAGCCGGTCCCGGCAAGGTTTTCGGTCATCTGACGGGCCACGGCCCTGTCCTCGCACACAAGGTCTGCCGGGCGGCAGAGCTCATGCTTGTCGGTCATCCACAAAAAGTCGAGGAGCAGCAGGTCGGTCTTGCCCTCGGCCAGACGTGTGCCGCGCCCCACCATCTGGCTGTACAGGCTGCGCACCTTGGTGGGCCGCAGCACCACAACGCAGTCCACACTGGGGCAGTCCCAGCCCTCGGTGAGCAGCATGGAATTGCAGAGCACGTTATACTTCCCGGCATCGAAGTCGGCAAGCACTTCCTTTCGGTCGGCACTCTGGCCGTTGACCTCGGCGGCCCGGAACCCCTTGGCATTGAGCAGATCCCGGAACTTCTGGCTGGTTTTGATGAGGGGAAGGAACACCACCGTCTTGCGGCCTTTGCACCGCTGTGCCATCTCAGCGGCGATCTGCTCCAGATATGGGTCCAGCGCTGTGCCCAGCTGCCCCAGCGAATAGTCGCCGCTGGTGAAGCCAACTTCGGAGATGTCCAGCTGCAGGGGAATGGTCTGGGCCATGATTTTGCACAGATAGCCCTCTTTGATGGCATCGGTCAGCTTGTACTCATAGGCCAGGCTGTCGAACACCTCGCCCAGATTCCGCATGTCGCCGCGGTCAGGGGTGGCGGTCACACCCAGCACCTTTGCACTCTCGAAGTAGTCCAGGATGCGGCGGTAGCCGTCGGTGATGGCGTGGTGGGCCTCGTCAATGATGATGGTGCCGAAGTAGTCCCGGGGAAAGCGTTCCAGCCGAGCGGAGCGCTGCAGGGTCTGCACGCTGCCCACCACCACCCTGAACCAGCTGTTCAGGCAGGTGGACTCTGCCTTTTCCACGGCGCTGACAAGGCCGGTGGAACGCTGGAGCTTGTCAGCTGCCTGTTCCAGCAGCTCTCCCCGGTGGGCCAGGATGAGCACCCGGTCCCCGGCACGCACCTGATCAGCGGCAACGGAGGCGAACACGATGGTCTTGCCGGTGCCGGTGGGCAGCACCAGCAGCGTGCGCAGACGGCCCTGCTCCCACTGGGCGTGGATGCTGTCCCGGGCGGCCTGCTGATAGGGGCGCAGGGATTGGATGTTCGCCATCAGAATGCCCCCTGTGTCCAGCCCTGAGCGGGTGCGGCCTTAGGTTCCGGCGGCGGCAGGAAGCGAGTGACCTCATTGCTCTGGCCGGTCTTACCTGCGTTGGGGCCGCTCTGCTTGGTGTACTCCCGGATGCCCAGACGGCACCAGCCCCGGGCACCCACCACTTCGTTCCAGCGGGGGCGGAAGGTCTCGCCCCGCTTACACTGGCCGATGCTCTCAAAGAAAGCACCCAGCAGACCCTGAGTCTTGGTGTGCAGATACAGGCGGTGGGTGACGGTGGCATCGCCCTTGGCTCCGCCGAAGATCTTCAGGGTCAGCTTTGCCATGGAGCAGGGCGGGAGCTTGGCACTGCCCTCAAAGCGGGCACGCTCCATGCCGGTGACCTCAAAGGCATAATCGCCCTCGGGCAGGAGAACAAACTCCTGCTGCTCGTTGGTGAATTCGTCGTCCCAGTTCAGGGCGCGGTCGGTGTTCATGTCATTCATAAGTAAGTTCTCCTTTCAATTGTCAAAACGGCAGGTCACGGCTGTCCAGCACCATCTGGAGCACCTGGGGCCATGCGGCCACCAGACAGCCCTCTACGAAATCGGCTGGATAGTCCCGGATGGGCATATCCTCGGGGAAATAGCCCCGCTTGCCCACCACAGCCTGCAGCTCCTCCGGCGTGACGTTGTTTGCGCTCATCAGGGGAGCCAGCTTTTCCGGCACGCCCAGTGCGATCAGGTCGGGCACCAGCAGAGCTTGTGGCACTGTCTCGGCGGGCGGTTCCGGCTGCGGGGCGGGCGCGGGCAGGATGTCGGCTTCCGGCTGGGGGCTCGGTTCCGGCTTCGGCTTCGGCGCGGGCGCAGATGCGGTGCCGGGGATGCAGGCGGCGATGCCGGTGTAGTCAAAGGGGATCTCGTCGGGCAGGCCGAAGCGATTCTTGGCATCCCAGCAGGGGTGATGCGCTGTGTACATCACCCGGCGGCCGCCGGTGACCTTGTTTTTTGCGTTGGGGGCGCTGCTGCTCTTTTCCACCACGGTCTGGTAGTTGACGAACAGCAGCATGTCGCACCACTCCCGGATCAGCGGCTCCACCTGCTTGGTGGTCTTCATGGTCCAGCGGTCGTAGCTGCCCGCCGCATCCGGCTGTTCGAACTTTGTGATGGACGCGTGGGCAAGGATCAGAACGTTGTGTCCTGTGTTCAGCACCTCTTCCAGCGCGTCCAGCAGCTTGCCGAACTCCTCCTTCAGGTAGGTGTAGCCTTTGCCGTAGCCAAAGCCCTCCAGCCCGTCTACCTTGGCCTTGGCACAGACGGCATCAATGGCCAGCCGTTCGGCCCAGTCGGCGGTGTCGATGACCAGCGTGCCGCAGGGGATGTTCCCCCTGCGCACCTCGGCCACCTCGTCCAGCAGCATGGCCCAGCTTGTGGGCTGAGGCAGGCGCTTGACATTCAGCCGCTTTGTGCCGCCTTCGGTGTCGATGAACACCGGGTCGGGGAAGTGGGAGGCAAAGGTGCTCTTGCCGATGCCCTCGGGGCCATACAGCACGGTTTTGACCGGGTTTTTTGGCAAAACGGTCAGATTGGCAAAGTTTTTGCTTGAGAAATTGATATTATGAATAAAAAATAAAAATAAGATATGGATCCAAAAGAAAAAGAAAAGATGGCTGAAGAGCTGAATGTGGAAGAAACAAAGGATACGGCGGAAGAACAACCGCAAAACGATCAGGCAGAAGAGGCCGCTCCCCTGACTCATGAGGAGCAGCTCGATCACTATCCGTACCCGTTCCGCCGCCAAAATATAAATAACCAGTTCCGTCATCATCAACAAGAACCGCAGGATCAAACAGCCACGGTACTTCACTTGAGGAACAATTTGGGGTATCACGAGAAATCAGCCTTTTTCCACTTGGATCTTCCCATGGTCCTAACGGGGATTTTGAACGCAATACGCCAATTCCGTCTCCACCATTTGCAAAATAGAGATAAAACATAGTTCCATTTTTTTCTTCCCGTTTACAAATCGTTGGCGCCCAGGAATGTTTTGCCCATGTAGCCACTTCATTTACCTTAATAGTTCCATGATCTGTCCAGTTTACCAAATCCGCAGATGATATACAGCGCAGTTCACATGTATTGTATGAATTAGAAATTACATTACCTTTTGAATCCGTTTCCATTTTATCTGCTGTACCAAAAACATACAATCTTCCATCATATTCAACCGCCGTCGGGTCAGCCATAAAATTCTGTGTAATCAATGGGTTATTTCCAATCATACCTTTCTGTTCACTAAAACTTTTGGTCAATTGCAAATTATCCGTGTTTGCATCCTGTTCTTCAGATGGTGTGTAAGGGTCATAGCTTTTTTTCTCACCGGCAGAAACTGTATACTTGACATAAATCTTACTAATTTCCAAATCATCAATATTTACACCATAGGATGGTCCTTTAAAAAACAATTGTCCGGCTGCCGTCGTCGCCTCCAAATCATACAACAGCTCAATTTCACCACCAGTAAATCCAACCTCGTCATTGGTGTTAAATATATTGGAGTTCGTCGTCTGGCTATCATCAACAAGCCAGCTTCTGAATCCTTTTGTGCCATGATAAGTTCCTTTAAGCATTACGCTAAGAACTTCTCCTTTATTTATATTTTCCTTCAATGGAAACTGAAAATTCTCAGCATCCTGTATATGAAGTGTTTTCGTCTCTGAATCATAAGAACCAGCCTCACTGGCATTATTCATCCGGCATGTTGAAAGGTCTATCTCTTCATATCCTTCCGGCACATCCGACGCCGGAGTCTGGCTCGGCTGTGCCGTATCACTCGGTTCTGTCTTGGATGTATTATCCTGTGTCGCCGCAGGCGTCACTGTTGGTGTACTTTCTGTCTTCCTCGGATTTTTTGTGGTTTGCGGCACTTTCGTATTTGTAACATTTGTTTTTTTCGCTCCCTGCGCTCTAGCAACTTTCACTTTACATTTCAAGTGGTAATTCTTCTTTTTTGTCTTTACCTTAGCTACAACAACTGCCGTTCCTATTTTCTTTCCCGCAACAGTAACTTTGTTCTTTTTCTTTTTCGTTAATGTAATTATCTTTTTGGTTGTTTTCCACGTTGTCTTTAAAATCCCTTTACCCTTTATACGAATCGTTTTTTTCTGTCCTTTCTTCAGCGAAAGCACTTTTGTCTGCATTTTCGGTGCCGCTTTAGCACTTACCTCGTTCTCCATTCCGAGCGTGGTAAGCATCAATGCCGCTGCCATTCCACATGCAATTACTGATTTTGTTTTTCTTTGCATAAAAAAACCTCCTTTTTGAAATTGTTATTTATGATTTAATCATAACATATAAAAAAGAGAGGTTTCCATTGTAATTTTTGTGCATTCTTAATTTTTTCTTTTACGACGAAAATCTGAAGGCGAAATACTCATTTTCTTCTGAAAGACTTTAACAAAATAACTTTCACTGGAAAAGCCGCATTCTTTCGCAATTTCCTTTATCGTTTCATTACTGCTTGTCAAAAGTTCCATTGCATAATTCAGACGAACTTTGAGAAGATATTTAACCGGTGTCATACCACACTCCTGTTTGAATACTCTCGTCAGATAATTCTGGGACACGTGTAACTCTTCCGCTACTTCCAAAATACCATCAATTCTTTCAAATCGTCCTTCAATTATTTTCATTGCCTCTAATACCATAGGTGAAAACTTGTATCGTTCTGTCAATATCTCATGTGACAACTTGCACAAAAAATCATATGCTCCGGCAAACATCAAATACCGGCTGTCTAACAGAGACAATCTCCGTTTTATAATCAAATCTACCATGCTCGTAATCGCCATGCTGTTCGGCGGCATGTAAAATACTATTCCTGCTTTTTCAAGTATTTGATTGCAATATTTCTTAGTCTGTTTCGTAACAATAAACATAATCCAGCAGTACCGCCATTTTTCTTTTGTTCCAGGCTCCGGATACCGTTTTGTCTTCGACGGTTCAAAGATAAGAGCAGCGTGATTTTTCCCACATACATGTTTAATTCCCTTTTCATCTTCTACAATCCCACTTCCTTGTATTGTATACAAAAATGTGTATGTATAAATAGGTCGTTCATTGTGCTTAGTAACTTTATCCGGATACCACTCTGTCTCTACCCCAAGCGCAGTAAGCCTGAGTGGTCCCTCCAAAGTTTCTTCCTCACTCAAATATTCAAAACCAAAATGAAAATCATGATCAAACATTTACATTCCTCCTCAAAACATCTGAAAAAAAAACAGCCGACACATCTATATATATGCCAACTGTAAAAAACGGAGAAGGAGGGATTTGAACCCTCGCGCCGCTATTAACGACCTACTCCCTTTCCAGGGGAGCCCCTTCGGCCAGCTTGGGTATTTCTCCAAATTGACTTCTCAAAAATTCATTTTTAAATTCGATTTAAAAATTTACTTTAAATTTCTTTAAAATTTACTTTCAAATCAGTCCGTTGATTACTATACAATATCTCGTCACATTTGTCTAGTCCTTTTTTTAATTTTTTTGTAACTTTTTGTACGCACTCCGCTGAACAATGAATGTGCCTCCTGACAAGTTCTTTCTTAAGAAAGCAAAAAATGTCTGACATGCAAAGAATCTCTGACCCTCACATACCAGACATTTATTATGATCTTTATACTTTACTTTTTAGTTTACAGCTCTTATTGGCCAAAGTTTTGCATAGTCATTGTGCATACAAGTCCAGACTCTGCGTCAAAGTCAATCTCGCAGCTCTTGTAGTAACTGTCATCTGAATACCAGCTATACATAGACAGACTGTCTCCGTCATATGTGTCATCTGCTTCTCCATAAGCTCCAGTTACTGCATCTTTTGAAGCGCCCATCTGAAGCCCGCCTGGGAATATTACAGTAAGCCCGCCATTCTCCAGATCATAGTCATCCACAGAAACGCCACCGATCAGGCAGTCTTTTACTTCCATCGCTGTATCTGTATTGTTGATCGCATATGCCATAATCTCATTATCATTGGCATCCATGAAATAAACCAACTCATATTCGTTAGCATTCACCATATAATTTTCCGCTGTATATTCTGTATCCATACTCAGACCTGCTGCCTCAACATCGGCTTTTGTGCACGGAAATGTCAGGACTTTATCATTAATCTGTACTGTATAACTGTCCCAGCTTGTGCCCAGTCCACTGCTGGCTGCTGCCGGTTCTGTAGTCTTTGCTGTTTTATCCGACTTATCGCTGTCATCCGCTTTTTTAGAATCATTCTTATCTTCGATTACATTTTCCACAACATTAGATACCGGATCGTCGTCGAAATCGCTGCTTCCAATTCCGATCACAATTGCAAATATAATATAAAAGATAGATACTACAAGCGCAGCTACTGTTCCGATAATCGTAAACATCTTCGCTTTCTTTGCTGCATTCTGCGCTCCGGCATAATCTCCACTTCTCTGTAGAGAATTGATTTTACAGGCATATACAATTGCCACAATACCCAGTGGCAGACAGCAAAGTATTGTTGAAATGATAGCGAATATTAAATAGGTCGTTCCATTGATCGGCTTCTGCGGCTGACCATAAGTCCCATTATTAGCATTATAATCTGCAGACGTGTTCTGTCCTGTACTTCCATACTGGTACGGGTTCTCGTTATTCTGTCCTGCGCTTCCATACTGGTATGGGTTCTCGTTATCCTGTCCTGCGCTTCCATACTGATATGGATTCTCATTCTGTGCTCCACTTCCATTATCTGTTCCTGGCACGCCATATTCATAAGGATTCTGGTTTTCCTGCTGCTTCGCTTCTGTTGATTGTTCTGACTGTTCCTGCTTCTCCTCCGGCTCTACCGGTGCGCCACATGACGGACAGAACTTTGATTCTTCCGGCAAATCATTTCCGCAAAATTTACACTTCATACTCATTCCTCCTTTTATCTGACCCTTGTCGGGGATAGTAACACAAATGGATATGCATTTACATTTCTCAAAACTCCGTATATCAGTATAACTGCCAATATTATCCATAATATCCACATCGGTATCCGACGGCTTATGCTTTCTCTGCCTGTAAATAGCCACTGGCACGCGCATAATGCCAGATATGCGCCTATCCACGGCAACAAAAGTACAAGCAACGGGTTATAGCGAAATGCCTGATAAATCTGACCGTGCAAAATGCAATAGCACGCGCGGCCTGCTCCACACCCCGGACAATAATAACCAGTCAGAGCGTAAATAATACATATCAACCATTTTGTATCTTTAGGACTATGATAATATAAAAATCGGCTTTCAGCAAGCATTATTGATAATATAGCTGCTGATAAAATCAGGCGGAACTGCCACTTGATTCTTCCGTCTTTTTCACAAATGTAATGTTTTATTTTTTGTGTCATTTTTCCGTCCCCCGTTATGCAAAAAGGAGTTCCGCACCTGCGAAACTCCTAAAACGGAGAGGGTGGGATTCGAACCCACGCGCCCTTGCGGACAAACGGTTTTCAAGACCGCCTCGTTATGACCACTTCGATACCTCTCCATCTATGCAATTGATATCGCTCTGTCAGCGACGATAGTTATCATATCATATACCCATTGCACTGTCAAGAACAATTTTTGATATTTTTTCTTTTTTATGAACCAGCATAAACTATTTATGATGTTTTTCTTTGCGTTTCGCAAGAAATACTTTTGCGATTTCCAGATCTTCCGGTGTTGTGATCTTGATATTCTCGTAAGAGCCTTCATATAATTTAACCGGTACTTTCATCATCTGTTCCACTACCATAGCGTCGTCAGTGATATTATCCGGCACCTCTTCCATCAGCTTTGCATAAGCATTTTCTATGAGATCTGCCTTAAAAATCTGTGGAGTCTGTACCGCCCAGATTAATTTTCTTGGCGGTGTATTCACTGCAAACTGATCTTCATCCACCAGTTTGACCGTATCTTTGCTCGGCATTCCGGCTACACAGGCACCGAATTTTTCTACATTTTCATATCCACGCGTAAGAATCTGCTCGTCCACGAACATTCTGGCACCATCATGAATGAATATGTATTCCGGCTGTTCTTTGAGAGCTTGAAGTCCGCGTAGTCCTGCCCATACAGAATCATAGCGTTCTTTTCCACCTGGGATGATCGAGCGTACTTTTGTAAGCTGATACTTTTCTACGATTTCGTCACGGACCCAGTTTTCCTGCCCTTCACCTACTACAAGTACAATATCATCGATGATCGCGGATTTTTGAAATGCATCCAAAGTATAAAAAATGATTGGTTTTCCGGATAATTCAATATACTGTTTTTGTATAGCGGTTCCCATACGTTTCCCCTGACCGGCAGATAATACGATTGCCGTACATTTCTTCTTATCCATATATTTTCCTCATTTTCCTCGTTTATATTGACGTTCTTATTCTTAATTTCTGTATCTGCTTTTACGTATTGCCTTAAGGTTCTTCTACCGTTCGCCCAGTTTCAGATTCGGCACTGCATTGAGATCCCATCCGCTTCTTGTGCCGTTGATATACTCATAGTAAGCTGCCACGCCGATCATTGCTGCATTGTCGGTGCAGAAAATCGGAGACGGATAATAGAATTCTACCCCTCTCTTTTCGCACGCCTCTTTCATAGCTGCGCGAAGTGCGCTGTTGGATGCAACACCACCGGCAATCGCCAGCTTGTCCACATGAAATTCTTCCACTGCATGCATCGCATTTGCCACAAGAACATCTGTCACGGCTTTCTGGAACGATGCCGCAATATCTGCCTGGTTGTATTCGATTCCTTTCATCTGGCAGCCGTTGATATAGTTCAGAACTGCGGATTTCAGACCACTGAAGCTAAAGTCATATGGTGCATCTTCAACGTGTGCGCGTGGAAATGCAATGGCTTCTGGGTTTCCTTCTTTGGATACTTTATCAATCTTTGGTCCGCCCGGATACCCAAGTCCGATCGCGCGTGCGACTTTATCAAATGCTTCTCCTGCCGCATCGTCTCTTGTGCGTCCGATAATGTCAAATTTGCCATAATCTTTGACTCGCACAAGATGTGTGTGTCCTCCTGAAACGACCAGTGAGAAAAATGGCGGTTCCAGATCTTTGTGCTCAATGAAATTTGCTGCAATGTGTCCTTCAATATGATGCACTCCGACTAATGGTTTCTTTGCTGCATATGCGATGGCTTTTGCCTCTGCTACACCAACCAGAAGTGCGCCTACAAGCCCCGGTCCGTAAGTAACTCCGATGGCAGTAATATCGTCTAATGTAACATTTGCCTCATCAAGAGCCGCCTGTACGACCTGATTTATCTTCTCTATATGCTTTCTTGATGCAATCTCCGGCACAACACCTCCGTAGAGAGTATGCAGTGCGATCTGGGAAGAGATTACATTTGAAAGAACTTCTCTTCCGTTCTTTACGACTGCTGCTGCCGTCTCATCACAGGAGCTTTCAATTGCAAGAATCAATACATCTTCCTTCATATTCTATCCCTTCAATCTTCTGAATTCATTTTCATTAATCTGAAAATGTCAGTTCTACCGTTCGTTTATCTTTTGCTGCTATGGAATTCGGGAAGATTTTCTTCACCTCGTCCATATATTCTTCCGGGTGCGTCAGCGACGGACTATAATGCGTCAGCCACATTTCTGCGACTTCTGCTTCTTTTGCAAGCTGCGCTGCCTCGTAAAATGTCATATGCTTGTATTCTTTTGCTTTTTTCAGCTTATCCTTCTCACCGTACATTCCTTCGCAGATAAATAGATCGGAACCTTTCGCGTTGTTGCGGATAGAGTCCGTCGGTCTCGTGTCTGTGCAGTATGTCAGTTTAATTCCTTTCCGCGCAGGTCCAAGAACCATGTCCGGTGTGTATAAATTGTCTCCGTCCTGGACATTTTCACCTTTTTGCAGACTGCCCCAGAACTTCTGCGGAATTGCCGCTTCATTTGCACGATCCACGTCGAACTTCCCGGCGCGGTCAATTTCCATCGTGTAGCCATAGCAAGTGACGTTATGATTTACGCGAAATGCTTTCAGGCGATAGCCATTCATCTCAAATATCTGCTCCGGCTGTGTGATTTCGATGTATTTTATCTGAAATGGCAGTTCCGGCGCAATAACGCGAAGTGAGTTGACTACCCGCTCCAGTCCTTTCGGTCCAATCAGAGTCAACGGTTCCGTGCGGTCTGCATTTCCCATAGTCAGGAGCAAGCCCGGGAGTCCGCTGATGTGGTCGCCGTGGTAATGTGTGAAACAAATCACATCGATGGGTTTGAAACTCCAGCCTTTTTCTTTTATTGCAATCTGCGTACCTTCTCCGCAGTCAATTAGAAGACTGCTGCCGTTATATCTCACCAGAAGCGAGGTGAGCCAGCGGTACGGGAGGGGCATCATACCGCCCGTTCCCAACAAACATACATCTAACATATTTTACCTCTTATCCGGAGCCGCCAGGCAAATGTCCTGCCGGTCCGCTTGTTTTTGATTTTCTTCAGCGTCCGGATATTCGTGCAGACTCTGAATCAGATTTTTATTTTAAATTCGCTTATAATTTCATCGTAGCACTGCTCGCAGAGGTCAAATTCGTCCAGCCGGTTGTCTTTTTCCGAGAAATAGCCCCAGCGCTTGGATACTTCCAGTACGTCCTCGCGGGGAACCCCTTGGATTACCGGAATACTTCTGCCACAGCGGTTGCAGATGATCTTGTCGATTTCTTTTGTTTCTTTTACAGTTGTATGATACTGGCGCATACAATTCCTCCTTGAAGTCTGGTGTGCCTGTGTGGAAAATGTGTAGTATCTGACACCCGGGCACCGGATTGATTCATTACGCCTATATTATATCTGGTCAGATGCGCATTTCCCAGTGGGAAGTGTTGGAGCATCTGCCAGTTCATTTCCAACTTCATTTTTCATGCAGCCGCGCCTGGCTTTTGGACAGGTTTCAGGCTCGGTCGCTGCCTGGCTTTTGGACCGGCTTCAGGCTCGGTCGCTGCCTGGCTTTTTGACAGGCTTCAGGCTCAGTCGCTGCCTGAAGTTTTGACTTCACAACTCATAAGTATAGCATCTTCCGGCGGGTTTGCATAGAAATTCTTTCGCACACCGTCTTCGGCAAATCCTGTGGCCTTGTAAAAATGTATTGCTGTTTCATTGGATATACGGACATCCAGCAGCCATCTTGTTATATTCTGCTCGCAACTAAATGCACGCATTTTTTCAAGAAGCCTTACAGCCACCCCCTGCCGGCGATGTTGCGGCGATGTCGCAATTCTGGCGATTTCTCCCTCATCTAACACATAATAAAAAATCACATAGCCAAGGAGTTGTGGCTTGCCTGCATGCTCCGGCGCCGTTGAAGCGCAGGAAGCCGCAGTCTCGCTTGCATGCTCTGGCGCCGTTGAAGCGCAGGAGCATGGCGGCGCTTGTCTGCTTATAATAGCCCAAATCAGTGCCTGAGGATTTTCAAGCGTATCCCTGATACTTTTTTCACTCCATGGATCCGGAAAGATATCGGATTCCAGCGCTGCAATCTCAGAAATATATTGCTGTTGGTCCTTTTTTATTTCTATTATTTCCATATCTTCTATCTTTTGGTTTTTCTGTCTTTTGGTTTTTCTATATTGCTTCTAGGCTCCATCTTATTATAGCTTCTTAAATATCCTGGATCAGCTCGTCTATTGCTTCTTCACTTGTTGCCCAACTTGTGCAGAAGCGCACTGCCGCATAGTCTTCATCTATCTGTTTCCAAAAACTAAACTGATATTTCTGTGCTAATTTTTCGCGGTCTTTCTTTGACAAGATCGGATACTGCTGGTTCGTGTAAGAATCAAAATACATTTTATATCCTTTTTCAAGAAATGCATTTTTTAACTTCATAGCTAATTTGTCTGCGTGAGCTGCAATTTTGAAATATAAATCGTCTGTAAACAATGTATCAAACTGGATTCCCAGAAGGCGTCCTTTGGCCAGCATTGCTCCACTCTGCTTCATGCAGTAACGAAAATCTTTCTTAAGAGCGGATTTTGTGATTACGACTGCCTCGCCGAAAAGTGCTCCTACCTTCGTTCCCCCAATATAAAATACGTCTGTATTTGCTGCAATATCTGCCAGTGTCATGTCTGATTTTTCAGACATTAATCCATATCCCATTCTTGCTCCGTCCATGAATAATGGCAGACCAAGTTCTTTACAGGTTGCGTAAAGTCCCTGTAATTCAGACTTACTGTAAATTGTTCCATTTTCCGTCGGATGGGAAATGTAGACCATGCCCGGCTGTACGATGTGCTCATGATCTGCGTCATTCCAGTGTGCATCGTAATATGCGCGCACCTGTGATGCTGTAATTTTTCCGTCTTTACTTGGAAGTGCCAGGACTTTGTGTCCAGTTGCTTCGACCGCGCCTGTTTCATGCACGTTGATATGACCGGTCACTGCTGAAATTACGCCCTGATACGGACGTAGGATTGAACGGATCACTACATAGTTCGTCTGGGTCCCTCCTACCAGAAAATGTACATCTGCCTCTGGTGCATCACAGGCTTTTTTGATTTTTTCCCTTGCCTGCTTACAATATTCATCTTCACTATATCCAACCGTCTGCTCCAGATTCGTCTCCACCAGACGTTCCAGAATCTGTGGGCATGCGCCCTCTTCATAATCACACTGAAACTGAATCATTTCTTCAATACCTCTCATGTTGCTTTTTCTATATTATAGTTGCACGGGTTTTCAACATATCTGCTTATGCTTACGCCCCGCGGGGTTTTGATACATTTTTACTGTATAGATTTCGCTTCGCGCTCCTTGCGTTCGCGTTCTGCCTGTGACAGGCGCAGATAATCCGGCTCGTGTTCCATGGCAGTCTCTGTCTTTCCGGCAGCATAGTAACGAAGTCCTAATGTTCCTACTGATGCTGCTCTTTGACGGTTCATGTTGGCCGGTGCAAACTGAATGTCTCTGCCTGCTTTTATTTCTTCTGCCAGAATCTCGTCTGTCAATCTCGCACGAAATACCGGCACACCATCTCCCAGGAAAATGATGCGTTTGTCATATTTTTTCAAATGGTCGCCTAATTCTTCGATGCTGATCGCCATCTGATCTTCCAGGACAACCAATTCATTTCCACAAAACTCGTAAATTCCGGTGTAGACCTGTCCGCGGCGCGCATCCATGATTGGGCACACGATGGCGTCTGTTCCGCACAGATTGTACGCCAGTCCTTCCAGTGTCGGGATGTGGATCAACGGCTTGTTCATGGCAAGTCCCAGACCTTTCGCTGTGGCGGAGCCGATGCGAAGCCCGGTAAATGAACCCGGTCCGCCGGCAACTGCGATGGCGTCGATTGTTTTCAGGTCAAGCTCGATCATGTCGGATACTGTGTCCAGCATCGGGAGCAGCGTCTGTGAGTGTGTCTTCTTATAGTTCACAGTATATTCCGCAATCACCTGTTCCTCTTCTTCTATTTTTTCAACAACAGCTACGCTGGCTACAAGGCCGGAGCTGTCCAGTGCTAAAATTCGCATATACTTATCCTCCGATAATCAAATCCTTTTTCCAGATCCTTTTCTATCTTAATCTCGGTGAAGTGTTCCGGCAATATTTCCTCGATCAGATTCGCCCACTCGATCAGGCTAACCCCTTCGCCGTAGACATAATCCTCATAACCGATCTCGTCCATCTCTTCCACATCACCGATCCGGTAAACATCAAAATGATAGAACGGCAGGCGTCCTTCATCATACACCTGCACAATTGTAAATGTCGGGCTGCTGACCGGCTCTGTAATGCCAAGCCCGGCGGCCAGTCCTTTTGTAAATACGGTCTTTCCTACGCCCAGATCACCGACAAGCGTGAACACTTGCCCCGGCTTCGCATGCTGTCCCAGGTCATATCCCAGGTCATACGTATCTTGTTCTTTATTTGACTCTATGATTTTTTCCATCATCATGTCCTCCTTTTGCAAAGCAAAATTTTATACGAGGGCTACCAATGTTACCATCTACAATATTTCGGCAAACAGTAACGCTCTACCAAGATTTAAGTATAGCATATCTTTCATTTCCTTGCCATAGGTGTTGTGTAAGTGATATATTATAGACAATACAGATTCAAATTATATTTCACAGGAGGATATCACTATGAAATTTACATTTTTTCACAATAACATCAACGTCCTGGATCTGGACAAATCTGTAGAGTTTTACAAAAAAGCTCTCGGACTTGAAGTTACAAAAGAATTCCATGCACCGGACGGAAGCTTCAAACTCGTCTATCTCGGAGACGGCACAACACCACATTCACTGGAGCTGACTTGGCTTCGCGACATGGACCGCCCGTATGATCTCGGAGATAACGAATCTCATCTGGCATTCCATGTCGATGACATGGACGCTGCCCTGGCACTTCACAAAGAAATGGATTGCGTGTGTTTCGAAAACCCGGACATGGGAATTTATTTCATCAATGATCCTGACGGCTACTGGGTAGAAATCTGTCCACAGTAGACAATTAAGACAATTCAAAAAGGGACAGGTTAAATTTTAATTGGGGACGGGTTTTTTTTGAAAAAACCCCGTCCCCAATTAAAATTATGCATCATACACATACAATTCGTGTAATGCTCTTGTTGCGCAGATGTATTGACATCCTTGGTACATTTTGTTGTTACGGTCGCCGCCTACAACAAATACCTGGTCGAATTCTAAGCCTTTTGCCAGATAGTAGGTGGTTACTGTCAGGCCTTTTTTGAATTGTGCGCTGTCGCGGTTGATGTAATGTGCTTCTGCACCTAGTTTGTGCATGATTTCTTGAATATGTTCTGCTTCTTTTTCTGTCATGGTGAGGATTGCTGCTGTTTCGTATTCTTCTTCTCTTAATTTCAATTTTCCGCTGATTTCTTTACATGTTTTTTCCAGTGTTTTTATGGTATGTCTTTCGACTGCTTTTCCGTGTCTTGCTACATACTGGATGTCTTTGGATCCGCCGACGGATTTGGCGTATTCTGCGATTTCGCTTGTGTTGCGGTAGCTTTTGTTCATGACGATACGTTTGACTTTTTTCCCAAATATTTTTGGTAAAAATGTGAGAACGTCTTGTTGTTTTCCGGCGATGGTCTGTGCTTTGTCGCCCAGTATTGTCATGTTGCATGAAAACATTTTCGCGAGAAGTACGTACTGTAAATAGGAGTAATCCTGCATCTCATCAATGACGAGATGGCGGATGTTCTTGTGCTGGCCGGCTGCCGTCAGGCTGTATTTTAGATAGAGAATCGGGTAAACGTCTTCGTATTCCAGTACGCGGCGCTCTGGCGGCATGTCCGGAAGTGCCGGGAATCCGTAGTCTTCCAGGAACCAGTTGTATATTTGACAAATGTCTCTGGTTACGTACATATTCATGAATTTTCTGCAAATGATTTCTTGTTCTTCGTCGTTTAGGCTGCGTCCGCGTAAGGTTTCGACTTCGTCGATAAAATAATCCATGACCGCGCCCATTCTATCTAAAAGTGGTGTACCGGTATATTTTTCATAAAAAAATTCCATGATTTCGCTGGCACTTTTGCGAATGCCCTTGAATTCTACATCTTCAAAATCTACCAGCCGGTCTTCCAGCTCGATTAGGAAGCCTTCGATTGCCTGAACGTATTCCACGGACTGCTTCCATTCGTATCGTTTTTGATCCGCATCGTCCACTCCTGCGATTTCACGCTCGATTTGATGATATTTGTCTTCACAGTCGGCGGCTATCATTTTGCTATTCCAACCAGTCCCGGCTGAACTACTTTTTGAATTTCTACTTGGATTTTTTCCTTGATTTCTGCCTTGATCTCTATTTTTATTTCTATATATCACATTTTCCTGATTCACAGCATTTCCATATATCGCATTTTCCTGATTGCCAGCATTTCCGTATATCACATTTCCCTGCGTTGCAGTATTTCTCCTGAGTTCATGATATGCAAACAGATCAAAACTCATTTCCTGTATATTTTCCTCGCCAAGTTCAGGAAGAATATGGGAAATGTAGTCGGCAAACACGCCGCCTGGCGAGAGGATCAGGATATTTGATGAATTCAGATGCTCTCTGTCATGGTACAGAAGATAGGCGATCCGATGTAGCGCAACGGACGTCTTGCCACTGCCTGCCACTCCTTGAATAGCCAGAATCTTGTCCTTCGTGTTGCGGATAATTGCATTTTGTTCCTTCTGGATTGTACGCACAATATTTTTCAGTTTCGTGTCGCTGTTGGCGCCAAGTTCCTGCTTTAAAATGTCATCGTCAATCTTCACATCACTCTCAAATTCATAGATCATCTTGCCATCACGGATTTTGTACTGCCATTTAGACAGAATCTCTCCATCCATGCGCCCGCCCGGCGCTTCGTAGGACGCCTCGCCTTTGTCGTAGTCATAGAACAGACTGCTGACCGGGGCTCTCCAGTCGTAAATGAGTGGCAATGCGCCACGCTCTCTTGCGAAATTACCGATTCCGATATAAAAATCTTCTGGCTCGTCTTCTCCGTCATAGACGAATTCTACACTTCCGAAAAATGGTGCATCCAGCATACGTTTCAGACGCCGGCGCATTTTCCAGTTCTCCTGATTGGCATTCACCTGCATTTTCAGCGCCTGCTGATTGTCATAGTCCTCATATCCATACTGGTCCATTTCTGTGTAATTATCCCAGTAATATTCATTCATACTGTTAATGTCCTGGCGTACCGCCTGTATATTTTCATCAATTTCTCCCAGACGTTTTTCTATCAGACCAAGTACCTCCGGCAGAAATTCACTTCCTTTACTCACAATCAATCCTCCAATTTTAATCATTGTAACTGAATTATCATAGCATTATCGGCAAAATATATCCACTTTTCTCGCTTGGAAATCATGGAAAAATCATGGTATATTTTGCCGATAATTGTTTTTTCTGATACAATTTCTAAAAATCGAGGGGCTGTAAAAAAAGAATAGTCCACCAAAAAAGAAAGGACGCATGAAAAAACTCTCGTTTTTTTCACACGCCCCTCAATTGAATCAATGTTGGAAGAACATCTCCCATCCGTTATTTAATTTCTGCTGTTTCTACGATGAACTTGACGCTTCCGCTTGCGCCTTCTCTGATCCCGCCATAGTTGGTGTATGTCTTTTCTGCCTCTTTTACTGCCTTGAAATGATTCAGAACATTTGCAAGGTCATCTCCTGCAAGGTCTCCCAGTTTTTCAATTCCTTCTTCGTCGAATGTCTTCATTCCGGCTTCCAGAAGGCTGGCGCCCTGGGCGAGTGTTCCTGCGCCCGTGTTAAGCTGTGTACCAACGGAGCTTAACTGGCTTGTTCCGGTGCTGAGTGTAGCCGCCCCCTGGGCAAGCTGGCTGATGGCTGACTGGAGTTTGCCGCCGATTTCGGCCATATCCGGCATGTCAGAAAGGCTGTTAGATAAAGCCGTAAACTGAGTCACTAAATCCGCAAGAGCCTTCTGGGCTGTAGTCGTATCCACCTGCATGGCCTTTACTTCTGCCAGCGTATTTACCGCCTGGTCTATCGCTGTCTTAGCGTCAGACGCATTCGTAAGGGAAATATTCATGCTGTCACATTCTTTTTCAGCTGAACTTGATGTACCACTGGCTGTATTTACTGCATTTTCCAATTCTTCTTGTTGTTTCGATGTCAGCGATTTATAACTTTCTGTTTCTTTTAAACGGTCCATGACATCCTTCTTTGTAGATACTTCCGTTTCGGAAATTGCTGTATTTACTGCATTTTTTGCTTTTTCTTTCGCCTGATTCGACGCTTCTGTCTCCAAATCTGTAACGTTGATTTTATCCAGTTCGCTCTTGGCAGTGGTTACATTCTCACTGATTGTATTTACATACTCCGCCAGTGTTGTGACGCTTCCAAGCTCCTGCTGTAATATTCCAAGATCTTTCTGAATCTGTGTAACTGCCTGCGCAGTCGTATCATCACTGCATGCTGCGCTTAAGCTGCCCATGAGTGTAGTTACTTGTTCATCCAGTTCACTCAAACCTTCCGCCAGTGCCTGTGCTCCCGCATCCACCTGTGAAATGCCGCTTGTATACTGACTTAAATAATCCTGCAGTGTTCCGGCTCCGGTGCTCAATTGTCCCATGGCGTCTACCAGTTCATCGGAAGCACCGGTCATTTCTTTTACGCCATCAATCATGTCATTGACATCGTCAAGGTCACCGTCCTTCATATCGCTAAGCCCACATGTGGAAATTGCAGTCGCTGTGAAATCCAGTTCAAAGTTTTCCACATCCGCAGTTATTTCCACATAGTCTTTCAGGTCAATATCTTTTGTTGCCTCGTAATCTTTTAACTCCAAACTGTCTGCAAGTCCTGGAAATGCGGTTCCGATCACAATGCTCTGATCCTGGTCTGCCATGACTTTTCCACCGGAAACTTTCACATTTTTAAACTTATCCCCAGGAAGCATGAGCATGGACGCTGCAAGAAATGGAACTTTTACTTCCAAGTCTTTACCATCGATATTCACCGTCCGGCTCTCATTATTCGTATAGTCAAACCGAATTTTCACCTTGCCGCTTTTTCCTGCCAGATCTTCCGGTTTGATTTCCTTGCCGTCCAGATAATAGGTTACTTTTGTAGTCACCGGAAGCTGCTGATTCGAAGTACCTTCATAGGAAATGTCTTTCCCTTTGTTCTCCCATGTGATAGTTCCATCCGCATTTTGCGTATATTCTTCGTCACCTTCCGTGTTTTTGATGTCTTTCAAATTGGAAAAATCCATGATCTCTCCGTCACCATTCCGGCGCAGCCAGTCTTTGACCGTAATCTTCTTAGCTGAACCGTCTGCATTTGCATCGACATAAACTGTTTCTGTCTTATCTTTCCATTCACCTGCATCCTCGTCACTGGATGTCTCTGCTGTCACGTCATTGGATGTCTTTACTGCCGCGTCATTGGATGTCTTTACTGCCGCGTGTACGACACTTACATTGCCTGCCACTGCCGGAAGTGCTGACGGCGCTATCATAGACAAAGTCAGCGCACCTGCTAATAATATCATTACAACTGGTCGTTTCATATTCTCCTCCTTCTGATTCTCATCTTTCTAACATTCCTTATTCACTTTTCCAGCATACTGTTTCAAGATTTCTACGAATCTCTATTCTACATTTTTCAATGCTCACCCATTGGATCACTATTCTACATTTTTCAATGCTTCATCCATTGGATCACTATTCCACATTTTTCAACGCTTCATCCATTGGAACTTTTCGGATCCTTCGATATTCAATTGCTGCCACAACGGCATATGCCGCCACGCCGATCACAAACATTTCCACGAAAATCTTCGGATCTATGTAAAATGTGATCCAGCCGGTAATGCTTGTCAACATCATTTCCCGGAACAGAATCTGCATGATTTCCAGCTCCAATGGCAGGCTGATCAAGATGAACAGCACGACCACAATAGACGTGGACATAATGTACAGCCGGCTGATTTCGCCGTTTGTGTATCCCAGGATTTTTGCCATGGAAATAGACTGCGCATTTTTCTCGATAATGATCTTGGACAGGAGATAAATCAATACGAGGAAAATGATCACGGAAAATCCGTCCATCAGATTCATCATACTTCCCATGGACACGTCGAGCTGTCTGGAAATCTTGGTCAGATCCTCAACATCAATGGTGGAACCGATATATTTTTCATCAATATCCGTAATTTCAGAATCAGAGAAATATCCGCTGAAGCTGCCTTTGTCCATATCAAATGTTTTGTTGAGTTCCTGTATTGGCATAAATATGGAGAGTGAACCTACGTAATCATATACGCCTGCAACTTTAAACTTGTATTTTTTATTTTCATACTTTTCCTTTAAAGTAATTGTGTCACCTTTTTTCAGACTAAATTTTTCTGCATAGCCGGAGGAGAGGTATACCTCAGGGATATTTTCCACATTTTTCACATCTGTATCAGATGCGGAATCTGATGTTTTCCACTTAATGTTGATATATTTGCTATTGTTTTCCACACCATAGAGAATAATTTCCTCACTCTTATATTTTCCAGGAAGGGTGCTCAGTGAATAGGCGCTGAATTTTTCTGCATCCGGATTTTCTGTCTCTACTGCCTGACTGAACATCATCATGGACACCATCTGCTCAAGCTTACTGTCTCCACCTGCCATGCTCGCCGGCATCTGCAGCATGTACTGATATTTGCTGAGCATGCCATTTTCCATTTCCACTTGATAATGGTCCAGCACAGATGGAAGCATCAGTCCGAACATCAACAACATATTTGCAAAAATAATTCCCACAAACAATACCGCGTAGTTACTCATATTCTGAAGAATCACACGTATCCGGAATCTGTGGAAAAAGCCAAGATGCTCACTCAGCGGCAATGCATGTTTCTGGTTATGTCTGCTTAAGTCCCTTCTCAGGAACTTCAGTGGTGATAGTTTTAATTTGTACCACAGCAGCACAGAATTCACCACAAGCATAATGAGGATCGGCACTACCGTTGTCAGAAGAAATGCTTCCGCGTTCCAGATGGTCACGTAGGTCGGCAGGCTGTAGCTTCCATAGTAAAGTCCCGCGCAATAATCTTTTCCTACCGTATAGCCGATAATATTTCCAATAATCGCTCCGATAAATGTGACAAATACCGGGGCTGCCATGTAATGCCGGATCAGTTCACCTCTTGTATAGCCGGATGCCCGCAAGGTGCCGATTACATTTGCCTCTTTTCGGATCGTGTTGCTGGTAGTGATTGCAAAGACAAATGCCATGATCACGATGATGATATAAAGAAGCACGATCATCATCGAACGGTCACCGCCCATATCATCCCCAGTGAAGATGATTGCCTGGTTCGTGTATCTTGGGACAAATTCTTCCAGTGTCACTTCTTTTGCCACATCTTCCATCAGATCTTCCGAAATGTCTTTTTCTGCCTTTTCATTTTTTGGCTCAGTATTGTATTTCCATGCGTAGCTGTAATTCAACTGATCGGCCTTGTAGCTGTCGAACTCCTCTGGGCACACTACCGACACGCCAAATTTTACCGAGTCAAACATGGAATCATTATTATTGGAAAACAAGGCGCTGTAATCTGAAAGCGCCACAAGACCGGTAATCTTCCATGTATATCCGCCACTTTCAATCTCATCACCCACGCTCAGATCATTATTGTCTGCATACATACGGTCAATACCGATTTCTCCCGGTTTTTCAGGCATTTTCCCCTTCATCAGACACACCTTATTGACCTCATCACGATTCTTGAAAATGCGCATTGTACTTCCATTTGTTAAAGCTTCCTCTACATAATAATTCTCGTACAATTTGATGCCTAGATTTTCGATATCCTGAATCTGAGCATTGTTCATTTTCTTTTCTGTCCGGAAATGTCCATTTTCAATGTTATATTTCTCAAAGCTTTCCTTGTACGCCTGAATCATACTTCCATCGGCCACCAGAAATCCTGATACCATTCCGATCGTCAGCGTCATCAAGATAAAAATGACCAGATATTTTCCAAATTCTCCACGAAGCTCCCGGAACAGACGTTTATTTAACGGGCTTCTCATCACGCGTCCTCCTTACCAATCCAGCTCTCTCGCCGGAATCTTCTTCTCATTGCGGTAACTTTTTCTCACTGCACCGTCACGGAGACGAATCACGATGTCCGCCATGTCTTTGATTGCATCATTATGTGTGACCATAATGACCGTGTTACCGTACTTCTGGTTAACGCGCTCGATCAGCTCCAGAATATCCTTGGACGTGTTATAATCCAAAGCTCCTGTCGGCTCATCGCAGAGCAAAATATCCGGATTTTTGACAATTGCCCTTCCGATTGCCGTTCTCTGCTGCTGCCCGCCCGACAACTGGTTCGGTAACTTTTTCCTGTGTTCATAAAGTCCCAGCGTCTGTAACAATTCATCAACATCCAGCGGTCTGTCACTTAGATAAGCCCCAACCTCAATATTTTCCCGGACAGTCAGATTCGGAATCAGATTGTACATCTGAAACACATAACCCAGATGCTTTCTCCGATATGCCGTCAGTTTTTTCTCATTCATATCGGCCATGCGCTCACCTCCGATGGAAATGTATCCCGCATCCGCATCATACACAGTAATTGCTCTTCGGATGTTCCGGTTTCTCTTCAATGGAAACAGCCTTTCCGTTCTTATCAAACTCCACAATGCCAAAACGTTCCGGATCATCCACATAATAACCAAATACTGTAGCGCCTTTGCCATTCTCAGCCTTATGAACAGCTGCCTCCAGGCGTTTCTTCAGCCCATGTCCCGCAAAGATATTGTCTCCCAGCACCATGGCAACCGAATCATCGCTGATAAAATCTGCTCCGATAATAAAAGCCTGCGCCAGTCCATCCGGAGACGGCTGAACAGCATAGGTCAGATTCACACCGAACTGATGACCATCTCCCAACAGATTCTCAAATCGCGGTGTATCCTGGGGCGTAGAAATAATCAGAATATCCCTGATTCCGGCGTTCATCAAAACCGACATTGGATAATAGATCATTGGTTTGTCATAAATCGGCAGCAGCTGCTTGGATGTCACCTTTGTCAATGGGTATAAGCGGGTACCTGAACCACCTGCAAGAATAATTCCTTTCATAAAGCCATTCCTCGTTTCTTAAAAAATCATTTTTCATTCAATGGTTGTTTCATCTGCTACATAGAGCCGTCCTTTTTCAAAACAACCGCAACGGTCTTGAGCAGGATCTTAATGTCCATTCCCACATTCCAGTTATCAATATATTCTCTGTCAAGGCGTACCACCTCTTCGAAGTCCGTGATATCACTTCTCCCGCTGACCTGCCACAGACCTGTAATGCCAGGTTTAATCGAAAGCCGTGCATAATGATGCAAT
>OGWV01000379.1_pt1 | contig 25991 bp, 18 predicted proteins | sample 1576081 | NCBI WGS metagenome assembly OGWV01 (sample SAMEA3541541, study PRJEB24748) | human gut metagenome | biome: human gut; feature: human-associated habitat; material: faeces | place: China | collected 2012 | reverse complement strand
TGGCGTCGACGTTAAGCACCTTATTCCGTACGGCTTCGACAAGGCTAAGGTCGACTATTCACTGCTCAACGAGCCGACTGACCACCAGGCCAAGCTCGTCCTCGTGACTGCCATCAACCCCACACCCGCTGGCGAGGGTAAGACCACCACGACCATCGGTCTGGCCGATGGCTTGCGCCGACGCGGCGTCAAGAGTGCCGTGGCCCTGCGCGAGCCTTCGCTCGGCCCCGTCTTTGGCGTTAAGGGCGGCGCTGCCGGCGGCGGCTGGGCTCAGGTCATCCCCATGGAGGATATCAACCTGCACTTTACCGGTGACTTCCATGCCATCGGTGCTGCCAACAACCTGCTGGCCGCCATGCTCGACAACCATATTCAGCAGGGCAACCAGCTTGGCATCGACGTTAAACGCATCACTTGGAAGCGCGTCGTCGATATGAACGACCGTCAGCTGCGCCACGTCATCGACGGTATTGGCGGTAAGGCCCAGGGCGTGCCGCGCGAGGACGGCTTCGATATCACCGTCGCCTCCGAGGTCATGGCAATCCTGTGCCTGTCTACGAGCATTAACGACCTCAAGGAGCGCCTGGGCGAGATCGTCGTCGGCTACAGCTTTGCCGGCGAGCCCGTTCGCGCCCGTGACCTTAAGGCTCAGGGTGCCATGGCGGCCCTGCTTAAGGATGCGCTCAAGCCCAATCTGGTGCAGACGCTCGAGGGTACGCCCGCGTTTGTCCACGGCGGTCCCTTCGCCAATATTGCCCACGGCTGCAACTCCATCATGGCCACGCGTATGGCGATGCGCTTTGGCGATGTCGCCATTACCGAGGCCGGCTTCGGTGCTGATCTGGGTGCCGAGAAGTTCCTCGACATCAAGTGCCGCATGACGGGCGTTCGCCCCAGCGCCGTCGTGGTCGTCGCGACCGCTCGTGCGCTGAAGTACAACGGTGGCGTCGCCAAGGCCGACCTCAACGAGGAGAACCTCGAGGCACTCAAGGCCGGCATGCCCAACCTGCTGCGTCACGTCGACAACATCCAGAACGTTTATGGTCTGCCCTGCGTAGTCGCCATCAACCGCTTCCCGACGGACACCGAGGCCGAGCTTGCGCTCATCGAGTCCGAGTGTCAGAAGCTCGGCGTCAACGTTAAGCTTTCCGAGGTCTGGGCCAAGGGCGGCGAGGGCGCGCTCGAGCTTGCCGATGAGGTCATGCGTCTGATTGAGCAGCCGAGCGAGCTCAAGTTTGCCTATGAGGACGGCGCCGATGTGGCCGACGCTCTTGAGGCCATTGCCACCAAGGTCTACCGCGCCGACGGCGTCGACTTTACGCCGGCCGCCAAGCGCCAGCTCGCCGAGCTGCGCGAGAACGGCTTTGGCAACCTGCCGGTGTGCGTGGCCAAGACGCAGTACAGCTTTAGCGACAACGCCAAGGCCCTGGGCGCTCCCGAGAACTTCCGCATCACGGTGCGCGAGCTCAAGGTTTCCGCCGGTGCCCACTTTGTGGTCGCATTGACTGGCAGTGTTCTGACCATGCCGGGCTTGCCCAAGGTCCCCGCGGCTGAGAACATCGACGTCGACAGCGACGGCAACATCACCGGCCTGTTCTAAGCCTGTTGCCCCTAGCTGCCTGCCCGCCCCGCCGTGCCCCCAAGGCCCGGCGGGGCTTTTTTATCCTTAGGCCCGCGCATGTCTTGTAGATACCGACGGGCTCTGCCCATCATAGGCTTTTGCGCGGGTAGAATGCATGGATAACTTGATGCTCACGCGCGACGGAAAGGAATCGTTGCATGGATCAGGACAAGACAACCGTGATGGGCGGCTACGGTTCCGCGCAGGCTGGCGATAGCGCCGATGCGACCCGCGTTGTTCCCAACCTCGGTTATACCGACCCCGCCGCGACGCAGCCTTCTGCCGAGCCCACCCGGGTTATGGGCTATGGCGACACAGCGCGGGATTCTTATGCTGTATCTTCGCAAGGCCCCTATGGCAACGCAGCTCCGGACCCGTTTGATTACGCGCCGCAGGATTCTTATGCCGCCTCGACGCCGAATCCCTATGATGACCTGCCGCAAAATCCCATTCCGCAGCCTCAGCAGACGACGTATATGCCTCGCACGGCGCAGTCTCGCTACGAGTCGCGCGAGCCGTATCGCGAGTACCCCAAGTCGATTCCGCAATATGGCGAGGACGAGGAGAAGAAGCCGTCGCGTTCGTCGAGCGTGATCAAGAAGATCCTCATCGTGCTGGCGATCTTCTTTGCGCTGTCGGTTGTGTTTGCCATTGTGTCGGGCATGCTCAACAAGCGAGGGAGTTCAACGGCCGATACCGCTGCCGAGCAAACCGAGTCCGCCTCGTCTAGCACCGTCGATCTGAGCGATATCCCGGGGCAGTACTGGTCCAACGCCAAGAAACTTCTCAAGTCGCGCGGCGCCAATCTTTCGAATGCCGTGGTCCTGACTGATGATGGCTCAACGCCCGTCATCGATGCCAACTGGGTCGTTACTTCTGCTTACTATAACGACAGCGGCAACCTCGAAATTCAACTCACGCACAAGAATAGCTCGGGCAACTCGCCCGACGGCCAAAGCGGTACCGACAGCTCGAGTTCCAATACGCTGGAGGACTTGAGCAACAAGGCACAGGAGTTGGGAGACAAGGCGCAAGAGCTGGGCGATACGGCACAAAACCTGGGCGACACCGCGCAGAACTTGGGCGACATGGCGACGGGTGCCTGGAATGCACTGCAAAACGGCATCTCGGGCGCGCAGGGAAACTAGCTGTTAAGCGGGCTACAGCTGCTCGGCCGGACGGTCGGGCGAGCTAAAGCCCGAGTCAAACGTAACGACGCATGAGGCATTGGGTCGGCGCTCGTGCACGATGCGCGTGACGAGCTCCAGCAGCTCCTCGTCGGATATGTCAAAGCCGTCGGGACGCACAAGGTCAAACGAAACGAACCCGTCGTGCTCGTGCAGGTCGTGGATGGAGAGCGCGGGGTCGATCTGCATAACGCCGCGCTTGACCCAGCCGCGCAAATCATCGCCGGTTGTCGCGATGGGGTCGCAGTGCAGCGTGATGTCAATGCCCATCTGGCGCTTGATGTCGTGCTCGATGGTGTCCAGGATCTCGTGGTGCTCAAATGCGTCGCCCTCGCCGGGCATCTCCACGTGAGCGCTGGCAAACTGACGACCGGGGCCGTAGTCGTGCACCATCAGGTCGTGTGTGCCCAAGACCTGCGGATAGGACATGATCTTGTCGCGGATTGCCTGGACGAGCTTGGGGTCGGGCGCTTGCCCCAGCAACGGGCTGATGGCGTCGCGCACTAGGCCCATGCCGCTGATGCAGATGAAGATGCCCACACCCAGGCCTGCCCAGCCATCGAGGTCAAAGCCGGTCGTCTGCGAAATAAGCGCCGCCACCAAGACCGAGCCCGAGGTGATGACGTCGTTTTTGGAGTCCTGTGCTGTGGCAATGAGTGTTTCGGAATCGATACGGTTGCCCAGCGCGCGGTTGAATGCGGCCATCCAGAGCTTAACGAGCATGGACAAGACGAGGGCGGCTAAGGAGAGCACCGAATATGCAGTGGGGGAAGGCTTGATGATCTTAGTGACCGACTCGAGGATCAGGTTGATGCCGACGGCGCAAACCAGGACGGCGACGAACAGACCGGCTAAGTACTCGTAGCGACCGTGGCCATAGGGGTGGCCTTCGTCTGCCGGGCGGCTGGCAAGGCGGAACCCGAGCAGGCTCACGATGTTGCTCGAGGCGTCGGAGAGGTTGTTGAAGGCGTCGGCGATGAGCGAGACAGAGCCGGCGAGCAGGCCCGCGATGCCCTTGGCCAGGCACAGCGTGATATTGAGGCCAATGCAGATGAGGCTTGCGGCGAAGCCCGCGTTGGTGCGGCAGGAGGTATCGACCGGCTCGCCCTCGCTGCCGGGAACAAGCGTATGTACCAGCCGATTTACAAATAGCATAGCGGTCGTCCTCACAATCATGTTTAAGGGGATAGTGTAGCTCGCGCGGGGGCGCCGTGCACCGATGCTCAGAAAATGCAGCAATAGTCTGCCGGTGCTAACGAGCGAGCCTTCTCGTCTGCCTGGGTGCTCGATTTTGGGCCACATGGGTATGGGCACGTGCTTACCTGCCCGACATACTTAATGTCGACAGCCCCAGTGCAAAGGAGGACGTATTCATGGACGAGATGTTTGCCATTAAATGCCAAAACTGCGGCGGCCCTATGTACTCACACCAGGCTAAACGCAGCTTTGAGTGCGCCTATTGCGGCACGGTCGTTCCGTGGCAGGCCGATGCGGGGGAGCCCAAGAGCGCCCTGGGCATTCGCCATACGCCACTGACGGTTGTCGATGGGCTGCTTAAGCTCACGCATGTGTCGCAGCTCGAGCGCCCGGTGGACCCCGACTGGTATTTCTTTAATGAGCACTGGCGCAATCAGTCGGTTCTGGAGCATCTGCTGTGGGAAGACCGCGGCACGGCCCAGGAGTTCCAAGAGGCCACGCACGTGAGCATCCCCTGTCCCTTCTGCGGAGCGTCCTTTGAGGGCGAGTCAACGCAGCGTGTGTTTGAGTGCCCGTCCTGCGGCAACAAGATCGGCATTGCCGACCTGCTCAAGCCCGGTACGTTTAGCAAACGTCTGACCATGGGCGTGGGTGCGGAGTATGTGCCGGAGCAGGGTATTCCCTGCGAAATCTCACCGCAGCAGGCACGTGCCAACGCGCTGCAGCTGGTGCGCCAGTACCCGGATGCCTTTGCCGGGCACGATGTGGAAGACGCGATCCAAAACGACATGATGCTCTTCTATTTCCCCATGGCGCTGGCGGACCTGCGTATGATGGCGAGCTTCCTGGGCAAGGGCCTGAGCAAGGAAACCCTGGTGTACTACGAGGTGCTCGACTGGGCATACCCCAGGGCAAACTACCTGGACGTTCGCCTCATGGGCATTTTGGAGCCGTGGGACTTTGCCAAGGTCGGTCCGTTCGATCCCGCCATGCAGGAAGGTGATTTCCGCGTCGTCTCCGTCGATGCGTCTACCAAGGACCAGGTGGTCATTGATAAGCTGGCGCTCGACATTGCCGGCAACGATGCCGAGGCGGTGCTGGGGCTCAATAAAAAGAGCATCCGAACCTGGGCGCGCAAGGCCCGCAAGCATAAGGATGGCCTGGTGATGGTGCCGGTGTACTTTGTCGATCGTCCGGCGACGGACAGCCGCGATGGCGAGCAGGTGCGCATCGCCGTGAACGGCCAGACGGGCCGCGCGGCCGCGGTGGTGTTTAGCGACAAGCGCGAGACGCATATCGTGGCACCGCTCAACCCGAGCCTGCATCTGTCCGGCGAGAGCACCGTGCACGCCACGCCCATCGAGGTCAAATACGTTAAGTCGCCGTTTCTGTACCAGATCGTGCGCCGTGGAGGCGGCGAGCAGCCACGTCAGGTGGCAGCGGCTGCCGAGGGCTCCTACCGAGAACAAAAGCCCAAACGCAAGGGATTGTTCGCTGCGATTTTTGGTAAGTAGGGGAGTGGTGCCGGGGCGTCGGGCTGCATCGCAAGGTCATGAGACGAACTTAAGACTGCTGGGAATGTGCTACCATTGCCGATAGCCTTAATCTTGTAAGAAGCGGAGGCCAGATTATGGGTTTTGCGGATCAGCAGCTTCAGCTTCAGGTACCGTATTCTCCTGACGACACGTTTAATGCCTTGAAGGCAGCTATGGAAAAGCTGCCTAAAGTAAAAGTTGATAGTGCATCGCCCACAACAAGAACAGTTGCAGCCGAGATTGGTATGAGCCTTTGGTCTTGGGGCGAAAATATCAGTATTTCGGTTGTTCCAGTTGAAGGCGGATCTGGCGTTACTGTCAAGTCGTCATCTAAGGTCAGGGCAAACGTATTAAACGGGGGCAAAAATGCAAAGAATATTGCCAAGATAGTCGATGCCCTATCGAAGGAGCTCGAGCGGTATCCGCAGGTTTCACAGACTATTGAGACGCTGGCGGATAGTGGTTGATGTAGTTGCAAGGCTTGAGAGGCTTGCAGCACTGCGTGAGAGTGGAGTACTTACCGAGGAAGAGTTTGCTGCAGAAAAGGCAAAAATCCTTTCGTAATCAGACACGATGGTTGGATTTGCATTCTATTATTGAACTTGTTTATACCAGGCTGAAAACATCGTGTGTAATAAAGGTGCGTAGTAGCCTCGTCTTGATTGGCGGATGTAAATAAACGGTGGAACGGCTGTAAAAGAGCCTTGCCACTGGGTAAAATCAGGATGTGCCGCGGAACCCGCTCCTCAGTCGGTCAACTTTGGAAGCGCGGGCAACGCAGGTACTATCGTCTAAAGGGCCGGGTGCGACCGGCCCTTTGCATGACTCCCTTCGCTATCCGTTACTGCTTATATTCCCGCCAGATCGAGTAGAGGTTCCGGACGATGCCGGTTACATACATCGAGAGGCGCAGGATTTCAAGAAACAAGTTCATAGGCTTCACCCCAATCGGAGATCGGAGCGTTGCCCGCAGGCGGATTCCGCGGCAGTCGTAATTCTACCTCACAGGCCGCGGCGGGAGACATCCTACCCGCCCCATGGCTTGGAGCAGTGTCGATCTAACGGGCAATCAAGCCTCTAGTTCTCTTTGAATTGAGCAAGCATCTGCCCGAAGAAGCTTAGTTCGGATGGCTCATAAATGATCGAACCGCCGTCCGCGGTCCTGTAGACCCCGCAGGGGAGGTAACGCCCGTCGGGGAGGACATAGAGGCTGGTTTCCTCCTTCAGTCCTACTGGAAATAGCGGAATTCCGTTTTCGTCCACTTGGAACTCGTCTATATTTGCGATCTTCCTCTCCATGATGCCTCCTGCCTTATTTCTTGAATGGCGCCTTAAAACAGGCAGCTCTCAATCAGCTCTTTGCCGCGCAGAGTGTCGATCCACTCCTGTGGGATGGCTTTGAGACCGTATGCCGTGCCGGCGAGGGCGCCGGCGACGGCTGCGGTGGTGTCGGTGTCGTCGCCTAGGTTGACGGCGGCAAGCACGCAATCTTCGTAGCTGTTAGTGTTGACGAAACACCAGGTGGCTGCCTTAAGCGTGTCGCGCACGAAGCCACCCGACCTGATCTCCTGCTCAGGCACGCCTTTCAGATGGAGCGCCCACGAGGGGAGCACGTCGTTCATCACATCCCTCATCACCTCGACAAATATGATGCATGCGTCGGTCGACGTTCTGTGGGCGTGCGTAATCGCGGAGACCTTGCTGACCTCTTCGTCTGTCGCATCGGTGAACGCCAGGGGAGCGATGCGCATGAGCGATCCGTTGCCGTTGTCGCGCTCGCCGGAGCCTCCTTTGCCGGTGCGCAGGGCGCGGGCGGTCGTACCGCCGTAATCGAAAACGCCGTCGATCGTATACTCGCCACGGGCAATCCAGCTTACGAACTTGTCGCGCATGTCCGCGGTGTCGATGTGCCCGAGCTCCCTAATCGAGTCGCAGGTAGCAAGCGTCATAGATGTGTCGTCGCTCCAGGTGCCGGCGGGTTGCCCATGCGTGCCGTAGCCGATCATGTCCGTGCATTCGAACGTGCCGCGGGGCCTGAACTCGTAGGGAACACCCAGCGCGTCGCCGACGGCAAGCCCATAGATGCAGTCGCGCAGTGTTGTTTTCGGTCTGCCTGTCATGGAGCGCTCCTCTTATGTCGGGGGACATGAAACTCCGTCGGGGGTATCGGTCGCAACGTGCTGCTACCCTTGCGCTTCGCCATTAGTCGCTTCGTTGATGGCGCGGTACTCGGCACTCAGCTCGCGCGCCAGCTCTTCCTTGCTTGGAAGATACGGCAGGTATTTGGCGGCAAACACTTGGTCGTTGTCTTCGGGCAGCGTGTACTCGACGATCGAATCGCTTTTGTCCGCGCAGAGCACGATGCCTATGGGCGGATTGTCGCCTTCGTTCATGAGCTCACGCGTGTAGTAGTTCACATACATTTGCATCTGGCCCAGGTCCTGATGCGTAAGGTCATCGGTCTTAAGGTCGATGAGCACGAAGCAGCGCATCAGATAGTTGTAAAAAACAAGGTCAATATAGAAATGGCGCCCATCAAAGGTGATGCGCTTTTGGCGCGCCTCGAAAGCGAAGCCACGGCCAAGCTCCAGCAGGAACTTCTGAAGATGTGTGATGAGCGCCTGCTCTAGATCGCTCTCGCGAAACGCAGTATCGTCCGAGAAACCTAAAAACTCCAGCACATATGGGTCGCGGATGATATCCTCGGGGCAATGAGCCGGGGTGCTCTTTTGGATTTCCTGGGTGACGGCCTCCTTGTCCTTGCTGGCAAGTAGGCGCTCTCGGAACATGGTGTTGATCTGGCGTTCGAGCTGGCGCGTGCTCCAGCGAGAATTGGCGCATTCGTTCATGTACCAGGCGCGAGCATCAGGGTCGGGAATGCGCATCAACCTGCGGTAATGAGTCCAGCTCAATTCGCTACGCAGTGCGTCGCGAATTGGAAACGCAAGAAAGAACTGACGCATATTGCGAAGGTTTGCGATGCCAAAGCCTCTTCCGAAATCCGCGGTAAGCCTTCTGGAGAGGCCCGCAATCAATGCCTCTCCATATGCTGCGCGCTCCTCTCCGCCCTGTTCATCAACAATGCTCTTGCCGATCTCCCAATATGCCTCAACCATCGCAAAGTTAACGGCGGTATATGCCTTGTTGCGAGCGGCGTTGAGAATCGAGGAAACCTGCTTGTAAAATAATTCTGGCACGATTGTCGATTCCCCGCGGTTTACCAGTTCACCCATCAATATCGCCCGACTTTCCTCTTGAGGAATGCATCTTTATTACATTTAGTTTAAAGCCTCGCGCGGACACGAATTGCTGCGTTGTCTGGCACCTTCGCATGGGGGCCTTGCGGTGGTTAAAATGTGACCATAAAGGCAGTTTTAGCGAACCCCACGGGAGTGACATGCATGGACAAGAACACGCTGCTATTCCAGGACAAAGGTTCGGGTAGGTTTAAAGACGTCAAGATCTACCCTAACCGTATTGAGGTGCTCAAGAAGGGCACGTTTGGTGGCAAGCACACCGAGATTGTTTACCTTAAGGACATCACTGGGGTCAACAGGATCAAGGGCCGCGACGTTTTCCTACGTAACAGGCTGTTGACCGCTTGTGTCTTTAGCCTGAGCAGTCGTGCGAAGGCCCAGGAGTTTGTTAACGCGCTGAACATGGTGATGTAGTCGAAAGCGGCGTTCGGGCCAAGGTAAAAATCGGGGGCACAGAACGGTGTTCTGCGCCCCCGATTGAGTCGATGTGTCTAAAAGGCTGGCTTGCCTATTCGCTAGCGCCTTCGCTGTCTTCGCGGTCACTGGCAAGCATTGCTGCACCTGCGACCGTCGTCGCCACGGCGGCGGCAGCGAGCCCGGCGGCAACGCCAGAGCCGTCGCCCGTGTCGGCGAGTTTTCCGGCCGAGCTTTTGCCCTTGCCGTTCTTGTCGGCGCTACCCGCGTTGGAGCCCGTGCCACCGTCGGTGCCGGCGCCGTTGCCGCCCGCGTTGCCCGAGGCTGCAACGGTAAAGCTTGCGGCTCCGTCGCTGGCGAGCGTGTAGTTCTGCGCCGCGTCGCCCAAGAGACCGTTCACGCGCACCCAGTACGTTCCTGCGGCAAATGTTTCGCCCTCGGCCATTGCCGTGCCCGGAGCGCCGTCCGCGTCGTGCACAAACTCGAGCTGGGCCGTGCAGGCATCGGTTTCGAGCTTGCCCTCGAGTGATGCCGCAATCTTGGCGCGCACGTCTTCGCCGGCCTTAAGGCCTTCGAGTCCCTCAAAATGGGGCGTCAGCGCGCGTGGATCGATATCGATAGGCACAAAGCCCTGCAGTCTTGTAACGGTCTCGTTGCCCAGGGCATCAACATCCACGTATTCAATGGCAAACGCATGGCCCGAAGCCGCCACGTTGAGTACGTTGCTGCTGTCGACAAGGCGGAAATGGCCCTCGCCAACGGTCTTGCCATCCTGGAGCGAGGCATCGCTCAGCGAGTCGCCGTACGTCATGCGCATGCGGGTCGGGAGGTAGTACGAAGCTGTCTGCTTGTGCTGTGTATCGTAATCGTAATTGCGCTGGTAGATGCTCCGGGCCAGCGCCGCATCAACAAAGTCGGATGCGATGATGCCAATGTGCTCGAGGTAATCTGACTTTGTATCCTCGATGCCGCTGGGATTGATGTACGGGCTCTTATACAGATGCTCGTTGACTACTCGTGCCGAGGTAAAAGGATTGCCTCCGTGCGACAAGCCCGTGCAGCTGGTGTAGTTGATAGACCAGCAACGCTCCTGGACTTGCACCTTGGCCCCGTCATCGTCCGCGACGTCCACCTTGTTGCGCGTGCGCCCGGTCGTTTCCTTCAGCGCATTATCGACCCAGCTGAGCTTGTCGGTTCCCGTGAGTTTGTACTTGTCCTGGGCGTATACCTTGGTGCAATAGGGCTCTTTGTCTCCTGTTTCCCCCGCGGCTTCAAAGCCCCGCGCGTCTTGGACGAGACACATAGTGGCGCTGTCGGAGTGAGCCTTGATCTTGTCATCCCATTCGGTAAGGTCGAGGCCCCACGTGTGGCCGCTTACACTGTTGCCGGCGAGCCTAAATCGACGCAGCAGAACGATCTTTCCGCGCACCTCGTGTAGCGTGGGGATTCGGCTCGACGCATAGAACAGTTTGGGGTTGTCGTCCAAAACCTTGGCGAAAGCCGTCGTAACACTTTCGTCGGTAGCCTCGTCGTTGCCTCGTGACACCAGCATGATGAGCGCTTCTGTCGGGTTTTCGTTCAAAAACGTTTTGAAGTAGCCTATGACATCGGAAAGATGCATAAAGTACGCGTCTTTTTTGAGCAGGTAGTAATCCCCGTGGTCGATACCGGGGTCGTCGCCCTTTCCGAGCCGGATATCAAAATAGCGAATGCCTTCGAGCAACTGCGTGGGAATGTAATCCTGCTGGCATTTTACTTGCGAGGATTGGGGCTCAGTGTCGTTGTCCACGCTGCAGGTGCCCGAATCGTGCGTACCCGGGATGCTCAGCTCGTCGAGGAACTTGTTGTCGTCGACGTATTTCATCCAACATGGCCCATCGACGTAGCTGCTGTACGTGATCCAGTCGAGGCTGCTAACCGTGGCATCGTTCTTTTTCATTATAGGCTTTAGCCTGTGCGGGGCGCGCAGCGCGCCGCATCAGAAACCACCCGCTATGCGGGTGGGGCCAAACGGCTTTACAAAGCCGCCCCCTCGCCGGACACTTGCGATTGTTCAGGCCGCAGGGAATCCGAGTCGAGAGGGCGGTGGTGGCGTATGGCCCAGAAGGCCTACAGCCTGTCGCACACGAAGTGGATGTGCAAGTACCACGTCGTGTTCACGCCGAAGTATAGGCGCAAAGTCATCTACAACCAAATAAGGTCCGACCTTGGGGAGATCTTCAGGAAGCTCTGCCAGTACAAGGGGATAGAGATCATCGAGGGGCACCTGATGCCCGACCACGTCCACATGCTGCTGGCGATACCGCCGAAGTACAGCGTGTCCAGCGTGATGGGCTACCTGAAGGGGAAGAGCTCGCTGATGGTATTCGACAGGCACGCGAACATGAAGTACAAGTTCGGCAACAGGAAGTTCTGGGCCGAGGGCTACTACGTGTCCACCGTCGGCCTGAACGAGGCGACGATCGCGAAGTACATCCGGGAGCAGGAGAAGGCCGACATCGCGCTCGACCGGCTGAGCGCCAAGGAGTACGAGGACCCCTTCGATAGGGGGCCGGGGCGTAAATAGCGCCGGTTTGACCGGCCCGTCACGGGTCAATCTGCAGTGCGGCCCGAACCCCGTGAGGGCCGGCGCCTTTAGACGCGTGCCGGAAATCCAAGGGTTATACCCTAAGAGCAAACCACCCCTTTTAGGGGTGGTTTTGATGTCGTAACCGATGAGTTCGAGCTCCCACGGAATGCTCTTACTCTTATGGCAGATCTTATTGTTGTCCTGGTCTTCGCCGTTCGATTCTATTGCCAGGTACTTAATGTCTTTTTTCTCGGTTTCTTTCTCGACCGTGCGGTCTCGGATGATATAGGTTCCGTTTGATTGACGCTCGAACGCAAAAGCGCGGCTGGGCTTGTTGTCATACTCGCCGCCCCATACGTGGATGACCTTTCCATCTTTGTCAGAGTCGTCGTCGACCGACCAAATGCTGTAGCCCGTCTTTTTATGCTCTTCGAAATTGAGCAAGGTGCGGATAGCATACCAGTTTGTATCGTCATTCTTGGTCGTTACGTTCTCAAGGATGAGCTTGCTGGACGTGCCGTCGTTAAACAGGTGGCAGACGTTGCCGCGAACGTTGCCGTCTTGGTTGACGCTCGCGGTGCGAAAATAGCCCGCGGGGCGAAGGCGAATGACGAAATTGTCGAGGTGCTCCGCCGGTTTGGGCGTGTCGTCTGCAAATGCCGCTCGCAGGGGAATGCCCGGTGCCGCGGTTTCTGGCAGGCTTGCAAGCGGCGACAGCGCCGCAAGACCTAAGCCCAGCGTAAATGCTCGGCGACCGATGGCATGATGTTCGGCCATGACTCCTCCATTCGCAGGGTGCGGTTATGCGATAGTTTTGGTCACTATACTGCCCAGATGTTTAAAGATGCTGGTTTAATTGTCTGCGCGGCGCAATAAATCGGTGGGCGGACGTGTTGGGGTATTTATCGTTTTCGTACTGTTGCCACATTTGGGGCGGTTCCGGCGTCCGGCATCCTCGCGTTCGTCGGCTACCGGCATAAGAAAGGGAGGGTCGGTTTACCGGCCCTCCCTGGGTACGAAGCGCTGGGGTACCGTCGCTTGTTTGCACTGCGACCGTGTTTCCCGTTGCGCTCACCAGTCGCTTAGCGCTTGATCTCGATATCGTCGAGCTTGACGTCCATGGCCTCGGTCTTGGCTTCGGCGATGTCGTCGGCAAACTCCAGAGACTTCATCATGGTCTCGACGGCGTCCTTGTGCTCCTCGACATTGTCGATGCTCACGTAGACGCTGCCGCCGCCTGCTTCGGTGAAGTACTCAGTCGTCACGCCGCCCGAGTGTGTATAGGAAGCGTTGCGCCAAGTCTTGCCGTTGTACTTGACGGGGTCATTCTCGGTCCACTCAAAGTTGGCCTTCCATTTGGCCTCGTAGTCGAACAGCTCGTCGGCGTTCTTGTCGGAGTCGAAGACAGGGATGAAGCGATCGCTGGCGTGCTCGCTCTCGGTGAACTTAAACTGGGCCCTATCGGCGGTGTCGCCTGTGACGTCCGTGATTTCGACGCCCTCGGGCATCTCGACCTTAAACCAAATGAAGTCGGTCCTCATATCCACGGCTGGCTTTTCTGCTCCGCCGCCACCGCCACTGCCAGCAGCGCCACCGCTTCCACCGCAACCCACCAGGGCAACTGCGGCAAAAAGACTCATGCAGAGGGTGAGAATCGCAAAGGCCTTCTTTTTCATGGTCGTGTCCTCCTCGGTCTGTAACCGCCCATGGATTACCTGTCTTTACTGTACGCGCGAGCGGCTCGTTCGGGTGGGCCATGTGTCCCATTCTGGGGGCAGGATTTGCGCCGACAAGTGGCAATATACGCGGGCACAAAAGAGGGGAGGGCCGATGTCGTCGGCCCTCCCCGGGTTGGGCGCCCGTTGTTTTAATGGAGCGCATGTGCGCGGGTGCGCATGGGCACGTGCGGGTGCCCCGTTACTTGATCTCGACGCTCGAAATCTCGACTTCGCGTGCCTCGTCAACTGCTTTCTTCATGTCGTCGGGGAACTCGATGGAGTTGAGGAGTGTCTCGGCTTCTTTCTTGTGCTGGTCGAAGTTCGAGATGAGGACGTAGGCGCTTCCCGGCTCAACGTCGGTAAAAAGCATGGTTGAGATGCCGCTATTGTCCTCGTATGTTCCGACGAGCCACGTCCTGCCGTTATACTCGACGGACCCGCCATCCTTCCACTGGAACGTATCCCCCTTCTTTTCCGCCTGGTCGGCGTGGGATTCCTCGGCCGTCAGCGCTTTTTTCCAAACGGGGATAAAGCGATCGGCCGAGGCGTTCTCGTCTTCGGGGAAGGTGAGCTGAACCCTGTCGGCATTCTTGCCGGCGGAGTCGCTTACGCCGACGCCCTCGGGCATCTCGACCTTAAACCAGATAAAGTCGGTCTTCTTGGCGACGGGGACCTTTTCCTTGCTCTCGCTCTTGGAGGCGCTGCCGCCGCCCGATGCGCTCCCGCCGCAGCCGACAAGGGCAAACACGGCAAAGAGGGCGATGCAAAGGGAAAGGATCGATAGGGTCTTTTTCTTCATGGTGGCGTCCTCCTTGTCTGCTAGGGACATCGTGTGCCGCGGATCGCTGGGGCTGCGGTTACGCATGCACATGATGCCTTTGTTTGCTGTGCGGTTATTCCTCCATTCGTCGTCCGGTGTCGTGGCGAGCGTTGCCCCAACATAGGGCTCCTTACCTATATGTATGCCCCAGTTGCCGCTGCCCGGGAGTCTCGAAACGTGGGCCATGTGTCCCATGTTTGTGTCGCTGCCGCCTATCGTGTGCCATAGAAATCAGCGATGGCCAGGTGCGCTGACGCCCATGTGCTTATGGGCTAGACTTAGCACCATTATGTGATCGATGCGGTCGGTCGGCGGTTGCCGCTCGACCGATGTATATGACTTGAAGGTGCATGTGTATGAGCCAAGAGATGATGGACAAGACCTGCCGCGGGTTTGCCGAGGCGCTTGCCGCGCGCGAGCCGGTGCCCGGCGGCGGCAGCGCGAGCGCCTTTGTGGGTGCGCTGGGCGCCTCGCTGTGCGGGATGGTCGCGCGCTACGGCGCGACCAACCCCACGCTTGCCGATCGCGCGGATGACCTGACGCGCGCGTTTGCCCAGGCTGATGAGCTGGCCCAGGAGCTTGTCGAGTTGGTTGCCGAGGACGTTCGTGCCTATGGGCAGGTGTCCGCGGCGTACGGTATTCCGCGTGACGATCCGGCTCGAGCGACCGCGATTCAGGATGCGCTGCATGTGGCCGCTATGCCGCCGTATCGCATTATGGATGCCTGCGGGCGTGCACTGGCGCTGCTCGAGGACATGGCCGACAAGGGTTCGCGTCAGCTGCTGTCCGATGTGGCGTGCGGCGCCGTGTTCTGCCGTTCTGCTATGCAGGGCGCGAGCTTGACGCTCTTTGCGAACACCACGTCTATGAAGGATCGCGTTCGTGCTGAGGAGCTCGAGACGGCGTGTGATGAGTTGCTCGACATGTGGTTGCCGCGCGCCGATGCGCTGGCGCGCCGCGCCGCCGACGCTGCAAGGAAGAGGGGATAGCCATGGCTGAACTGCTGAAGGGTGCTCCCGTCGCCCGCGCGTTGACTGAGGAACTTGCTGCTCGCTGCGCAGCCCTGCGCGAGCGGGGCGTTGTTCCGACGTTGGCTATCGTGCGCGTGGGTGAACGCGAGGACGACCTATCCTACGAGCGCGGTGCGCTCAAGCGCTGCGAAAAGGTTGGCATTGAGGCTCGCCGCGTTTTGCTTCCCGCCGATGTTTCGCAGGACGAGCTGTTGGCGGCCATCGAGGACATCAATACCGATTCGTCTGTTCATGGCTGCCTGATGTTCCGCCCGCTGCCCGCCGGCCTTGACGAGGACGCGGTTGCCGCGGCACTCGATCCTGCCAAAGACGTTGACTCCATGACGCCGGCTTCGCTGCTCACCACGCTTTCGGGGCGCGGCGAGGGTTTTGCCCCCTGCACAGCCGAAGCCGTGCTTGCTTTGCTGGATCATTACGGCGTTGAGCTGGATGGAGCTAAGGTTGCTGTGGTCGGGCGCTCGCTGGTGATCGGGCGTCCTGTTGCCGCCATGCTTACGGCGCGCAATGCGACCGTGACGACGTGCCATACGCATACGCGCGACCTTGCTGCCGAGTGCCGTGCTGCCGACATTGTGGTTGCCGCCGTTGGACGCGCGCGTACGATTGGCGTGGATGCGGTTCGCGAGGGCCAGACGATCATCGATGTTGGCATTAATTGGGACGAGGCCGCTGGCAAGCTGGTGGGTGACGTCGATTCTGATGCTGCGGAGCCGGTCGTTAACGCCATCACGCCCGTGCCGGGCGGCGTGGGCGCTGTGACGACGGCGATCCTCGCCAAACACGTGATCGAGGCGGCCGAGCGCGCATCGAAATAGGCGTTTTGGGCTGTTTGAGGGGTTAGTTCTATACCCTGTGGACAAAAATGCCAAATATGAGTACTGTTGCCAAGATACTCACATATATTTTAGGCTAATTTGGCTCTCTAACGATATTTATTATCGATAGAGAGCCTATTTTATTGGACCTATGAGGAATTACATCATCTAATTATTGAACAGATGTAGACTTCCGACACCCATGCGTAGCAAAATTGCTGTTACTAAATTGGTGACAGTACTCATATTTGGCATTTTTTGACCACAAGGGCTGCCGAGGCCGTGGTTTCGCCCTTTTTGTGCCGAAGCGATACACTGTTATCGTTTGATTTCTTCGCTCAAGGAGGATGCGCATGCCGTGCACAACGATTTTGGTTGGTAAGAACGCGAGCTACGACGGGTCGACGTTGGTTGCTCGCAACGAGGACTCGTCCAACGGGGTGTTTGAGCCCAAGCGCATGCGCGTGGTGCATCCCGACGAGCAGCCGCGCGTCTACACGAGCGTCCTGAGTCACCTGACCGTTGAACTGCCCGATAACCCCATGCGCTACACGAGCGTCCCCGATGTTATTCCCGGTCACGGCATTTGGGCCGAGGCGGGCTTCAACGAGCTCAATGTTGGCATGTCCGCAACCGAGACGCTCACCACCAACGAGCGCGTCCGCGGCGCCGACCCGCTCGTCGACTACGTACCCGCTAAGGGCAACGAAGGCGAGGACGGATACGTCCCGGCACAGCCCGGTGGCCTGGGCGAGGAGGACATGGTGACCCTGGTGCTGCCATATGCCAAATCCGCCCGCGACGGCGTACGCATTCTGGGTGACCTGCTCGAGCGTTATGGCACCTACGAGAACAACGGCATCGCCTTTAGCGACGTGGACGAGATCTGGTGGCTCGAGACCATCGGCGGCCACCATTGGATCGCCAAGCGCGTGCCCGATGACGCCTATGTGACCATGCCCAACCAGCTGGGTATCGACAGCTTTGACCTGGATGACGCCGAGGGCGCCCAGGCCGACCACATGTGCTCCGCCGACCTGCGTGCCTGGATGGCCGAGTGGCATCTGGACCTGACGCTGGGCGTCGATGGCGACGGCCCGGCTGCGATCTTTAACCCGCGCGAGGCCTTTGGCTCGCACAGCGACAGCGACCATGTCTACAACACGCCGCGCGCCTGGTACATGCAGCGCTGCCTCAACCCCAGCGATGTGTGGGACGGTCCCGAGGCCGACTACACGCCCGAGAGCGACGACATCCCCTGGAGCCGCGTGCCCGAGCGCAAGGTGACCATCGAGGACATCAAGTACGTGCTTTCGAGCCACTACCAGGGCACGGAGTATGACTGCTACGGCAGCAAGGGCACGCCCGCCACGCGCGGCGCCTATCGTCCCATCGGCATCAACCGCAACAGCCAGCTCGCCGTGCTGCAGCTGCGCCCCTATGCGCAGCCGGCCTACCGCGCCGTGCAGTGGATGGCCTTTGGTTCCAACTCGTTTAACGCGCTGGTTCCGCTGTACGCCAATGTCGAGACCATGCCCGAGTACTATGCCGATACGCAGGCTCGCGTGACGTCCGAAAACTTCTACTGGGCCAACCGCCTGATCGGAGCGCTGGCCGACGTCCGCTTCCATGAGTGCGGCCGCGCTGTGGAGGACTACCAGGAGAAGGTCGGTGGCATGGGCCACAAGCAGATCCATGACGTCGACGCTGTCGTAGCCGCGCTGCCCGAGGCCGAGGTGCCTGCCGAGCTTGCACGCGTCAACGAGGAGTTTGCCGAGCGCGTGCGGGTGGAGACCGATGCCCTGCTGGGCAAGGTCCTCTACACCACGAGCTGTGCCATGAAGAACTCCTTCGCGATGAACGACAACGTGAGATAGGGATTTCCCGTCGATCGAATAGCGCTAAAACGCTTTGTCGCTTTCACTCAATCTTGGGTACAAGAACGCCAATGCAGTTGTTTGTGATTGGAGACAACCATGGTTATGAAACTCGATCAGCTCGTTAACGGCGCCATCAACGTGGGCTTCGGCGCCGCCGCCGTTGCCGTCGAGGGCAGCAAGAAGGTTCTCGACGACCTTAATACCAAGGGCGAGCAGGTGCGCAAGGACACCGCCACCCCCGATATCGCCCGCAGTGTGTCCGACATGTTCGAGCAGGCCGGTGGCACCATCTCCGACCTGACCGAGCGTCTGGGTATGCAGGGCGAGACCGCGGCCCAGCGCGTGCTCGACGAGCTCATCCTTGCCCGCGTCCGCGTTATGACCGCCCCCGAGCGCACGGCCTTCCTGGCCCATGTGCGCGACATCGTCGATTCAGTCGAGGACAACGTGGCCTCGGTGCCCGTCGAGTCCGTTGAGCCCGACGATGCGAAGGATACCGAAGAGGCCGAGTAGCAGCGCAGATGGCAGATTCCACCACCGATTACAACAATCTAGATCCTCTGGGTGACGAGGCGGCGGTTGTCGATGAGGTCGATGCCGCCGTCTCGGGCGCTCGCAAGAAGCCGCGTGCTGTCGATATGGTGCCCGAGGAGCCCGACGCGATGGCGCCGGACGAGGAATACCAGCTCACGCCGGCGGGTCGTCGCGAACGCATCGGGCAGATTGTTCGTCTGGTCAAAAAGTACCGCGTGTGGGATAACCTCACGCCGGTTCGTTTGCGCCGCCTGCTCGAGGAACTCGGCCCCATGTTCGTCAAGATGGGGCAGATTCTGGCCAACCGGTCCGAGATTCTGCCGCAACGCTTTTGCGACGAGCTGCGTCGTCTGCGCTCCGACGTGGAGCCGGTGCCGTACGAGGTCGTACTCAGTTGTCTGGAAGAAGAATACGGCCTGCGCCTGGGGGAGATGTTCGATGCGATCGACCCCAATCCGCTTGGTAGCGCATCGCTCGCGCAGGTGCACCGCGCTCGTCTGGTGACGGGCGAGGACGTGGCCGTCAAGGTGCAGCGCCCCGGTGCGCAGCAGGTTATGGCACAGGACATCGATATCATCCGCTCGGTGGTGCGTATCGTTTCCAAGTTCGTCAACACCGATCAATTTGTTGACCTGCACGGCGTAGTCGAGGAGTTGTGGACCTCGTTTCGCGAGGAGACCAACTTTTTGGCCGAGGCCAAAAACCTCAACGACTTCTACGAGTTCCATAAGAGCGTTCATGGCGTGACGTGTCCTAAATCCTATCTGGACCTGTGCACCGAGCACGTGGTGGTTATGGACTACGTCGACGGCATTTCGATCGCCGATCCTGAACGCTTGGTGGCCGAGGGCTATGACTTGGAAAAGATCGGTGCCGCAATCGTCGAGGATTACTCGACGCAGGTGCTCGATGACGGCTTTTTCCATGCCGACCCGCATGCGGGAAACATTATTCTCAAGGACGGCATCGTTTACTTTATCGACTTGGGCATGGTCGGACGCATGTCGAGTCACGATCGCGGTATCGTCAAGGACATGATTTTCGCCGTGGCCGAGGGTGACGTGCCCAAGCTCAAGGATTCGCTCATGCGCTTCGCCGTGACGCGTGGCGACTCGGCTGAGCTCGATCATTCGGCCTTTTTGTCCGATCTTGACTTTATCGTGGCTGACTTTGCGGGCCTTGACCTGAAGGATCTGGATATCGGCGAGTTTTTGACCTCGCTGTTAAACCTGGCGCGCAAAAACGACGTTGAGCTGCCGAGCGTGGTAACGATGTTCGCCCGCGGCATGGTGACGCTCGAGGGTTTGCTGACCGAGTACATGCCCAACGTCAACATGATCCAGATAATCCAGACGCATATCAAAAACGAGAAGAGCACCTATGCGCGCGTGCGTGATATGGGACGCGATCTTGCCGCGAGCAGCTATCGCGCGGCAAAAGGCTCGCTCGAGGCGGCCGAGTATCTGGGCTTGGCTTCGCGTATGCTCACGCGCGGCCAGCTTAAGGTAAACACGCAGATCATGAGCAGCGATAAGGCGCTGCGACAGCTGGGCGGAATTATCGACCGCATGTCGATGGCAATTGTGATCGCTGGTCTGTTTATCGGTTCGTCGGTGGTGTACTACGCACGCATCGAGCCGGTTGTGTTTGGCATCCCAGTCATTGGCTTTATGGGCTACGTGAGCGCGCTGGTGCTGGCGCTTATGCTGGGCCGCAATATCTGGCTCAACAGTCACGGCGGCAAGCACTAGAGGCCGCGACCGTCACCGCATTTTCCTATCGCAAACAATAGCTTTTACCTTGGGCTTCGCCTGCGTGCGAGGCCCTTTTGCGTGATACCATTTTGACGGTAATAATCGATGGCCTAGATGGTGGTGCGGAGACGCGCGAATGCGCGGTTTACCTGCGCGTTTGGGAGAATTGGGGTGCAAGTCCCCGGCTGTACCAGTAACCGTAATTCCTCTTGGCTCGGGATGTTCGCGTCGCAGATCGGACGACGTGCCCGAGTCGTTAAGGTTAAGTCGGATCGCCTCCCATCTTGCATGCGGCTGCGGCGTATGCCGCCGGTGTGCATAGGGCTCTGGAGGGAAGGGGGACCCCGATGGGGAAACTCGAGCGCAACATGCGCGATGACGTGGGGCAGCCTCAAGGCAACGCTCCAAGTACAGACAATGGGAGACAAATGGATATGTTTGTGGACGAGCGCCAGCGCGTCTCGCATCGCCGTGGCGCAATTGCGCGCGGCGTAGCCAAGCGCGGCCTGGTGGCATTCCTGGCCTTCGCGATGGCCTTTGGCACCACGCCGGCTCAGCTGTGGGCCGAGGGCGCCGAGGGCATTGCCGAGGCTGTGGCTCAGGCTGCGACGCCGAGTGAGGACGCAGCGCTTGCGGGCGGTGCCGCCGAGCAGAGCGGCGCCGAGGTTTCAGATTCTGGGAGCGCGCCCGCAGCTAGTGCCGCCACAACAGGGGCGGCAGCTGGCGACGAAGGCTCGGCGACGGGGGAGAACCCTGCCGCGAGTGAGCAGTCTTCGACGGTAGCCGCTGGCCAAGCAGGATCTGCCGCCGCGACTGCCGTCCAGACAGAGAACCCGACAGAAACCGGCGATGTCGTCAAGAAGCAAGTCGAGGTCTCGTTCTCGATTATCGGCATCGATGCCGACGGCAAGGCTCAGACCTGGGTGGCACCTACGCAACTCAAGCTCGACGAGGGCGCGACGGCTGCGGACGCCTTCGTTAAGCTGCAGCAGAAGGTGGGCTTCAAGGCGAAATACGATCCGAACACGGCATACGGTTTTTACCTCGAAAGCATCACGTCCCCGAGCGATGGCCGCACGCTTGCCTTCGATCCGGCGACTTATGCCTACTGGCAGCTGTTTGTTGACGGCGCGTCTTCCTCGGTTGGCGCGAGCGGCGTCAAGCTCACCCAGGGGCAGAAGATTGAGTTTGCCTATACGGCTGGTAGCTCGTCCCCTGTCGTTAAGGACCAGGTTGCCGCAAATGTGACCGTCATTGGTCGCGATGCCCAGGGCAAGACTCAGACTTGGGTCGATAACGCGCAGTATGTGGTGACGTCCGGCTCGAACGCACTTGACCTTACGAAGGTCGCGCTCGAGGCGAATGACATCGATGCCGTTGTTGCGGGCTCCTTCATTCTGAGCCTTAAGCACAACGGCGTTGAGCTGGGTAAGCCGCTCGATTATTCGACCTATTGGCAGCTGTTCATCAACGGCAAGTCGAGCGACTGCACGGCAGACAATGTCACCATTCATGCTGGCGATACCGTTACGTGGTTCTACGGTGGCTGGGGCGACCAGTTGCCCTCCGATTCTGTCCATGCTTCCGTTCAGGTCCTCGGTAAGGACAAGGACGGCAAGCAGCAGGTTTGGGCTTCGACGGGTCAGATGAGTCTCAAGGCGGGCTCTACTGCCAAGGATCTGCTGGAGCAGACTGGTCTTGATCTCGTTGCTAGTGAAGAGTCTTGGGGCTGGTACCTCAGCGGCATTAAATCGCCGCTTGACGGTAAGACCTATAAGTATGATCCTGCGACCCGCAGTTATTGGCAATTCTATGTAAATGGCAAGTCCGCCACGGTCGGTGCCGGCAACTACGAGCTCCAAGAGGGCGACGCCGTCACCTTTATGTATGGTGCTGACGCCGATGCCCTCCCCGGTCAGGTTCTTGGGTCTGTCGATGTTGTCGGCCCCGATGTCAACGGCAACAATACTTGCTGGGGCTCGGCAAGCAGTGTTTCTTTGCCCGAAGGCTCTACTGCCCAGAACCTTATTGAGACGGTCTTGAAGGCCAAGGGCGTTACGTACAACGGCTCCCAGAGTGGTGAGTACTGGTTCCTCAATTCCATCAACTCGCCGTTCGATCACAAGCCGTATGCCTGGGATGCTGCGACCAATAAATCTTGGCACCTGTATATCAATGGAGAGCCCTCCTTACTCTGCGCCAACCAGATTACGCTCAAGAGCGGCGATAAGGTTACGCTTGCCTATACCACCGACGATTCGCCCATGCCCGATCCCGACAAGATTGTCGTGGACCCGAGTGCGACGACTCCTGATTGGGATGCCGAGTGGGCCGGCTACGGCAACAGCGGCAACGGTACGTCCGTTACGGACGCCAAGACGCCTGCGCAGGCCGCCGGTCTTAAGTGGGCCTTCGATTGGAAGGCCGAGTCTGGTCAGCAGTATGCCAACTGCAGCGAGCCTGTCATTGCTAACGGTTTTGTGTACATCGCGACCGAGAACGAGCTCATTAAGATCGATTCGTCCACGGGCAAAAAGGTTGCCTCTGCGCCGCTTGCCTCCAAGGTGAGCTATACCTCTCGTCCGATCTATACCAATGGCCTTATCATCGTTCCGCTCAACGGCGGTGCGGTCCAGGCGATTACTGCAGACAAGCTGATCTGCAAGTGGCTGACGCCTGGTTTGACGGACTTGACGCAGAGCTCCTGCACCGTCGTTTCGGACGGCGAGTACGTCTATGTAGGCTCGGTCGATATTTCGTATGACGAGAATTACAACGCGACCTACGGCAACGGCTCCCTGAAGCGTATCAAGATTGCCACGGGCGAAGTCTCTTGGCAGAACATTGACCCTTCCGAGGGCTATTATTGGACTGGCGCTGCGCTGACGGATAAGTACACCATTGTTCCTACGAGCGCGGGCACGCTTAAGTGCATTGATAAGACGACGGGCGATGTCGTTTCGACCATGAAGCTCGGCGCTGTCGCAAATGCCGATTGCATTGCCGATCCGTCCAATGGTTCGACCTTCTATCAGATGACGCACGACGGAAAGCTCCATGTGATTTCGCTTTCGGCAAAGGGCGTGCTGAGTGAACAGAAGACGGTTGATCTGGGCCTTACGAATAATCTGAGCGCCCCTGCGGTGTCTGGTGACAATCTGATTGTCGGCGGACAGACGGCTACGGGCTCTGCTCTGGTTCTCTATAACCTGAAGACGGACAAGACCACGATGGTCGCTGCTGCCGACGGCAAGGCGCTGCCGGCTGGCCTCAACGGTATTGCTGCTACTCCGCTGGTGAGTGTTCAGGGCGGCAAGACCTATGTGTACTTCACCGTGAACAGCGCGGATAGCAAGGATTACATCAACTACTCTGCTGGTGGTGGCGTGTATCGCTATACTCTCGGCGATGCAGAGGCGACGCAGATCTATGATGCGGCCGGCCATTACCAGTACTGTGACTCTCCGGTCATTGCCGATGCTTCTGGCAACCTGTACTACATCAATGATTCGGGTACGCTGTTCAAGCTGGGGGCTGTTGAGTCTTGGACGGTTGCCTTTAATTCCAACGGCGGGTCTGCTTGCGACACTAAGTTTGTTGCTACGGCCGACGGCAAGCTGGTCAAGCCGGCCGATCCGACGCGCGATGGCTACACTTTCGGTGGTTGGTATACCGATGAGGCTTGCACGCAGGCGTATGACTTCAGTACGCCAGTGACGGCCGATCTGACACTGTATGCCAAGTGGACCAAGAATGCCGTTAACCCTGGCGGCAATGGCGGTTCTGGCACTAATGGTGGCAACGGTGGCGCTGGCAACGGTTCCGGCGCTGGCGCTGGCACTGGCACGGGTTCCGGCTCCGGCTCTAAGGGCCAGCAGGCCGGCGGCGCTATCGCCCCGGGTCATAAGCCGACGACCAAGACGACGGTGTCGACCAAGAACGAGACCAAGGACAACAAGTCCGACAAGAAGGACACCGATAAGTCCGATAAGAAGGACGAGAAGAAGTCTGACAAGAAGGACAGCAAGTCCGACAAGAAGTCCGATTCCAAGTCCGATACGGGTGCTGCTTCCACGACCACTGCTAAGAAGTCCTCTAGTGCCTCCGAGCAGGAGGCTGGCACCAACCCGCTCGCCATTGTTGGCGTTGCCGCCGGCGTCATCGGTCTCGCCATCGTCGGCGTGTTCGTGTTCACCAAACGTCGGTAGGTGAGGGCTGTGTCCAATAAATCCAAGGACGCTGACCCCAAGCAACCAGATTCCTCGTTTATCCAGCTTGACGATGCAAAGCAACAGGGCGCCGCTTCGGCGGCGTCCGCCCCTCGTCGCAAGACGCTCCTCGGCGTCCTGACTGCCGCGTGCACCATTCTGATCGTCGTCTCGCTGGGTTTCGTCCATCCTTCCGAGAGCGGTGCCTGGTCCATCGACTGGATCATTCAGACCGTGACGGGGGAGAGCGTCGTCACCAAGGACACCAAGGTGTCTGGCTCGACTACGACTTCGGGCGAGGCCAGTTCCAAGGATTCCAAGTCATCGAATGACGCAAAAGATGAGTCCAAGCATTCTGATGAGTCCAAGTCCAAGGACGATTCCGAGTCTTCAAACAAGGAATCGGACAAGAACTCGGATAACAAGAAGTCCGAGGACCAGGACGGCAAGAAGTCTGGCGATAAATCCGCTGCCCAAAATACGGGAGCCGGTGATACTTCCAATGCGTCTGGCGGTGGCCAGTCGTCTGATGGAGCCTCATCCTCTAATGGTGGAAACGCCTCCTCGGGCGGCCAGAGCGGCTCGCAGGAGTCCAGCTACGTAACAGTGACGGTTTCGGTCACATCGAGCGCTGTGGGCAATCCTGTGTCTTCTGGTGGCACCTTTACCTTTAACGAAGGCGCTACCGTCTATGATGCCCTGTGCGCGCTGGGCCTTTCCGTTAACGCACATGGCTCGTCGTACGGCACGTATGTCTCCGCGATTGGTGGTTTGGCCGAGAAACAGTACGGTGGCACGAGCGGCTGGATGTACTCCGTCAACGGCACAACGCCCATGACGGCCTGCAGTAACTACGTTCTCTCCAATGGCGACAACGTGGTCTGGTATTACGTTACAGGCTAGGGACCTCGACATAGTGCGCCAGACGGGCGGTTCGGACAAACATCCGGGCCGCCCGTTTTTCATGCGAATGGGACTGGGTCGCCGGGTCTCTCGGCAAACAAAAAACCGGTTAAACGGGAATTCCAACCGGTTTTACATTCAAGCAAATAGTGAATCGACTACGACCGTGCGCCCTCGAGGAAGAAGCGGCGGCTGAAGTAGTTGTACCAGGTGACGAGGAACGTGGCGATGGCCTTCATGGCCTGGTAGCCGATGCTCAAAAACGTGACGCCCACAAACATGTACAGGTCGTTGAGGCCCAGGCCGATCACCGACAGGATGGTGAAGATCGTGAACTCGCGCTTGCGGCTCATGCCCTCGCGGTGGTCGAACACGTACTTCATGCTGAGCCAGTAGTTGACCACGACGGACGTGATGAACGAAACCGTGGTGCTCATCAAAAAGTCGAGGTGAAACAGCTCGACGAGCGCAATGAGCATACCCCAGTCGATGCCAAAGGAGACAAGACCCACGACAGCGAACTTGAGGAACTGCTTGGTATGAGGTTG
>OGWV01000363.1_pt1 | contig 26414 bp, 27 predicted proteins | sample 1576081 | NCBI WGS metagenome assembly OGWV01 (sample SAMEA3541541, study PRJEB24748) | human gut metagenome | biome: human gut; feature: human-associated habitat; material: faeces | place: China | collected 2012 | reverse complement strand
CTGCACAAAGTCGCCGTCCACAAGCACATCTATATATTGTAAAAACTCGTCGGTGCTTGCGGAAGTAATGCGGCCGCGATGACATAATCCATATAAATTTCCTTTAGTCGCTATGAATGATATAATTTATCAACATCCAGAACATTCAAACAAAATTCAAATCATCATAGTTAAACACATCACTGGTAACGGTCCTATCTAACTTCTCACCATTTCGATATTTTCTGCATGGCCAGATCTGACCATCAACTAAGCTTTCATACTCTCTATCATTTGAAAATCGTTTCTTCACTTTACTTCCGGATTTATAGCCCCATAATAATAGCTCTTGCTTTCCAAACAAATCTATTGCTACATAATCATTCACTGTTTTTCTATATTTGAAGTCTTCCAATCCGGGGCCATAGTTAAATGACGCATAAACCATTTGGCCAATAACATATGCTGATGATTCATGTCTGGAAAATGCGCGAGCAATACACTCCCCACCACTACGCTGATCTAAATCATCACTTTCATATCGACCAGATCGGCAACTATGTAATACCAAATAACCCTTTCCAGGATTCCAGATTAAATTTTCAAGAGATTCAACCACCTCAGCCGTAATATGCTCCCCCTTCTTAATTGATATCCTATCTGGATTGCTGTGAGCAAAAATATGAATTTCACACAAATCATATTTAGGTTGACCTGATTTATTTAGCTTGCAAATATCATAGAATATCGCGGTCCAAATTTTTTCGAAGTCGGCCAAACTCTTGAAGATCATCGGTCCTTTTACTTCACCTTTGGGATACTTAGATTCAAGCCGCTTTTTCTTGAATTCCGCCGCTTTCAACATCTCGGCACCACCGTGTCCACCATAGGCTATCATCACGTCATATCGAATAGGTCGTGAAATTGCAACATGAACAACATTGGGTTCACCATTGTCATTTGATCTTCTGGTTTTTCCTAAAGATATATCATTTACTGGCATTTCAGCTCCTACAATTACAATTACAAATGCTTTACTACCCAACTAAACGCGTCACCAATAATATTCATTTAATTAATAACAACTCATTATTGTAATTAATCACGCATTATTTTAACTTATGGTTAGTAATATTGTGTGAGCTACCTTCATATTTTGATTGATTTAATTATGCAATCAAGCTTTGATAGCCAATAATAAAAAATAAAATTTACACTTTACAAACAATACAAATAATCATAAGAACTACATTCTTACATTGAAAATATAACTATGTTGGTGCGGATAGAGAAGATTACACGGCCCCGGCTTTACGCCGTAGTAAGAATGGCATAGCGACCTTTAGGAAGATGGTTTTGTGGCAACCGTAGACAATTGGCTGTAGCAAAGCGAAATGCCTCCTGGAGCGAAACCAGAAAAAATATTCCCTGCAGATGAAGCAGCTTAAGGACTCCGAAAAACGCGAAAAGTACAAGGTGTACGGCGAGCTTATCAACGCATTCGGCTACGGACTTACACCGGACGACAAGTTTCTTGAAGCTGCAAACTATTATGATGACAACAAAATCATCAAAATCCCTATCGACAACACAAAAACTCCTGCCGAGAACGCGCAGAAATACTTTGACAAATATGGAAAGATGAAGCGTACTGCCGAAGCATTGAACGAGCTGATTCTTGAAACAAAAGGTCAGATAGACCATCTCGAATCAATTCAGAATTCACTGGATATCGCTTTAAGCGCTGATGACCTCGTCCAGATAAAGGATGAGCTGATAGAATACGGTTTTATCAAAAAAGGAAAGGGTTCAAAGAAACAGAAGGTAAAGAGCAAACCCTTCCACTATATCTCATCGGACGGCTTTGATATGTACGTTGGCAAAAACAACTACCAGAACGATGAGCTCACCTTCAAGCTGGCAACCGGAAACGACTGGTGGTTCCACGCCAAGGGCATGCCCGGCTCACATGTCATTGTAAAAGCTGAAAATAAAAAGCTGCCGGACAGCACCTTCGAGGAGGCCGGCAAGCTCGCAGGCTACTACTCAAAGGGCAAAAATGCCGACAAGGTAGAAATAGACTATCTGCAAAAGAAAAATGTCAAAAAGCCAAACGGTGCTGCAGCCGGCTTTGTCGTGTATTACACAAACTATTCTCTCACGATTCACCCGGATATATCCGATATCAGGCAGATTGAGTAAGCTTATTATATTTATTTAATAACTATTCAAAAACGGCCCACGTACATTCACCAATCCGCTTATAACAAAAAGCTGATATACACATGCATAGTCCTGCATGCTATATCAGCTTTTATTTTAGCCATTTAAGCTCATCACAGATTCATCCTCTTTAATTGTTCTTTTGCGAATTCATCCATTTTCTTTTTCAGTATTCTGTTTTCCGGTGTACAAAGCGCCGGGTCTGCTTCAAGCACCTCATCCACCATCTCAGATGCTTCCTTTAGCACATCGCTGTCCTGATACACATCCGCAAGTGCAAACGCAAGGTCTCCACTCTGCCTGATTCCAAAGAAATCCCCGGGACCTCTGAGCTTTAAATCCTCACTTGCTATAAAAAAGCCATCATTTGATTTATTTAGTATCTCCAGACGTTTTTTTGATTTCTTTGAATTTGACGAATTGATGAAAATGCAATACGACTGTGCATCCCCCCTGCCTACACGGCCTCTTAGCTGATGAAGCTGTGCAAGTCCAAACCTGTCTGCATTCTCTATCATCATAACGGTTGCATTGGGCACATTTACCCCAACCTCCACGACTGTTGTGGACACAAGCACCTGCGACTCATTATTTGCAAAGCGCTGCATCACCTCATCCTTTGCCTTACTCTTCATCCTGCCGTTAAGCACATCTACTGTGATATCCTTTGGCAGTGCCGCTTTAAGCACATTTGCATAGTCTGTGACATTTTCCCCTTCCGAGTTTTCGGTTTCCTCCACAAGAGGGCATATAACATACGCCTGATGACCGGCTCTCACCTGCTCCTTAATAAAGCTGTAGGCCTTTGGCCTGAATGCCGTGCCAACCACACAGTTCTTGATTGGAAGCCTTTTTGCAGGCACCTCATTTATGACAGAGATATCCATATCACCGTATATGATTATTGCCAACGTACGCGGTATCGGAGTGGCACTCATCACAAGTATATGTGGCTTTCTTCCCTTATCCGAGAAGCTCTCTCTCTGCTTCACTCCAAATCTGTGCTGCTCATCTGTGATAACAAGCGACAGATTGGAAAAATCCGCTTTCTCCTGTATAAGCGCATGAGTGCCTATAATAAGTGCATTTTTCTCGTTTTCAAGGCACGCATAGGCTTCTCTTTTCTGCTTTGCCGTCATGGAGCCGGTAAGAAGCACAACAGGACTGTCAAGTCCAAACTGACCAACCAGTGAGCAAAACGTCTCATAATGCTGGTTTGCAAGCACCTCCGTCGGAGCCATAATTGCAGACTGATAGCCACATTTTGACGCCCACGCCATAAGAAGAAAAGCAACAATCGTCTTTCCTGAGCCCACATCGCCCTGAATAAGCCTCTGCATCACATAGGGACTTTTAATATCCTGCTTTATCTCATCTATTGTCTTCTTCTGCGCGCCTGTCAGCTCATACGGAAGCTTATCAATCAGTCCGTCTATAAAAGCATCATCCGTAAACTCAAACTCATTTTTGTCCTTCTGCTGCTTTTTATTCTGATACCGCATGCCCATGATAAAGAGAAAAAACTCATCAAAAACAAGCCGTCTTCTTGCCTCCACAAGAGCGTCAAAGTCATCCGGGAAATGTATCTGCTTCATGGCATAATTATACTCGCAAAAGCCGTATCTGTGCCTTATATCCTTAGGCAGATAATCTGACAGCAGTGTATCATGTGACAGAGTCTCCTTTATCGTCTTGACTATCAGATTGTTTGTCACACCGCTTGTCACGGAATACACAGGCTGCAGTGTATCGCGTATAGCCTCGTACTTTTGCACCTCATACACCACAGGCTGCTCCATGACATATCTGCCGCCCTTTGGCTTAATATGTCCGTAAAATATAAGATGTCTCCCCTGCACAAGCTGTGCCTTAAGGTATGGCATACGGTACCATACCAGCTGTATCATATGTCCGGGCGATCCGATATCCTGCAATGTAATCTGCATTCTCGCTGTATTTTTCACAACAGGTGCCTTTTTAATCACAGCATGGATGGCATAGGTACTGCTTACGTTTACATTATTCAGTTCATCAATATCCGTTATTTCCGGAAACTTTACATAATCCCGGGGAAAATGAAGGAGTATATCACCAACGGTGTATACTCCCATTTTAGCAAATGCTTTTTGTGTTTTTTCCCCGATTCCCTTAACCGCGGTAATCGGTGAAGCTATATCCATATTTGCTCCTAAATATAATAAATATCATTTATATTCTTTAAAGGGCTTTACTCTACAGAAATAACATAATAGTAGATTGGCTGTCCGCCATCGTTGACCTCAACCTCTACATCAGGATATTTCTCTTCGATTGCTGCCGCAAGCTCATTAGCTGAGTCCTCATCAGAATCACTTCCGAAGTAAATGCTGACAATCGCTGAATCCTCATCTACCATGGCATCTACCATCTCAAGTGTGGTAGCCCTTAAGTCTGTTCCAACAGAAAGGATGCTCTTGTCTCCGATTCCCATGAAGTCGTTCTGCTTGATGGTTTTTCCGTCAATCTCAGTATCACGGACTGCATATGTCACCTGCCCTGTCTTGACATTTTCTATCTCAGCCATCATCTGCTCTTTATTCTCCTCGGCGCTGTGGTCAGGGATATAATTTACAAGCGCTGTGATACCCTGTGGGATAGTCTTTGTAGGGATAACAATAATCTGTTTATCCACAACAAGGTCTACTGCCTGGTTTGCAGCCATGATGATATTCTTGTTGTTTGGCAGGATAAATACTGTCTTCGCATTTACATGCTCGATAGCGTTGAGCATATCCTCTGTGCTAGGGTTCATGGTCTGACCACCCTCTATGAGATAGTCCACTCCAAGGCCTCTAAACACTTCATTCATGCCTTCTCCGATTGAAACAGATACAAAGCCCATTTCCTTTGCAGGCATGTTATTTGTCTTTTCATCAGCCAGAGCTGCTTCATAAGCCTCTTCCTCAGCCTTCTGCTGTGCTGCAAGCTTCTGTGAATCCTTGATGAGCTTTTCCTGATGCTCCTCACGCATATTGTCGATCTTTATCTTGCTGAGTGAGCCGAAGGTAAGTGCCTTCTGCAGTGCAAGTCCGGGGTCGTTTGTATGTACGTGAGTCTTTACGATCTCATCGTCGGCTACAACGACTATAGAGTCACCAATTGACTCGAGGAATGCCTTGTATGCGTGCTCCTCATTGTCTGACATTGGCGCATTGAGTACAATAATAAACTCTGTGCAGTAACCAAACTTAATCTCTGCCTCTGTCTCAGCCGAAATCTTTGCAGGAGCTGCTCCTGTTGGTGCGCCCTCGATTGTATAGTCAATCTCCTTGCCGATAAGGGCATCATATGCTCCCTTTAATACCTGAACAAGTCCTTGTCCGCCTGAATCCACAACACCTGCCTGTTTTAATACAGGAAGCATCTCCGGTGTCTGGTCAAGCACATACTCAGCCTGCTTTATAACCTCTTCAACAAATGTGACAACATCCTCTGTATCGTCTGACAGCTCCAGAGCCTTTTCTGCTGCGCCCTTTGCCACTGTGAGGATAGTTCCCTCCTTCGGCTTCATAACCGCCTTGTAAGCTGTCTCAACCGCCTTCTGGCATGCCTCACAAAGAATAGTGACATCTATCTCATCGTATTCCTTTATAACCTTACAGAAGCCTCTGAAAAGCTGTGATAAGATAACACCCGAGTTTCCTCTGGCACCTCTTAAAGAGCCTGATGAAATAGCCTTTGCAAGCTCTGCCATGGTAGGCTCTGTGAGCGAGCTGACCTCCTTGGCTGCAGACATGATTGTCATTGTCATATTTGTTCCGGTATCACCATCCGGTACCGGGAATACATTCAGCTCATTTATCCAGTCTTTCTTTGAATCAAGATTCTTGGCTCCCGCAAGAAACATCCTTGCAAGGAGCTTTGAATTAATGCTTGTGATCTCCACTTTTTGTAGTCCTCCTTAATCAATTACCCTTACGCCCTCAACGTAAATATTGATCTTTGCAATTTTCATTCCTGTAAATGACTCAACCTTGTACTTAACCGTCTCGATAAGATTGTCCGAAACAGTGCCGATCGAAATACCATACGCTACTATTACATGAAAATCAATGGTAATTTCGTTGTTCTCATCTACCTTTACATTTATTCCATGGTTCAGGTAATCTCTCTTTAAAAGCTTTACAAGACCATCCTTCATGTTGACCGCTGCCATGCCTACTATTCCAAAGCACTCTACAGCTACAGAGCCTGCATAGGTTGCAATAACATCTGTATCAATTAAAATTTGTCCATATTGGGTATCCATCTGTCCCTTCATAATATATACCTCCATCATATTGTGACGTAGCTAATGTTATTATACCTTTTTTTTCACAAAAAGCAAATATTTTTATATTTTATCCTTGCATTCTTTATTTTAATCTGATAGAATACATTTGTTGTGAGCTTAAGAGTATGGTAAGCTTAGTGAAATGCAAGGAGGTGCAATATCATGGCAAAATGTGCAATTTGTGAAAAAGGTGTTCATTATGGAAATAATGTCAGCCATTCTCATAGAAGATCAAATCATGTTTGGAAGTCAAACATTAAGAAGGTTTCTTGCAAGGTCAATGGAGTTCCACAGAAGTTATATGTATGTACTTCATGTTTAAGATCTGGCAAAGTTGAGAGAGCTTAGTCTTTATTTTTGAATCTTTTGAATTTTAAAGGACATCCGTTTGGATGTCCTTTTTATTTGCTTTCACATATGAAATCAATCCTGCTTATCGTCCTCTGCCTCGTCTACCTTTACATCTACATCGTCGAGATTAAGGTCATCATTTTTTCCCTTTGAGAAGCGGCTTACAATATCCGGCACCATATCAAGTATTTTGGTCATGCCGTCCTGATTCTTTACATTGACAAGCTTTGTCTGTCCATTCTGGATAACGAGCACTGCACTAGGCTGAATCTTTCCACCCATACCACCGGCTCCGTTATTTTTCTTTTCTGCCGAAAATGCTCCTGCTGCCACTCCAAACGACACATCCACAAGCGGAAGTATGATTGTATCCCCTATATGAATCGCATCACCGACTACAGTCTTTGTAGTGATAAAGCTGTCCATCCCCTTGAAAAGTGACTCTACTGTGTTATTGAAACTATTATCTGCCATAATATCTTCCTCCTATCTGCTTATCCTATTATATAATCTGCGGCAGTTTTTATCAAATAAAATTCTAAGTGTTGCCGCTAAAATACTTATTACTATCACATGCCCCTTTATATCAAAGCTGCCCTTTGCATATGGATTTTCACTCTCGAAATCAGGTGTAATCCGCCATCTGTTTGTATAGCCGACAGGAAAGCATGCTAAAATCCCCAATGAAATACCTGTTGTATCCGGCGAGCCTGTTGAATAAACCATTGTAAGCTTAAGCCTCCTTGGGCATATTCTTTTAAGAATGATAAAAAGCTCTTTTTTCAGATGTGAAAAAGCAGCCTTATTTCTCTCGTCACCGTATTCTCTTTTTAGCTTACCGATACCGGTTTTTATTTTTTCTGACTTATCTTTAAATTGTTTTTTATGTGGTTTTTTATGAGTGAGCTTTGTTTGTTGTTTTATATGCTGATTCTCATCAGCCGATATTTGAGGCTTTCCTCCGGTGTTTTCACAGCCTTTATCTTCCGCTTGAGTTTTAGCCGCATCATCTATTGCGTCATCATCAAAATCCTCATAATTCTCTGCCAAAGAATCAGTCTCAGTGGCCTTTTCATTATACTCATCATCTTCACACTTTTCATACTCAGAATCAGAATCGTCAAACAGCCTCTTCTTCACAAAGGCAAGCCTTATATATCCGTCAGTCTCGTCCGCATACTCTATATGCAGTGCAAACAAATGAAAAAGCCACGACATATGTGCATTTGCTCTTATGTCTGTATTGTCAAAGCTTCCGACAGCCCTGTACTTGACCGGCACAAACAGTACGCAAAGCAGCGCTGTAAGTATAAGAGCAAGCACTACAAGGAGTATGATGCCTATGACCTTTAAAATCGTAAATATCATATATCTAATTCCTCCGTCTGCTCTTTAAATAGCTCTTCACATCTGTTTTACCTGTATTTTCGTATGTCTCCTTAACAATATCACAGGCCAGCAAAAGTGCCTCATCATAATTACCCGCTACTGCGATTATGTGCAGATTCTTCTTAGGATATCCCTTTTGCAGCAATTCTCTTGTCGGAATGATATCCAAAAGATTTTCCTCATTTGACGGAAACGTGATGATGTATGTGTGAAGCATGCCGGCATTATGCTCTATCTTCCACTTGATTTTCTTTATCTTTCCGGTAACAGACTCTCCTACAAATAAATCCTCATACCATTTCATTCCAAAACCTCAAAAAGCAGTTTTTAAAACTGCTTTTTAATAATACTAATAATACTTGTGTGTCCCCCATAAGTTGCTTTTCTTTAAATCCAGGTACTCATTGTAAGCCTTCTCAAGTATCTGCTTCTCATTTGCAAACTTGAGCAGATGATATGCCTCGTGATACTTGTAAAACCCTGAATCCATGAAATACTCTTCTCTTTGCGGTTTACTATAATAACTTTCGCCCATCATAAGATACCAGTGTACATCCTTTTCCACTGTATCATGTGGCACGGTAAAAGAATAGTGGCTCTTACCCACGTATTGGATTATCGTTGCACTGGCACCAGTCTCCTCTTTCACTTCACGGATTGCAGTGTCCTTGTACTCTTCATCAGATTCCACAGTTCCCTTGGGCAGTACCCACCCCTCGTACCTGTTCCTGTAGTTCTTGTATAAGAGTAATATTTTGCCACGAAAGATTACCACACCGCCACAGCTCGTTGCTTCTATCATTGCCATTCCTCCAAGTGTGGTTTAAACGCTATCTGTCAGTTCAAGCGAAATATGAACGATAACGTCTGTCATTACACTTAAGTATAACCTACTTCTAAAAAAAGTGCAACAAGCCTATTCATTGAAATATTTATCAAATACCTTTTTTGCCACTGGCACCGCATATGTGCTTCCGGCACCCGAATCCTCCACAACTACTGCGATAGCCAGATCATTGTAGCCATCCTTTTTTCCATAGCCCACAAACCAGGCATTGGTCTGGTCTGTAGAATCTGATACCTGGGCAGTTCCGGTCTTTCCAAAGGCCTCATAGCTCTGATTGCTTAGCTTTGCGCCTGTTCCATCAGATACCACTGCTGCCATAAGATTCTGGAGAAAGGCTGCCTGATCCTTTGACATAATCTGCTTGTATGAAGCCGGTTTATTCTGCTCCACAATCGCCCCTGCTGCATTCTCCGTATGGTCTACCAGATATGGTCTCATCAGATTGCCATCATTACAGATTGCACCAGCAATCATGCACATATGAAGTGGCGAAACAAGCGTGTTTCCCTGACCTATCGCAGTCTGCATGGTCAGAGCTGACGAAGCATTGTTATCCAATGCAAACTTACTCTTTTTTGAATCAAAGGCTATAGGCAGATTATTATTGAAAAGCATGTCGTCACACAAGGTATTAAGCTTATTGTTGTCCACCAAAAGACCTATATTGGAAAAGGACGAGTTGCATGACTTTGCAAACGACTTTGTTAAGTCCTCCTGTCCGTGTGATTTATTGCCGGCACAGTGGATTGTAAAGCCGTCCTCAGTAATGCTTCCGTCACAATCAAAGCTGTAGTCGTTGTATGTAGACGGATTTTCGTTATAATACTCAAGTGCTGTAAAAATCTTAAACACTGAGCCCGGAGCATACTGTCCCTGTGTTGCCCTGTTGTAAAGAGAAGTGCTGCCCTCACCGTTTACGCTCTCCCAGTCACTTGCGATGGTATTTGGGTCATAATCAGGCTTTGACACCATAACTGCAATCTTTCCTGTCTTCGGCTCAATTGCAATGACAGCACCTTCATAGTCGTCAAGTGCATTGTATGCAGCCGCCTGTGCTTCGTAATCCAGTGTGGTTATGACATTATCACCGGTATTTTTCTTACCGCTTATATCATTTACTATCTGGTCAAGGAAAAACTCATGTGACCGAAGCAATGAGAAATTTTCCTGCTTTTCAAGCCCTGCCTTACCGTTTACGGCAAAGCCCGCCACATGCGCAAACATCCTGCCGTCAGGGTATTCCCTTGTCTCAGATGCATCCGAGCTGACCTTTGTCCGAGCTATGACATGTCCATCCTTAGTCTGTATCTCACCCCTCACTACATTCTTAGAGAAAAGATCCTGCAGCGAATTGTATGGGCTGTTGATGAATTCGTCGCTTTTTACAAACTGGAAATATAAGAAATAACCTATCAATCCAACAAAAACTATAAGGAAAAAATATGTAACAACCGCATACTCTCTATTTCTGTGTCTTCGTGCTGTTTTTGCCGCCTGCTGCCGGTTTTTTTGTGTTTTTTGTCTCATGGTCCTTTCGTCTCTTGTCATCTATATTTCTCCTTTTTTCAGGGGCTGCCTGCATAATATACATGCCCTGTATCATTCCAAAAATAATCATCGTAGATAGAAGCGAGCTGCCACCGTAGCTCACAAGCGGCAGCGTCACACCGGTCATCGGTATAAACTTGGTTGAGCCGCCAACAGTTAAAAGCACCTGAAGCGCATACACACTGCCAAGTCCCAGCGCCACATACTTATAAAACGCATCCTTCATCTGCATGGAAAGATTAAATATCATAAGAAAGCAGCTGACACAAACCATGATGAGGCAGATTGCAAATATACCGCCCATCTCCTCTGAGATAGCCGCTATGATAAAGTCTTTAGACACAATAGGTATCTTATTCGGCAGTCCCTGCCCCAGTCCAAAGCCAAACAGTCCGCCTGTACCTATGGCAAAAAGCGACTGACACACCTGATAGCCGGCCTTGTCTATGACAGAAAGAGGATCAAGCCATGCAACAATTCTGTTTTTCACATGTGAAAACAGATGATAGCCTGCGTACATTCCAAGCCCCACAAACGCGAGTCCCCCGGCAAAAATATAAAACCTTTTTGTCGCAACATAAATCATGACCAGATATGTAAAGAAATACAAAAGCGCTCCACCAAGGTCGTTTGATGCAACAAGTATCAGCACAAACACTGCCGACATGCCGCTTGTTATGGCAAGCTGCTTTAAATCAGTTGATTTATACAGCATGGATGCTATAAAAAACACAAAAAGTATCTTTACAAACTCAGATGGCTGAATTGAAACAGGACCAAATGTCAAAGAAAGCTTTGCTCCTCTGCTCGCCACTCCTACCACAAGCACTGACAAAAGACCAAGTATTCCCACACCGGCATATGTCCATGTCAGTTTTCGAAACATCGTGCCTTTTTGCATGATAAGCGGTATTAAAAACGCAAATATCGTTCCGGCAAGTACAAAAACAAACTGCCTTAATGCCTTGTCAAACGAAATTCTCGTTAGAATAATCATGCTTATACAAAGCATCATCACCATGTTGTTTAGAACAAGCTCTGAGGCATTCTTATAAAACTTATGATAAATCAAATAAATTGATTCAAAAAGCACAAGCTGTGCTATATAAAATCCTATTATCTTTGTATCCATTGTCGTGACAAAGAGCACCAAAAAACCATCTAAATGAATCAGAAACATATAGAATCTCTGCAGATTATATATATGCCTCTGCTTTTTCGGCTTGTCGGGATACTTGAATAAATGAAAGCATAAAAAAGTATATATGAGAAAAAGTATTATCATAATATACTTGGAAAGCTGTACTATCAGATGTACCATGTTATTCTACTCCTCTTTTGTAATGTCCGTTTGTATATTCAGCTACATTATCATCCATAACCGCCTTAATCTGCTTTGGAGTCTCGATTGTAAAGCTGTATCTAAAACTTCTGATACCAGCCTCCTTAAGCTTACTTATGTTCTTTGTGAGCATGGTAGGCAGTGAATTATATATTGTATTATAGCACTCCTTACAGTTGTTACAAACTGCAAAGGATTTATTGTATCTATCCTTTAAATATATAAGCTTTTGCTTTTTATCACAGCCCTTTGTGTTTTTGTGCACACAATTGGCGGTGGTCATAAGCGGATAATATCCGTAGACTATCATCTGTGAGCCTGTATTGTTTCTGTGCATAATCTCCCTTGAATTGAGCTCAAGCGGCACTGTATCACCACTTACTCCGTGCTCAAAAAAAGCACTCTTTGAAACATCATTAAAGGTATACATATTGTGGTCTAAAATAACTTTTTTCCCTGTAAACAGATTTTCTGTCAGATAAAGCTCCTCGTAATTTTTCACAACAAAGCCCTCGAAGCTTACCTTATCAAGCTCTTTTGCGATAGATACAAAATAATCAGATGAATCCGCCCTGAATATCGTAGGCAGCATGAGATACACTTTTTTATTTCGCTTTGTAAGGCTTTTCACATCATCTGCAAACTGCTGTATCAGAGTCTTCCTGTCATACATGTCAAAATCCAGATAAAATACATCAAAACATTCATAGCTAATAAGTGTATCAAGCTGCGCGCGTGTCATACACGAGCATATGGCAGTGTAATCCTTTGCATTTACAGCTCCATCTTCATGTGCTGCATCGCTTTTTACGACATGTTCAGGGAGCTCACACATACTTGATATATCAACATATCGTGCGTCATCCCTGTAATACTTTTTCAACAGCTTATCACAAAGCCCTGAAATTGCATCACGCCGCAGCTTGTTTAGTGCTCCGTTTGGCACAAAGACGTTTTCTCCGATTTGAGCTTTAATATGTGAAAACTCAAAGTCTGTATCACCGGTTTTGTTTATCCTGTCGATAGCGGCTTTTTTATCAAGCGGTGCCTTAAGTGCGGCGCTGACAGGTTCTATTGAGGCTTTGTATGTCACATCACCTCTTTTTACAGTGAGGCTTCCGGGCTCGCCCTCTCTTAAAACAAGCTCTCCCTCTATCGAAAGCTTTCTTTTTTCAGGCGAAGGCTCTTCGGCATTTGAAACGAAATTAGGCTTCACATAAGTCACCATATCAGAGCCATTGTGGTCGAAATAATACCTGTCTGTGAAACCACAGCGGTTTCCAAGTGCCTTTATCCTGTCATAATCAGCATCACTAACAGGCTTTTTGCTGTCAATATAGCTTCTGTAGTATTTTACCACTCCGCATGCATACTCAAGCTGCTTCATACGTCCCTCAATCTTGAGCGAATAAACACCTGCATCATGCAGCTTGTCAAGAGCCTTTATACCACACATATCCTTAAGGCTTAAAATGTATTCATCCTTTTTGCCCTCCACGGTATACGGCAGTCTGCACGGCTGTGCACAGCGGCCTCTATTTCCGCTTCTACCACCTAAAATACTGCTGAAAAGGCACTGTCCGGAATACGAATAGCACAATGCTCCGTGCACAAAGGCTTCAAGCTCCATGCCGGTTTCCTCATGTATGCGCTTCATCTCGGCAAGAGAAACCTCCCTTGCCATGACCACACGCGTCACTCCAAACTGCGAAAGAAAGCGCACTCCGTCTGCTCCAGTCACCGTCATCTGTGTACTCGTATGTATCTCCATTGAAGGAAAATACTCATGGATAGCCTTCACCACTCCAATATCCTGCACTATCACTGCATCAAGCCCTCTTTTGTAGTACACAAGCAGGTAGTCGTAGAGCTTTGAAAACTCACTGTTTTTAATCAGCGTATTGACCGTCAGATACACCTTTACTCCTCGTAAATGCGCAAAATCAATTGCCTCTAAAAGCTCCTCCTCTGTGAAATTATTGGCATATGCCCTGGCTCCAAACATGCTTCCGCCCACATACACAGCATCGGCGCCGCTTTCTATCACACCCTTAAGTATCTCAAGGCTGCCTGCCGGTGCAAGCAGTTCAAAATCTTTATTTCTCATATATTTCCTCATATAGATGCTCATTTGATATCATATAACCCTGCAATAAAATAGGGAACAGTGTACGATAACTGTTCCCCTTTTATTGCTATTTATCGCTACTGTCATTTGCCCCCTTAGAAGCATGTGCAGATTTTTTAACAGGCTTTTTTCCATCAAGAAGTGACTCCTCAAGAGTTGCCTCAAGTCTTGCCTTGTTGAGTAAAAGCTCCTTGTTTTGTGCCTCAAGCTCCTTCATGCTTGCCTCAGCATTCTCGGTCTTCACCTGATTGGAAATTAAATCATGCTTTAAATCGTATATTTCCTTATCCTTATTCTCTATATCACCCTCGAGCTTTTCGACAAGTGCCTTTGCCTTGAAATAATCATCCGCAATATTGAGCTCGATAAGTGTGCTCTTCATATTGCCCGGAAGATGCTTATACTCATCCATATCATCAAACTCTGCAATCTTGTTGTTGATGTATGCCGCAACCTTCTGTAAGTATTCCTCATTCTCATATCCTGACAGTGTGTAAACCTTTCCGTCTATTACCACCTCAGCATTTGTTTTTGCAGACATTTAATCATCCTCCGTTTTCACATTTATTCAAACCAGCTATATTAATATCAATTTCAATATCAAATACTTAATTATTATATGCCTTATAGATATAAATTGCAACTTTAAGCCCTTTTTCTCTCAAAATGCTCAAAGGCAAGTTCTGTCGCCACACGTCCCTTTGGTGTGCGGTTTATGAAGCCGTTCTTCACCAGATACGGCTCGTAAACATCCTCAATGGTTCCGGCATCCTCACCTATTGCCGCTGCAAGCGTATCAAGGCCCACCGGTCCTCCCGCAAACTTGTCAATGATGGTGAGAAGTATATTTCTGTCGTTTAAATCCAATCCGTACTTGTCCACTTCCAAAAGATCCAGTGCAAAGCTTGCCACATCATAGGTGATTTTGCCATCATACTTAACCTGCGCAAAATCCCTGACACGCTTTAGCAGTCTGTTTGCAAGTCTTGGGGTACCTCTTGAACGGCGCGCCATCTCGTAGGCTCCCTTGTCATCTATCTCAACTCCAAGCACCTTTGCGGAATTGACGATAATATGCTTTAGCTCATCGACAGTGTAAAACTCCATGTGATTTACCACACCAAACCTGTCGCGTAAAGGTGCCGAAAGCATACCCGCCCTCGTTGTTGCACCTACAAGGGTGAATTTGGGCAGGTTGAATCTGATTGACTTTGCAGACTCGCCCTTTCCAATCATGATATCAATGGCGTAATCCTCCATAGCAGGATAGAGTACCTCCTCCACCTGACGGTTTAGTCTGTGAATCTCATCGACAAACAGTATATCTCCCTCAGAAAGTCCGTTGAGTATGGCTGCCATCTCTCCCGGCTTACCTATTGCAGGACCGGAGGTCACCTTTATCTTTGTACCCATCTCATTTGCAATGATTCCTGCAAGTGTTGTCTTTCCAAGCCCCGGAGGTCCGTAAAACAGCACATGATCGAGCGCCTCGCCCCTTGATTTTGCGGCTTCAATATATATTTTTAAATTGTCCTTTATCTTCTGCTGACCAATATAGTCATCAAAATACATAGGACGCAGTGATTTTTCTATTTTTATGTCCTCTTCCTGCAATTGTGTGGAAATTACTCTTTTCACGTTTTGTTCCCCGTTTCTGTTTTAAGCTTACAGCTTTTATCGATCAGCCCATATTTTTGAGCGCAAGCTTCAGCACATCCTCTACATCCATATCCTCTGTGATATCAACCTTGGACACTGCCTTAAGACTCTCAGTAGATGAGTATCCAAGCGCATTAAGCGCCATGACAGCATCATTTTTCACAGTGCTGTTCATGGATGAAACAGCACCGGAAGTCTGATTCTCAAGCTTCTTTTCAAATGCATCCTCAAGCGACAGCTTGTCCTTTAAATCAAGTATTACTCTCTGAGCCGTCTTTGCACCTATTCCCGGTGCCTTTGATATAGCCTTTGAGTCGCCCGATAAAATTGCGAAACGCAAATCATCGGCAGGCAGAGTTGACAAAATGGCAAGGCCGCCCTTTGGTCCGATTCCGCTGACTGTAATCAGCAGCTTAAAGATTTCAAGCTCATCCTTGCTCAAAAAGCCATAAAGTATCATGGCATCCTCCCTGACACATAGGTAGGTGTAAATTTTTACATCCTCTCCCTCGTCAGGCAGCATATCAAAATACTGCGTCGGTATGTAAATGAGATAGCCTACACCTGCTGCCTCCACTACAATGCTGTCTATATTTTTTTCTGCAAGCTCTCCTTTTATATATGCATACATTGAATCCATTTGTTACTGTTTCGACTGTAGCCTGACACACAGGCATAAAAACAGCAGCATCTCCTTTTGTTATTAAATATACGTAGATTACAGCCCATTAAAACTATACATGAAAGCTGTCAGAAATCCTCAAAAGCACCTGTGAAGCTACTATTCCAATCACAAGTCCCGTGATGCATCCTGCCACAAGAAGCACCGGAATATAGTACACTACGCTGTAGGTTGACAAAACTATAGCCGCAACTATTATCTGTCCTATATTGTGACACACTCCACCGACCAGGCTTATTGAAACCGAACTGAATTTATCTGATTTCTTAAGCAGGTACATAACGATAAAGCTTAGTATACAGCCTGCCAGTGAATATATGATGCTGAACGCATTTCCAAACATAAAGCCTGAAAGCACCGCACGAAATACACATAGCAGAAACGTCTCCATGGGTGCTGCTATATAAAGCATGATTACTGTCACTATATTTGTAAGCCCCAGCTTTACTCCCGGTATGCCTACCGCAAACGGTATAAGTGACTCAACATAGCTTAGCACCAGTGCCAGTGCCATAAGCATACCAAGGTTTGCAATCTTTCTGGTTTTCATTTATCTCATTTCTTTCTATAAAAATGTTCGGGTATCACTTGGATATCGAATCTATATCGGATTTCGTGTCGCTTTTTACCGTCACAACAACCTTATTCGGCAGACAGATAATCGACTCTCCCTCCTTTGATATCGCCTTCTGCTTCACACACAGATGATCCGGACAGTCGGCAGAGGTCATATCCGCCACACCGCCCTTTATGACAAGGGTGTTAGTAACATCGCCATCGCCATTTTTTATCTCAATTGTATCATCCTTTGAAAGCGGATATGTGCCATAGCCCCTTCCATCGATAGTCACCTCGACACATGCATCGCTATCCGTATCCTGCCCCTTTAAATATACAAGCTTCCATATAAGAAGCAGAGCGACAGAGATAATTACAATAACCGATATCAGGATTATATCATTTCTGCCAAAACGCTTACGCATCCTCTTTTATCTCTCCCATATAGTAGAAGCCTCTGCACTCATCAAGCTTCACATTATAGATATTTCCAATCATATCCTCGGTACCCGGAAAATGTACGATTGAATTATTGTCCATACGTCCGGTCACATAGCCGTCCTTCTGGTCATCCATTTCCTCTGCAAGTACCGGCACCACTTTGCCCTCATAGCATTTTGCCTTTTCTGATGAGATAGTCTGAACCTCCTTTAAGAGCCTGTCAAACCTGTCCTTGACCACATCATCAGGCACCTGATTCTCCATGGTAGCTGCGCGTGTGCCTGTTCTCTTTGAGTAAATAAATGTAAAAGCACTGTCATATCTGACCTGCTTAACAACATCCATTGTCTCAAGGAAATCCTCCTCAGTCTCTCCCGGGAAGCCCACAATGATATCAGTTGTGATTGCAATATCAGGAATCTGCTCACGAAGTCTCTTTACCTCGTCGAGATATTTTTCCTTGTCATAGTGCCTGTTCATCTCCTTAAGCACCCTTGAGCTTCCTGACTGAAGCGGCAGATGCATATGCTTGCACACCTTGTCGCACTCCTTTATCGCCATAATCAGGTCATCGGATAAATCCTTTGGATGAGATGTCATAAAACGAATCCTCTTAAGTCCCTCAATCTTATTGACCTCGCGAAGAAGCTCTGCAAAGGTTATAGGATTGTCAAGTGTTTTACCGTATGAGTTGACATTCTGTCCGAGAAGCATTATCTCGCACACTCCGTCTGCAACAAGCTTTTCTATCTCTCTTATGATATCCTTAGGCTCCCTGCTTCTCTCACGTCCTCTTACATATGGCACGATACAGTAGCTGCAGAAATTGTTGCAGCCAAACATGATATTGACACCTGATTTGAAAGAGAACTTTCTCTTCACCGGCAGATCTTCGACAATCTGATTGGTATCCTTCCATATGTCAATCACCTGTGAGCCTGACTCGATATTGTTGCACAGTATCTCTGCGAACTTGAATATATTGTGGGTTCCGAATACGATATCTACAAACTTATAGTGCTTTTTGATATTTTCAACAACCTCCGGCTCCTGCATCATACAGCCGCAGAGAGCAATCTTCATCAGAGGATTCTTTTTCTTGTAGTTCTGCAGATATCCAAGCCTGCCGTACACCTTGTTGTTAGCATTCTCACGTACGGTACAGGTGTTGTATACAATGAAATCAGAGTGCTCATCAGTTCCTTCCACGTAGCCAATCTGCTCAAGTATTCCGACAAGCTTTTCTGAGTCACGGGCATTCATCTGACAGCCGAAGGTCTTGACGAAATAAGTCATGGGACGGCCGATTTCTTTAGATTTCTTTTCAACAAAATCCTTTGCCTTTGCCATGTAGTAATACTGCCTCTCAGGCTCATGTGCCGGTGGTGTCTTTGTTATATCTATATCGTAGCTCATGTTATATTATGTTTCCTCTCAAATTAATTCTATGATACTTTAGCTGACTATTCCCTGATCTGACCACTGCCGTAAATAATATACTTATAGCTTGTCAGTGCTTCAAGCCCCATAGGTCCCCTTGCGTGAAGCTTCTGTGTGCTGATGCCTATCTCAGCTCCAAAGCCGAATTCATTTCCATCGGAAAATCTGGTTGAGGCATTTACATAAACGCATGCAGCATCTATCTCATTTAAGAACTTCTGCGCATTGTCGTAATCATTTGTGACGATTGCCTCTGAATGTGATGTGTTGTATCTGTTGATATGCTCGATTGCCTCATCAATACTGTCAACAATCTTTACCGACATGATGTAATCAAGATACTCCATACCCCAGTCATCGGCAGTGGCCTCTGTCACATCATCTCTTCCGGCAAGAATTGCCTGCGCTCTTTCATCACAGTGCAGCTGTACATGATGCTCTCTTAACTTATCATACAGCTTTGGCAGAAATTCCTCTGCTATGGTGCTGTGTACTACAATCGACTCACATGCATTGCAGACACTGATTCTTTGTGTCTTTGCATTGTTAATAATATTAACAGCCATGTCAAAGTCAGCATCCTTGTCCACATATACATGGCAGTTGCCTGTACCGGTCTGGATGACAGGAATTGTAGCATTTTTGACAACATTCTGGATGAGTCCTGCACCACCTCTTGGTATGAGCACATCCACATACTGATCCATCTTCATAAACGCATTTGTTGTCTCTCTGTCTGTTGACTCAATAAGTGCAAGTGCAGCAGCAGAAACCAAATTGTCCGTTAAAGCCTTTTTTAAAGCCTTAACTATTGCGATATTGGTATTTATCGCATCACTTCCACCCTTCAATATGACACAGTTGCCTGTCTTAAAACACAGACCAAAGGCATCTGACGTGACATTTGGGCGAGCCTCAAAAATGATTCCCACAACACCGATTGCAACTCTTCTTTTTCCGATAATAAGGCCATTAGGACGCTTTGACATAGACATCACTTCCCCAATTGGGTCTGCAAGCTTTGCTATCTGTCTGAGTCCGTCAGCCATGCCAAGGAGCCTGTCATGGTCAAGTGAGAGCCTGTCAATCATGCTCTTTGCCTTCATATTTTCCTCTGCTGTGGCCACATCCCTTTTGTTTGCCTCAAGGATTTCTTTTTCTGCCTTAAGCAGATTGTCCGCTGCATCGTTTAATACCTTATTCTTGATATCTGTATCCAGTGTTCCTATCTTTACTCTGGCCTCGTATGCATCCGCACAAATTTTTTCTAAATCATTCATCAATAAACACCTCTCTCTTATCTGTTATTACCCCATCTAATTGTACGTCATATTCATCTTCAAACGTCACGCTGCTAAGTAACTGGAAATCGTAGCCCACTCCAACTGCCATAACAGTGTCTCTTTTTGTAAAAGACGATAAATATCTGTCATAAAAGCCCTTTCCATAGCCGATTCTGTAACCGGTACCCGAGAAGGCAAGCCCCGGCACTATCATAAGCGCCCTGCCATCCGCCTGCGTATACTCCTTCGTCATATCAGGCTCTTTAATATTAAATGAACCACAATTAAGCTCATCAAGGCTTCTTACCCTGTAAAAGGACATTGTATTGCCCGAAACCCTCGGATAATATATCCTTTTTGCCTTGTTTATTAAATAGGTAAAATACTCATCAGTATTCACTTCATTTCTGATAGCTGAATACAAAAGTATGTTGTCATAATCTCTGTCAAGCTCTGATACCATGAGTCTTTTATAAATGTCATGGCTCATGTTGTGGCACTCATCAGCGCCCAGAAGGTCTCTTTGCTTTTTAAGCCTGCTACGAATTTCTTTTTTTGTTTCCATATTTCTCGCCGAGGTTCTCAACCGAACCGTCATCGTTTACCATATCGATATTGTTGAGCTGGTTTCTTAAATTCTTCTTCACGTTTGCTATATACTCCTTGCGCAAAAGATCCTGCTCCTTTTTCTCTGCCTCAGAAAGTCCCTCTGCCTGTGACTTTCTGTAAAGCTCATTGATTCGCTGTATTTTTTCCTGTGTCATAGCACTCTCCTGATTTCAAATTATAAGCTGATTACTGGCCGCCTGTAGATGTAGGTGCCATCTCTCTTTGTATATAATCCGCAAGCACAAACTCTGCATCCTTTGCCCTGTGGAAAAGTGTTCCTGTATATCTGCCATTCATAATGTCATATAAAATCCCCATATTGCCGCCGTTTGCGATAATCATATCGGCGCCGGAATATGTGGCAATCTTTGCCGCTGTAAGCTTTGTCGCCATGCCGCCGGTTCCGACATCACTGCCGGTTGATGACTTTGCCATGCCAAGTATTTTCCTGTCAAGCGTATCAACCTCTCTGATAAGCTTTGCATCCGGATTGTCATGAGGATCATCGGAATACAGACCATCTATATCAGATAGCAGTATGAGCAGATCAGCCTTCGTGATTGATGTAACAATAGCAGACAGCGTATCATTGTCACCAAACTGCATCTCGTATGTGCTTACCGTATCATTTTCATTGACAATAGGCACCACATTCAGATCAAAAAGCTCCTCAAATGTATTCATAACATTGCGTCTGGAAACAGGATTGACTATGGTATTCTTTGTCATGAGCACCTGTCCGGAATTCTGATTATACTCGGAAAAAAGCTTCTGATATGTCATCATCAGCCTGCCCTGTCCCACTGCGGCGCATGCCTGCTTTATTGAAATATCGCTCGGGCGCTCCTTTATGCCTATCACATCACGTCCAACCGCGATAGCGCCGGAGCTTACGAGACACACATCCATACCGCTGTTTCTGTAATCACATATCGAGCGCACCAGACGCTCCATCTTTGAAAAATTGAGGCTTCCCGTCTCTGCATGTGTCAGCGTCGATGAGCCTATCTTTATTACCACTCTTTTATAATTGTCTAAAAAACTCATTTCTATCATCTTTCTTATTGTAAGTCTAAATGCATACATAATTACATTACGCATACATTTACTACTTTACCATATATTCATGCAAAATACAAAATCATTTTTACTACTGTCTCATTTTTTTATTCTGTGTTATTATATTTATGCTTTTACTATGTAAGCTTTAACTATAAATAATTTACAATCAGGAAATTAATAAAGGATGCATTATGAAAAATAAACTAAAACACCTTGTCCCTGTCCTTTTGGTTCTTGCCACAATAACAGGCAGCCTGTCTGCATGTGAATTAAAGCCCAAGGCTCAGCAGAAGGTTTCAAAACAGGGCTTCTACTTTGACACGATAATACAGATTACGCTTTATGGCACTACCGACGAGAAATACATAGACGACTGCTTTGATATGGCAAAGAAATATGAGGATATGCTGTCAAACACAGTTAGTTACTCAGAGGTGAGCAAAATAAATGACGCTGCCGGCAAAGAATATGTCACAGTAAGCAATGATACTCTTGAGCTCATCAAAAAAGGCATCGAATACGGCGAAACAAGTGACGGCAGGTTTGATATCACTATAGGAAAGCTGTCTGATTTGTGGAATTTTTCCGAAATAGCTGAAAATACCGACTCTAAAGATAATGAGGTGGATGCATCAGTCGTTCCGTCTGATGCGCAGATACAAAGCGAGCTGTCACATGTAAATTACCACAATATACAGATTAACGGAAACGATGTGATGCTAACCGATTCAAAAGCAAAGCTTGACCTTGGTGGAATCGCTAAGGGCTTTATTGCCGATAAGATGAAGGCTTATTTACAGTCCAAAAAAATCACCTCAGGCATCATAAACCTGGGTGGCAATGTCCTCACCGTCGGTGAAAAATCCGACGGAAGTGATTATACAGTTGGCATACAAAAGCCCTTCGACGAGAGTGGTGAGCCCATATGTACCGTCAAGATCAAGGACAAATCCGTTGTCACCTCCGGCATCTACGAGCGGTACTACAGAGTAGACGGCAAGCTATATCACCATATACTTGACACCACAACCGGCTATCCTGTCAAAAACAATCTGTACTCTGTCACCATCATAAGCGACTCCTCCTGCGACGGAGATGCCTTAAGCACCACATGCTTTGCTCTTGGCATTGATAAAGCAAAGGAGCTTATCAATTCCCTTTCCGGTGTAGAGGCAATATTTGTGACAGATGATTATAGTATTATCACGACATCAGATGAATACGAAGTAAGCACAAAATAGCTGCAAGCTTATAAAAAAGCTGCCACATATCATAATGATATGTGACAGCTTTTATTCATTACAGAATAATCTTCTTTGGACACTTCTCTGCGCAGATTCCGCAGCCTGTACATTTCTCCTGATCAATATAAGCTACATTGTCTACTACATGGACAGCATCTGACGGACAGTTCTTCTCGCACAGATGACAGCCGATACAGCCCACAGAGCATGCCTTCATGACATCCTTGCCCTTGTCCTTTGAGCTGCACTTTACAACGTGCTTTGTGTCATATGGAATAAGCTCGATGAGGTGCTTTGGACAAGCCTCTACGCACTTGCCGCAGGCCTTGCATGTAAGCGGATTGACGCATGCAACTCCATCAACCACATGGATTGAATCAAAAGGACATGCCTTCACACAGCTTCCATAGCCGAGACAGCCATAATTACATGACTTAGGTCCGCCGCCCGGAACAAATGACATGGCAACACAATCCTCTACTCCTGTATAGTCGTAGTCTGTATTTGCTTTATCACAGGTGCCGGCGCACTTAACAAATGCGACTTTCTTTACTCCGGCCTCAACCTTTACACCCATAATCTCACTGACCTTTGCCGCAACAGGGTCTCCACCAACAGGACACTGTCCAACCGGTGCCTCTCCCTTTGCAATGGCGGCAGCAAGTCCGGAGCATCCGGCATATCCACAGCCACCACAGTTGTTGCCCGGAAGCACCTCAAGTATTGCTTCCTCTCTCGGGTCAACCTCTACTTTGAATTTTTCTCCTGAAATACCGAGGAAAAATCCAAGAATTATACCGACAGCTCCAACAACTAAAGCTGCAATAATAATCGCAGTAACATTCATATCACTTTTCCTCCAATCCTATACAGAAACCATTCCTGAGAATCCCATAAAGGCGATAGCCATAAGACACGCTGTAAGAAGCACGATGGCTGTTCCCTGGAAAGGCTTTGGAATATCATTATACTCAATCTTCTCACGAACACCTGCCATAAGCACGATGGCAATAAAGAAACCAAAAGCTGTGGCAAAGCCGTAAACTACACTCTCTAAGATATTGTAGCCCTTTGTTACACTGTTAAGTGCTACACCGAGTACGGCACAGTTTGTTGTGATAAGAGGCAGATACACACCGAGTGCCTTGTAAAGAGGAGGCATCTGTTTCTTTAAGAACATCTCTACAAACTGAACAAGTGCTGCAATTACAAGAATGAACACGATAGTCTGTAAATATGACAGATTAAGCGGATACAGTATAAAATTGTAAATAAGCTGTGTAACGAATGTGGCGATTGTGATAACGAAAATTACCGCACCACCCATTCCTGCAGCAGTTTTTGTGTTCTTTGATACGCCGAGGAAAGGACAGATACCAAGGAACTGGCTAAGTACTACGTTGTTAACTATTGCATATGCTACTGCAATGAGCAGTAAATGACCTAATGTACCCATTATTTATCCCCTCCTTCTGTAGTGCTAGGCGCAACAGCGGCCTGTGCTGCTTTTGCTGATGGACATGATGCTCCACAATGTGCACAGTCTCCTGAAAGGCAGCCTGCCGGCTCTGCAAGAGGTGTACCCTTTGCTTCCATCTTTTTACGGATGATATTCATGCCTGCAACGAGGAAACCAAGTACGAGGAAGGCTCCCGGTGCCATGATAAAGATTGTGATTGGTGTAAACCAGTCACCGAAAATCTTGATGTTGAAGAATGTTCCTGCACCTAAGATTTCACGGATAAGTCCGATGATTGTAAGACCCATGGTAAATCCAAGTCCCATTCCCATTCCATCAAAGATAGACTCTACAGGCGGATTCTTTGAAGCATAGCTCTCGGCACGTCCGAGGATAATACAGTTAACCACGATAAGTGGGATGTATACACCAAGTGCTGCTGAAAGACTAGGCAGATAAGCCTGCATTAAAAACTGTACTACTGTAACAAGAGATGCAACTATGACGATATACGCCGGCATACGCACTCCGTTAGGAATCACTTTTCTGAAAAGTGAAATCAAAAGGTTTGAACATATAAGTACCACCGTGGTGGAAAGTCCCATTCCAAGTCCGTTTACCGCACTTGATGTAACAGCCAGTGTAGGACACATACCAAGCATCATTACGAAGGTGGGATTTTCAGTAATGATACCGTTTTTCAAACGTTCTGTACATGAATTCATTTTATAATCCCTCCTATTCTGCTAATGATGAAACGAATAACAAAGCACCATCTACAGCTCTGGTTACTGCTTTACTTGTGATCGTTGCACTTGTGATTGCATTGACAGTACCATCTTTGATCTTTCCACTTCCATCTTTAACTACATTGATGTCCTGTGAGCTGTTAGCACCGACATACTGCTGATTCCAGGATTCATTGGCACTATTCTGTCCAAGACCCGGAGTCTCGTTACTACAGTCGGTTACTTTAATACCTTTGACAGTACCTTTATCATCAATACCAAGTGCCAACTGTACGTTTCCACCATAACCTTTACCACTACATGTGATAACATAGCCGGCATCTTTGCCATCAACAGTTGCCTTCATCACTTCTGAAATGATCACATCAGAAAGAACTTCACCGGCTTTTGTCTTGATCTTACCGGCTGTCAGATCCTTCTGAAAATCCGCAACTTTTGTATCAAGGTCCTTATCAGAAGCAAACTCTGCGCCACTGTAAACTGCAGCATATGCTTCCTGCTTTGTCTTTTCATTCTGCTTGTCGATCGGTTTCTTTGTGATCATATAAACACCACCAAGCAAAATACCGGCAATCAAAGTGATCAGGAAAAGACAAATCGTATCATGAACCAATGTATTCTGTGATTTTTCATTATTTGCCATCTTTGATACCCTCCTTTCCAAATGGAACAGGGATTGTTACTCTTTCGATCAATGGTACAAGAAGGTTGCTGATGATGATCGCATAAGATACACCTTCTGCTGATGCGCCAAAGATACGGAATACTCCGGTCAGAACACCGAGGATGATACCAAAAACGATCTGTCCCTTTGGTGTGATCGGACTCGTTACATAATCCGTTGCCATAAAGAAAGCACCAAGGATCAGACCACCACCACAAAGCTCTTTTGCCAGATACATAATATCATGCTGACCAAAGAGGATTGCAAAGATTGCAAATGTAACGATATATGTTACAGGGATTCTTAAAGAAATCACCTTACGTGCTACCAGATAAGCAGCACCGATCAAAAGTGCCACTACAGAAGTTTCACCGATCGTACCGCCTGTTGTTCCAAGGAACATATCCAAAAGTTTAGGAGTACCGGTTCCCATCTTGATCTGTGC
>OGWV01000359.1_pt1 | contig 26663 bp, 19 predicted proteins | sample 1576081 | NCBI WGS metagenome assembly OGWV01 (sample SAMEA3541541, study PRJEB24748) | human gut metagenome | biome: human gut; feature: human-associated habitat; material: faeces | place: China | collected 2012 | reverse complement strand
CTTCTTTCCGGTGCGCCTCCAGTTTGCCCGCTAATGTCATCTCGTCCTTGCCGGAGATATTGACGATTTCCTTTAAGTGCTCCTCTAAATGTTCCAGCCATTCATCCTCATCAAGTGCCTCCATGTGTGCCCAGCGGCCATGAAACAGATTTTCGACATCCCCAGTCTTTTTTAACTGCTCAATCTGCAGCACAATCTGTCTTTCGATTTCTTCTTCCGTTTCCGAACCAAATGCCCAGACAAATTCCTGCACACGGTTATCCGCACGTTTTCTCGATGCGCTGCGCTCCTCATTATCCACGCCGCCCTCAAGAGGATACGGTCTGTTGATTCCCATATCTTTTAACGCGATATGTATGGTTCTCCGCACACAGCCTTCCTCGATGAGATAGCCAAGGCCTAATTTTCGAAGCTGCTCATTCACGTCTGCGATGTGCTCTGTCATATAGAAACGGATTCCTTTTTCCTTCAAAGATTTGTACAGGATCTCCAGACGGTCTGCCGCTGTGATATCCAGACTTCCGATTCCTCCGGCATCCAGAACGACTGCTTTCGTGTCATCTTTGATATGCTCCTCGATATCCTTTTGCAGCACCCCGATATTGGCAAAAAACAAATTGCTGCTGAAACGGTAAATCAAAACTCCCTCCACCGCATGGATCTGTCTGCCTTCCCGCAGATCTCTAAAATGCTGATGCCCCGGCTGGATTCCCAGAAAACATCTTGCCGGTTTTGAGGTACGGATGATCATTTCTGTAAAAGACAGGATAATTCCGATCAGAACGCCGTTGATCGTGCCAAGCATCAGCACACCAAAAAATGCACCTATAAAAATGAAACCCTCGGTCCGGCTGACTTTCCACAATCTTACCGCAAGTTCAAACTCCGTTGCCCCAAGCAGTGCCGAGATCACGATCGCCGTCAGCACCGGGATCGGCAGATACCCGATAAAACCGGTTCCACAGAGGAGAAGAATGATCATTGATAACCCAGCCACAATACCGGTAAGCTGTGTCTTTGCCTGATACTGTTCGCCCATTGCACTGCGCGATACTGAACCGTTGATCGGACAGCAGCCGGTAAATGCCGCCACAAAGTTGCCCATGGAAAATGCAAAAATTTCCTGATTATCATCGATCTTGTAACCATTTTTCTGTGCAAAACTATTCTCAGCCAGCAAAGTTTCCGCCATAATGACAACAGCGACTGACAGACTGGTGATGATCGCATCCTTTGGTGCGATTGCAGAAAAATCCGGTATGCTCCATTCTGGCATGCCAGGTTCTACTGCTGCAAGTGTCTGCACCCCCCACTCCCTGACCGGCAGAAAGCGTGTCATAAGTGCGCCTGCTGCCATCAGTGCAACTGCCATCGGAAACTTTGGCATCACTTTTTTTGATACCAGAAGAATAAAAAGCGCGGTAAGCCCGATCACAAGGGAGGGCAGATTGATCGTTTTTAAAGTTTCTGCAATGTGCTCTGCCAGTTCAAAAAGTTCCCCGACTCCTGCCGTTCCGCCCATCAGTTTTGGCACCTGCATCAGTATGATCGTCGTGCAGATTCCGGTGATAAATCCACCCATAACCGGTGCGGAGATAAAATTGACCAGTTTTCCTGCCTTCATAAAATAAAACGCCAGCAGCCACAATGCTACAAAAAAAGTCAGCACCGGAACTGCCGCCATGGCTTCTTTTGTGCCACTTTCGATTCCAAGTCCGACGATGGCAGATCCGACCAGCGCAGCCGGAGCTGCATCCACACCAAAAATAAACTGTGGTGACGTGGAAAATAATCCGAATAGAATGATCGGGAACACCGAACCATACAGTCCGTAAACTGCCGGAAGCCCTGCGATCTGCGCATATCCCATGGAAATCGGAATGGAAACTGCCATGATAATGATTCCCGCAAGGATATCCTTCGGAAAATTTTTCTTATCATAATGTTTTAATGTCTGGAATGGTTGCAATTTCATAGTTCAATCACACTTCTCTCTTTTTATTCAAACCTGACATGTTCCAGTTTTTTTCTTCCTTACTGTATCACAAATTTTTTAAAATCAAAAGATATTCCCTTGTAAAATCTTCCTATGAATGATACGATATTTTTATGCGCTTTTTCTTACTAATGTGATGAATCGCGAAGGAATTTTTAATGCAGCTGTTTTTATAAAACAATGCAGAAACGGAGGATTAGATTACTATGAGTGAATACAGAATGGGGACAAAATGTGTGCAGGCAGGTTACACACCTGGCAATGGAGAACCGAGACAGGTGCCGATCATCCAGTCTACCACTTTTAAATACAGTACCAGCGAGGATATGGGAAAACTTTTTGATTTAGAGGCAGATGGTTATTTTTACAGCCGCCTTCAGAATCCTACCAACGATATCGTCGCTGCAAAGATTGCAGCTATGGAAGGCGGTTCGGCTGCGATGTTAACTTCTTCCGGACAGGCAGCCAATTTTCTTGCCATGTTCAACATCTGTGAATGCGGCGATCACATCGTTGCTTCCTCCTCTATCTATGGCGGAACTTTCAACCTGCTTGCCGTTACCATGGCAAAGATGGGGATCACGACCACATTTGTTTCCCCGGATGCTTCCGAAGAAGAGTTAAATGCCGCATTTAAGCCAAATACAAAGCTGATGTTCGGCGAAACAATTGCCAACCCTGCACTCACTGTTTTAGATATCGAACTGTTTGCAAAAGTGGCTCATGCACACGGCGTTCCGCTTGTGATGGACAATACGTTCCCTACCCCCGTCAACTGCCGTCCGTTTGAATGGGGTGCTGACATCGTAACCCACTCCACGACCAAATATATGGATGGTCACGGAGCTGCCTTAGGCGGAGCGATCGTGGACAGCGGTAAATTTGACTGGATGGCTCACGCTGATAAATATCCGGGACTGTGTACTCCGGATGAAAGCTATCATGGAATCACCTACGCAGAAAAATTCGGTAAAGAAGGTGCCTTCATTACAAAATGTACTGCACAGCTGATGCGTGACTTTGGCTGCATGCAGTCCCCACAGAGTGCCTTTATTTTAAATCTCGGTCTGGAGTCCCTGCATGTCCGTATGCCAAAACATGTAGAAAACGGTCAGGCTGTTGCTGAATTTTTAGAGCAGCACCCAAAGATTGCCTATGTCAACTATCCGGGACTTCCTTCCAATAAATATTATGAACGTGCAAAAAAATATCTGCCAAACGGCGGCTGTGGCGTTGTTTCCTTCGGTTTAAAAGGCGGACGTGCCGCTGCATCCACATTTATGCAGAATCTGAAACTTGGAGCGATCGAGACACATGTGGCTGACGCAAGAACCTGCTGTCTGAATCCGGCAACCTCCACACATCGCCAGATGACTGACGAGCAGTTGAAAGAAGCCGGCGTTCCGGCTGAACTTGTCCGTATCAGCCTTGGACTCGAGGATAAAGAGGATCTGATCGCAGATATTTCCCAGGCACTCGATGCAATTGCAGAATAAGTTAAAATTTACTGCTTTTTATTGAAATACATAAGAATCGTATACTGACAAAAAGGATGCATCCTGTAAACTAGGAAGCATCCTTTTTGTTGTACATCTCTTCAAGTAATAGTTTCTTTAACTGTTCTTCACCAACCGGTTTGGAATAATAATATCCCTGAAACCAGGTTGCCCCGAAACTCCTCAGATAATCCTGCAGGGATTTATCTTCCACGCCCTCGATACAGCTTTTCATGTTTGTTGATCTCGCAAAATTGACTATATTCTTTACCAGCATCTGCTGTTTTTCATTATTCAGAATTCCTTTGATAAAGCTCATATCGATCTTGATCTCATTCATCGGCACACCTAAGACGATACTTGAAGACGCATTTCCCGTTCCGTAATCATCCATCGCAAAATGGATCCCATACTGCTGGAGAAAACATACTTCTTCATTGATCACATCAATCGGAAGCTGCCTGCAGCGTTCTGTGATTTCTAAACAAAGATGGTTTGGCGGATAATCATTTTCTTTTAACAGCGAAAGTACAACATCCCGAAATGATTTTTGTTCTAACTGTTTTGCAGACACATTTACATTGATAAAAAAATCCGGATTAATTTTTATAAACTCTGCACTGTTTTTCAATGCCTCTGCCAGCACATAATTTCCAAGATCATACATGCACGGATTATCCTCAATCCAGTCGATAAACAGCCCCGGAGGAACTGCCCCGTAAGGTTCCTTTTTCCATCTTACCAGTGCCTCCGCCCCTGCGATTTTTCCACCTTCCGATGTCACGATTGGCTGATATTCCACATAAAAGCCGTCACAACCGCCCAGCACCGACTGATGGATGATTTTCATAAAATCCAGATTTACACCACCATTTGTCTTTACGATATCATTAAAGAACACAAGTTTATGATTTCTGGCGGAACGCGCTTTCTCTAATGTGTATTCTAATTTACTCTGCACTGTCATGGTCTCTCCGCTATAATTTTCTAACATCAGACCTGCAGCATAGAGCTTCAACTCAAAATGACGTCCGTTTAACGTGATATTTTTCTCAAGATTTTTCCTTACTTCCTCCAGGAAAATTCCTGCGTCCACCCGATCCGCATCCCTTAAAATAAATGCACAATTGGAGTTATTCATATGATAAACCGCTTTATTTTCATCCATCATATAGATAAAATGGTGTGCGATCTCCCGCTGCAGACGGTCTGTATAATTCGCCCCATATAAAATATTGATGTCTGCCATGTGATCGATCTCAACCTCCAAAACAGCCACCTTTCTGCCGGTTCTGATATATCCTTCCACATCTTTCTCAAACTTCTTCTGTCCATACAGATCTGTCAGCGCATCAATCTCAGGGATCACATTCTGATTGACCAGAATATGCAACAGATATTCGTTTCCATCTTCTTTTACCACACTCATGAAAAATCCAAACATATCATAATGATCTTTATTTTTCAAACGGATATAAAGCTCATCCGAAAGTTTCTGTCCCAGAAGGCGTTTCTCCATTGCCTGTAAATATTCCGGCCTGTCATCCGGATGCACATGATCCAGTAATATCTGATAAAAACCTTTTACATATCCCGCCTGCATCTCAAAAAAAGCCGCCGTCTTTTCCGGAATCATAGTAACATGACTGTTCCTATTCGTAATTAACAGATATGCATCTGACAAAAGATCATTCACCCGATTTATGATGTCTGAAAAGAAACGTTCTTTTCCATTCCAAAACTCCTGTTCTCCCATAGTACTCCCCATTTCTGATCACATCTGCATCAGCTGATCTTTTGCTTCTTTCACATATAATAAGGCATTGTCACGGTTTGAGGCAATCTCCTCTTCCGTAAGTTTTCTTTTTATCTTCGCCGGATTTCCAAATGCAAGGCTGCCATCCGGGATCTCCATATTCTGTGTCACAAGCGCCCCGGCCCCAATGATACAGTTATTGCCGATCACCGCTCCATTTAAAATAATTGCTCCCATTCCAATCAATGTATTATTTCCAACCGTACATCCGTGCACGATTGCACTGTGCCCGATCGTCACATCATCCCCAATGGTAAGCGCATGCCCGGCTCCAACATGAAGAACTGCATTATCCTGTATATTAGTTCGGCTTCCGATCGTGATCTTTTCCGTATCGCCCCGGACCGTCGCATGATACCATATTCCTGAATCTTCGCCGATCGTGACATCACCTTTTACGATCGCACCTTCTGCTAAATAATATGCCATGATATACCAACACTTTCTGCCTGATTTTACATCAGGCCTGCATTCTTTTATCAGTCTTTCCCGTTTATCTGTCCAATATATGTGGAAACAACTGCTGCCACGCCGTCAATGCCAAGTTTACACTCATCTAAACACAGATCATAATTGTCCGCCAATCCCCAAGTTTCCCCGGAATAATAATTATGATACTGCTTTCTCCGGCGGTCTGTGTCATCCACGATCATTTTGGCTTTTAATTCGGATACCTGATGTTTCTTTGCAATTTTGGAGATTCTTGTTTTCTTGTCCCCACACAGGAAGATGCGTACAGCATCCGGATGTTCTTTATATGCATAATCCGATGCACGGCCGATTACGATACACGGCTGATCCTCAAACAGTGCTGACAATGCTTTTTTCGGTGTCTCACGCACCTTTAAATTCATATCGTCCGCAACCATACTCATCATATCATCCACCTGGCGTTCCCCAAAATAAAATGGATATTTGTCATACACTTTTTTCTCTTTTGCAAGCTCTATCAGTTCTTTTTTGGAATAACACGGGATGCCATAAATCTCTGACAATTTTCTTCCTACTTCGTCCCCTTCACATCCACATTGTCTGGCAATTGTTATAATCATAATAATCCTCCATTCCTGCACGTCCCTTTATAAAAACAACATTCTTATTTTTATAAAAAGTGCTCTGACCATTCCTTTTCTTTAAAGCCGGTAATTACCGTACTTCCATCTACGATCAATGGACGTTTTACCAGCATTCCGTTTGTCGCAAGCAGCTTTAACTGCTCGTCCCCGCTCATTTCAGGAAGCCTGTCCTTAAGCTTCATTTCTTTATATAAAAGTCCGCTGGTGTTAAAAAATTTCTTTAATGGCAGACCGCTCTTTTCATGCCATTCTTTCAATTCCTCGTAGGACGGATTCTGCTCTACGATGTGACGATCCGTATATGTAATCTCATGTTCATCCAGCCATTTTTTCGCTTTCTGACAGGTGGAACATTTGGGATATTCTATAAAAAGCATTGGATGTCCTCCTTTTGGTATGGTACGTTGTTGTTAATTGATATTGTAGCACAAATTGGATGGGAGTGGGTACACAAATCCTTTTTCAGATGGTGGCATTTTTTATCGTAACGGGGAACCGTGACAGCTTGCTTTCTCTCGCCTCTATTGTGGTAAAATCAAAGTCGGATTTTTCAACAATGTGGCAATAACCAGGGTATATTTAGATACTCCATAGTCTTCAACAATACTGGTTATTCCAGCCCCTGCATCCTTTGATGAAGCCCCACATAAGAAAACCCTTTCATCAGCAGTTCCATAATCCAATACGATAAAACGATCATGGAATATACCACCTGTCTTTTTCATTGACAAATTTACTGTTGGGTACTCCTTGCAGAAATCTGTAAATTCTATATTATGAAGTTTATTATTCCCAACATTATCGCTGAATAAAGTAATATTTACTCCTGTAGGAGAATTTTTAAGATGTACCAGCGTTCTTAATCCAATATAATTGTCAACGACATATATTGACGACTTTGCCTGCTTATAAATGGACTCATATACCTCATCTGCACTACTAAATTTTGCATTAAACATAAGCCACTTTTCATCATCATCTGAAACAAAGCTGTTCATCATATCAGCCAACTCAGATTTTGTCACAACATCCTTCAAGCCTTCTGCAACATCGGAAATCTGTTTTTCAAGAGAGATCATATCTGAGTTGATTTTGTTAATTTCTATTCTGTTGTTAGCAGTTTCCATGCTTAACTGAAGTATTTCCCGCTGACCAATAAGATCGCGATTTTCTAAAATGTAATCTTTCATTTTCTTAAAGGTTCTTATTAATGCCTTGCTCTGCTTAACTGCCAACGGTCCTTTCAAGACAGTCATCAACATATATAATCCTTGCTCTGTAAATACATGAGGATTATAACGACTTTTTGAACTTATATTTGCGGTACAATTTTTGTACCGCAAATCTTCTAATTCCTCATCTGTCAATTCAAACATAAAATCTTCATCAAATTTTTCAATATTATTTTTTACCTGTCTATTAAATCCCTTCGTATCATAGCCATATATCTCTGCTAAATCAGCATCAAGCAATACCCTTTTACCCCTAATTTTATACAGTTTTTCTTTTAGATATTCTTCTGTTACTTCTATTACTGCAACATCGATTTCTTTCTTTTTATCTTCTGCCATAGAACTCCTCCATCCATTTTGCGGTCAAAAAAATTGTCCGCAACTCTCATATTACATATTGCTGACGTCAGTAAAATGATCTATTCCACTTTTTTCTTCATTTTGTCATAATACGCTTTATACCTATAAATCGTCCGCTCACTGACATTGTTCCGCTTCGCAATTTCTATCATCGTCATACCACTCTCATATCCAATGACAAAATCATTATAAATTGCCATCCATTTGGCGTTATGTTTCTGCCGCCCGCTTAATTTACGATTTCTGTAATACTCCAATTTCTCCCGAAGTTCTGCATTCTCTTTTTCCAACTCCTCAATTCTTTTTAACGCCTCTTCAAGTGTTACAGATTTCTCCATTATCCTGTCCTCCGTTCATGTCATTTTCATTTTGTCTATATTATATATATCTGTGTTTCTTTAGTCAATCCGATTATGTCATGTTGCGTCATTTTTTACAATATCTTTCATACAATCGAAATACCGCTGATATCTTTTACAGGCTAGACTTCTCCAAAAGCAGTCAGCCTGTATGTTTTTTATCCAATCACATAAAATCCATTTCCCTTTTATTGCCGGTCCATATTTTAAGATCAGTGCTGTCACAACATCCACACATCTCTCAAATGCTGCATTTTCTTTTGCATCATCATAATATTTCTTTCTCATTTGTCTGCCCCTTTCTGTGCTTAAATTGCTTTGGCAGCCAATTCGAGTTATCTGCTTTCAACAAGTCATATACATATATCTTATTCGGCTTTCTTAATCCCTGATGGCTTCGATAAATCAGATTATGCGCCTCCAGTTCCTTCAGCATCTTGTTAATCTTCTTATTTCCCAGATGCAACAGCTTCATCATTTCTTTGATTGTAAAAATGATAAATGTAGCTCCATATTCATCTCGCCATGCATCACCATTACACTCTGATAAGTAGCGCCGATCCAACAAAATCATATAAAGTGCCTTTGCCTCATTCGTCATACTTCTAAATTGCTCCTCTTTAAATAATCGTTTCGATAATCTGTAAAACTTATCGTCATATTTTGTATTTTTCCTGATCCTCCATATACTTTGAAGTTCTTTCGTCATTAACAGCCTTTTGTGCCCAATTCCTGCATAAAATTCAACACTCACAACATAAATATCGCTAATTGGCAAGCAGTGCATTTGTACGTACAAAATGCCTTTTTAGCTTGTTATGGAAATGCCCCAATCCCCTCAAACCATGAAAATAATTTTTCATGGAGCTGCGCCTTCCGGCTTTTTTCATACTGATACATTTACAACATTCCATAATTTTTGTACTCCTTTCCGATTCATTGTATGAAACTATTTTCTCAAAATTTTTATACGAATCCGGTATATCCAAGATGCTGGAAAAATATCCTCTTTATGATTTTTTCCCAATATTTTGGACAAGACATGAATTAGAATTCACTTTATTCTGTACCAATATCATGGTAATCTATCTATATCTTTGAAACGAGGAATGTACTATGCACACAAGACTTACCATACCGGAACGGCTGAAAGATTTGAGAGTCGCAGAAAAAAGAATGTCATTACAAGAATTGTCTGATGCTACCGGCATCCCGAGTTCCACTCTCGGCAACTATGAGAAAGATGAAAATGTAGATATGTCACTTGGCAATCTTCTGACGCTTGCAGACTTCTATCATGTAAGCACCGATTATCTTCTTTGTCGAACTGAACTACGTGAACACAAATAAGTCAGTATCCAATCTGCATCTCAATGATGATACAGATCAAATACTGACTGATGAAAAATATAATCCACGGTTATTATCAGAATTACTATCTCATAAAAGCTTCCATAAATTCATGACCGACCTGGAAATCTATATTGATGATTTTAATGATAAAGGTATTCAGATAGCAAACGCTTTTCTTGATGTGATGAGATATAAACTAAACGAACTCGGTGCCGACTCCACTGATGCTTTTGCAAAAATATTTGATACTTCCCACATTGAGACAGAACACTTCATTTCATGTATTTTTTAAACACCTTAGAGAAAGCAATAATTTTATCTATGGCTTCATTCATCAGTGTATCGTAATTAGAATGGTCATCAAAATCTAGACCAGGAATTCTGTATACGATTCTTGATGCCTTCTTACCATCAAGGCGCTGCCAATCTAAAGTCAGTCCCAACTCTTTTTCAATAACATCCTTTTCTGCATAAAGTCTGTCAAAGATACTCTTATCATCGCTGATATACAATTCGATTCCTATGCAGTTTTCCTTATTAACAAGGGTTATTCCTAAATGAGCTGCACTTGTACCAATCGCCACATCATACCAATGATCTGTAGATGCCTTACGCACATTAAAAGGTCTGCCTCTCTCAATAATAACCTCGTTAAATCTTGTCCAGAATGCAAGCCTCTCAGACTGTGATTTATTCATTTCCCCAGAGCTCGCCTGTATTTTACCTGTTTTGATGAAGTCATTAGGCTTTTCCACAATTTCAAACTTCGGAGCATACAAGGAATCACCAATCTTATATGCATGAATTTCAATCAAAAAGAAATTGATTTCCTTGTTTGTATTGTTGTTCAGCCATTCAACAAACAGCACTTCTATGCTCCTCACGTGCATCCTTTACAATCCAAACAATGACCTTAGCATCAAGCCCGGAAGCATAAGTAATCACCTTACCCAAATGATCATGGTTTGACTGTTCAAGCTGGTTCTCGATAATAATCTTCTGTCCGGTAGTCTCATCACTAGCCACTAAGTCACAACGATATGAGCCAACGTACACTTCCTTTTCAATATCAACCAGGGTAAGTCCAAGCGCCTCATTTAACAGCTCTATATTTTCCTCCTTGGCAAGCCAATTGGAAAAATCATATTGCTCATGTGACCAGAGCTTTCTAACATCGACTTCTTCAAGTCTGCCTAATTTTATTGTCGCCATATAAGCCACCTCCACCATATTTAGAACATATAATTATTTTATAACGGCGGTTGATGAAGCAAGTGCTCTTTTGATTGCTCCTTGAGTTCATCATAAATATCACCATAGTCAGTGGCCCATTTCAAATGAAGAATCATATCATATACTTCATTGTCATCGCTCACCTTGCTTTTGGAATCCATTTTTAATGTAAGATCTGCCAGCCCTAGCATATGGTCACTTACTCTAAATGGAATATGAATACCTAAACACGCAGATATAACATTTGATTTAGTGAGATTCTCACCCTTTTTCATATTACTAATTGTTCTATTATCTAGCCCCGTAATACTGCGTAGTAATCTAGCTGAATAATTACAGATGTGTTTATCCATCAAAATATCTAGAGCTGGCCCAAATTCCTCACCATCAATTGCATTCAGCATTTCCCTAGACATTTCGTTTACTAAACCATACTGTGAAAGTAAATCCTCTGTAATTGAATCATTATAATTAAATGCCTCATCCGCTTTAGACTTAGGTAGTTTAACATAATGAAGTGTTCCATCCTTCTCATCAACAATAAATTGTAGGAAGCATTCTTCTTCATGAGCTTTTGCAAATTCTGTTAAGCGGATTTTTCCATCATCAGTACGTTCAATGCATTCTGAATTTGCTACACAGAGTTTTTCATCTATATATGCAAAACATTCTGATTCGATTACACTTTTAACGGCTTTACATTCTGAATACCAATTCTCCAAAGTCTTGTAGGAAACAGAAGTTTTTACCTCTCGACCTACATAATCCTGGTCAGTTAGCTTAACAACAACCACTTTCGGTTTATTGTATTCCCCCGGCTCATCAGCAGAACGTGTAGATATCTGTTCTACCTCAATAACATTTAAATATGGATCTTTTCCGCCAGAGAAAATAAAATCACGTAAGTAATTCTCGCTGTAAATTGGTAATCGTAACGGAACATAGTCATCCTTAAATACCAATCTAAAAAAGTTCTCTGCCTTTGTCTTATTAACTGATTTTTTTAGCTCGGTAAATGTTCCTCGATCATCAATGTTACTTGGAGTTGCGTGACGATCTAGTAATTCTTTAAGCAAAGTATAGTAACATCCAAGACGTCTAACAACACGATTAATTCGTGCATCCTCATCTGCCTTCATATAATCAGTAATATAATCTCTGAACGTTTTGCCTGGAACTAATTTTGCCTGACCACTTTCTACTGCATGAATAAACCTTTCCGCATATCGTTGTTCTTCCTGTGAAAGCATCGAAAATGATCTATGTAATTCCTTCAGTGCCGCATCGACAACTCCTGGATCGCTATCACCTTGAATCAGCTTGACATACTTATCAAAATTCGAATTCATGTAATTTGCGTCGATCTTTCCGGTATCATATTCTGTAATATGAACATCTATTTCATACGGAACATCTCCACCGGCTCCACCACCGCCACCACGAGTTATCTCTTTATATCTAGCTAATAATGTCAGGTATGTCTGTTCATCGATTAACATTTTTATAGCATCTTCATTCTGATCCTCATCCGGATAAGAATTCTTATTCCAAGTAAACCCTTGTATAATAACCGCTTCAAGATGATTCACAAATTTATTAAATTCCTTTGCAAACTTTCCTATCGCTGCATTATCAGCAGGCAACTTTTCAAAATTAACAATACCTACATTTTTGAATATCTGTTCTATACTTTGGAAAAGAACATTCATATTCCTTAGATTGTTAGGCAATTTATCAACAAACAATCCTGTAGGGACATCACCTGAATATGCCTTTACAGCCGCTTCAATATTCTTCTCCATTGTATTTGGTCTACGATAGTATTTGATAATTCCAAAAGGCTTCTCAGCCATATTGTAAAGTCTGTTTGTACGCGAAAAGGCCTGGATGAGGTTTTCATACTCCATCATCTTATCCAGATATAATGTATTTACAAACTTGGAATCAAATCCAGTAAGCATTTGATTAACTACAATAAGAATATCAATTTGCTCATCCTTACCAATACTATCAAATGGTTTTTTATGGCCCAATCTCAGGCTGACTTCCTTACGAAATTTATCATACGTTGGAATCGTATACCTCTGATTGAAGTGCTTATTATAAGCTTCCAAGATTTCAACAATTCCATCTTCCTTCTCTAAACTTCCACCACCTTCATTATCAATAGTAGGATCAAACATTGCGGTGATGAATAAGTCAGGAAAAGCTTTGACCATCAATCTATAATATTTAACTGCTTCTGGAATACTGCTGGTCGCAAAAATAGCATGAAACTTTCTATTTCTACTGTATAGCGTCCATTTCTTTTTTATATCCTGTATTACGCCGTCCACATACTCATCTGTCTGGTACTGCTCATTAGGTACAAAATCTTCTATACCTTTTACATATTTTCCATTTACCAGTTCTCCGTACATCTTGATTTGAGATGAATCCATGTATTTGAGATATACTTTTTCCTTTTTAGGATCGCTAAAAGCGTCCGCTTGGTCTTTTGCTTTGGCTTTACTGAGCGCAACCTTCTCTCGTATATCAGCATCATCATAAATACGCACCATATATGGATCGAAGCCAAGAACATTTTTATCCCGGATTCCATCACCTAGAGTATATCTATGAATTTCATCACCAAATATTGTCGGCGTGGTACTATCTTTTTTCGCATTTAGGTCTTGAATAGGTGTTCCGGTAAATCCAAAGATCAATGCATTTTTGAACGTATTTTTTATATCTACAAGCATATCTCCAAATGTAGAACGGTGGCACTCATCAATGATAATAACCATTCGCTTAAGCTGAATAATTTTTAAATCTGCTTCTATATTAGCCACATCTTCCCTTGCGATATTACTCAACTTCTGGATTGATGTAACAATCAAAGTATTATCAGAATCTGGGCTCTTTAATTTCGATATTAAAACATCAGTGTTTTCCGTTGCCTGAACAGATTCTGTTCCTGTAGCAAATGAGCGGTACTCCTTAAGTGACTGTATTCCTAATTCTTTTCTATCAACCAGGAAAACCACCTTGTCTGCATCATGATTAGCAGCAACAAGCTGAGCAGCTTTAAAGCTAGTCATGGTTTTACCACTACCAGTTGTATGCCACACATGACCACCGAGCTGCTTCTTATCATCCCAGTGACTCTTTTTCTCCGCAACAATATTAGCAATTCCAACTGCCGCATAATACTGATAACTTCTCATAACTTTTAATATGCCCTCATCAGTATCTGCAATCGTATAGAAGCCAATTAGCATATGTGCCATTGGAATAGATAAAAACTTTTTAATGAACGTATACCATTCATTTATAGGATTATTATTGAAATCAGCCCAATGAAAATAAAAGGCCTTGTTGAACACGCCCTTTTCTCCCGGATTTGCAAAATATACGGATTCCTTAGGTTGCATTGCCACAAAGATCTGTACTAGAGAAAAAATGCCTCTAAATACACCTTCATGTGAATATTTTTCTATCTGATTATATGCCTCACTAACCGGAATTCCACTACGTTTCAGTTCCAGGTGAATAACTGGCATACCATTAATCAATAACATCAGGTCACCTCTTCTGCTATTGAGAATAGGTGACTTTGTTTTAAACTTCGGCTGCTGAACAATCTGATATCTACTCTGTCCTAATGCAATTTCCTGGCGATCATAAATTTTTAGAGAAATCTCTTTACCCAGATGAATCGGGTCGTTAGGGTTATCACGGGTAATAGATATACTACGCCCATTGATAAACTCGTTTAGGGCCATTGGCGATTGTAAATTTCTTACCTGGTCTAAAATCTGAGCCATCTCTCCGGAAGTTAATGGCTGATCATTCAATCGTGTTCCCTGCTTATTATTATTGAATAATATGTTCGCCCAATTCCGAATTAAATCTTCTTCAGATGGATATCTAATAACATCCGATTCCCATCCATGCTCGATGAGGGCTTTTATGACAGATTCTTCAAAGTCCTTTTCTTCATTAAAAATAATATCTGACAAGTCTATCCCTCCTTATACGAACATCTTCTGAAGACATCCTTTTTTCATTCTTTTCGTAATCTCAATTTCTTGCTCAGTACATGAAATGAGCTCATCGAGCTCCAACAAAAATCTAGCAATCCTACTTTGCTCTTCCACATTCCTAGGAACTCTAACCACAATTTTACTGAATGCTGGATATTTTAAGTTCCAAGTGTCGGATGTTAGTCCTTGTGAGTTAATTTCAAAAAGATGAATTATCTCTTTCTTCTTAAACATATAAGCAAAGAACTGAGTGTCTATATCTCCTATTGGCTTTACTACAGTATAGGCAGGACTTACAATACCTTCGTATGGTGAGCGCCCACTTGCTCCTTGCCACATTCTCATTGAATTATAAGCAATATCACCAATACAAACTCTTTTGTATTTAGATTTGTCAGTATTTGAATTGTCGTGGCGATCTAGTTCAGAAAACTTCTTTATTCCTGAACCAATTGTAACTGATAGTAATTCTCCGTCTGGTAAGCTTTCTAATCGCTCATCAAAGCACGAACCAAGTGTTCGTTCCTCCCAATCTCCCTGGAATTCAGAAAATCTTATTTCAGGAACAGTAGCACCATCCTTAGGGAACATCTTTTGCAAGCATGATTTCTTCATGTTCTGTAACTTCTCAAGCTTACACTGATGAAGAGTGATGAGATGGTCGAGGTCATCGAAAAATGCGCCTATTGCTTTCTGCTCGCCATATGAAGGAAACACACAATCACAACTTGCAATATCATCTTGACCTATTGTTGTGAATGCTGTGGTCTTAGATTTCATAATAAATTGCTTTTTTATTAGGGGTGTTCCTAGACATATTTTGACAAAGAAAGCATCATATTTACATTTATCAATTTTCATTCTGATAAGATGGTCGTCATATACATATTGTCCAGAATCCAACAAAACATTGGCTTCTGCAATTCCTTCGGGCTTTACGGAACTTCTTGTCAAAAAAATATCCCCTATTTCTACATTACATTTTTTAACAGCATTATCATCGTATTCACTGTCTGTCAAATCTTCTATGTGAATTCTGTCAGAAGTATACATATTTATAACATTAATATGTTTTACCCCAGTCATTTCTTCACTTGGATGATTCATAATACCGTTAGATAACTTTTCTGTAGTAATCTCCCCCAACTTACGCTGTTCCCAATCGTCAGTATATCCAGAAAAACGAAGTTTAGGTGTTTTATTATTCTTTTTCATTTTTTTCCCCCATATACTTCTTAAATTCTGCTAGACCATAAAGATCATCTTTGCTACCAGATAAACCATCAATCATCTGAATAAGAGAAGCAGCTGCAGATTCTTTCTTTACCTCAATATCACTATATGTAGTTGAATATTTTGAATTCAAATTTTCAACTTCTGAAACCAATGCTGTAATTACACCATCTGGCAAAGTTCCTAATCCGGATACAATAGGCTCAATCCACTTCAACTCTAGCAGGCGAAGTGCATCTTCTTCATCGAGATTCTCTATTGTGTCTATTGTTTCTATTTCTAGTTCTGCTTTCTGACCTTTTACAGTTTTCTTCAACTCGCTCTCTTCGTCCATCAATAGCATTACTTGTTTCATTTTCGCATCTAGCGAATCCTCTTGGAATTCAAATTCCATTTGTACTTGTAGAATTCTTGCATTAATAGCTGCCTTTCCATAGGTGCCATCCTTATTTGCTGACATTGTGCTCCAGTTAACCACAGCTGTGTTTTCGATGTATTCGACTTTGTCCTTCTTTTTAGAGAGTTCTAAATACGCTTTTAAAGCATCAATTTCAGGACCACCAACATCCGCTAAGGCTTCAGCGACATATGCTTTTACTTCCTTTGCAACAAAGTTATTTTTATCTTCGTTGACAATGTCCAACTCTAGTTCATCCTCTTCCAATGACTCTAATATCTCGGTAAAACTACTAGTGATTTCTGCGAGTCTAATCTCCTTTGCAGCTATTGAATCCAACGCATCTTTATGAAACTCTTTTTGTACAAGATCAAATGGTAGAATACGGCCTTTCCAGCCTTCCTGAACTTCAGTGACTTCATCCTCATCTTCCTTTTTCTTCTTAACAACCATGTTTGGATCAACCTGGAAGATAGTTTCAAATCCTTCACCCTGAATCATTTCTAAATCAGCAGTTATAGTGTCCCAATTTTCTGAAAGAATCTGAAAAGCTTTATATTTATCAACCAGCTTAATATTCGCAGTTCTATCAAATATGTCCTTGCAAACAACTTCACAAATACTCTGTGCATTAACATCGAGAATATCTTCAATTAAATACTCCCTCAAGCCATCCTCAAATCCATCAAAACTTGAGTTATAGCGTTCAATATAGTCTTTGACTGAACTATGCTTTTCAATTACTTCTTCAATATTAGGGTCCACAATAATTACATACTCGGACGATACCTCTGTAAACAATTTTTCATATAACCCAGAAAATGTATCCCAATATCTACTTAGCGATGAGGCCTCGACCTTGGGTATTCCACCAAACATAATTGCATGAATATCCCAAGGTTCCTCTTCCTCAGAAGAATCAACATATCTTGGAATGTTCAAATTATAGTCATTTTGACGAATTGTATCCTTTGACACTAATGCGGCAAATTTATCCGCTGGTTTTCTTGCTTTCAGTGTATCAACAATCTCCCTAATATCGCGGGCTCTTAATTTGTTATTCTTACCGGCTTTCTCGTACTTCTTGGATGCATCAATAATAAGAACATCTGAATCAGTTCTTGTTCTCTTCAACACCATAATAATTGTTGGTATACCCGTACCAAAGAATATGTTTGCAGGCAAACCAATAATGGCCTCTATATGATTTCGTTCAATTAGAGTCCTTCTAATCGCCTCTTCTTCTCCACCTCTAAACAAAACACCATGAGGTAATACAATGGTCATAATTCCATCATCCTCTAAATGGTAGAGTTCATGAAGTAAGAATGCATAATCAGCTTTTGCCTTTGGAGCCACTCCAAATTCCTTGAATCTCGGATCGAACTCCTTATTCTTCGGATCCCATTTTTGAGAATATGGTGGATTAGAAACAACAGCATCTACCTTAACTAGTGAATATGTCTCGTCTTTATTCTCATCTGTTTCGAAGAATGGCCAATCGTCCTCAAGTGTATCTCCATTTCTAACATTGATATTAGCAGGATTAATGCCTCTCATAACTAAATTCATACGAGTTAAGTTGTATGTATTTTCTTTTAGTTCCTGTGCATAATAATCGACCTTATTCTCGCCCTCTATATATTGTGCCATTGACGTACCAATATTAATTAATAATGAACCTGAGCCTGATGTAGGGTCATATATTTTAATGTGCTCTCTATCTTTAAGATGATTCGCCACAATTTCAGACATCAATACAGATACTTCGTGTGGAGTATAAAACTCTCCTGCTTTCTTTCCAGCATTAGCTGCAAACATGCTGATGAGATACTCATAGATAAATCCCAAAACATCATAGTCTTGCTTTCCATCCATCGGAATTCTTTTTATTAGTTTAAGAAGCGCCTTTATTGATTTGGTCTGCTTTGTTGATGTTTCACCTAACTTTGAAAGGCCACTCTGCAGCGTCTTAAATATATTCTCAAATAATTTCTTATATGTCGGTTCGATATTGGCATCAAAATTACTCAATGCATCTCTTACATCAGATACATCAAAATCATCGCCTTTAGAAAGCCATGATGAGAATAAGTCCTCATAAGCAATAAAATATCCAACATTCTCACTAATGTGCTTCACAAGTTTCTCGTCATCTGCTGTCACTTTTTTAATATCCTCGTCAGAATATTTTTCTCCTTTCAGGAAAGAAATTTCACGATCCGAAAGATATTTATAGAACATAAATCCAAGGATATAGTCCTTATATTCATTCGCCTCTATCTTTGATCTCATCTGATTGGCTGACTGCCAAATAGTAGATGCTAATTGTTGTTTATTCATCTATTTTTACCTCCTGCCGCTAAGTAGCGGAATTGTTTAATTATTTGCAGCCTTACCACTTCTAGCCCATTCCTCAAGTTCAGAATATTTGAACTTCCAGGCCTTGCCAATTTTCTTTCTCGGAATATTCTTGCCTTTACGAATCCAATCACGAATTGTAGCTGGCTTTACTCCTAAGAACTCAGCTGCTTCAGTTGTTCCAATCCATTTTTCTTCATTAATGGTAGTACTCATAGCTTCTCCTTTTTCTATACATACTATTCTAACTTTTATTATACATTATTTTGTGTCAAATTTCAATTGTTTGTATCTGTTTATATGTGTTTGCGTGGTATCAATTAATTAATAAATTTTTTTGGTGAACTTTCTTCAACACTTATAGCTTTTTTCCATACGTAATCACACCCCTTTTAATCTTAAAGCCTTTATTTTCAGCCTCATAGCCCGTTGAACTTTCTTCAACGGGCATTTTTAACGTTTGCTGTATGATGCAATCAAGGGTCAAGAACACCCCATCATCAGACAATGCGTTCCCTGATCAAGAACGGTCCTATCTGACTCTGATGAACAACTAAATAACTAAACCAGCTGAATAGGACAAGCTGGCCAACCAATAGGGGGAAACTCGCTATGGCAATGGCCAACTATATTCAGGTATCGCACATGTGGAATTTCCTCCGCGTCAATCCAAGGAGGAAAGCCACATGGCAGAGAAAATTTATGATTACAGTAACAAGCACAGCTACAATGGCGTAGCACCAAAAGAGAATGAAGCTTTGGTTCCATTCTTAGCACATGAAGTTTTAAAGAATTACCATCAGGATATTAGAGATGGTATTCGCAAACGTAATGAAGGAATTATCGAAGATAGCTTCGAAACCTGGAACATTCGCGGTAGAAAGATTCTTGTAGGTTTCACAGCTATCCCTAAGGATCAGGTCGAATCCTACATGGAAGGATTCTGGAAAGAAAAAGATGCGTATCTTGAATCGACTCGCAAAAAGAGATGCTTAATTCTTAATTCCAAGGGCGAATACATCCGCTGCCCTAAGTGCAATAAATGTGAAGGGTGTGAACGTTCTGAAAAGGATCAGTACCTCTCGCGTTATATTTCATTAGACAAGTTTATGGATGATAACAGCGACGACGATACTAATCGTAGCGGTTGGGAGCCAACAGATAATACTTCAACTGAAAACTCAGTTCTCAGTCTTATGATGATCGATGATCTCATCAACGAGGTATCCTTGAAGTACCCAGAAGCTAAAGCAATCTTCTCTCTACTGATGGACGACCCACAAATCAGTAATGCTCTGAAGCAGGTCGACTTGAAAAAGGGAAAGAGCCAGGCATATGAGTACGTAAAGAAAATGCAGGCATACGCCAAAGAACTCTACAACAAGAATTATCGTTAATTTACAAGCAGCGGCCGGACACCAACTCCCCGGTCGCTGTTTTTCTTATTTCTACTATCGTTATAGGGTGAACCCCTGGGTTCATTTTCTCTCGTTATCTATGCCCTAGTGTCAACCTTGTCTCGTAGACCAGTTCCCACACAGCCATTTCCGAGCATAAAAAGAAAGGCTTTCCAGCAGCCAATCGTATTCTTTAACGATAGCTATCTGAAAAGCCTTTTATTTACAGTGTTTTTTCTACTTACCTGGGTTCACTTTTGACATCAATACTACCGTCTCCACATGCACGGTATGCGGAAACTGATCCACCGGCGTCACATCCTTAAGTTCATATCCATTCGCCCTTAAGAACTTCACATCCCTCGCAAGCGTTGCACTGTCGCAGCTTACATACACAACTTTCTCCGGCTGCATATCCACGATCGTCTGAAGCAGGGATTCCTCACAGCCTTTTCTCGGCGGATCGACCACGATCACATCAGCGTGCGCCGTCTCTCCGTTATGTGTCTTTTCATATTCTTTATAATATTCCGGCAGAACTTCTTCTGCCTTGCCTACATAGAATTCCGCATTCGTAATATCATTGATCTTCGCATTATTCCTTGCATCGTCAATAGCCTGCGGTACGATCTCTACACCGTATACCTGCTTTGCTTTCTTCGCAAGGAACAGGGAAATGGTTCCGATTCCGCAGTACAGATCCCACACTGTCTCATTGCCTGTAAGACCTGCATAATCCAGTGCCAGTCCGTATAACTTCTCTGTCTGGACCGGATTCACCTGATAAAATGACAGAGGAGAAATCTGATACTTGATCTCACCGATATAGTCTGTGATGAACTCCTGCCCCCACAGAAGGCGGATCGTATCGCCCATGATCACATTCGTCTTCGCCGTATTCGAGCTGAGTGTGATGCTTGTCATGCCCGGAATCTGTCGGAGACGTCCGACCAGATCATGGCAGTGTGGAATGGTCTTTCCATTGATGACCAGACACACCATGATCTCATCCGTTTTAAATCCGTAACGGAGCAGTACATGGCGCACCAGTCCCTTATGTTTCACTTCATCGTATGCCGGAATTTCAAATTCTTCCATAAAATCCAGGATACAGTTCAAGATCTCTTCATTCACTTCCACACCAAGTACACAGTCTGTATTTCCAATAATGCTGTGTGTTCTGCCGGCATAGAATCCGGCGGTCACTCTGCCGTCTTTGTCTGTCCCAATCGGAAACTGTGCCTTATTACGGTAGCGGAACGGCTGCATTCCTTCCTCGTCCATGCCGACAACCGGATGCATGATCTGATCCAGAAGTTCACCCGGAACTTCTCCGATCCGCTCCAGATTGCCGCGTACCTTAGATTCTTTAAATGCAAGCTGTGCCGGGTACTTCATCTCCTGTATCTGACATCCACCACATTTTCTCGCCATCGGACAGACCACTTTCTCTACGCGGTCTTCCGACGGAGTCAGGACATTCATCAGGCGGGCATAGCCGTAATTCTTCTTGGCTTTCATGACCTTTGCCTCTACGACATCCCCTATAATGGCATCTTTGATGAACAGTGTATACCCGTCCACCTTGCCGATGCCTTCTCCTCCGACTCCGATATCTTCAATTTTAACCTTTACTAATTCATTCTTCTGCATCATTAGATAACTGTCTTTCTGATATTTGATTCAAACAGGCGGTTATATCCCAGCCAGTCATTACCTTTTTTATCTTTGAATAACTCTGTCAGGGTCTGCATCTTCGCATCTGCATTGTCAGCAAGATTCAGAGCCATCGCCTCGGCAAGTGCCGGTTTCTTCGGGGAACCGTATTCCAGTTCTCCATGATGTGCAACAATACAGTGTTTTAATTCGTTCGCAAGTTTCTCCGGAAAATCCGGGATATTGCGGACTGCATCTCCGATCATCTCCACACCGATCACGATATGTCCCAGAAGCTGTCCCTCGTCTGTGTAATCATTTTCCGGGAAAGATGACAGTTCCTTCGTCTTTCCGATATCGTGACAGATTGCCGCCGTGAAAAGCAGATCCTTATTCAGGATCGGATATGCCCCTGCCATGTAATCGCAGAACTTCACAACACTCAGTGTATGTTCCAGAAGTCCTCCGGCAAACCCGTGATGTACCGTCTTCGCGGCCGAATGTCCCTTGAAATTACGGATAAATGTCTCGTCTTTTATAAAATAATAATCCAGTACTTGTCTCAGATACTGGTTGTCTACTTTCTTAATGTATCCAAGCAGTTCCTCATACATGCCATCTGTACTTTTCTCTGTTGTCGGCATATAATCGGCAGCAATGTATTCGCCTTCCTGCACCTTTCTGATCTGCTTGATATTCATCTGCAGATTATTGTTATAGCTGATGATCTCACCATATACCTCAATGAAATCCAACTCGTCATAGTCTGCGATCCCACCGGAATTCGGATCCCACACTTTTCCGTCCAGTGTTCCGGTCTTATCCTGAAGGATAAGATTATCATACGGTCTTCCGTTTCTGGTCTCCGCCGAACGCTTTCCTTTACACAAATATACATTTCTGATCGTTTCCCCTTCGTGAAGGGTATTGATATATCTCATCTTATTTCCTCTTTCTATATTCTATATCTTTATTTTACAACTGTCCCGGCACCAAAACATCCAGTCCGGCAGACTACTCCTTACTTCCGACTGTCACGTCAAAGGAAATGTCCACATAACCACCGGATCCCTGTCTCTGTCCTTTGAGTCTGATCTTACTGCCGCTTTTCTGGTCCCGCAGTACACTCTGGTAGGCTGATAGTGATGTTATCTTCTTCCCTGCTGCCTCCGTAATGATATCTCCACTCTGGATCCCTGCTGCCATTGCCGGTGAATCCGTCTCTACAGTCCGGACATACACGCCTTCGGGAATTCCCTGCGCTTCGATCTCTGCCGTCACATCCAGTCCACGGATGCCGATATATGGCACCGCCTGACCGTTGGATAACAGTTCAATCTCTGATTTCAATCCTGAGATTCCATAACCGGTCACCAGTTCTTTGCTGCTGTTTCCGGATATGCCCTGGTCAATAATTCCAACCACTTCGCCCGACAGGTTGATGATCACACCTGTCCCGTCCTCTGCCGCACCAATGTCTGTACAAAGAAGCGGATAACTTCCGTCATCACCGTCCAGTTCATTTCTGCTGCTCGCAATCGTTCCGAATCCAACCGCTCCCGCATAACCGAACGGTTTTCCGAGAACCACCGCAGCATCTCCTTTCTGTACCGAACCGGAACTGCCAAGAGTTGCAATACTGATCTGCTGCCATGTTGACTGCGCGATGCTGCTTTTGGCTACAGCATAGATCGCAAATCCAAGACTTTCATCCTTCTTCTTCACAGAAGCCTGCTTCGTTGTCCCATCCGCGAATCTGATATGGATCTCTTTTGTATCTCTTAATATAGAAGTCTTTCCGTATATCAGAAGTTCCTGTCCATTATCCGCAATGATCAGTCCGGACACACTGTTCTTATTATCATAAGATTCTTCCGTCCAGTCCTGCTCTCCCGAGATACCGATGACCTCAACTACCGATTTTGCGGCTTCGGATGCTACTGAATTCATTGCTTTCTGAAGTTCTCTGTAACTGTCAATGCCAAGCGTCTGTACTGTACTGTCATTGCCGGTATCTGCAGCGGTTTCATCCGACTTTTCTTCCTCTTTTTCTTCCGGTATTACAACTTCCTGTGAATCTCCGGGAAACTTTTCATCAAGCCATGGCCTGAGCGCAGAAAAACTAATGCAGGCACACACACCGAACGCCACTCCAAGTCCTGCGATCCGAAGCAGATCTTTACGGTACTTTTTCCCGCGGCTGTTCTCATCTTTGATTGTTTCCTGCATAAATAAATACTCTGATTTTTCAGTTTTATTTCCAGGTTCGCCCTGTTCATTTTTCAGATGTTTCTGCTCATCCATCAGCTCTTCCGTCTCCTTTACAATCCTTTTTATAGTATACCGTATGGAATGGGAATGTTCAATATTATCCTTTTCTTTATAGCGCAAATAAGGTAGAATAGTTACTGACCAGAATTACTGTACATACAGTAACATAGAATAGATCCAGGTGAAAAACATGAATAAAAAAACATTAACGAAATTAGAATATCATAAAATTATTGACATCTTAATAGAACAGGCAACCTCTTTCGGCGGCAAAGAACGCTGCAAGAGATTGAAACCCATGACCTCTCTTCCGGATATCAATACTGCACAGGAACAGACTGCCGCCGCATTTACCCGTATCATCAGGAAGGGACGTCCTTCTTTCGGAAGCTGCAACCCAGTCGGGGAATCTTTAAAGCGTCTGGAAGTCGGTGCAGCTCTTGGAAGCGGAGAACTCCTGCGCATCTGCAAGCTTTTGGAAAATGCAGGACAGATCAAATCCTACGGCCGTCATGAGACTGTAGACGATGCGGAAGATTGTCTGGATATATTTTTCCAGCAGATTGAGCCGCTGACACTGATCAGCACCGAGATACGCAGATGTATCATTGACGAAGATGAGATCAGCGATGATGCCAGCAGCACTCTGAAGCAGATCCGCCGCTCCATGAACCAGATCAACGATAAAGTACATTCTACCTTATCTTCTCTGGTCAATGGTTCACTCCGCACCTATCTGCAGGATTCGATCATCACAATGCGCGGGGACCGCTACTGTATCCCGGTCAAAGCCGAATACCGGAGTCAGGTATCCGGTCTGATCCACGATCAGTCTGCCACAGGCTCTACCCTGTTCATCGAGCCGATGTCTGTTGTAAAACTGAACAATGACCTAAAAGAACTTTACGGCAAAGAGCAGGAAGAGATACAGATAATCCTTGCACGCTTAAGTGCCGATATCGCGGAATACGTAGAGTCCATCCGCACCGACTATAAAATCATGACGGAGCTGGACTTCATTTTCGCAAGAGGGAACCTTGCAATTCTTATGAATGCAAGCAAGCCTGTCTTCAATACAAAGGGAAAAATCCATATCCGCGAAGGACGTCATCCTCTGTTAGATAAGAAGAAAGTCGTTCCGATCACCGTCACTCTCGGTGACACTTTCGACCTTCTGATCGTAACCGGACCAAACACCGGCGGTAAGACTGTTTCCTTAAAAACGGTCGGATTATTTACCCTGATGGGACAGGCGGGACTTCATATTCCTGCACTGGACCGTTCGGAGCTTGCTCTTTTTGAAAATGTATATGCCGATATCGGGGATGAACAAAGTATTGAGCAGAGCCTCAGTACCTTCTCCTCTCACATGACGAACATCGTCTCATTCTTAAAACATGTAGATGAACATTCTCTGGTGCTGTTCGATGAGCTGAACGCAGGAACCGACCCTACTGAAGGTGCCGCTCTCGCGATCGCCATCTTAAGCTATCTCCATCAGCGAGGTATCCGCACCATGGCAACCACTCACTACAGTGAGCTGAAAGTCTTCGCCCTTTCCACACCAGGTGTTGAGAATGCCTGTTGTGAATTTGATGTCGAGACGCTCAGTCCGACTTACCGTCTTCTGATCGGTATCCCGGGAAAGAGTAATGCGTTTGCCATCGCAGGAAAGCTTGGCCTTCCTGATTACATCATCGATGATGCCAGAACACACCTGACCGAACAGGATGAATCCTTCGAAGACTTGTTGACCGATCTCGAGACAAGTAAGCGTACTATCCGAAAAGAGCAGGAAGAAATCGAGCACTACAAACGTGAGCTGGAACGTCTCGAAGAAGAGACCCGGCAGAAACGTGACAAATTAGAAGAACAGCGCGACCGCATCATCCGTGAAGCCAATGAAAAAGCGCATGAGATTCTGGCCGATGCCAAGGAAACCGCCGATGAGACGATGCGTAACTTCCACAAGTTCGGCAAGGCAAATATCTCCGTTGCCGAGATGGAAAAAGAACGCGAACGCCTCCGCAAGAAAATGAATGCCACGCAGAATTCCATGAAGACGGATGCCAAAAAACCGAAAAAGGCTTACAAAGCCAGTGATTTCAAGTTGGGTGAATCTGTCAAAGTACTCAGCATGAACCTGACCGGATCTGTCACTTCACTTCCGGATGCCAAAGGTAATGTCACCGTACAGATGGGAATCTTGCGCTCCACAGTCAACATTTCCGATCTGGAGATCATCGACGAAGCGCCGGCATATTCATTTGCCGGAAGAACTCGTCAGACCGGCAAAGGTAAAGTTAAAATGGGCAAATCCCTTGCGATCAGTCCGGAGATCAATCTTCTTGGAAAAACGGTCGATGAGGCGGTGACCGAACTGGATAAGTATCTGGATG
>OGWV01000346.1_pt1 | contig 27117 bp, 24 predicted proteins | sample 1576081 | NCBI WGS metagenome assembly OGWV01 (sample SAMEA3541541, study PRJEB24748) | human gut metagenome | biome: human gut; feature: human-associated habitat; material: faeces | place: China | collected 2012 | reverse complement strand
GGCAGTCGCCAAGGTCTCGTGCAAGCACGGACTTTGGCTCGTTGCTCGCGTAAATCAATTGGGGACGTAGCATTTTACTACGTCCCCATCATTTATTATCGGTGTCCCTTTTAGAACACTTTCGTTGTCCACTTACTCATATCCCACACTTCATTCACCACGTCCTGATAGAATTCCGGCTCATGACAGATTAAGAGTATACTGCCGCGATATTCCTGTAATGCTTTTTTCAGGGAGTCTTTGGCATCTACATCCAGATGGTTGGTCGGCTCGTCCAGAAGCAGGATATTCGTGTCTCTGTTAATGAGTTTACAGAGGCGTACTTTTGCTTGTTCTCCTCCACTTAATACTCTCACCTGACTTTCGATGTGCTTTGTTGTAAGTCCACATTTTGCCAGAGCGGAACGTACTTCATACTGGGTAAATGATGGAAATTCCTGCCAGATTTCTTCAATACAGGTCGTGCGGTTCTCACCTTTTACTTCTTGTTCAAAATATCCGATTTCCAGATTTTCTCCCAGTTCACATGTTCCGGACAGAGATGGAATGAGCCCCAGAATACTTTTTAAAAGTGTTGTCTTTCCGATACCATTGGTTCCTACAATAGCAATCTTCTGTCCACGCTCCATGCTCAGATTTAATGGTTTTGACAATGGCTCATCATATCCTGTCACAAGGTCATGAGTTTCAAAAAGAAATTTTCCTGGTGTCTTTCCATAGCGGAAATGAAATTCCGGCTTTGGTTTTTCTGCTGCCAGTTCGATGACATCCATTTTGTCCAGCTTCTTCTGGCGGGACATGGCCATATTTCGTGTCGATACGCGTGCTTTGTTGCGCGCAACAAAGTCTTTAAGTTCACTGATTTCCTGCTGTTGACGGCGATATGCAGCTTCAAGCTGTGCTTTCTTTACTGCGTAGACTTCCTGGAAATGTTCATAATCTCCTACATAACGGTTCAATTCCTGATTTTCCATATGGTAAATGATGTTAACCACTTCATTTAAGAATGGAATGTCATGTGAAATCAGGATAAATGCATTTTCATAATCCAAAAGATAACGCTTCAGCCATGCAATGTGCTCTTCGTCCAGATAATTGGTCGGCTCATCAAGAAGCAGAATATCCGGCTTTTCAAGTAATAATTTTGCCAGCAAAACTTTCGTTCTCTGACCTCCGCTTAAATCTGTGACATCGCGTTCCAATCCGAGATCCAGAAGGCCAAGTGCTCTTGCTACTTCTTCTACTTTTGCATCAATGGTGTAGAAATCATGTAAAGTCAGCTCATCCTGAATCGTTCCCAGTTCTTCCATCAACTGCTCCATCTGCTCTGGATCTGCATCTCCAAGCTGGTCACAAATTTCATTCATGCGCTGCTCTTTTTGAAGAAGTGGATCGAATGCTGACTTTAATACGCCGCCGATCGTCATTCCCTTTTCCAGTACTGCATGCTGATCCAGATATCCTGCATGGACATTCTTTGACCATTCTACTTTCCCTTCATCTGGCATCAGCTTTCCAGTCACAATATTCATAAATGTGGACTTTCCTTCACCGTTAGCTCCTACAAGTCCGATATGTTCCCCTTTTAAAAGACGGAATGAAACATCTGAGAAAATTGCCCTGTCACCAAAGCCATGGGTAAGATGTTCAACATTTAAAATACTCATTTTTTACTTTCTCCTTTATCTGCAAAAATTGTTCATTTGTAACTGTTCAGAGCCAAGCAAAATTTCATAAAACAGGTGTAAAATGCTTGCATTTTTAAGACTGTTTTTGAAATTTTATTTGGCGGATACGCCACACCGACGAAATGCGTAGCATTTTGGAGGTTGGCTCTGAATAGTTACGTTCATTTTATTACTGATTGAAAATCACCTCAATAATTGTTCATTTTATTACTGATTAAAAATCACCTCAAAGATTGTACCTCCCGACGGATTGGACTTAACTGTAATACTACCATCATGCACTCTCACGATCTCATGGACCAGTGCAAGTCCCAGTCCTACACCGCCAAGCTTTCGGCTTCTGGACTTATCCACGCGAAAGAATGGTTCAAATACACGCTCCCTGAGCTCTTTCGGGATTCCACTTCCTGTATCCGCTACTGACAGGTAAATGTGTTTTTGCTCCTTATATGCAGTTACTGTAACCTGTCCACCTGAATGATTATATTTTATAGCATTTTCGACAAGATTATATACCAGCCTGTAAATAAGAATATCACTTCCAGCCATCGTTATATCCTTACATTTCCCAATAAGTTTTATATTCTTTTCCTGTGCAAGAGGTTCCAAATCCTCCAACACCTCATCAACAAGGGCATCCATGATAATTTGTTCATCCCGGCCTACCGTCTGAAGCTCACTCATATCGAGAAGTGTCTTTACCATCTTGCTTAGCCTGTCATTTTGTTCCGTCACCATCTTTATCATCTGTAAGGTGTCTGCATCACTGCCTGGATGCTGGGTGGAATGATATAGATCAAGCTGTACCTGCATTAAAGATAATGGAGTGCGAAGCTCATGTGCTGCATTTGCAGTAAATTGCCTCTGTACCTCAAATGCATCTTGAAGGCGTTCAAGCATCTTGTTATATGAGACACTAAGCTGATTCAGTTCTTTAATCTTGCTTTCTTCGATTCGTGAGTCTGCCAGATTTTGTACCTGCACCTCTTCTATTTTATTAGAAAACTCACGAAGAGGTTTGAGTGCGTGTCCACTTATAAAATATGTAGCTACCCCACCAAGAACCGCCAACAAAGCTGAAATTATCAAACTGTTTTTTTTGTAATCTTCCTTATTATTGTACACCTGAACAGAAAAATCATTTGCGAACTCATCCCACTTATCCTCTGGTATGCTAATATATATTTCTTCTGAATCATTTGCACTATTGTCTGCACTATCATCACTCTGCGCATTAACAGCCTTCTGCAAAGAATCTATATAATACACACCATTTTTATAGACAAACATCGTCAGACACCCACATATGAGTGCAATACACAATGTAGTGATACAGGTAAGTCTCCACTGCAATGACATCTTTTTCATCGATCGGACTCCTCTCGTATTTTATACCCTTCTCCCACCTTGTTCATGATCACATCATGTCCAAGCACTGCTTTAAGCTTTCTTCTTAGTGAAGACATATGTACTCGGATAGCTCCACTAAAGCTATCCACGGAGGCATCCCAGACATGCTCCATCAATTCCTCCTGGCTTACCGGTCTGCCCTGATTAAGAAGTAGATATTCCAAAATACCTTTTTCTTTTCTTGTCAGGGAAATCTTTATTTCCTTTGCATATGCCTCTCGTTTTATTGTGTCAAACTTAATATCGCCGCTTTCCAGACATACATCCTTTTGTACAAATTTCCTTCTTGTCAGACTTCTGATACGAGCCTCAAGCTCCTGTAGATGGAACGGCTTTTCCATATAATCATTCGCACCCGCATCCAGCCCTTCGACCTTATCTGCAATTTGTCCTCTTGCTGATAATATAAGAACCTTTGTCTCCTCATTGCTCTGTCTAAGTTCCTTTAGGATCTCCATCCCATCCATGCCGGGCAGATTCAGATCCAAAACAACCAAATCATAATTCTCTATCAGAATGCATTCCAGCGCCTCTTCCCCATCATAACAAGTATCCACCTCATACCCGGCATCATACAGACTTTTTGCAATTGCATCACATATTTGTTTTTCATCTTCAACTATTAATAATCTCAAAATCATTCCACCTGCTTCTTAACAAAAATTTCACACCAACTATTGTATAATACCGAAGTCAGCTGGTCAACAAATACAACAAACGAAAGGAGTAACAACATCTTGAAGTGCAGAAAAATATCTCAATTTGTAATGCTCATCGCGGGTATCTCTATGATTTGCTATGGTGCGATCAGAGGTGAAGCAGACGCCGTGCTTAGCAAAGCAATAAAATTATGTTTGGAGTGTGTCGGAATTGGATAAGAAAACGAAATTACTATCAAAAAAAATTGCCAAAATACGAGGATGGATACAGGCAGTTGCCACATTACTTACCAATATTCATATTCCTAATTTATTTAAGGGCAACATATATCAAGGCAAAATCAAAACTGTATGTGTGCCGGGATTAAACTGCTATTCCTGTCCTGCTGCGACAGGAGCCTGCCCCATTGGAGCCTTTCAGGCGGTTATCGGATCCTCCAGATTTAAATTTTCATACTACATAACCGGTTTTTTCATTCTACTCGGTGTGACACTCGGAAGATTTATCTGTGGTTTTTTATGCCCGTTTGGCTGGTTTCAGGATTTACTTCATAAAATCCCCGGGAAAAAATTTTCCACAGCCCGGCTAAAACCGCTAAGATACCTGAAATATATAATCCTCATTGTTTTCGTTATTCTTCTGCCATTGTTTGTAACGAACTCTATAGGGATGGGGGATCCATTCTTCTGTAAATACATTTGCCCACAAGGTGTTTTGGAAGGAGCCATACCACTGTCACTTGGAAATACTGCTATAAGGTCTGCACTTGGAACACTTTTTTCTTTTAAATGTCTTATTTTAATTACAGTTGTTGTGTTGAGTATTTTGTTTTACAGGCCGTTCTGTAAGTGGATCTGTCCTCTTGGAGCGATCTATTCATTATTTAATAAGATCAGCTTTCTTAATATTAAGGTTGACGGCAACAAATGTGTCGGATGCAGCCAGTGTTCAAAGGCATGTAAAATGGATATTGATGTGTGCAAGACTCCAAATCATCCAGAATGTATACGATGCGGGGCTTGCATCAAGGCTTGTCCAAAAGATGCAATCCAATATCAGTTTCTGGGAAAAACATGTCAGAAAAAGAACAGCAACAATCAACCATAACCATCTGGTAACTATTATTTAAAGGAGCAATTATTTATGAAAACAAAAAGAACATTTCTCTCTATTTTAACACTTTGCATAGCATTATTATTTACGGCATGTAGCGGGAAAGAAGCTGCAAGCACAAAATCTACGGATACCAAGACTGAATCCGGATCAAAATCTGCAGACGATTCCAACTCTAAACTGGATGATTTATATCAGCAGGAAAATCAGATCTTCGCAGATCATGAAGATGTATGGAACAAGGTATTTGGCATGATGAATAAAAGTGATGCGGATCCAAATGGAAATTATGCGGACTCTCTGGCTGCCACTATTGAATCAAACAAGGAGTCTTTTACAGATGACGAGCTGAAAACACTGACCGCTGATATTGAAACTATCCGAAAAATCGAGGAACAGATCGCTGAGATTGAAAAGAAAAATACAGGATCTGATAAGACTGATCAGAAAAACAGTTCCAAAGACGCATCTCCTTTCAAGAATTTCTCTGGTCAGGATTATGATGGGAATTCTGTTGATGAAAGCCTGTTTTCCAAAAATGCAGTAACTGTCATCAATTTCTGGTTCACCGGCTGCAAACCTTGTGTTGCCGAATTATCTAAACTTAACGAATTAAACGATGCAATCAAATCAATGGGTGGAGAAGTTGTAGGTATCAACACAGAAACCTTCGACGGAAACAAAACTGCTATAAAAGAAGCAAAGACTATTCTCGAAAAGCAGGGTGCTAAATATCGCAATCTTTCCATTGACTCTTCTTCAGATGCAGGTAAATACGCCTCCGATATTATGGCATTTCCTACAACAATACTGGTCGATAGAAATGGTAATATTGTAGGTGATCCGATGCTCGGCGGAATTGATAATCAAGATAACTATGATACTTTGATGAAACAGATTCAGTCTGTCATCGATGCTGATAGCACAAAAAAATAAAAATATGCAAAAGGCTCCCTGTGTATTCCACAGAGAGCTCTTTTGCTGCAATGAAACGATTTTGTTTAAAAATCTGCCAACTATTGTCATACTTTTATTTATTTTTCTCTCTTCAGAATTCTTGTCTTCAGAGGTTCAACAATCTCATTTTTCTTGCCATAAATCACTTTATATCCTTCTCTTACTGGAACTCCTACCGCCTTTTTCCAAAAATTCTGTATAAATAAGTATTCTGCATTCTCCGACTCTCTTGTATTTATGGAAATCTCCTTTGGTGCGAATTCTACCGGTGCTATAATGCCTGCCTCTTTTGTATCTGATTTACCATAATGATCAATTACTGCGCCACGGAATTTTTCTGATGCTCCCTGGCTCTGTCTGAGTTGGAAATATAATACACTGTCTGAACCATGAGCTACCGCCTGCAAAGATGCTGCTAGATGCATGCCTGGTTTCTTTAATTTGTTAATAGGCTTCCAATTTGTAGCAGATGGGCAGGATTCCATAAGAAACAGAATGTTTGGATATATGCATAAAATAATGGTATTTCACTTTCCACAGATAGATTAAATTTGAATAAAAAAAGAGGTAATTCATAAACCGAATCACCTCGTACATAATCAGTACTTTCAACTTATCAATATTCTTAACACTGGTCTGTTTCATAACATCCATCAGTGTCAGAGTTCCTGTTATATTATTACGGTAGTACTCTAATGGCTTCTGTACGGATTCTCCGACTGCTTTCAGTGCTGCACAATGGATAACCGCATCTACGCCTTCTTTTTCCAGCATTGCCTTCAATGCAGCTTCATCCATTACATCCCCTTCATAAAATGTAATCGTCTTTCCGGTAAGCTCTTCTACCCTTTTTAAAGATTCTTTAGATGAATTACAAAGATTGTCATATACAACCACTTCATATCCTTCATTCAAAAGTTCCAGTGCCGTATGACTTCCGATATAACCGGCTCCTCCGGTAATTAATATTTTCTTGGCCACAATAGTACCTCCTAGTTGTTACTATACTTTTTCACGATTTCGTTCATAGTATACCACTTTTGTTCCATATCTTCAACAAGCTTGAACTGGGTACGGCATCTGTCAAGATTATGACCTTCTCTGTGTATCCTGAAATATTTATCTCCCTGCAGATAATCTGTAAGGAAACGCATACCACATTCAAATGTCATCGTCTTTGCGCCCATCGGCATCAGCTCGATCTCCTTAGCTGTCAGCTTTCCGTCACATCCTTTTAAAAATCCTTTCGTATACAATTCAAATAATTCCATACTGCAGGATACTTTCGTAAGGTCTGTCTCATCCTCAAGTGCCGTACTTGCACCGAAACGGATGGAATCCCCGAAATCATTCATCGCAAGCCCCGGCATAACTGTGTCCAGATCGATCACACAGATTCCTTTCCCGGTCTTATCGTCCAGCATAACATTATTCAATTTTGTATCATTGTGTGTAACACGAAGTGGAAGCTCATGCCTGTCCAGCATTTCTGCAAAACAATTAGCAATCTCTTCTCTTTCGAGAACGAACCGGATCTCTTTCTCTACAGAAGCTGCTCTTCCCATAACATCTTCTTCCACTGCTTTCTTAAACAGCGCAAACCGGTTTCTCGTATCATGGAACTTTTCTATCGTCTCATGCAGTGTCTCCGCCGGATAGTCAGACAGCAGACTCTGGAAATTCCCGAATGCCACCGCACTTTCATAAAACTGCTCCGGCTTCTCTACCAGATCATAGGTACTTGCATCGGTAATAAATTTATAGGATCTCCAGTAATCTCCCGTAGAATCTATGTAATATGGTTTCCCATCAACCGCCGGGATCACATTCAATGTCTCACGTTCCGGATCTCCACCATTTTCTATAATCTTCTTTTTCAGAAATGATGTCACTCCTGTGATATTCTCCATGACTTCTACCGGTTTTGGAAATGCCGTAGAATTCATTCTCTGAAGAATGACTTTGATTCTTCCCATCTCGGCAATCTCGAATACCAGAAGAAATGTATCATTGATGTGTCCGCTTCCGTATGGACAGTCCTTTACTAATGTTCCTTCATATTTAAAATGTGCAATCGCTTCATCTCTTTGTTCCCGTGTTACAGGATTCATTTATTTTCCCTCCCAAAGATGCTGCGGGTACAGTCCTTCGTCTTTCATTCTCTGAATGGCTGCAACCACAACCGGTTTATCTTCTTTATAAGTTACTCCATACCATTTATCTGCGGATTTCAGTACCGATACTGTTGCTTTGTCTTCCGCAAGAAGATTACTTACTACAGTTGGCAGGAAATACTCGCATTTCATAGGATTCTCCTGCAGTCCTTTGTCAAGAAATGCCGGGAATCCTGCTTTGATCTCTTCTAAGATACTCTTTGTAAATCCCCACATGTTCATAGATACCGTTGTATCATCCGGTACCTGTACCCATGTATTACCGTCGTCTTCTGTGTATGCAACGCCGCCGTTGTACTTTTCGATTCTGGTACGTTCTGTTACGGATACCAGTTCTCCATTCTCATTCGTCTCACATACACCTCTGGATACATATCCGTTGTCCGTTACCGTATTGGCAAGATGATATCCGACCATTGTATATCTGTACTTATCATCATCTGCATGTGTAGACAGATAATCATAGATAAGCTTGAATGCTTCTACTCCATAATAGTCATCTGCATTGATCACTGCGAACGGTCCGTCAATCTCATCCATACAGCTATATACAGCATGTGCTGTTCCCCAAGGTTTTACACGTCCTTCCGGTACTTCATAGCCTTCCGGAATGTTGTCGATATTCTGATAAGCATATGCGACATCCATATATTTTTCCATACGTTTTCCCACATGCTCTTTGAACTCTTCTTCGATCTCGTGTTTGATTATGAATACGACCTTCTCAAAGCCGGCTCTCTTTGCATCATACATGGAAAAATCCATGATAATATGTCCGTCATTGTCTACAGGATCTAACTGCTTCAGACCTCCGTATCTGCTTCCCATTCCTGCTGCCATGATCACTAATACTGGTTTATTCATTATAATTACCTCCATGTCTTTAGGATCTTTCGTTTCTAGATTCATTGTAGTATAACTGTTTCCAGAAATCTTTGTCCTATTATTTTCTTAATTTGCATTATTTATGTGGTTTAATTGTTCCAGATAGCTGATGAATTTTTCTGCCATTTTCTGATTCTGTGCATTCACCATGATAGCCGCATGCGCATCATCATAAGAAATAATTTTCTTCTTTTTAAGCATATTATCTTCCGGAAAATCAATGGTTTCTTGAAAACCGTCCTGTTTTTTGTACTCTTGATATACATCTTCTCTACAGATCAGTACATCCACTGCATCTGCGCCTACCAGCGTTGTCAGCGCTGTCTTTGAGGACAGGCTTCCTCCATCTTCCGGAATGTTCGCCTGTATCCGGATGATCCCGTCCTTTTCGTCAATGCCTGCGTATTTACAGAAATCTTTGTTCAATTCTTCTGCCTTCTGCGAATCGCCCCCTGTGACCGCTACATTCAGAAGAACTGTCGTATGTCTGCCCTTGTACATCATACAGCCAAGGTAGATAACACCGATTACCACTGCAAGTATAACCAGCCATATCTTATAGTACATCCACAGATATTCTACCTTTTTTCCCAACGGCATTGAACCAAAATTTTTGTCCAAATATACTTCCTCCTTGTCTTTTATCACTGTTTTTCATTATAGCATACTTCTGAACTAAAATAAGCGGAAGAGAACAGATTCCTGTTCCCCTCCGCATTCTTTTTTCATTAATACAATTAATATTCAACCTCTACCGGCATTCCAGTCTCTGCAGATTCAAGGATTGCAATGATTGCAAGTGCTGTTCTTCTGGAATCTTCCAGCGTTACTCTGAATTCTTTTCCATCCACCAGACGGTCTACGAAGTCTCTGATGCTTTCATAAGACAATCCTTTACAACGGTCAAATACCATATTAGATACCAGGATATCAGGCACAGTTGCTTTTTCTTCGGTTACCTCTTCGATCAGGTTATGGCTGGAAAGATCCAGACTGATCATTCCTTCTGTACACATTACGCTACATCTGAAATCATTGATATTGCGGTTTCCATTTGGCGTTACCCAGCCATTTTCCATGTGAGCTACAACACCGTTTTCAAATTCAATTGTTGTCAGATAGATATCCGGCACATCTACGCCAAGACCTTTTAAGATACCTTCCTTCTTTACGGAATATACACGTTTTGCTTCTGAGCCGACCAGCCATCTCAGTGAGTCAAGACTGTGGCTTCCAAGGAACCATAAGATAGAAGATTTTGAAGCCCATGAGAGCATATCTGTTGCCACCCACTTTACATCACTATGACGGATATATGCTGTATATGGTTTTCCAAGTTTTCCTGAAGAAATCTCCTGTTTTGCTGTATTAAATGGTGGATTCCAGCGGTTGTGAAGGTCTACCATACAACGTACACCGTTTCTCTCAACAGCTTCACAGATTCTTGCAATATCTTCCTTCGTTGTTGCCAGCGGTTTTTCGATCAAGATATCTTTCTTGGCATCTGCCATTGCGCATGCGATATCTGCGTGTGCAAAATCTGGTGTTACAATCGCTACTGCATCGATTTCCTCATCGGCTGCCATATCATGATAGTCTGTATATACTTTACGGATTCCAAATTCATCCGCAATCTCTCTGGCTCTTGCTTCATTCATATCGCAAATTGCTACCGGATCCGCAAAAAGATGTTCTGCATAGATAGACGCATGTGTGCGTCCCCAGGTACCAGCTCCAACAATACCCATTCTGATCTGTTTAATTTCCATAGTTGCATCCTCCTACTTTCTTCTATAATGTTATATGTCTATTGTTTACTGTTTTACGGCCCCGGCTGTCATACCGCTTACCAGATGTTTCTGCAGTAATAAGAACATCAGTACAACCGGTAACGTAATCAGAACAGCTCCAGCCATCAGTGTTCCCCAGTTCGTTGCATACTGACCAGAGAAACTTGCAATTCCAATTGGCAGTGTCCAGTTTTCATAACTCTTCATAAATGTACTTGCGAACAGGTATTCATTCCATCCATTGATGAACGAGAAGATACCGGTTGCCACCAGACCTGGTACAGTCAGCGGTAAAATGACTGTCGAAAAGATTCGGAATCTTCCTGCACCGTCTACTCTTGCTGCTTCTTCCAGAGAAATCGGTATTGTGTCAAAGAATCCTTTCATCATCCATGTACAGAACGGAATTGAGAACGTACAATATGCTGCTACAAGTCCAATCTTTGTATCCAAAAGCTGAAGATTACCCATAATTACGTATAACGGGATAATCAACAGTGATCCGGGAAGCACCTGTGTGGTTAATATGAAATAAGATAAAAATCCTCTTCCACGGAAACGAAATCTGGAGATTCCATAGCCGCCAAGTGTTGCAATGACCATCGAAAATACTGTTGTCAGCAATGATACAATTACACTGTTGCCCAGCCACTGCATAAAGTTAAATGTCGTGGAATGAGTGGTCAGCATTTCCTTATATCCCTGTATAGTTGCTTCTTTCGGAATGAATGACGGTGTTTTACTGTATACTTCTCCTGCAGTTTTAAATGATGTGGAAATCATCCATACAAACGGGAATAGTGCGAACATACACACAATCACAACCAGAATCACTGTAATTACTTTTTTACCTGTCTTTTTTTTCATATCTATTCCTCCTCCTTATTCAGGACCTTGAAATAGAAGAATGTGAATGCCAGCGCTACCAGAAGCATCAGCATACCGGCTGCAGAGGCCTTTCCAAAGTCAAAATATTTAAATCCTGTCTGCTGTATATAAATAGTCAGAAGTTCTGTTGCTCTTGACGGACCTCCCTTGGTCAGTACATAAGCGATTGCATAATCCTTGATCGTCCAGATAATCAGCAGTAAAAATACTGTTGTCGATACCGAACGGATTGCCGGAACTGTAATGTAACGGATTTTCTGAAATGTTGTTGCACCGTCAATATCTGCTGCTTCATACAGATCTGTGGATACACTCTGCATGCCCGCCAGCAGCATGATCGCAACATATGGAAAACCTTTCCATATGTTGACAACCATTGCCGCCGGAAGAGCAACCGACACATCCTGCAGATATGCGATATTGTGTGATAAAATTCCAGCATTGTTCAGCAAGAAGTTGATGATTCCATAATCCTTGTCATACATCAAGATCCATACCAGACACGCTACAACTTCAGGAACAGCCCATGGAATAATGATCAGTGCTCTTGCCAGACCACGTCCCAAAAACTTTGTATTTAACAACAATGCTGTGATAAATCCGATAATATATCTTCCCGCAACAGTTACCACGATATAAATCAGTGTAACTTTTACAGAATTAAAGAAGTATTCATCTTTCAGAACTTTTCCGTAATTCTCAAGCCCTACAAAATAATGTCCGTTTGGTGATGGTTTGGTCACATAATAATATTGAAAACTCATGATCGCCGCTTTCACCAGTGGAATAACCAGGAACAGGAATAATATCAGTACCAGTGGAACAAGGAAGGCATATGGTTCCATTTTTCTTTTCCATTTACCATTTTTCTTTGTCTGATTCATTTATGGACCACTCCTTACTTATTATTTTCTATTCAGCATCTCTGCTCATAACGTCTTCTACCTGTTTCTGTGCAGAATCCATCTCCGTCTGTACATCTGCTGCCTGCTCTGAGAACATCTTCTGTGCTGCATCCAGCATGATCTGTGAGATTTCTCCAAGCTGTGAGATGTTAGGGTCTGCCACAAGATCTGTGTAATTGTTCTGCATGAACTCAACAATCTTATGCTCTAATTCATGGTTCTTAATATATTCATCACTTGTAGAGTAATCTGTATTACTTGGAATCATACCGCAGTCAGCGATAATCTTCTGTGCTTCATCTGTTGTCATCCACTCAAGGAATGCATATGCTTCTTTTGGATGTTTACAGTTTTTACTGATCATAGTTACCAGTGGATAATTTGTCGGATTTGGTTTGTACGTCTTTCCATTATAAACAACGTCAAACTGTGGAATGATTCCGATATCGTCCATCATAGACTCGTCTCTTTCTTTGCACATTCCCACAAACCACGGTCCGTCCATGTTAAATGGAACATCTCCGTTCCAGAACATTTCTCTGGAATCTTTTTTGTCTGTTACCAGTTTTGCCGCTTTATCCTTTAAGATAAAATCCTGCCACCACTGTGCTGCCCATACATTTTCAGGTGCATTGATATTTACATTATCTGCTGTATACGGCTCAGACTCTCCGTTTGGGAAATAAAGTCCGTTTGATACAGGTCTTGCAATCAATCTGTTCCACTCACTTACTGTAAATGCATGTGTTCCAGATACAACGCCCATTGCATATTTATCTTTTGATGTAAACTTCTTACAAGCTTCTCTGAAATCTTCCTGAGTCTTGATATCATCCGGATTTACACCCGCTTCTTTTAACATTGATTTACGGTAAAAGATTCCGGTTGTTCCCCATGCATAACTGGAAATTGCCAATGTCTGTCCATCAACATCACACATTTCCTGTCCAACAAGCTTTTTCTTCAGATCATCACTCATATACTCTGACAGATCCATAAAAGTTCCACCGTCACGGATCGCATTATATGTAGAGATATTTTCCGGATAAACCTGAATCATATCGCTTTCATTATTTGAAAGGATTTCTGTTGTGATATTATCCCAGTAGCCGTCGTATCCCGCACCCAGAATCTCAATATCTACATTTGGTTCTTTTTTGCTGTAAGCTTCCAGCAATGCATCAATTGCTTTCTGATGTGGCTCTTCCACATATACAGATGTTGAAAATGTTAACTTAATTTTCCCATCCTTGTCTTCACTCTTCTTACTGTCATCTTTGCTGCCGCATGCTGCAAGACTTGCCACCATTGCCACACAAAGCATAACCGAAAGCACTTTTCTTCTCTTTTTCATAACATCTCCTCCTTTTTGTTATGGTCGTGTTTTGATGATTTAATTATATAAAATATAAATTTTTCCTTACATGTAATTTACTCAGCTTTTTGTAATTTTTTATGAGAATTTTACATTTTTTCTGAATTTTCTTGACATTTATTTAACATACAGATATTTAACAAATTTTAAATAAATTATCTAGATATTTTTTTAACATCTATAAATACACTTGCTTTTCAAAGTGGTTTGAATTTATACTTTAAGTAGTATTTTTTGCACAATAATTAAATTTTGTGAAAGCAGGTGTACACATTATGTATAAAGCAATTATCGTTGATGACGAACCATGGACAATTATTGATATTGAAAAAACATTTTGCCTGGAAGATATGGGATTTGAAATCATCGGTTCTTACAGGACTCCGCAGAAAGCTCTCCCTGCTATTGTTTCAAAAAAACCAGACCTCGTCATTACCGACATCCGTATGCCTGGTATGACTGGTCTGGAACTGATCAAAAGTGTACGTGAACAGAATGTAAACTGTGAATTTATCATCGTCAGTGGACACAGTGACTTCTCCTATGCCCAGGAGGCAATCTCCTATGGTGTTGCCGGATATTGTCTGAAGCCATTGGAACCACAGAAAACCGCCGAGGCACTGAACCGGGCCAAGCGGCATCTCGACAGCCGTAAGACTACTACACCGGAACTTTCTTATCTTGATGACAATTTCGAAAGTCTGAGAAATTATATGATCACTCACTTTTCGGAAAAGCTGACATTAAAATCGCTCGCAGCGGAATTCAATATGAATCCCAATTACTGCTGCTCTCTTTTTACCAAGTATCTCGGGCAGACATTTTCAGCTTATCTTACAGAACTCAGAATTACAGAAGCGCAGAATCTACTTCATAATTCTGATTATTCTCTGGAAGAGATTGCCTCCATGGTTGGTTTTAAAGATTACTTTTATTTTAGCAAAGTATTTAAAAAATACTGTAATCATTCTCCAAAGGAATATCGCCATCTTCCACACTAAAACAATATGTCTGCGAGGTTTAATGAGTTTATGAAAAAAACGCTTTCCCGTCAATTTATTGCATTACTGCTGATTCCGGTCTGTATTATTCTTGTAATTAACTTTTTTATCATCATCCAGCTTCATCAGAAGCAGAATCAGGAACTAAAAAATTATTGTACTTCTACCCTTGAAAATATTAATGTCAGTGTTTCTTCTATGGTCACCAGCATGAAGAAAACTGCTACCGTATTTTCCTCTCAGGAAGAGACACAGGCTTACCTTGAAAGTTCATCTTCCGATTTGCACCAGCTTCAAAGACAGTCTTACTCCGAGCTTATCGGCATGGCACAGTCATATACCCCCGGACTGGTTGACATTCTTATGTGGGATCAGACTTCTGCCACCAGTCTTATCAGCTATATTCCGGCCAGTATGGAAGACTTCGCGGTAAATCAGTTTCAGGACAGCCGTTATGATACCAAATCTTATTTTCGTTTTTATATACAGCCAACAACCAATACTCCTTATATGATGTATTTTGCACCGATCTATCTCACCTCATTTTCCGAAAACTTTGGAAAATACGTTGGTAATATCGCCATAATCTGCAAAACGGATGCATTATATAAACTCGTGAATGCATCCACCGATATTTCCCTTACTATATCTGACAGATTAACGAACCAGATATTGTATTCCAACGCTGTTGCCCGCAGGAACATCCCGGCACGAGAAAATTTTGAATTCTTCCATAAGACCGAAGAACTTCCTAATACGAATCTGGATATTAATGCAGTTGCCTACACCGGACAGATTCGTCTTTTAAATGGTCAGGATTCACAGCTTTTGCTTACTCTTGCAATCCTTCTGCTTGTATACATACTGTTAATCATCCTCGCCGTACAACATCTCATTATTCATCCGATCCATCAGTTGAATGATGAAATTGAAAATCTTAACTATGAAAGTAACGAACTGCATCTGCAGACAAACCTGAAAAACGAGATTGGTTCCATCATTTCTCATGTTAACCATATGCTTGACAGAATTTCTTCTCTGAATCAACGCAACATTGAATCACAAGCCCGCATTTATGAAATGGAACTAAGCAAGAAACAAACCCAGATTTACGCATATCAAAGTCAGATTAATCCACATTTCCTTTATAATATGTTACAATGTATGCGTGGGATTTCTCTGATGCACAACATTCCAGAAGTTGCACAGATTTGCACAAATATGGCGGATTTGTTCCGCTATTCTATCAAGGGTGCTTTTCTCGTGCCTCTGGAAAGTGAATTGAATATCATTGACAAATATCTGTATATGATAGAAGTCCGTTTTCAGGGAAGGATCACTTATAAGCTGGAAGTCTCCGACGATACGAAGGACTGTCTGATCCCGAAAATGATTCTACAGCCGATTGTAGAAAATTCGATTTTCCACGGTCTGGATGAGATCGAGGAAGGCGGTATCATCATTATAAAGACTACCAGAACAGAAGATGATCTGTACATTACTGTCACAGATAACGGAATTGGATTTTCAGAAGAGGCATTACAAAATCTGACTCGAAAACTGGGGGAAGAGATTACATTCATAAGCAATTCACCTTCCGGAACATCCGACAACATCGGTGTGATCAATATCCATAATAAGATAAGACTCTACGAGGGCAATAATTACGGTATCTCCATCGACAGCGCCCCAAATCATACTTCTGTCACTTTGCATCTGAATGCAAAACAACAAATTACAACTTAATATTTATTACTTCTTATAGGAGGACATCTGTCATGAGTCGTTTTTTCAATCCCGATAACCCCGTCATGGAGTTTATCGCAAAAATCTTTGATCTGGTTATCCTAAACCTGATCTTCATTTTCAGTTGTGTCCCGATCATCACCATCGGCGCATCCACCAGTGCACTTTCCTATGTAACACTTAAGATGGTGCGCGGTGAAGATCCTTATATCTGGCGTAACTTCTGGAAATCATTTCGTCAGAATTTCAAGCAGGGAACACTTGTATGGATATTTTCCATTCTGATCTTTATTTTTCTTGGAATGGATTTTTACATTATCAATTCACAGAATACATCATTATTTGCAGTTGTGCGTATTCTTCTCTGGATCGTATGTGCGGTTGCATTGTCTGTATTCTTATATGTATTTCCTGTTATTTCACATTTTGTGTGCACAACAAAGCAGGCTCTTAAAAATGCTCTTCTGATGACATTCGGTCATCTGCCGTATACACTTATGATGTTGGCTCTTGCAGGACTTCTTTTGTTCCTGTGTTCCAGTTCAAGCAAGCTGTTTGCTATGATTGTAGTATTAAGTGGGATCTGCGGATTCTCTGTAGTGTCATTTGTCTATAGCATTATGTTCGACCGGATTTTTCAGAAATACGAATCTGAAACATAAAATAGTGCAAGAGAACCTGCCACCGCAACTTCTCTTGCATACTTTGGAATAAAAAAGAGGATGGGCTTTGAAGCCCAATGTCATTAAGTTAATATTGGCGTAATACAGAAATTTATAGAGAAGAGGCTGAAGTTTTATATCTTCAGCCTCTTCTCCAGTTTTTTTGTATCACAAATAGACAGATTTTCATCTGCCTAAAAAATAGTATTTATTTACTCAAATTTATGCTACTCTATAAAGGAAGCCATGATAAGTCTTAGGTGTAAGCTTACGTTCCCGATGCCTATCTGGTCTAATTGGGATAAGATTTTTAGCAATAATGGCTTCTAGGTCAGGTGGTGTTGTTTTTCCATGATAGAATAATCTACACATGTGTGTAGCAATCGAAAAGTTTGCTTTATATGTATGCTTTCTTTGTTTTTTATCAATGACTACGTGCGAGGTAATCATTTCAGCAAAGTTATACATTATCAGATGTGCATAGATTTCTTGTTGGATACACATCACCTTTTTGGAATGGAAATTGAGCATGCCGATTGTATATTTCAAGTCTCTGAATGATGTTTCAATTCCCCAGCGAGATGCATATAGTTTCTTTAATAGTCTTGTGGATTATCAGCAACATTCTTAATCTCGGTCAACAAAAGTTTTTTTACATGTTCAGGTTTCATGTGTTTTCTCCTTGCAATCAAATTTTTCTTAATTACAAGGGCCGCTCTCGCTACTTCTTTATTTAATCAATAGCGAGAGCGGCCGCACACATTTCTGCTTTTATCAACTGTTTTTTATAAAAAAAGACCCCTATACCATTTAATTGGTATAGAGATCTCATTTCATCAGCTTAACTTAATGACATTGGGCTTTGAAGCCTTATCCTCTTTTTTTATTCCTAACCTTTAATTCCTGACTGTGCCACACCTTCAATAAACTGTTTCTGGAAGATAAAGAACAATACAATGATCGGGATAACCGCCATTACGGCTCCTGCCATTTGCATTGGGTACTTCGTTGTATATTGTCCCTGTAATGTAGAAAGTGCAGGACCAAGTGTCATCTTATCCATAGATGTATTAACGATCAATGGCCACATGAAATCATTCCATGCGAATTTCGCTGTAAAGATTACCAGCGATACGATACCTGCTTTTGTAAGTGGAAGCATGATCTTTCCAAAGATCTGGAAACGGTTACAACCGTCCAGCAATGCCGCTTCTTCCAGTTCCTTCGGCAATGACATAAAGAACTGTCTCAGAAGAAATGTTCCAAATGCACTGAATAAGTTCGGCAGGAACAATGCCGGTATCGTGTCCAAAAGGCCAAGACTCTGAACGATCCGGTACTGCGGGATCAGGAATATCTGCCCCGGTACCATAAGTACGGATAACACCAGTACAAAGATCGCATTCTTAAACGGGAATTCGATTCTTGCGAATGCGTAAGCTGCCATAGAGCAGAACAGCACCTGTACAACAGTTGTTACCACAGTTGATATAATTGTGTTCAAATATACTCTTCCAAATGGAAGTGCTGTTACGATAGATGAGTACGCATCTGTCAGAAACTTCTTCGGGAAAATGGTCGGCGGTATCTGCATGGCCTCTCCGGCTGTCTTAAAAGAAGTCAGGATCATCCACACAAACGGAAATACCGTAATCGTAATTCCAAGGAGAAGTAAGATATGTACAATTATTTTTCTTGAATTTTTACTCTTCATTTTTCTTCTTCTCCTCTCTTAATCATAATTTACCCATTTTTTCTGACCGATCATCTGGATCACTGTTACCAGCATGATTGCCGCAAAGATCAGAATTGAAATTGCTGCTGCATATCCTTTGTATCCATAATCAAATGCCTGACGATAGAATAACATAACAACCGTCTGCGTATTTGCATATGCCGGATTCGTTTTTCCGATCATCATATAAATGACATCGAACACCTGGAATCCACTGATGATGGATGTGATCATCACGAAGAAGATCGTTGGTGTCAGAAGAGGAATCGTTACTTTAAAAAATAACTGAACTGGTCCTGCTCCGTCAATCTGTGCTGCTTCGTAATAAGATTTTGAAATTCCCTGCATACCTGCAAGCAGGATGATCATGTTATATCCGACCGACATCCAGAGACCTACGATCATAACACTATATAATGCAATTTTCGGATCTGTCAGCCAGCCGATACCTTTTCCACCCAGTGCACGGATCACACTGTTTAAGATACCCATTTTCTCGTTGTAGATCCATTTCCATACCATGGCAACAGCTGCTGCCATGGTTACGGATGGTAAGAAATACAATGTACGGTAGATAGAGGTACCTTTAATCTTGGAGTTCAGAAGAGTTGCGATTAGGATTGATAAGAACAATCCAACCGGAACCGTAACTACAACGTACTTCAATGTATTTCCAAATGTTTTCAATACTTCGCCATCATGAAATAATTTCTGGTAATTTGCCAGACCGCAAAAAGTTGCGACATTAAATTTACTTACTTCGTTAAAACTAAACCAGATATTCTGGATAAATGGCCAGATATAGAACACCAGAAGGCCGAGGGTAACCGGCGCAATAAATATATACGCCGCAATCCAATCCTTCTTCTCTCTCTTACTCGCCCGTTTTTTCACTACGCCTGTTTTTGATTTACCTTCAGCCATATCTTTTCACCTGTTTCTTACTATTTTTCCTGAAGTAACTTATCTGCCTGTTTTGTCAGACCCTTGCAGACATCTGAAAGTGATTTCTCTCCATTATATGCTTTCTGAAGTTCTGTTGCTTCCAGATCATACAGTTCTGCTGCTTTCGTACATACCGGAAGCGGATATGCTTCATCAGCGTGATTTGTGTAAGCTGCAAGATTGTACTGTGAATTAGCTTCTGCAAAGTATTTCTGTGCATCTGTTCTTGCAGAGATTACAACACCTGTTTTACCCTGGATTTCCTGAGCTTCTTTACTTCCAAGCCAGATAGCGAAATCTTCTGCTGCTTCTTTGTTCTTGCTTCCTTCAAACACTGCATATCCAAGTCCGTTGATGCAGTTGTCTTCTTTTCCGTTGAATGTCGGAATCTCTACGCAATCAACCTTATCTTTGATTGCGTCATTGCTTGCATACTCTGGAACCATGTATGATCCGGCAAAGTTCATTGCAAGCTGTCCACCCTCGAACATCGCATCTGCTGTTGTCTCAGAAAGTGCTGATGCACTTGGAGATAATCCTTCATTGTACATATCGATCCAGCACTGAATACCTTCCTGTGTCTTAGGATCATCATATCCTGTAGACTTCTTATCATCACTTAAGATATATCCACCATTGGCATATACAGTCTGATAATACCATGTCTGGAAATCAACCGGGCAAGCAAATGGATATACGCCGTCGCCAAGTTTTCCACTGTCTTTTAATGCCTTTGCTGTAGCAATCAGATCATCATAGCTCATGTCATCTGTAGGGTATGGAACTCCGCACTTGTCAAAGATTTCTTTGTTATACCACATTGCATTAGTATCAAAATCTTTCGGCACAGCATAGTTCTTCTTATCACGGACATAGTTATTAACCAGTGTCTCAGAATAGCTGTCCTTGATATCTGAGTCTTTGATCTTATCTGTCAGATCATCCAGGATTCCTCCCTCTACATATGAGTCCAGATGAAGAACGTTCAGCCAGAATACATCCGGAGCTTTTCCGCCACTTGCTGCAGCTTCAAGTTTTGTCCAGTATTCCCCGCCTTTATATGGTGTTAACTGGATATTGATCTTGACATCCGAATTTTCTTTTTCATATGCCTTTACCATTTTCTCCATAGCCGGTCTCTGATTCTCATCCCAGATACCAAAATTTAATTCTGTCTTTCCTCCGGAAGCACTTTCGCCTTTACTTCCGCCACATGCTGTCAGCATCGTTGCACCCAGGGCTACACAAAGTCCCAAAGCTGCTACTTTTCTCATGTTCTTTTTCATAATGTTCACTCCTTCTCTTATTATTACAGGGTTACGTTTTATATGAAGTCTTCTGCTGCTCTGCAAAAAACACATATACTATATTGTTGTCATATTTACCGGAATGTATCTATCTCAACTGCTTTTCCGTCATGCAGTCTCGAATATTCGGCTGCCAGTGCACAATAATGACTCTGAAGTGATCTGTCCAGAGATGTTATGTATGTACTCTCTGTCTTTTCTCCGCTTATAATATCCAGAAATTCCTCAACCATCTTATTGTCTCCACCGCCGTGTCCCGAAAAATCATCCGATAAAGCTGCTACATCGATTATTTCTTTCGTCCTTCCCGGATCGAAATACTCGATTACGATTTTGCTTTCCTTTTCATCCGGCTGCATATCTACGATCACTTCACCTCTGGTTCCCATAAACTTCGCATATCTGGAAGTCTCCGCTGTAAAACCACACATGGTAAAGCTCATCGTTGTTCCATCTGTCATATTCAGATTAACCACCTGATGATCCACTACATTATTGTTACAATGGAATACACATTTTCCATATGGACCTGTCTTCAGTGCTTCTATCAGCTTTTCTTCTGTTGGTCCGGATGGAACAAGCACATCTAACGGCCACCCTCTGTTACCTTGGCGGTAACCGATTCTTTCATGTTCCAGGTATATTTTTTCTGCATCAAAGATGCATTTTTCTTTTGCCTTACAGCCTTCCAGGCATCTGCCTGTACATCCTTCCGGTGCATGTTCCGGTGTGAAATAATTCAGATCGCCATAGGATGTTAATGATCTGCAGGTCTTTTCCGCCAGCCACAGATATAAATCCATATCGTGGCAGCACTTCTGTAAGATCATCGGGCTTGTCTCATCTGAATTCGCCCAGTTTCCTCTGACAAAGCTGTGTGCCTGATGGAACCATCCCACATTTTCGATTGCCATGATCGAAATCACATTACCGATCATACCTGCATCAAGGATTTCTTTCACTTTCTGATATATCGGTGTATATCTTAATACATGACAGACAACCACTTCTCTTTTACATTCTTTTGCCACCTCGGAAATCCTTCTGCACTCTGCAAGATCCGGTGAGATTGGTTTTTCCAGTAACAGGTGATAACCTTTCCGAAGCGCTGCAACAGCCTGTTCTACATGTTGTCTGTCCTGTGTTGCTATGATCATTGCATCTGCAAGCTTTTCTTCTTGCAGCATCTCTTCTGCGCTTGCATAACAACGTGCTTTTGGGATTCCATATTCTCCGGCTGTCAGTCTTACTTTTTCCGGATCAATATCTGCGATCGCAACAATCTTCATCTTATCCGAGCACAGTTTTGCAACTTTTGCATAGGTATCTCTTCCTCTGCTTCCGAGGCCTGCAATTGCAACCGTCATCTGCTTGCTCATGACTTTTATCCCGCCCTTTCTTCATCCTTTGTTACTTCTATATTATAAGTCTGTTTTTCAAAGTCTACTGTAACCTTTGTTCCATCTGCAAATGTAGTTCTCTGAACCTGTGGATTACCATCTACCATTTCGTGGCTTACCATCTCACATTTTGCAACCTTTTTATGAAGGTCTGTGACAACTTTACATCTCTTAATGTCTTCCTCGATGTGCATCTTTACATTTCCATCAAAGGAACCATCAAAGTTCGGATATGCACCGTCACGGATCAGATAAGGTGCGCCGCCATTTAATAATGCATACAACATATAATCTTCTGTGTCATCAATCTTTTCCATCATCCATGGTTCGATCAGGCAGTCATGATATACCAGATTGAATAACGGTACCGGTACACCGTGTTTTGGGCTTCCCGGCTTGCGGAGCATGAAATCATATGGTGCATAGTGGCAGAACACAAGGCTTCTTGCGCTCCAGTCGCTGACTTCCTCTGAACTTGGAAGAATTCCTTTTGACATCAGATAATCAAAGCATCTTGCTCTGAAGTCATAGCAGTCTCTTCTTGTCATGCGGTGTCTTGGATTATTACATTCATCACCTTCATTGCAGGTGAACACATCCAGATAAGCACCGTCCAGATGGATCTGATTCTTTTCAATCTCCCGGAAATTACGTTTTACATAATGTGGTGCCTGCGTTGCGCACAGGTAAGACTGCTGCCCGCCAGCCCATCTCTTATGTGTCGGTATGGTTCCGTCTGTAAGTCTGCATGCATAATCTTCATCAAAGCTTTCTGCTGCGAAATAATAATCACGGTACTGGTCATGGATGCCGAACAGGTCTCCCTGCTTTTGCATCGTGTCTGCCAGTTCTTTCATATCTTTCCAGCCGCCGGCTTCTTCACAGGCCGGTGTGTAATCCGGATGTTTGTTATCATATCCAGGCTCTGCCCATCCGTCCAGGTGAAGATATAATTTTCCGGCTCCGAGTTCATGAAGCTCTTTCATCTCTTTTGTTCTGACTGCAAACGGTGTCAGGTTGTTGTTCTTATCTGGATTCTCCGGATCAAAAAAGTCTGATTCCGGCTGAACGAATGTCTTAATTCCTTTATGGATGAAGCTGCATCCGATCAGATCATCTACAGAAGCAACTCTTGCAGCTTTTTCATTCAGCGTACATAAGTTACCCTGTTCTCTTACATAATCTCTGTAGATCTTACATGCATCGTTGTAATCTCCATCTTCGATCAGTGTATATCTTACCACTCTCTTATAATCCATCCTGCCGAGACTTGGCTCGAATCTCACTCCTACATGTGTATATGGTCCGTTCTCCGGATGCTCTGCCTGATATCCTGCATTCCATGGTGTTGTGCAGATTGCAATGTATCCGTTACGCCCCTTAAACTGTGAGAACCATGGCATATAACCGCCGGCTGTCTCGAAAAATCCATCGAATGGAATTGCTGTAAGCTCTGTCTCCCAGTCATTCGGGATCAGCACTCCCTGCTGCATATTCAGCAGTGTATACCAGTCATTTTTCTTTTCTTCTAACTCCATCTCTCCCGGCCAGAATACTTTTTCTACCGTAATCCCTTCTTCACATATCGGAACCCACTCAAAGAAAATGTCTTCTGTAGTTTTCTCAATCCATGCATAAGTTTCAAATGCATATGGAACTTTAGTTCCTTCTATCTCAAATCCGGAAAAGGAACTGCGGATTCCTTTTCCGATTCCGTTCTGTATCAGTTCATGATGAATCTCCAGTGCTTCGTCAAAAAAAACAGTTCCCTCTTTACACTCCATTTTCGGACGGTAATCCTTCGTCCAGCTCCACTCTGTTTCCCCTTTACAGAACGAAAACTTTAGATCACTCTCGTCCATTCTAAGTTGTATTGCGTTTATCTTTATGTCCAACATATGAACCACCTCTCATTGGCAAATTTGCCAATTTTCTTGTTTCTTTTTGTTTATTATATTGTATTATGCACAACAATGCTTAGAGTTTCGTCCTCGCTTATTGTCATATTGTCCATATCCTGTTACAATATAAGCTAGGAGGACTGATTATGACTTATATAAAGACCAAATTAAAGCATTCCATCGATATCGATGCGATCATCACTTTACACTATTTTGAATATATGAAAAATTTTGAATTCAAAGGTGAATCTCATAACTTCTGGGAGTTTCTCTATGTTGACAAAGGAACCGTTGCCGTCCGTGCTGATGACACCTGGACTACTCTCAAAACCGGAGATATCATCTTTCACCAACCAAATGAATTCCATGCGATCAAATCCATCGGAAAAGACTCTCCGAATCTGGTAGTCATGTCATTTACCTGTGATTCTCCTGCCATGGATTTCTTTATCCGCAGGAATTTCACCCTGAGTATGGAAGAACGTTCCTTGATATCACAGATCATCACAGAAGCCCGGCAGACGTTTTCCACGCCAATGCATATTCCTTCTGTCGAACAGGTAGAGTTAAAAGACAATACACCGTTTGCTTCACAGCAGATGATCCTTCTCTACCTTGAATTATTCCTGATCACTTTGATCCGTGAACATCAGCCCACCGGGAATGTGTCCTCTGCGATGCACAAATCTTCTCCGGAAAAAGAATCCACAGAACATGAACGGCTCAGTGAAATTCTGAAATTTTTGGAATTTCATATCTGCGAAAAACTGACCGTCAGCGATATCTGCGATACATTTTCCATTTCCAGATCTGCTTTTCAGTCTCTGTTTCATGAACAACTTGACTGTGGCGTGATCGACCATTTTAATAAAATGAAGATTCAAAGAGCGAAAGATATTATCTGCGACGGATCCATGAATCTTACCGAGATTGCATATTTCCTTTCTTACAGCTCTCTTCCATATTTTTCCAAACAATTCCGGATCGCCACCGGGATGTCGCCGTCTGCCTATGCCTCTTCAGTCAAAGGCATTACCGATGCCCTGCGGAACAGCAAAGAACGGGAACGTGATGCATAAAAAGTGACGCAATGAAGTCCGGTATTCCGCACCCCATTGCGTCACTTTTTTTGTAGAGAGTTTTTTATAGATAATGTTACCGCATCTTAAAATTCTGCTTTTAAGAATGCTTCATAACATCTTACAGCCTCATATACATCAGCTTTACTTGTTGTCTCCCATGGTGCATGCATGCCTAACACGGCCACACCACTGTCAATGACTTCCATTCCATATACACTCATCAGATAAGCGATCGTTCCACCGCCGCCTACGTCAACACGGCCAAGCTCTGCTGTCTGGAAGTTCACACCTGCTTCTTCCATAATCTGTCTGAGCTGCGCAATATATTCCGGATTCGCGTCATTGGATCCGCTCTTTCCTCCGGATCCCGTATATTTGTTAAACACCGGTCCGCGTGCCAGGAATGCTGCATTTCTCTTTTCATATACATCCTCGTACATTGGATCAAATCCTGCACTTACATCGGATGATAACATCTTTGAATTTGCCAGTGTTCTTCTGAGCACAATATCGTTGTATTCAACGCCTTCATTCAAAAGAACATATTCTGCAACTGCATTTTCGAAAAACCGGGATGTCATACCACTTGCTCCCGTACTACCGATCTCTTCCTTGTCTACCAGCAGACAGCAGGAAGTTCTTGCAACCTCTTCTGCTCTTAATATTGCGAACAGGGATGTAAATGCACATACTCTGTCATCCTGTCCGTATGCAAGGATCATGCTGTTATCCAGACCACAGTCTCTTGCTTTTCCCGCAGGTACAATCTCCAGTTCTGCGGAAAGAAAATCTTCTTCTTCGACATCATATCTTTCTTTCAGAAGATTTTTAATTCTTCTTGTAACTGCATTTTCTTCCTTGTCCTCTGGACGGTTGCCGATCAGAAGATCCATCTGTTCCCCATCGATAAAATCTTTTGCCAGCTTCTCCCTCTGTCTTGCTCCAAGGTGCGGAAGAAGATCATTGATAACCAGTACAGGATCTGTCTCTTTTTCCCCAACGCAGACCTCTACTTTTTCTCCATTCTTCTTTACGATTACACCATGAAGTGCAAGTGGGATTGAAAGCCACTGATATTTCTTAACACCGCCATAGTAATGTGTGTCCAGATAAGCAAGTCCCTCGTTTTCATACAACGGATTCTGCTTTACATCAATTCTAGGCGAATCAATATGTGCTCCCAGAATATTCATTCCTTCCTCTACCGGCGCTGTTCCTGCCTGGAAAAGTACAATGGCCTTCCCCATATAATCCATATATACTTTATCCCCTGCATGAATCTTTGTGCCGGCTTTGATCAGATCCTTCATATTCCTGTATCCCTCTGCCTCTGCAAGTTCAATCGTCTTTTTGACGCATTCACGTTCCGTCTTACCTTCATCCAGACATGTACGATACTGCGCATTCACTTCTTCCAGCTCCCGGATCTGCGCTTCACTGTACGTCTGCCATAAGTTTTTACGTTCCATACCTCTCGTATCACCTCATATTCT